>Ga0209777_10005937_pt1 | contig 13903 bp, 7 predicted proteins | sample FrelakmetHBP12HB_FD_187147 | JGI IMG/M metagenome (GOLD analysis project Ga0209777, IMG submission 187147) | Freshwater lake sediment microbial communities from the University of Notre Dame, USA, for methane emissions studies -HBP12 HB (SPAdes)... | ecosystem: Environmental > Aquatic >...
GGTTCAGCAGGAAACGGTTTGAACACCGTCATCAATCAGTGGAACAGCACTACTGCTACTTGGGCACCACAGTCTGTCAGCTATGCTTCGGACGACTGGAATGCAATTGCACAGCTTGACGCAACCGGCGGACAAGCAATTCCAGCTGGCAGCATTTATGCTCAGTATTGGTATGATCATGACGTAAGAAATGGTTGGGTAAATGCCCCTGTGTACTATTGGGAAAGAATCGCAACTGGTCCAACTATCATCACAGGTAACAACTCAGCACCTGCTTTCGGTGGAACTTCATTTACTGCTTCAGTATATGTTTCACTTCCTGGCTCAAATTCATTGTCAAGTCCATATACTTTCACTGGTACATTGACTACTGCAACTGATTTTGTCACAGCATGGTCTGCTGCAAACATTCCATACACAACTGCAACAGTCACATCAACTGGTGCAATTCAACTTACTCACACCGCAGGTGGTGTAATTGTCGTAAATGACGTAAGTTCAAGCACTGGTTTGAGCAATGGATTGATGCTCGACGCAGGATTTGTTGCAGGAACAACTCAGGGTGTATCGGAAGGTCCGTTCGCTGTTGTTGGCTACCAGCCAACTGCTTCATCAACATCTGGCGTTGGTACCGGTTTACGCATCAATGTAACAAACTACTATCAAACTTACTACGTAAATCCAACTTCATTCGTAAGCGGTGGTAGTGGTTATGCAGTAGGTGACACTGTTACTTTCAATGGTGGAAGTCTAGGTGGTGTAACTGGTACAAACAACTTGGTAGTTACTGTTGATTCAGTTAGCGCAGGCGTTGTAACTGCAATTAGCTTCAAGTCAGGTACTGGTGCAATTGCTTATTCAACTCAGTTGTCTAATTGGCAAGAAATGTCAATGCAGTCAAGCGTAAGCGCACCATTTATTGCTCCTTCAAATGGCACTAACTGGTTCTACTCAGTAGTTGATCAGGTTGACATCATGGTCAACACTACTACTGGTTGGAAGGGTTATCGCAACGTAACTTATAACAACAGCGGTTTCCCGCTGCCAAGCGGTTCGCCTGCAACTGATCCTAACGGTCCTCTAGTAAGTGCAACTGCACCAACATTACAATCAGATGGAACGGCTTTGGTGCCAGGTGATCTTTGGATCGATACTAGTGATCTTAACAACTACCCAATGATCTATCGTTGGCAAAATGCTGGTAGCCCGGCTACTTTGCAGTGGGTGTTGATCAACAACACTGATGATGTTGATTCTTCAGGTATCATCTTCCAAGATGCACGCTGGGGAACTTCAGGTTCAGTCAATCCAGCAACTGATCCGATTCCGTCAATTCAATCATTGTTGACAAGCAACTATCTTGATTTGGACGCCCCAAATCACACACTGTATCCAGTTGGTATGTTGCTATGGAACACTAGACGCTCTGGTTATAATGTAAAGCAGTATAATGCTAATTACTTCAATAACACTAACTTCCCTGGTGCTCCTGCCTACAATCCTTCTTCTCCTACTACTATCGGTAATTTGCCGGAGTATACAGGAGCATGGGTAACTGCATCGGGTAACATGACAAATGGTGCTCCTTACATGGGAAGTCAAGCACAGAGAGCAATGGTTGTTAAGGCATTGGCTGCTACAATCAACACTAACACCGCAATCCTTGACGAAGATAACTTCTTCAACTTGATTGCTTGCCCTAACTACCCAGAGCTTCAGCCTGAGATGATCAATCTCAATGATGCTCGTGGTCAGACTGGCTACATCGTTGGTGATACTCCAATGAATCTCCCTGCTGATGCTACAGCAATTCAGAATTGGGCAAACAATACCGCTGGTGCAGCAGTCACTGGAATGGACGGTCTTGTAACTCGTAACACTTATCTTGGTCTGTTCTATCCATCAGGACTAACAACTGACCTAAGTGGTAATCTCGTTGCAGTTCCTCCTTCACACATGATGCTCAGCACATTCTTGTACAACGACAATGTTGCTTATCCTTGGTTCGCAGCAGCAGGTACTCGTCGTGGTTTGATCAACAATGCTACAAACATTGGTTACATCAATTCTACAACTGGTAACTTTGTAACAATCAAGACTAGCCAGGGCATTCGTGACACTCTGTACGAAAACAACATCAACCCACTAGTGTACTTCACTGGTAACGGTCTATTGTGCTATGGTAACATCACGAGCTATGAATCCAATTCTGCTCTTGATAGAGTCAACGTTGCAAGACTTGTTGCTTATCTGCGCCGTCAGTTGGCACTTGCTGCAAGACCATTCGTGTTCGAACCAAATGATTCATTGACTAGAAGCCAGATCACTGGTGTAATTCAATCATTGCTTGTCGATCTGGTCGCTAAGAGAGGTCTCTATGACTACTTGGTAGTATGTGACTTGTCTAACAATACACCAGCACGAATTGATGCCAATGAACTTTGGGTAGACGTTGCAATTGAACCAGTGAAAGCTGTTGAGTTCATCTATATCCCAGTTCGTGTTCTTGCTACCGGAACTATCGGTAACAACACTGGCAGCTAATAAAGAAAGAATAATGTGAGGGTCGAAAGGCCCTCACATTAGATAAATACATATAACAGGAGAATACAAATGGCAACAGCCTCACAATCATTGTTCAACATGACAGTACCAACAGATAACGCTGGTGGTAATCAGGGCTTGTTGATGCCAAAACTACAGTTCAGATTCAGAGTCAATTTCCTGAACTTTGGCGTAAGCTCATCGAGCGGCATCAGTTTGACCAAGCAAGTTATCGATTGTGCTAGACCACAAGTTCAGTTTGACGAAGTTACAATTCCAGTTTACAACTCAACACTGTATCTTGCAGGTAAGCACAAATGGAATCCAATCCAAATCAACATTCGTGATGACGCTTCAGGAAGTGTTTCGCAGGCTGTTGGTGAACAACTTCAAAAGCAACTCGACTTCGTTGAGCAGGCATCTGCTGCAACTGGTCAGGACTATAAGTTCCAGACTAACATTGAAATTCTAGACGGTGGTAACGGTACTTCCGCTCCAGTAGTTCTTGAAACTTGGGAACTTTATGGTTGCTATCTAACAAACGCAAACTACGATACATTGAACTATGCAACAAGTGAAGTCGTAAGAATCACTCTCTCACTTCGCTTCGACAACGCAATTCAGGCACCACTTGGTTCTGGCGTTGGTACACCAATCAATCGTATCGCAAACGGTTCTACTGGTACTGTAACAGGCATCGGCGGAACTTCTGCGTAAGCGTTAGGATAAAAGTTTCCAATGTCGGGATTTTATCAGGATTTATCAATAGATCCTTCAGGTAATAATGCACAAAACGGGACCGGGACTCTACCCGGTCCCGTAGTCCTTAGAGATTACCAACATGCATCCAAGACATTTAGATCAAACTTTTATCAAAATGCTCCTAAATTCAAGTTTCTATTCCATACGTTTTTCAATATAAACGTACCTATAACTCCTATCACTAATAACCAACCTAGTCAACAGGGTATTTTGTATGGCTACAATTCGCAATTGGGCGCAAGCTCGTTGCAGACTCCTGACTATGGATTGATGGTGAAGGAAATCAAGCTTCCTACTTTTTCATTCCAGACAGTACAGCTTAACCAGTACAATCGAAAAAGAATTATCCAAACTAAAATCAAGTATGATGCCATTGAAATATCTTTTCATGATGATAATCTAAATCAGATCAATCAACTTTGGCAAACGTATTACAATTACTATTACAATGACGGTATGATTCCTAGTACTAGTACTCCTGGAGGAACTAGTAACAGTACGGTAAACACGAATGCTAGAACAGCATATTCACCATCAGAAACCTTTGCTCAGCAGAGTATGTGGGGCTTTTCTGGAGGTCAAGATGATGCTGCATCCGGAAAGAAGCAACCGTTCTTTAACAGTATCACGGTGTTTGGATTAAGCCAGCATAGATATACTGCTTACACTTTCGTAAACCCGATCATCACTTCTTTCAGTCATGATACTTACAATTATGCTGAAGGCGGCGGCACTATGTCAAATAGAATGACTATTGACTACGAAACTGTTACCTATAACTATGGTAGCTTAGATGGTCAATCACCGGGCGAAATCGTCAAAGGCTTCGGTGATCCTTCGAATTATGATACCACTCCAAGTCCTATTATGGCAGCAGGTGGTAACAAGTATGCACTGGGTCAAGGCGGCCTTGTAGATGCATCTGGTGGATTTGTAAATTCACCTAACGACTTTTCTGATCAGGTTGCAGCCACACAAGCACAGAATGCAGCGTATAATGGATTTAATACTACTGGTGATAATTCATATGGTGGCGCATTGAATGCTCTGTATGCTCAAGCTGAAAACAATGCTCCGACTAATAGAAATACACCATTCTATATTCCAAATGCACAAGCATCACCCGGCCCAATTGGATTGGCAAATACTCCTGTCATTGGTGCACTTTCTTCTCCGCCTTCAGTTAATCTAGACGGAGTTACTACTGACCCGGGTGGACACATCTATGATGCAATGGCTATCAGTACAGGTATTGGTATTGGTCAGGATCCTACTCTAAATCAGCAGATTATAACTAATCCGTTTGCGCCAAACGTCATAACATACAGTGATCCTACTTATGAGGCTCAAGCGGCAACTTACGCATCGTCTGATGGTATTTCAATATCCCCTGCTCCGATGGATTTGGCAACTGGTCCATATGCATATCAGTCAACTCTAGGACAAGATGTAGCAGTAAATCAGCAATCGCTTATTAATGAATACAACGAATTGCCTGGTCAGCAGTATATCGGTAACATCACAGATGATACTGGTGATTTGCCGCAAGCACCTGATTTGGGTGATAATGATTTGTTGCCGCCAACAACATTGGTTTAAGTTCTAATATTTTTCAAGAATAAATACTAGTATGGCTACTATAACACGCAATCTCGACCAAACAGTATTAATCTACGACAGCTTTTACAGCATGAAGTCTGTAGTAAACGCATCTGATTACGATGCAGTATACTCGTATTTCTATGGAGTATGTGGCAATCAAACAATTGCCGGGAACTACGCTGCTATTCTTTTCAATATTGCTCAGCAAGGCGGCTACAATGTCATAGAATTATTGCAAATCATCAAGGGTGCAAAAAATACTTTGCAGATGAACTCATTGATTTGTTACTACCTGAACACGTTTAAGTCTAAAGCATCTATGTATGGTATAAGCAACGTTCCCAATCCCAATCAGGCAGTACAACGAAACGTAGTACAGTGACATGGCTAAGTTTGCCCAGGGAATTTTTACTCCAAAGAATCCTCAAAAGTATATAGGCAAACATGCCCCTAGGTATAGATCAGGATGGGAACTAACGTTCATGACATTCTGTGACACCAATGATAATGTACTTCACTGGGCAAGCGAGTCAATGACTATCAAGTATAAGCATCCATTTACTGGAAAGCCAACCAACTACATTCCAGATTTCTTCGTTGTTTATAAAAACAAGCATGGAAAAACAATAGCTGAAGTAGTTGAAATCAAACCAAAGAAACAGAGCATCATCGAAAGTAAAGTTGCAAGCGCCAAAGATAGAATGGTAGTTGCAATCAATCATGCTAAATGGGCGGCATGTTCGGCTTACTGCAAATCACAGGGCCTTGTCTTTAGAGTAATAACGGAAGACGATTTGTTCCATAATGGGCGCAAGTAACTAAATACTTGTATGACACGCAAATTAGAAGAACTTTTCGAATTAGGAAGCAACGAAGTCAATGAACTTTCGCAGCCTATTATCGAAAACGCAAAAGAAATCACAACCGAAGCGGTAAACAATCTCGAAAAGATCGAGAATGCATTACCTCAGGTTAAGGGCCTAGAAGCAGCCGACGAAGAGATGGATGAACTGGCAGAACTAGCCAAAAACAGCTACAAAGACCTAGTTGATCTGGGTATGCAAGTTGAAAGTAGATTCAGTTCCGAAATCTTCAATGCAGCAAGTAGTTTTCTTGGACATGCCATCACTGCTAAGACCGCAAAGATTAACAAAAAGTTAAAAATGCTCGACTTGCAGCTAAAGAAAGCTCAGCTTGATCAAAAAACTCAAGCCAAAAACGAACAAATTGAAGCCACTCCATTAGGAGAAGGTCAGTCATTGGATCGCAACGAACTGCTAAAGTTGCTGAACAATAAAAATGACGATCAGTGATAAATAAATTATAAAGCTATTGCAAGGATTCCTATGAAAAGTCTTAAACATTTCATCGCCGAAAGTGTCAGAACTTACGCCTACACCATTAAAATCGCCGGCAACGTCGATAAGAACTTCCTTGATATGTTCAGATTCAATCTGAAGAAGTTCGATCCTATCGAAATTTCGGAGCCAAAGTCAACTCCAATTCAAAAAGACCCATACGGATTTCCTAATCTAGAAAACGAATCGGTGTCTATCATCAAAGCAGTATTCAGATATCCTGCAACTGAACCTATGATTCAGCAAATTGCACAACTTCTCGGTTACAATGTAAACTTGGTTCGTGTCGTTAAAACTTCATATGATGACAGCATCAACGATGAAATGGATGAATATGCTAATCAGATGAAGCATAGCCCTGTTCTCACTCACGAAGAAATGGAAGAAGAATCAAATGCTAAGGCTGCTGCTAAAGCATATGGCAATTCTTATCTTGATAGCATCAAAGAACAGTCGAAAGACGACAAAATCGAATATCCATTCGATGGTAAGAAAACACCAGATGCATTCGATCCATTCAAGCCATTCTTGGATAATGACCCACGTGGCGTTCACAGCCCGATGTCAACTATCACTAGACCAGCTAAGCCACAAACTGGCGCACATAGAGGATAAGATATGAAAGACTTATTGAGCAAAATGAGCCAGTTGGAGGCATCTGCCCCGAAAGCTGCTCCAAAAAAGAAAGTACTTAACGAAAGTGCGCCAACTAAAAATGTTTCAGCTAAACCATCACTTAAGGATGTGTTCAAGCAAGTAAATGAAACACTTGCACCTGGTCAGAAGCCACTTCCAGTAATCAGCAAAGTTGGTTCTAATCAAACAACAGGCGCAGGCTTCCTGAATATCGATGACAATTCACCTGCAGGTCAAGCATTGCAGCAGGCATTGGGTAATCTAGCAGGACAGAATAAGGCAGAGATTGTTGTTCCTACTCAGCCAAATCAATCGGGTCAGTCAACACAGCCAAATCAATCACCTAATCAGGGTGGAGGTACTATTCAAACAAGTGCTTCACAAGCTCAGCAAGCACAAGATGCCGAAGATCAAATTGCTGAAAGAGATGAGGGCAAGCCAGGTAAGAACTTTGCTAAGATTGCAAAGTCTGCTGGTAAGCGTTATGGTTCTAAAGAAGCAGGCGAGCGTGTAGCTGGTGCAGTTCGTGCTAAGCTGGCAAAGCAAGGTAAGCTAGAAGAAGAACAGCTTGACGAAAAATGGGGCGGTGATACTGAATTGAATCCTGCCAAGAAGGGCATGTTCAAGGGTAAGACTAAGGCTGAACTAGAAAAGCAACTTGCAGCACTTCACAAATCGGGTCCTCACAAGAAGGGTTCACCTGAATATACTAAGCAACAGGAACTGAACTTTGCTATTCGTGCAAAGAGCGGCTGGAAGAAGGGCGTCAAGGAAGGCGACATTCCTTCAGCATCAGGTATTGACACTTACGGTGCAGCATTGGGTGCAGGTCGTAGCCCAACTACTCTAGAGAGTAAAAAAGCAAAGCCAGACTTTCTAGATTTAGACAACGATGGCAACAAAAAGGAATCAATGAAGAAGGCAGCTTCTGACAAAAAGAAAAAGGCAGTTAAAGAAAATATGAACAATCGCATTCAGGCCGCCCGCCTCGAGGGTAAAGCACACGGTCTTAAGGGCCACCCGCACTGTGGTAAGAACTATGACGACATGGAAGAGTGCAGAGCATATCACGATGGCTACAAAGAAGGTCTTGATGAATGCTACGGTATGGGAATGATGGACGAATGCTACGGCATGGCAACTCCTCACATGCCAGCAACTACACATGGCATGGCTGATCAAGCTGCTCGTGATCCTTATACTGGTACACTTGACGAAATGTATGACGACATGGATGAAGGTAATGCATTCACTGGCGCCCTTGCAAGAACTCCTCATGGTGGAAAATTCAAGGTAGGTGGCAAAACTTTCACTGATACTTCAAGCTATGATTCAACTCTTGATGAAAATGATTATGCTTTTGAATCATGGAATCGTCAACTTGAAAATCTCATCAATGAAGGTAAGCAAATTAACGAAAGTAAAGCTACTGGTAAAAAGGCACTAACTGAAGGATTGACTGTTTCTGTTTCTAAGGGACAGCAAGGCGCTCCTGACTCAGTAAACATCAGTGCAACTGATTCGGAAGCAGACCAGGTACTTGCTCTAGTACGTCAAGCTGGTTTGGGTATTTTCGGTGGTGAAGGTGGTCATGAAGAACTACATTCTGAACCAAGAGGATTCAGCATTCAGGCTCCTTCAAGTGAAGAAAACACTCCAGGTGACATCGAAGTTGTAGATGACAATGACGGTATGCTTGGCCTAATGAAGAAGCTTTCAGGTATTCAGCATGACGGTGACGATGCCGGCGAAGGTGATGAAGCATCATGCGAAAACTGCGGTATGCCAGAATCAGAATGTGAATGTGAAGAAGGCAAGCTGGACGAAGTAGAATCAGAAGATCAGATGACTTACAACGTAGCTGAAGACGACGATCAAGAAGAGCCAGGACAAAATCCTGCAATGCCACAGAATCCTTCAGACAGTGGTGCAGCTAACTCACAAAATGCAACAAAGGGCAACAACGCAGCAAATACAGCGGCTGCTGCTTATGATGCTTCACAACACGAAGAAAATGGCCCACAAGAAGATGAAGAGGTAGATGAAGCAGTTCACCCAGATACTCAAAAAGGTTGGGATGAGCATTTCAAGCGCAAAAAGAGCGGCCCATACTACGACGAAGATGAATGCCCTGAATGTCATAAAAGTCCATGCAAATGCGACGACGAAGAAGTTGAAGAAAGTCTCAACGAATGGGCAAACAATTCTCGCAGAAATAATGAAGAAGATTGGGAAGCAGACATTGAGTTCATGACTAAGGTAATCTCTGGTGGATTGAACAAGCCTAAGTCAACTGGACAGACTACTGCTCCAGTAATTGCAGGTCAAGATGATCGTATGCATTCACATCTAAACACAAAAGATGTAAATGAATCAATCTCTGATTGGAAAGCATTAGCAGGTATTAGAAAGTAACTACCACATAATACTTGTAATAAAAAGTAGCCGAGTCATTCTCGGCTATTTTTTTGGGCAGTACACCTGTACCAAAATGATAAATACAGTATCACGTATATAAGGTACAATAACGGATGAGCCAACAGAATATCGACTTCGGAACATTTCCAGACGATCCAAGCGCAGACGCAATCAGAACTGCTTTCCAGAAAGTTCAAAACAACTTCACTGAACTTTATTCTGGTGCACAAGCACAGGCGGTTTTGTCTGTAAATCCCGGCACAGGGATTACAGTTAACTCGACAACTGGAAATGTGATCGTCAACGCAAACATTTCAAATGTTCAGGTTCAGACCAGTACCCTGAGTATCGGTATCAATTCTAATGGCACACAGTATGCTTCACTTACTGAAGCCTCACAGATTCTTTTCATCGATTTGCCAGCAAACATCATCAATGTAACCAACATTACCGTATCAGGTAATGTAAATGCTAATACAGGAAATGTATCAGCCAATATCCTAACTGGTAATTCAGTTTCAGTCAGCGGAAATGTCACGGGTGGAAATCTTGTAACAAGTGGTAAGCTATCAGTTACTGGTAATGCCAACGTTGGTAACTTGGGAGCTACTAATGGTGTATTCACTGCCGCATCCGTTACAGGCAATTTGACTGCTGGCAACGTCAACGCACTCAGTGGAAATCTTACTGCAAACGTTCTTGTTGGTAATTCAGCTAACGTGACCGGCAACGTCACTGCTAATTACTTCACTGGTAATGGTGCCGGCTTGACTGGCGTTATTGCTGTAACCGGACCTAATATTGCTAATGGTACATCAAACGTAAACATCAATGCAGTAAATGGCAATGTGGGTGTTTCAGTAGCAGGCACAGCTAATGTTCTACTTGTTACTAGCACAGGTGTAAACGTATCAGGCACATTGAATACTGGTACAGGCAACATTACTAGCGGAAATGCCAATTTAGGGAATGCGGTAACTGCAAACTATTTCACTGGTACATTAACCACTGCTGCACAACCAAACATTACATCCGTAAGCAACTCATTTACTCAGATTACATTCACTACTAACGGAAACATCACAATGAGTGGCACAGGTTCGCAGTTGAGTGGTGCGAACCTTGTCAAGGCAAACTACTTTACTGGTGCTCTTTCTAACGGAACGTCTAACGTCAATATTAATGCCGTGAATGGCAACGTAACTGTAAGTGCTGCTGGAACTGCTAACGTGGTAACAGTAACTGGAACAGGTGTCAACGTAGCCGGTACCCTCAACACTGGTACTGGAAATGCCAATGTCGGCAATCTTGGTGTAACTTCCAATGCCAATGTCGGCAACTTAGGATTCGGTACTGGTCAAATAACTGGTACTGGAAATATTACTGCTGGCAATTTCATCGGAGCATACGCTAACGGTACATCAAATGTTAACATCCCTGCTGCTAGCGGTAACGTAAATATTTCTGCTGCCGGCAATGCAAATATCGTTGTTGTTACTGGCACTGGAGCAAACATCACCGGAACATTGAATGCAACCGGCAACGCTAATGTCGGCAATATCGGGGCAACTAATGGTGTATTCACAAATGTAAGCGGTAATGGCTCTGGACTGACTAACCTCACTGGCACTGCGGTAACCGGTACTGTCGCTAACGCAACTTATGCAGTAAGTGCGAACAGTGCAACTTATGCAGGCACAGTAACAACAAATGCTCAGCCAAATATTACCAGTGTTGGTACATTAAGTTCTCTTGCAGTTACTGGTAATATTTCAGGTGCAAATCTAACTGGCAACCACTTCGGTAATGGCTCTGGACTGACTAACCTCACTGGTTCTGCTGTAACAGGTACCGTAGCTAACGCAACTTATGCAACAAGTGCCAATAGTGCAACTTATGCAGGCACAGTAACAACTAATGCACAGCCAAATATTACAAGCGTGGGTACGCTCACATCTTTAGGTTCATCCGGTAACATCACTGCTCCTAACGTTGTTTCTAATACCGGTGCATTTTATGGTAATGCCGCTGGTCTTACAAATATACCAGCTAATCAAGTCACCGGTACTGTAGCAAATGCGACTTATGCAACAAGTGCAGGTTCGGCAACAACTGCTACTACAGCCGCTACAGTTACCACTAACGCACAGCCAAATATCACATCTGTTGGTACATTAAGTTCTCTTGCGGTAACAGGAAATATATCAGGTGCAAATGTCACTGCTAATTTGTTCGGTAATGGCTCTGGAATAACCAACCTCACTGGTTCACAAGTTACAGGTGCCGTAGCTAACGCAACTTATGCAGTAAGTGCGAACAGTGCAACTTATGCAGGCACAGTAACTACCAACGCACAGCCAAACATCACATCAGTAGGTGTATTGACTACACTTAACTCAAGTGGAAACATCACTGCGCCGAACGTTGTTTCGAATACAGGTGCATTCTATGGTAATGCAGCCGGTCTTACAAATATCCCAGGTGCACAAGTTACCGGTACAGTAGCAAACGCAACTTATGCAACAAGTGCAGGTTCGGCAACCACTGCTGGTACAGTAACAACAAACGCTCAGCCAAATATCACCTCTGTAGGTGCATTAACTGGGTTGACGCTGACCGCAAATGGCAATATTGTAATGAGTGGTACTGGTTCACAGATCAGTGGCGGAAATCTAGTATCTGCTACTTATTTGAGTGGTACTCTGACTACTGCATCACAGACAAATATAACTGCGGTAGGTAATATTTCGTCTGGTACTTGGAACAATCTGATTGGATCTTCAGCTACGTTTGCAGCTGGTCTTTCTGGTGCAAACCTAAACTTTATTAATGGTGCTAACGTAAGTACTGTACCTAGCGCAACAAATGCTGCGGCTTTGCTACAAAATACATCAGCAGCAACTACAGCATATCCTACGTTCACTACTTCATCTGCTAATGGTAACTCATCAGCCGTAATTAGTACAGGTATCAGTGCAAATCTAGCAGCAAACTCGATAACTGCTACTACATTTGTTGGTAATTTGACTGGAACTGCTAGTTCTGCTACAGCAGCAACTACAGCAACCAATGCAATTAATGCAGGGGTAACTACTCAAAACTCAGGAATCTATTATCCTACATTTGTGAGCGGTAATACGACTGCCAATTATGCGCTTGCATCCAATACTGCAATTAGTGCTAATTTGGCAAACGGATCAATTACTGCAACTACATTTGTTGGTGCATTGAGTGGAACTGCTACTACAGCAACAACAGCCGGTACGGTAACAACTAATGCTCAACCAAATATTACATCAGTTGGTACGTTGACTTCACTAGCAGTAACTGGCAACGTTGCTGCTGGAAACATCAACACTACTGGTAACGGAAATGTAACTGCTTCTTACTTCATCGGTAATGGTTCTCAGTTGACTGGTATTACAGTTAGTGCTGGTACTTCTATTATTAATGGTAATTCAAATGTTTCTGTACAAGGAAATAGCAACGTTAACATTAGTGTCGGTGGAGTAGCAAACGTATTCGTCGTTTCTAATACAGGAGCAACTGTTGGCAATCTCGCAGCATCGAATATAACTGGTCAGATTTCAGTTGCATCAAATGCACAGCCAAACATCACTTCACTAGGAAATCTCACAGGTCTCAACGTTGCTGGATATTCAAATCTTGGTTCGAATAGCAATGTCATAATAACAGGTGGTACTGCAGGATACTTCCTTGTATCAAACGGTTCAGGTGGATTGAATTGGTTAAACGCCACTACTCTTACAACTGCACCCGGATCTAATACTCAGGTATTGTTCAATGATACTGGAAGCTTTGGTGCACAGCCTGGTTTGACCTTCAATAAGACATCAAACACACTTACTATTGCCAATGCAGTAAGTGCTACCGGAAACGTTTCGGGTAACAATGCAGTATTCAACAGCATATATGGTAGTGGTGTTGGACTGTTCAGCATTCCGACAGGTAACTTGACAGGAAATCTTCCAACTGCAATTCAAAGTAACATCACTCAATTAGGTACGCTAAGTGCATTGGTCGTTCAAGGTACAATTTCTGCTGCTAATATCTCTGCTGCTAGCGGAAACATTACTGGTAACTTGATCATAGGTACGCTGGTAAATACTGCTCAACCAAACATCACTTCAGTTGGAACGTTGACTTCATTGAATGTAACTGGTAACATTGCAACAATAAGTGGCGCCTTTGTAGGTAATGGTGCAGGATTGACCTCTGTACCGGCGGCCAGCATCAGCGGTACTGTAGCTAATGCTTCATATGCAGCAAACGCCGGTACGGCAACAACTGCTACTACAGCAGGTACAGTAACAACTAATGCTCAGCCTAACATCACTTCAGTTGGAACATTGACTGGTCTAACTCTTTCGGGTAATCTGTCAACTAGTACGAACATATTTGCAAATTCAGGAATCGTTCAAGCAAACATACTATCAGGTACACATGCGAACGGTACGTCAAACGTGGCAATCACTAATAACGGAAACGTTACAGTAACTGCAAGCGGAAACAGCACTCTAGTAGTTACTCCTACTGGTGCAAACATTGCTGGTAGCGCAAAC
>Ga0209777_10005938_pt1 | contig 13902 bp, 15 predicted proteins | sample FrelakmetHBP12HB_FD_187147 | JGI IMG/M metagenome (GOLD analysis project Ga0209777, IMG submission 187147) | Freshwater lake sediment microbial communities from the University of Notre Dame, USA, for methane emissions studies -HBP12 HB (SPAdes)... | ecosystem: Environmental > Aquatic >...
AGCAATGGATCAAAGAAGCCGCTCACAGCCGAGAAACTTTCCCATGGCTTTTTCATGCCGTCTCTCCTTATTCAGTTGTGAAGGTTTCTGCTATTACTATACTAATAAAATTGTTATTTGTCAATCTTTAAACTCCCCGAGTTGCTTTATGACTTATCTTTGTTTAAATTTAATTAAATGATATAATTATTAGAATAAGTTATGTTAATTTATTAATAATATTAAATCGATATGACATTTGAATTTGGAATAATTATTTTTATCTCAGTTTTCATTTTTGGTTTGGGAATTTTGGTTTATTTAAATAATCATAAGAACAGAACAAACAAATTATTTCTAGCCACTGTGTGTGGAATAATAGTTTGGATGATAAGTAACTTTCTTGAAAATGGAACATCTAATTTAACTTTAGCCAGCATTGCTTTAAGATTAGATTTTTTCTCAGCTTCCATTCTTTCATATTTCTGGCTTCTTTTCTGCTTGAATTTTCCTCAACCGAGGGAGAAAAGACCTTGGTTTGAAAAAGTTCTCGTCGTTGTGCCAGCTATATTCTTTGCCGCTATGTCGTTCTCTGATTTGATAATTAAAAATATTACGGTTGTAAACGAGAGAGTAGTATTTGATGAAGGAATTTTATTTATTTTCTACGCAGTTTATATTTTAGCCTACATGATTATTGGAGGTTGTGGTTATTTGGTTTTTACATATTACAAGTCAAAAGACATACAAAGAACCCAGATCCTCTATGTTTTATTAGGGCTTTCAATATCAGGTTCTATAGCTGTAGTTATAAATTTATTTTTGCAGCCATATATTCCTGTGGAATTATTCAGATTGGGTACTTATGCAGTTATTTTTGTGCCAGCATTTACTGCTTATGCCATAGTTACAAAGAAATTGTTTAATATAAAAATTGTTGCTACAGAGCTACTTGCCTTAACTCTTTGGATTATTCTCTTGATAAGAACAATTTTATCTAGCAACCCTCAGGATTTTGCAATAAATTTAACTATATCGATATGTGTTACGATTTTTGGCATATTGCTTATTAAAAATGTTATCGTAGAAGTAGAACAATCAAAAGAAATCAAGAAAGCTTATGAAATTGAAAAACAGGCTCACCAAGATTTGATAGAACTTGATGAAGCTAAAACTAATTTTATGCTCGTCACTCAACACCATTTGAGAACTCCGCTTTCTGTAACAGCAGGATTTATGGATCTTTTAATAAAGGGAAACTATGGAAAAATTGATAGTAATGCGCTTGATATAATAAAGAGATCAGACGAATCAATAAGAAAGGAAATAGAGGTAGTTAATGATTTGCTGACAGTTTCATCTTTCCAGCTCGGAAAAGGATATGTGCAATTTGAACAGAACGTTCCGATTAAAGATATTCTAGAAGATATCGTTAAGGATTTAAAACCAGTGGCTGATAACCAAAAGATTTATTTGAAATTTGAAAGTATAGATCCTATCCCAAATATTTCAGCAGATAAAAAACAAATTAGGATGGCTTTGCAAAACATAATAGATAATGCCATAAAATATACAAAGCAGGGTGGAGTAGACGTGAAAATAAAATTAGAAGGAGACAAAGTGAAGATTGAAATTAAAGATACTGGTATGGGTATGACGCCAGAGGATCAGAAAGAATTATTCAAAGCGTTTCATAGGAATAAAGAATCATGGGCTGCCAACGCTACAGGAAAAGGTATTGGACTTTTTCTTACAGACCAGATTATACACGCTCATAGTGGAAAAATTTGGGCTGAATCTGAAGGCCCAGGCAGAGGTACTATTTTCAGTATCGAATTGCCAATTAATGCCGATTTGCAAAGTATCAATAAACCGTTACAAGTAAAAAGCGTTAACGCAAATATTTAATAACTAAAACTAAAAAATTATGGTAAATCAAAAGAAAATTTTATGGGTCGAAGATGAAAAAGACCTCATAGACGTCTACACTGAGATAGTAAAAGCAATAGGCGGGATAGACGTTGAATTTATGCAACTCGGTCAGCAGGCCATTGATCGGATGAAAGAAATCCAAGACGGCAAGGCAGAAAAGCCAGACCTTATCATGCTTGACCTGCTTTTGCCCGATATCAACGGAGACAAGGTCTGTGAAGTTATCAGAAAAACTCCGGCAACAAAAGATATTAAAATATTTGTGCTCACAAATTATAGCGGAGAACAAATGGAGCAAAAAATGACTAAAGAACTGGCAGCCGAAAAATATCTTGTGAAGACAGAATGGATCGGAACCAAACTAATGCCATTGATTAAGGAGGCGTTGAAATAAGATAATCAAAGAATCTATATGAATATCACTTTAATTGGAATGCCTGGATCTGGAAAATCTCACATTGGAAAGAAATTAGCCGAACGTTTAAACTATAATTTTATTGATACAGACATTATTCTTGAAAATGAGTACGGGATTCCAATAAAATCAATTATAGATAAACTCGGAGAAAATGTTTTTCTAAAAAAACAAGAAGAATATACTATCTCTTGCACCAATAATATAAGTGATACTGTTATATCTACTGGCGGCAGTATTATTTATACTGATGAGGTGATGTATCATCTTAAGAAAAATTCACTAATTATATATTTGATTATGCCATTGGAAGTTATCAAAGAAAGAATGGTAGATTCACCCCGTAGCATAGTAGATTCAAAAGATAAAGACTTAGAGAAATTATATGAAGAACGAACTTTTTTATACAACAAGTGGTCTTCTAAAATTGTTGATGCAAATCAAGATTCAGAGATGATTGTTGATAATATTTTAAAAATTATTGGAAACAAATCATGGATAAAATGAAAAGCATAAAAAGATTAAGAAAAAAAGTTGACGTAATCGATCATAAACTGGTTTTTTTATTGGCTGAGAGATTTAAAACAACAAAAGAAATAATATTATTGAAAAAAAGAAATGGTTTAGCTGTGAAAGATGGTGACAGAGAAGACTTTATTTTAGGAGAAGTTACAAAATTATCCAAAAAGCTGAAGATAAATACTGAATTCATTAAAAATATTTTTAAGAAGATATTAAACGAATCTAAAAAGTAACAAAAAAGAGCCTATATTGGCTCTTTTTTGTGTGTTTAGGGAACTAATCTTTTAACATCTCTTGGGAACAATATAGCTTCTTTAATGCTGCCTAGTTCTAATATCTGTTGTATCAAGCGTTCTGATCCCATACCCCAGCCTCCGTGCGGAGGCACAGCATATTTGAAGGTATCTAAATAGAACTCCATTCCGTTAGGTTTGATTTTCTTCTTCTTCATATTCTCAATCAATTGCTTGTACGTGTGTATTCTTTGACTTCCTGTAACTATTTCTAACCCTTTGAATATTAAATCGAAACCATAAGTTTCTTCTGGATTTTCTTCACTTGGCATTGTATAAAATGGTTTATCTGCCCAAGGGTAATGCGTTATAAAAATAAAATCAGAATTAAATTCTTCTTTTGCATATCTGCCAGCTAATCTTTCTCCTTCAGGGTCAATGTCGGTGTCTTGAGGAATATCATAGTTATATTTTTCCTTAACTATTTTCCTTATATCAGCTAGTTTAACTCGAGGAATTTGGTCAGGCACTTCTGATATTTTGATGTTATACATATCCAAATATGGTTTCCCTTCTTTCTCTATAGTTAAGAATACTTTTTTAACTATACGGTTCAACATATCTGCCACTTCATAAAAATCTTTTATAAAACCCATTTCCGCATCTAAGCTGATATATTCATTTACATGTCTTGTTGTAAAATGCGGTTCGGCTCTGAATGTAGATCCAATTTCAAAAACCCTTTCAAATACGCCAACCATAATTTGTTTGTAAAACTGTGGACTTTGAGCCAGGGTGGCTTCTTTATCAAAATATTTTACTTTAAAAAAATTAGCTCCGCCCTCTGTGGCAGCTCCTAATATTTTAGGAGTTTTAATTTCAGTAAATCCTTCTTCACGCATTACTGTCTCGTACCCCTTTAAAAGGATGTCGTACAGTTTAAATATCGCTTGCACTTTTGGATGTCTTAGTGAAAGAGTACGATTATCTAAAAGTGTTGGCAAATTCAAATTCAAATCATTCTTTGCTAAGTCAAAAGGCAAATCCTCTGTTATATTTGAAACAATCTCTATTTTTTCTCCTTGTATTTCAAAACCATATTTTGATCTGGGTTCTTGTTTAGCAGTTCCTTCAATAGCTACTGCATCTCCGGTTTTTACTTCTATATTCTCATTGAAAACAACTTGTATTGTCCCTGTGTAATCTTGAACTATTAGAAATACAACATTGCCAAGGTTTCTCATATTCAAAACCCTGCCCTTTATCAAGACCTTTTTGCCATCATTTTCTTGTATCTGGTTGATTAGTATCCTTTCCATAATTTTATTGTTAATTTATATGATGATATCATTTTTTGTTCGTTTTTAAAAGGCTTCTATTTATTTTATAATATTTTCAGCATCTCCCGTAATTGGATCGATATATTTTCTGTTGCTTTCTTCTATATTTTCTTTCCATTTTTTATAAATATCAATATAATATTCATCGTCTAACTCAATTAATTTTTTAACGTTTAAATTTTTAATTTTTAATTCATCTTTTCTTAAGTAATATTTTATGGCCATTATTGTCATATATAATCTTAGGGCAGGTGTTTTTAATGCTAATAAGGATATCGAAAAAACGAAATTAGTTTTTTCAATATTTTCATCGATATCTTTCTCAACTTCCTTTGCTAAATCTTTTATAAAAAATGGCCCCTTCTCAATTAATAATCTTTGTAGAGGATCGTTATGAATTATATCAAGAAAGCTATCCCAACTTTTAATTTTATTAATATCTGGAGCTATATCGGGTACGCCACCATTAACTAATATATTGCCCGTTGCTTGAACATAAAGAGCTATTCTCTTTAAGGATTTATCCTTCGGTGTGTCATATTTATTTGGTAATTCTTTCTTCCAAAAATCATAACCCTTAAAAACTGTTTCGTAATAATTATGTCCTTCACCCTTAGGGCCTCTCATACATAGATTTAATGGTGTGCCTGAATTTTCTTCTGATTCAACTATATTCCATAAAGAATATATATCAGTTGATTTTTTATTTAGAGCCCTCCCAACAAAATATACGGGTTTATATATAATGGGAATTTGTATTTTGTGATCATCACTGAGTAGCCACCTTACAGGCAGACTATCTATGATGGGTAAATTTTCATAGATGTCATCTTCATTTTTACTAGGTTTTAATTCTAGTTTTAATCTTTTTGCCAGTTCTAAATCATTATTTTCTCCATTATTTAATATAGTCCTTACCAGGACACGTATTTTGCTATCTTTAGATTTTTTAATTACATAATTGACTAAATTAATCACATTATCCAAAGGGACAACTTTGCATTGAGAATTATCTCTACTAATTCTTATGGTTATTAATATTTCTTTTAGTTTATTCTTGATTCTTTCCTCTTTTCCAGCACTACATATTCTATCCATTATTTTTTTGGTGTTTTCGTAATCTTTAGCAAAGTAAGCGCTTGTTATTATAACAACATCTTCTAATGTTTTTATATTACTGATAGCGTCAAGCATTATTTCTAAATTCTCAAAAGGTTCTCCTCCTCCAGAAAAAACTAACATCTTCAGCCCAGCACTGTTGGCAATTTTTATAAAACCTTTAATAGTCTTTTTGTTAACCTGTTGAGACTTGTCTATGAATTTTTTAGAAGAATAAAGGCAATGAGGACAACCAACAGGACAAAAATTAGTAGGATTTATTACAGCATAACAGGCCTCTTTATATGTGGGGCCTGTTGTAAATTCTATATTATCAATCAGCCATTTTCTGATTGTTTTAGAATTTTTTTCGTCAAAGAAATGCTTATATTGGATAGAATCTAATTCCATTTATTATTTTTTTAAACTTTTTTTGCAATCATTCTGCATAAACTATGTTGGTGCATAGTTTTTGAGGTAGGATGTGTATGCTCTAACACTCCATATTCATAATTTAAAACTTTCCAGTCTTTATAGTATTTATTTTTCAATTCTTCTTTTCCTAATAATGTCGGGACAAGATATTCTTGTATTTTTGGAACAGGTAACTCATCTGTGAAGGTACATATAACATTTATTCCTCCCTTTTTTGTAACATCTTTAATATCCTTAATAAATTTTGCAATCTCTTTTTTAGAACTGAAACAGTGCAGAAGTCCATATGCAATTACGACATCAAATTTTTGATTAACAAGTTTCTTTATCTCTCTAACATCTGCACAAACTATATTAATATTTTCTGATTTACTTTTACTTTTATCTTCCTCTTTTATCATTTGATCTAGAAAATTCCTAACTGCATAAAAAGATATTTCTACTGCAGTTACTTTGAATCCTAAAGATGCTAAATAAAAAGAATTTTTCCCTTCTCCTGCGCCAAGGTCTAAGGCGTTTCCCGAAGAAATATAATTTGGGATTAACTTTGCATATTTCGATGGTTCTAGCCCCCAGAAACAAGGGCATTTTGAATATTCGTCATCGTATTGTCCTGCATTTTTCATAGTTTTTTTATTTAATTTATTTAATTTATTTAATTATTAAGCTTTATATGTTTTTTCAAAGTTTTTTTCTATTTGAGAAGCTATATCCATTTTTTGATAATTTTCAATGAATGCTTTTGGATCATTTGCTATATCTCCTATGAGAATATCCTTATTTTTTTTAGTAATATATACCTTTCCGTCAGGATCAATTAATAAACATGGACTTTCATTAAATTCTTTAATTGTATGAGTTGATATGTGTAAATTTGGAAATTTATTTTTTATTTTTTTTGTTACTTCTTCAAATAGTTTATCTCCTATAATAAATTGCTTTTGGTTGTCTCCGGCAGTCGTATCTAGTCGGGGATAAAATTGGTATAACTTCCATGTAGTTACATACGGGCCAATTAATTTACCGATATTTTCAATATTTTTATAGTTTTTTTTAGAAACTACTGTTCCTAGCTTAACATTTATATTATTCTTTTTTATTATGGGCAATACTTCGATTATGGCCCTAAATTGCTCTTTAGTTCTCATTAACGAATTTTTTTCTTCGGTATCTCCATCCAAAGAAAGTGAAATCCAATCAATATAGGGTAAAATATCAGGTAGTCTGCTTTTTAATATAAGCCCGTTAGATTGAAGAACCGTTTCTATACCTAATTTTTTGCATAACTGCAATATTTGTTTAATGTCTTCCCTTAATAAAGGTTCTCCTCCTGAAAGAACCAAAGATTTAACATTGCAAGCTCTAAGATTTTTTATGATATTTTCTATTTTAGAAAATGGTTCTTCTGTGACTCTTCTACGAAAACAGAACTGGCAATTTAGATTACACTTATTGGTTAATTGTATAGCAGCAAATGGAATTTCCATGTTATTTTTATGTTATTTATAATATGTTCTTTCTCTAAAATTAACTCCTACTTTTTGAGCAATACTTCTGCATTTTTCTACATCAACGTCCTTACATCCACTCACCACAGAAAGTATAACCTTAGGACATACTTTTTTTGCTTCTTTGGCAAATTCTAAAATGCCATCAAAAGTATTATTAAAAATTGGACGACAGTGCTTGTTATAAAGATTTCCTTTATGAAAATTTAAACTTATTGAGATAACGTCAAATAAACCAGCTAATTCTGGAAGGACATTACGCTTAGCTATCAAGTTAGCATGGCCATTGGTATTAATTCTTATTTTACACCCTTTATTTTTTAACCACTTGGCAACTTTTTTGACGACATCTATTCTTGTAGTAGATTCTCCATAACCACAGAATATAATCTCATCAAACTTTTTAAGATCTCCGAAAGATTTGATATCTTTTATTACTTTTTCTGTAGTCGGTTCCTTCTTGATTTTCAAATAGTGACCTTTTACTACTGGCTCTTCTAAACGAGGACAAAAATCACAATTGTTACTACAACGATTTGTTATATTTAAATATAGAGAATTTCTTATTTTGTAAACATATTTGTCTTTTAGATCCTTTCGCAAATGGAATATTTTAACAGCATTATATGATGCTATCCTTGTGATGTCGTCCTTGCTTGCATTTTTTTTCATTAGAGATATCTTCGAAATTATTTCTTCAAAAGCGTTCCCAACTTTTCTTTCGTCTATTAAAAATTTACCTTCATTGTTTATAATAATTTTATTTTGAGGAGTCATTAATACTATTTTTTGAGCCCATTTTTCATCATTGAAAGTATTATTCGAAAATGATATATATAACCCCAATCCAATTAACGCTTTGATTTCATTTTCTTTATTTCCTTTTACCGGATGTAAAATTATTTTTGAATCTTTTTGGCGGTATTTTTTAATTATTTTATAAAAATCATCATAAGTATTACAAAAACTGACAATAATTGGTACCAATTTTTCTTGTGACGAAATAAACTGCTTTTTAAAATCACTGTTATCAAGTGTCGATTTTATTTCCAAATATTTTATAGCCATTTCAGATTTATATGTTTAATCATTACCTATAAACTTATGAAGATTTGATCTCCTCAACCCATCTAAGCCGATAATTATATCTCCATTATTATGTGATTTATTATAAACTACAATCTTCTCCCATATTTTCTTGTAATAATTATCATTTGTACCAATATTTTTTGAAACCTTTTTTAAAAAGTTTCTTGGCAAAACTGATTCTGAGAACAAAAACTTTTCCATATTTAGTAAGCTTATTAGACGACAAAGATTTTCTCTATCATAATCTCCTGTAGTATAAGCTTTAGTCGTATAAAGTATATCTTCTGTAGTGGCATTTCTGTCAGTAAGTTTAAATTCGTCTATTAGCCCCGTATAATATTTTAACCATAAAGGAAGTATCCAATTTGCATCTAATACCCTCCATGGTTCTGCTCTGGTCATATATTTACATTTAGCTATGTTAAACAAAATATCATCTGAATTTATTTTTTCTTTTTTTGACGGAAAGGAAAAAGCATATAATTGATGTGCCATCTGATATGGGCAACCTATTAAACACCCTTCATTTACAATTATAGAAAGTTTAGTTTTTTTATCAATCTTTTTTTTGATTTCATTTAGGGATTTCATGTCTCTCAGTAAATCTTTTTGGATTTCAATAGAGTCAATATTTTTATCTAGCCAAAAATGAGAGAGATTATTTACAAGGTCAATTGATTTTGAACTTTTTATTTGGAAGTTAACAGAAGTTTTTATTTTAACGTTAGGCAATTTTTTCCAATTTATCAATTCTAAAAGATAAGGGTTTGATATGGTAACTCTATCTAAGATATCGTCAGAATTCAATTCTTCTAAGTATTTCTGTATCTTGGGTATTACTATTTTTAAATCTTCATTCGAATGGGGGATACCCAACAAAACGTTGTTCAAGAGAAGATTAGTTTTAAAACCGTATTTTTTAGCTTCTTTTAGTGCAAAAACTAATTCCTTATCAAATTTATTTTTATCAAAATTTTTGTTACCATCTATATAATTTTTTGCATTAGGTAATTTTCTGCCAGTGTTTGTAACCAATGGATTTGGAGCAAAATACACATGAATATCAAATGGACGAGGTTCAACAAAAAATTCTCCCAGCTTTTTAATAAGATCTGGATCGTTATTGTAAGGAATACTTATAACTTTGCCTTCTAAAAAAGAAAGGTATTTCATCAGGTTATAATAATTTTTTATATAATAATTATACCCAAAAGTCAACGATTACGCTTTATAGAATGAGTTTACTAATTTCTATTGTAGGAACTCGACTTTTGAGTTTATTTTTGATAATGTAAAAATATGAATAGCTTTGGAACAATATTCAAAATAAGTATATTCGGTGAGTCGCATGGAGCTAATGTTGGCGTTGTTATCGATGGTGTGCCAGCTGGGTTGCTGATAAACAGTAAAGATTTTATCATAGATTTAGATCGTCGCAAAAGCGGAGCTAAAGGCACGACTTCCCGTAAAGAAGAGGACGTTCCGAATGTTATCAGTGGAGTATTTAATAATCATACAACCGGCACTCCCATCACCATTTTATTTTCAAATTCTAATATTAATTCTAAGGATTACGATTTTTTAAAAGAATTTCATAGACCAGGGCATGCTGATTTTGTAACATCTAAAAAATTTAAAGGATTTGATGACTATCGTGGAGGAGGCCATTCTTCAGGTCGTATTACCTTGGGTTTGGTTGCTGCGGGAGTAATAGCCAAGAAAATTATTTCTCCAATAAAAATAGAATCTAAAATTATTGAAGTTGGCGGTGATGTTAATATCGAAGAAGCTGTTGAAAAAGCATTAAAAGAAAAAGATTCTATAGGTGGCATTATACAATGCACTGCTAAAAATATGCCCATAGGTATTGGAGAACCATTTTTTGATTCATTAGAATCTGTACTAAGCCATATAATTTTCTCAATACCTGCTATTAAGGGTATCGAATTTGGTGCTGGATTTGCTGCTGCAAAAATGAAAGGAAGCGAACACAACGATTGCTATATCGATACAATTGGTAAAACCCGCACCAATAATGCAGGTGGCATTAATGGTGGGATAAGTAATGGGAATGATCTAGTTTTTAAAGTTGCTGTAAAACCTACATCCAGTATCCAAAAAATACAAAATACAATGAATTTTAAAACTGGCAAAATGTCCGATCTAAATATTCCGGGAAGGCATGATGCATGTATAGCACTCCGTATGCCCGTTATCGTAGAAGCAGCAACAGCAATCGCATTAGCTGATTTGTTGATGCTGGATAAAGCGCATTCTATTTAATATGAAAAAAATTATTAAGATTCCCGATGAATTTATTCCTCTTGATAAGTCATGGATTATAAGAATGGGTGTTCTAGATATGATTCATGGTTATAAAGACATACAAAATTTTCTTAATGAACAGTCTAATTTGGGAGATGATCTTTTAGCCCTAAAAAGAATAACTAAAAATTGGTCTTCTAACAAACCCTTAGACGTGGGTGAATCTGGTACTCTATATCGTTTGCTAAAGTTCGTTTCATGGAAGCTTAATTTAAATAAAAAATTTATTACTCATGGCACACTTACAAAAAGAAAAATTGCTGACGACTCAGAGATTATAAATTATCCAATCGGTAAACTTTTAAAGTTAGATAACGGAACATCTCAATGGGCTACTGCCTCAATTCTATGTGGCAGTAAAAAACGAGTTAAAAATCCCCCCTATAAGCTCCAACTAACTTACGAAGCCGTGGCTCATTGGAATAGACAAAGACAAAAAAATAAAACTTGGATTGCCAGGCGAGATGAAACAATTTTACGCCAAGCAAGGGTATTTACTAATTTAATAAATAGAAGAAGAACAAGTTTTAAACCTATGCAACCAGAGGATTATTGTTTTGCAAGAGTTTTTGGATACATAACTAAGAATGAAGGAGAAAAAAGATGGCCTAGCCTAAAAAATCACGAAAGTAATCGTATTTCTGAAATGGAAATGGTTATTAATCAAGCAAATACAGGGAAACGTATCGATTCAAGAGATCACAGAGTCATACAAGCAATAGCAATGTGGGCCAAAGTGAAAAGTATAAAAATCAAAATTAAATATCAAAATTCGGTCAATAAGAGCTGGCCACAGTTCTGGAATTTTCTAAAACGGTCTGAAATGGACAGAGATTAAACTATAAAAAATAAAAATGAACATTATTCTTTCGACGAGAAATCCGAGTAAGGCAGAACAAATAAAAGCTATCTTTACTGGATCATCGATATCGATTTTAACCCTCACGGAAGCTGGCATTAAAGGTGATGCCATTGAAGATGGAGTTACGTTGCGAGAAAATGCTTTGAAGAAAGCTATATTTGCTCATCAGAAAGGATCGTGGGCAATGGCTGATGACACAGGACTCTTCATCGCTATTCTTGATGGGTCTCCTGGGTCTAGGGCTGCACGTTGGGCTGGAGAAACGGCAACGACCGAAGAGATCACTAAATATACATTGAAAATGCTTGAGGGAAAAGTTGATCGGTCAGCAATTTTTGAAACCGTTGTTGCACTTATATCGCCAGAGGGCAAGAAATATTTTTTTAGTGGCAAAGTTAAAGGACACATCATCGAAGCACCACGAACTTTACCTCAACTTAATATGCCATATAGTTCTATCTTTGTACCAGACGGAACAAATAAAGTCTTGGCAGAAATGACTGTTGAAGAAGAGAATAATATCTCTCACAGGGGTAAGGCATTTAGATTGGTTAGAATTTTTCTTGAGAAACTATCTCAATGACGAAATTTTAAAGTTCGAAAAACATTAAAATTTCTAAGTTACTTAATCAGATTTTTGGTTTGTATTTTCTAGATAAAAAGGGCAAAATAAGATAATAAATATATACAAAAACATGAATATTGAAGTAGAAGTTAAAATAGAAATAAATAATTTTGAAGAAATAAAGACAAAAGTATCAGAGTTTGGTAAATTAATAAAATCAATACATCAGATCGATGATTATTTCATTCCAAGCCACAGAGATTTTTTTGCCCAGAAACCTCAACCGACAGAATGGCTGAGGATAAGAACAAATCCTGATAAAGTTATACTTGAATATGACAAGGCAGTAAATATGCAAGCAAGCGGAGATTATGATTATGCTGAAGAATACGAAACAGTAGTTTCCAGCCCAGAGGAATTAAGAAAAATCTTGAACTTTTTAGATTTTAAGAAAGCAATAACGGTTGATAAACAAAGGGAGTATTGGGACTGCGGAGACATAGAGATTGCCTTGGATAAAATAAAAGGATTAGGTGATTTTATTGAAGCAGAGGCAAAAGGAGATTTTAAAGATGCCACGATGGCAAGACAAGCATGTCTTAAACTTTTAGAAGAGCTGGGAATAAAAGACGTAGAGAGTAAAGAAATAAAAAAGGGTTATCCTGTAATGCTTTTGGAAAAAAACAATGAATAAAATATTATTAGACATAAAACCATTTCAAGAAACACTAAATGCCGACATGTGTGGGCCAGCTTCACTTAAGATAGTTTTAGAATATTACGGCATTAATAAATCAGAAGACGAGCTTGCTAAACTCTGTAAATTTAAAAAGGGATCGGGAGTTGATGACAAGGGAATAAAAAACGCAGCAGAAAAACTTGGTCTTAAAGCAGTAATAAAAAATAACAGTAGTTTTAAAGATATAGAAAAATGGCTCAAGAAAGAAGTCCCTGTAATAGTAAACTGGTTTACACGAGGCAGAATGGACTATGGTGATTCAAGCGTATCCGACGGCCATTATTCTGTAGTCATGGGTTTAGACGATAGCTTTATCTACTTGCAGGATCCCGAGCTTGGTGCAATTCGAAAAATTAAACGAGATGATTTTATGAGAGTTTGGTTTGATTTTAAAGGGAAATATATAAAACCGAAGGAGTTAATTGTGCGACAGATTATTGCGATATATAGGGCTGTCGGTAACTCAGGCTTCACAAAGTTTAAAAAGTAAGCTAACATAAATTAACAACTTAATATTGGTTACGGTCTAAACCTTTGGCAACAAGGGCATGACTAATTAAGACTCGTCAGAGATAAAGAACCGGTCACTTAGGTTTTTGCTCTGACGAGCCACGTCTGGAAACGGACATGTACCTAGTGATCGGCTTTTTGTATATTAGCCAAACATTATGAAAAATATTAACGATACTAAAATTAATAAACAAGAAATAATTGAAAGCCTTAAAGAAAAAATTAGGGCAGCAGATAGGTGGGTTAACCAGCATCGTGCGATTTCGTTGATCATCACAGCTATAGTAATCATATATGTATTTTCTTTCTTTATGCCTGCACAGAATACAAATACAGATTCAAATTCAAAT
>Ga0209777_10005939_pt1 | contig 13901 bp, 9 predicted proteins | sample FrelakmetHBP12HB_FD_187147 | JGI IMG/M metagenome (GOLD analysis project Ga0209777, IMG submission 187147) | Freshwater lake sediment microbial communities from the University of Notre Dame, USA, for methane emissions studies -HBP12 HB (SPAdes)... | ecosystem: Environmental > Aquatic >...
GCCGGTGCTCATCCAAGCGGACGGCATCCCCGGCGGCAACATCAGCGTTGACGGTTCCCGTTCCAGCCAGTACATCAGCGCCCTGCTGTTGGTCGCCCCTTACGCGCGCAACGTGATGCAGGTCAACGTGACGGGCACGCTGGTCTCGCGGCCTTTCATTGAGCTGACTTTGCGCAACATGGGGGACTTCGGCGTGCTCACCGAGACCGGCGCGCAAGGCCTGTACCGGCCCACTCACGGCGTGAAGTACCGGGCCGGTGCGCATGAGGTCGAGGGCGATGCCACCGCGGCCAGCTACTTCCTGGGCGCCGCGGCCATATTGGGCGGACGGTGTTGTGTCACCAACGTCAGCGGCAATTCGGCCCAAGGGGACGCGGCCTTCGCCGACCTCCTTTGGAAGATGGGTTGCCGCGTGCGCAAGTCCTTCCTTTCGGGAGGCAAAGGGATTGAGGTTTCGCGCGATCCCCAGGTGCCGCTGCATCCCATTGACGCGGACCTCAATGACATGCCTGACGTGGTGTTGACGCTCGCGGCCGTGTGCCTTTTTGCGAACGGGACTTCGACCATCCTGAACGTGGGCAACCTGCGTATCAAGGAGACCGACCGCCTGCAGGCCCTCTCAATGGAACTCACGCGGCTTGGTGCCAAGGTGGAAGTCGGTGAGGACTACCTGGAGATAACGCCCAGCCCGCCCAGGGCGGCCCGGATTGAGACCTATGACGACCACCGCATGGCCATGTCCATGTCTTTGGTTGGCCTCGGCCGGCCGGGAGTCGTCATTAAAGACCCCGCTTGCGTTTCCAAAACCTACCCGCACTTTTTCCAGGATCTGGAATTGCTGCGACTGAGGAAACAGTACTGAGTGCCGGCGTACTGAGTACTGAGCGCCCAAGGTCCAATGAGCGCGCGCGATTCAGCACTCAGTACTCAGTCTCTGGGCTTTGGCGGCTCAAACTCCAGGGCGGCGGCCAGCGTGGACATCAGCTTGTTGCTCATTTCCGCAAGCTCCTCGCGCGAGGCCTCCTTGGCCACAGTGAAGGGCTGGCCCACAATCACCTTGAGCTTGCCTAAGCACGGAATCCACTTGCCGCGCGGGAGGATTGCTGAGTTGCCCTTTAACGCCACGGGAACGACGGGCGCGCCGGAACGTTGCGCCAGGAAGAGGGCGCCTTCCTTGGGCGCTTGAAGCCGGCCATCGTGGGACACGTGTCCTTCGGGGAAAATCCCCACGCAAGCGTCTGCGCCGAGCGAACGGACATTGGCCTTCAACGCCGCTGTGGTGCTGCCCTCATCCACGGAAATGCAGCGCAGGAAGCGAAAGACAGGATGCGCAAAAGACCGGTAGTAGCTGGAGTGCATCGTGTATTGCACCACTCGTTCGGTGCAGCAGCCCAGGAAGATCGGATCAAGGAAGCTGGCGTGGTTCGCCGCCAGGATCACGGGTCCGCTCTTGGGGATCTTCTCCGCCCCGGAGACTTCGTAACGGAACAACAGCTTCAAGCCGCACCATAACAGGTCGCGCGCCAGAATATACCCCGCCCGATGCAGGCCCCGAGGAGGGTCGTAGACGCCCTTTTGCCCCCACATGGCCATGTCCACACGCCACGCCATCACGAATGCAGGCAGCGCCCCTAGCAGCAGCCCCGCCGCCATCCACGTGGCCAGCGGCAGCTTTCTGCTATCACCACTCATTGCCAGCGGGACCATCGTGCCCAGTAGAGCAATGGTGAAACCCGTCGCTTTCACGGAGAAAACGCGCCCCCGCATAGCTTCGTCGGCGATGGAGAGCACGTCGGCGTCCACGCGGCCAAGCAAAAGGCCGCCGCCCAAACCAACAATCAACCCCGCTAAGCACAGGACTGCGGTCAGTCCATTGGGCAGCGTGCCAACCACCAGCGTCAGCTTCGCCCGCTCAAAAAGCTGCGTAACTTCCGGAGAGGTCGCGAACCGCAAAGGTATGGTGTCCTTGTCTGGGGGCAGACCATCAGGCGCGTAGACTCGGGCCAAGACCGGCGTCGGTCTTCCTGGCACAGCCACCTCGACCCCGTCCCCGTCCTCGAACACCGCTTGCAGCCCCGGTGTGCGCTCGAACACGCCCTGAGATTCGAAGGTCATACCCACGCCCACGGCCATGATGAGAAACGCCAGGGGATAGGTGAGGATTGGCGAAACCGTCTTACTCATCCGTCCCGCGGACACCGCACCGGTGAATAGCCCGATCCCGGCGGCGCCCAAAACCCAGCCAAATGCCGCTGTCTTGTCGTCCGGGCGGAGGAGTAGGTGCTTGCCTAGATGCCAGGCAAAAAGCAAATAGTAGGCTGAACCCAGGCACCAGAACACTGTCTCAAAGATGACCAGTTCGAGCATGCCCAGCGCGCTGAATACGTATCTAAAACCGTCGCCCAGCTCGCGCAGGTATTCTACTAACGTCATCTTCTGGGATGAGGGCCGCGCCGCGTCCGCCTCCTGGCCCCGCATATTCCCGGGAACGGCCACGGCATCCGGCAGCATTGCCAACAGCGCAACTGATACGCCGTAGCACACGGCAGCGATCAGGATGGTGTACGCGGGGCCGAGGTGCCGCGTCTGCGCCGCATAGCTGCCCAGCATTGAGCCTACCAGCAGCGCGATCAGGCCCGAAGTAGCCATGAGGCTCGCGCCAAGTCGCCGGTGTTCCAGCGGCACAACGTCCGGCACCGCCGCCGCGCGGGCGGGCCCGAAGGGCGCATCCACTGTGCTAAGAACAAAAATTAGCCCGAGGCCCCACAGCCAGTACCTGCGGACAAACTCCAGCGCCGGCGCGTCAGCATGCGCAGTTACGTGCCACAGCAACGGCACGAAGCCGGCCACGAAAACGATCTTGAGGGCCATGAGACCCCACATCAGCCGGCGGCGATCCGTGGTGTCCACAAGAGTGCCGCTAAGCGAGTACGCGATCACCAGCGGCACGGTGGCCACAATCTGGATGTAAGCGAGTTGGTTCTCCGAAGACGCGCCCGCGAACACCACGAACGCCGACGCCGCCATGGCCATCTGATACAGGCGGTCAGCCAATTTCCCGGCCAGCGAGCCAAGGAAAAGCCGGTTGAACCCGGAGTAGGCAAAGATACTGCCCCTCACGGCGGCGTCGCCAGTACCTTGGGTCATTTCCGTATCAGGCGGGTCCGCTGCGGGATCAGTCATAATGGTGTAGTGCAGGCTAATAGGCCTGCCCTGGCATTCCAGCAAAAAAGGCGGAGGCCGGCCGTTGTGGCCGGTCTCCGCTCTTCGCAAGACGCCCGGGATTGGTGGGCGGATCTCGTCGGTTCGAACCCTTGTGGTGCAGGCTTCCTGCCTGCCCGCACCGCGGCCGCCGTAGCTCTACTTCTTGGGAGCAGTGCTTGAGGCCGCAGCCGGTTTGGAGGACGACGCCAACTGTTCCTTCTGGACGCTCACCGTGTTCGGCATGATCACAATCTCGACGCGGCGGTTCTTGGCGCGGTCCGCGGCGCTCTTCTCCGGGTGCACCAGCGGCTGGTACTCACCGTATCCCGCAATGTACATCTTGGAGGCCGCGATGCCGCCGTCCTTGGCCATGAAATCGTAGACCGCACGGGCGCGCGCTATCGAGAGCGCCGTGTTATCCGGGTACCTGGCCTTGTTGTGGACTACCGGCGTGCTGTCCGTGTGACCCTCCACGCGGATGCAATTGCCCGGGAACCGCGACTTGACCGTCTTGCAGACGTTGAGCAGCATCGAGTGCGCGCTGCTCTTCAGCTCCGCTTTGCCTGAGTCGAAGAGGGCTGAGCCTGCCACGGTGAGCACGATGGCCCCGTTTTTCATGCCGTACCCCATAGTCTGGTCATCCTTCAGGCCCCCAGGCGCTGTCTGCGCCACCTTCAGGTCCTTGATCAACTGCTCAAGACCGTCCACTTTCTGGCCCATGGCCGCCACCTGTGCGCCAGTCTGGGCCGTGGCCCGGCTGTTCTCCTTGGCCAACTGATCGTTCTGCGCGGCCAACGCCTCGTTGGCCTTCGTTATTTCATCCTTGTCCTTGCGCTCCTTGACAATGATATCCTCCTGCCGCCGGATGGTGTCATCCTTGGCGGCAGCAGCCACCTTCTCGCGCTCTCCGCACCCGGCAGCCAGGAGCACCACCCCCGCCGCCAGTGCAAGCTTCACTGCTGTTGCAAACCGGCTCATGACCCAACCTCCCCTTCACCCGGTGCGGCCTCACACTGCGCCGGCTCAAATGGCGGCGGCATAGTGGAATCACACCCCAATCCCTGGCGCGGACAAAAGGCTTTCTCCATTGAAAGACACTTTCCGCGAGCCGGATTATTCATCGGCAATTATCAGGTTGGAGCTAAGCAGGATTTTTCAGGATTTCTCAACTGTGATTGCCGCCATCAGCCGCCCCACGTATCGCGGATCAAGAGAACCTGGGTCAGCCGAGGCAAGTTTGGCCGTGCCACAGGCCACGGCGCGGCGCAAGGCTTCTTCCAGCGCGCAGCCCTCTAGAATGGCCCACAGCCAGCCTGCGGTCGCCGCGTCGCCGCAGCCTGTGGCTGATTGCAGCGTGCCACAGGCAGCCTGCACGCGCCCGCTCACGGGCTGGCAGCCCGTGGTACTTGCCGCCGGTGGCGTCGCCCGCAGGAGTTTCCCCGGCACGGCCAGAAACGCGCCGGCGGCGCCCGTTGTGATCAGAATCGCCCGCGGCGCCCCGCGGCGCGCGAAAGCCTTCTGCAATGCAACGGTGTGGGCACGTTTGCCAACCGCAAACGCATGGCCCAGCCCCAGCCAGGCGCCAATCTCGGCGGCGTTGCCTTTCAGACCGTCCAACTCCGCCGCGCCGGCTGTGGCCAGCGCCTCGCCATTACTGTCGGCGAGACATACGCGAACGCCTTTCTTGCGAGCCGCGGCGAACACCTCGCGCAGCAAGCGCATGGAAGTGCCTGCCGGTGCCGAACCGCAGAGGGCCACAATGTCGCCTGGACGCATTATGCGCCGCCAGAACTCCAGGAAACCGGCTTCGTCCGCGCGTCCCGGCGGCGGCATCCGTTCCTTGATGTGCGTTTCGCGGCCGGAAGCTTCGAGCAGTGTGTAGGCGAAGCGCGTAAAGCATGGACGCGCGCAGAGCGCCGCGCGAATGCCGCTCAACTCCGCCAGCCGTGCCGCATACCACTCTATCTCTCCCTTTCCCATCCAGCCCACGGAGACAATCTGCCGCGGCTTCGGCCAAACGCAGGCCAATGCGCGCGCGGTGTTCGTGCCTTTCCCCGCGGGCACGGTCATGAGCAATTCGGCATCGTCCGTCGCACCGGGCCTGAGCTGCCGGATGCGCATCACGCGGTCAATACTGGGATGAAGGGCCAGCGTCAGGACGCGCATGAGCTTAGGACCTCCCGGTACAATCTGGCGTATTCCGCGGCCATGCGCTCCACCGAAAACCTGCTCAGCGCTTCGGCGCGTGCAGCCGCGCCCAATTCGGCGGCGCAGGCAGGGCTTTGCAGAAGCTTCAACATGGCTTCGGCCAGTTCCGCCTCGTGGCCCTTGGGGAAAACCAGGCCGGTCCGCTCATGAGCAACCAACTCCGGCAAGCTGTCGGCGTCGCTGACGATGACGGGCAAGCCGCAAGCCATGGCTTCCGCCACGGCCAGGCCGAAACCTTCCCAGGCTGAAGGCTGCACGTACAGACTGCTCTTGCGCAGCAGAGCCGGAACATCCGTGACGAAACCCAGGAACTCCACGTTCTGCAATCCCAGTCTCGCGCACAGAGCGCGCAAGCCCGCCGCTTCCGGACCAGCGCCGGCAATTGTCAGCCGCGCCGCGGGCAGCCGCGCGTTCACCGTCTGCCAGGCGCGCAACAGCGTGGGGAAGTCCTTCTGCGGGTCGAGGCGTCCGATTGAGACAACCAGCGGCGCGCCTCCGCTGGCACGAGCGTCCACGCCCGTGAGGCCGCCTTTGGCTGTGCCCGGCGCAAAACGGCTTAGGTCAACCCCGTTCTCGATCACGCGGAAGAACTCGCTCCGCAACCCGGTGCGCTCTTGTTGGAAACGCGCCACGGCGTGGGAGACGCACACTTCCGCGCAGGCGTAGCGCGCGGTCACACGGTCCAGGACGAACTGCCAGGGCCGGAAGCGCCGCTCGGCCACGTGGGCGGTGCTGAGAATGTGCAGGCCCTGGCGCGCCGCCTTCTCCAGCCGCGTATAGGCCAGGCGCGCCGCGAGGTTGGCGTGGTAGAGGTGTGCATGGACGATAAGCGGCCTGCTGCAAGGGAACAGCTTCGACAAGCCTTTGGCGCAAGCCAGCGTCCTGCGGCGGGAAAGACGCAGCCCCTGGACGGGAATCCCTGCCGCCGCCAGTTCCGCTCCGGCGGCCGCGCGTTCATCTTCGAGGCAGACAACCGAGGTGCGGAAGCCGTGGGCGGGCAGGCGCCGCGCAAGCTCCACCACTATGCGTTCCGCCCCGGCGGGTTGCAGCACGGGCAGGACGTAGACGACTTCCGTGTTGGCGCTCATGCATCCTTCATCCTTCATTCTTGCTCTGTGTCCTCTGTGGTGGATAACCCGGCTTAACCAAGAACGCAACGGCGGCGAAGACGGCGAAGGCCGCCCGGCCGACAGCCACCGCTGCTGCCGCCGCGACAGCTCCATACGCCGGGATGAAATGCCAGGCCACGGCCAGGCCCACTGCCATTGCCAGCACATGGCAAACGGCGTACGCGCGCACGCGCTGCTGGCAGATCAAAGCCGATCCCAGGACCGCGCTGGCCAGCACGCCCACGCAGCGCCACACGTCTACGGCAAAAATGGGCGCAGCCGGGGCGAACTCCCGCCCGAACAGGAGCGGGACCAGCCAGTCCGCGCAGAGCATCCCGGCCAGCGCCACGCCGGCTCCGGCCACTGTGAAACCCAGTGTAACCAGCCAGGCGCGGCGGCGAAAGAAGGCTCCGCCGGTATCCTGGATCGCCGCCAGACGGGCGTGTGCCAGGCGCGAAAGCAGGCCCAGAAAACTGACCGTCACGATGGCCAGTTGATTTGAGGCCACCAGAAGGCCCAGCTCTCTTGCGCCACCCAGTGTCTCGAGCAGCGGCGGGCCGCACAGTGTAAGGGCCTGCATCGCCGCAAAGGCCACGGCCATCGGCGTGCCTTGGCGCAACAGCTCCCAACCGGCCTCGCTGGCGGGGTTCCACTGCAAGACGCCGTAGTGCCGCCGCACCCAACGCCACTCCAGGCAGACTTGAAGCGCGCAACTGGCAGCGCTGGCGATGAGCACCGCCAGGGCGCCAAGATAGCCGCGTGCAAAGAACCACAGGGACAAGACGGCCATCAGGTAGCTGAGCTGCCGCACCACGGAAAATAACAAGTAAGTGCCGATGCGGGTGCGCGCGTCGAAGGCCGGAGCGACCGTGAAAGAGAGTATCAACCCGCCCAGCACGCCGAGAAAGATCAGGGCGCGCTCCTCCGGGACGCGCCAGAACAGTGCCAGCACTCCACCCAGCAAGAGCAGCAAGACGCCGGAGCACTGCTTCTGCCTGGCAAAAGCAGCCAGATGCAAGCGCGCTGCTTCCGGCGGATCGCGCACGAGCATGCGGGTCAGGAGCGGGTCAATGCCCCATTGGCTGAGATAGCAGGCATAGGTTCCGAAGGCCAAAGCCAGGCCGAGGCGGCCGTATTCAGCCGGCCCCAGCCAGCGCGAGACGAGCAGCACCGCGGCCAGTCCCACAAGCTGAATCGCCAGCCAGCCCGCCGCCGCGCCACGCAACGCCAGCAGCATCCGCCAACCTTGGCGCAGCAGGCCGGAATCTTGAGAGTAAGAGGAGCGGCTGTGTTGATCGTTCACGTGGCGCGGAGTTATCCCCTCAGCAAAACACATCCACCAACATACCACCTGCCCCGCCAGCCGCGAAGTTCAATCGCAAATCGAAAATCCGTCTGTCGGCGCTTGCACTTTTGGCCAAAAGACAAAGATAGAGGCCCCATGCAGCCCATCTTTCTCTTCTCCCTGCCCCGAGCGGGTTCCACGCTGCTTCAGCGCATTCTCGGCGCACATACGGACATTGAGACCGCTTCGGAGCCCTGGCTGCTCCTCCCGTTGCTCTACACGCTCAGGAGCCAGGGCGTGCGGGCGGAATACGGGCACAGACTCGCCGTCACAGCCATAGAGGATTTGTGCAGCCTGTTTCCTCAGGGCAAGGCCGACTATGCGGCCGAGATAAGGGAATTGGCGCTGCGACTGTATGCCAAAGCCGCGCGGCGCGAGACTCGCTATTTCCTGGACAAGACGCCGCGCTATCACCTTGTGGCCAGCGACATAATCAGTCTGTTCCCCGAGGCAAAGTACGTCTTCCTCTGGCGGAATCCTCTGGCCATGGCAGGTTCGTACGTGGATTTCTTCGGGCAAGGCAGATGGAACTTGTACGGCTATCGCATTGACCTGTTCCGCGGCCTGGAGAACCTCCTCAACGCCTACGGCCAGGCCAAAGAGAAAGCCCACGCCTTGCGGTATGAGGACCTGATTACAGACCGCGCGGCGGCTCTCCAGAAGCTTTTCGCCTATCTCGATCTGCAATGCGATGAGCATGTAGCCGAAGCCTTCAGCCAGGTTCAGCTCAAAGGCCGGATGGGCGACTCCGCCGGCTCCAGGACCTACGGCGCAATCAGCGCTGAGCCGCTCGGCAAGTGGAGGAAAACGCTCCGCAACCCGTTGCGCAAGTGCTGGGCGCGCCGGTATCTCCGGTGGATCGGAGATGAACGCCTCAAAATCATGGGTTACCGCCTTGAGGCCCTGCTGGCCGAGCTTGACGCGGTGCCCGTTTCGTCTGAAAAGCTGCTTTCAGACGCCGTGCGCATGACCTATGGCGCGCTATGGGCTGGAAGGCAGCAACTGCGGGAGTGAGTCCCTTACGAAGATACTGTCTTGTTGCAGCGCCTCGCCAGACCGTGGATTCAAGAGCTGATCCAGCGCTCCGGCATACCGGAATCCCCAGCCACGAAGAATCGTCAGGATATCCTCGAACAAGGCTTGGCCCTCGTATAACGGCTGGAAGGAGGTTTCGACCAGCAACACCTGCGCGCGTTTCACGGTCTGTTCGCCGCCGCGCAACACGCGGTCCTCATATCCCTGCACGTCAAGCTTCATCAACAAAGGTCCGCTGAGAGCGAGCGTTGAGGCGAGGGTATCGAGCCGCTCGACAGGCACGCTGATTGTTTCCGCGGCTGCGGTGAGAGGGAAGAGCCGCTTGTGCAGTTCCGCCATCTTGAGGCACGAGGAGGAAGGTGCGGAGGCGCTCCTCTCGAACGCCACCGTGCCGGACTGCTCGCCCAAGGCCACGTTGAACGCGGCGAAGCCGGCCACGCCGCGCAGCCGCCGCTTCAACTGTTCGTAGCATTCCTGCTGCGGCTCAAAGGCATAGATCCTGGCCTTCGGGAGAACGGCGTTGATCGTCACGGAGAACAAGCCCGTGTGGGCGCCTATGTCGAGCACAGTGGCGATGCCCATGCTGGTCAGCCACGGCTGGTTCAAGCTGTAATAGGTTCCCAAGACGCCGCCATGCCGCCGCAGCTTCAGCAGCCGCGGGTTCTCAAGCAGCCGCGCCAGACCCAGCAGGCGGGCCGCGATTCGAGTTGGCAGCGCCATGGTGAATGCCGCCTTATCCGCGCGCGTGGCCGGCCACTGCCGAATCTAAAATCCAAAATCCAGAATCCAAAATCCCTCCTAAGCCTCCAGGTTAAGCCACTTCAGCTCCTGGGGCGTCAGCCTGACCTCCAGGGCCCGCAGGGAGGACCGCGTTTCGAAGACGTTGCGCGGGCCGATGAGCGGGAAGGTCGGGAACGGCTGGCACAACACATAGGCCAGCGCGATGTTGATCGCCTGCACGTTGCGCTTCGCGGCCAGCTCGAACGCGCGCTCCCGCCGCTTCCAATTGTCCTCCGCGTACCAGCAGCGCGCCAGTTCCTTGTCCGACAGATTGTCCGGGGCGGCGCGCTCGGTGAAGAATCCGCGCGCCTGGCTGGACCAGGGCAGCAGCGGCATCTGCGTCTTCGTCAGCCACGCGCGTGATTCCGCGTCGGACGCGGCGGTGCAGCCCGCCCACACGGGGTCCACCATGCGGGCCAGGCTGAAGTTGTTGCTGACGACGGAGAAGCCTTGCAGCCCTTTCTGGCGCGCGTAGGCGTTGGCTTCCTCAATGCGCTTGAGCGCCCAGTTCGAGCCGCCGAAAATGCGCACCCGTCCGGCGCGCACGTGTTCATTCAGCACGTCCACGAACTCGCCCGCAGGAATCTCCGGGTTGTCGCGGTGCATTATGTAGATGTCCGTGCAGTCAATCTGCTGCCGTTCGAGGCTCTGCTTGAGCTGCCGCGTCAGCGCCTGAGGGTCGCAATCGGGCGTATGCGCGCCCTTGGTGATGATAACGACCTGTTCGCGGAGGCCTCTGTTCTTGACCCACTGTCCCAGCAGCCGCTCGTGGTTCCCGCCGCCGTAAATAAAGGCGCTGTCGAAGCAGTTGCCGCCGCGCTCGGCGAAGTCGTCGAAGACCGCGCTGGCGTGCGCGATGTTGCGCTGGTTGTCCACGCCGAAGATCACCCGCGAGACAGGCTTGTCCAGCCCCGCCAGGCGGCCGTAGAGCATGGCCGGGTCTTGGCGTCCCGGCGCGGCGGTCCGTTTGCTGCGGCCCCCGGCGCCCGGTGTGGCCAGCGGGCGCTTGTGTACCGGGAGCTTCTGCCGTTCCGTCTTCTCCAGGTCGTAGGTCAGCCCGATGGACTCGCGCCACATGTCCAGCGCCTTCATGTTGGCCAGGGTATCGTCCCAGCTCATAGCCGGCGGCTGTGCCTGGCGGCGCTCAATGTTCGCGGCCACGGTATCGGCTTCGAGGCCGTAGAGCTTCTCCTTGGTCTCGATGACGATCTCCCGCGGCTCCTTCTGACCATGCTTGTGGACGATGATCTTGACTGTGCCGCCGTCGCGCGCGGGAATCCAGGCCGAAGGGACTACGATGCTGCCTTCCGAGCCGAAGATTCTGACGGTATTGTCCTGGTTCAGTTCCACTCCGGTGGCCAGTTGCGCCACGATCTCGCCGGGGTACTTGGCCACGGCCACGGCCCAGCCGTCCACGCCAGTCGCGCCCAGATGGCCGAAGCCCCGCAGGTCGAGCGGCTCGCAGAACGGTTTCCCGTTGGCCGCGCCCGCGACCAAGTTGGCCATTGAGGTGCAGTAACAGCCGACGTCGAGGATGCCGCCGCCGGCCAGGTCGTTGGCGAAGAGGCGTCCTTGGGGATTGAAACCCGCGTGGAAACTGAAGGTGGCTTGAATGACCCGCACATCGCCTATGGTCTTCTCGCGCAGCAGCTCCACCAGCCTGGCGGTCTGGGGATGGCAGCGGTACATGAAGGCTTCCATAAGGAACACATCGTTACGCCAGGCCGCCTCCACGACCGTGCTGGCCTCATGATAGTTGACGCAGATGGGTTTCTCGCAAAGGATGTGCTTGCCAGCCTCGGCGGCCTTGATGGCCCACTCGGCGTGCATGGGATGCGGCGTGGCGATGTACACGGCCTGCACCTCCTTGTCGGCCAGCAGCGCCTCGTAGCCCACGTGGCGGCGCGGGGCCTGGAATTCATCGGCGAACTTGTCGGCCTTCTCCTGGCTGCGGCTGCCCACGGCCAGCAATCTGCCCGTCTTTGAGGCTACCAGTCCCTGGGCGAAAGCCCGCGCGATGTTCCCTGCTCCCAGAATGCCCCAGTTCAGCTTCTCCATGCTCTCATGTTCCTCCCGAAGGCCTTTTTCCTGTGTTGAGCGGGCTGTTATAACCAGAAATCCTGGATTCCAAATTCCAAATCCGGGATTTGTCAGGCGAGGTTCTTTTCTTCCAGCGTTCATGTAAGTCCTTAAAAGTCTGGCAAAAGTGCGGAAAAATGCAGGTTTCTGTGGAAGGACCTGCCACAGAGAGCACGGAAAACACAGAGAGGAGTGGACTGTTCCTTCCCCCTCTCTGTGGCCTCTGTGGCAAAGCAGGTTTGCACGCGAAAGTGTCGGAAACTGGGAACTTTTCCACGGGAATCACCAGTTTTTCCACGGAAACTACCAGTTTTTCCACGGGAATTACCAACTTTCTTGGCCAGAACTTGCAACCTTCTGCTGTATAGGTGGAAAGTGACAAGTGGCCAGGCATCTTGGATTTTAGATTTTGGATTTTGGATTTTGGATTGAACAGCAACTTTGTCCGAGTTGCGTTGCGTTTGTTGCGTTTCCCTAAACTGAACCTAATGCACATTGCTCACCACAGTCACGATGACGCCCAACAATGCAGCGTCAGCCGGAGTTGCTGAAACACCCCAACGTGCAGCAATGCACGTTGGGCAGTGTTCGGAGCGGGGCATCCCGACCCCTACTATATACTACGTATGACAGTCCCATTTGTCAAGAAGAAAATGGGAAAAATCTCGAGGCAGTGGTTAGTGGCGAGGGGGCAGGAGAGAGGAGACAGAAGACAGCGGTAGGTGGTAGGTAGTAGGTGGTAGGTGGTGGCTCGTGGGGCGTGAAGCGTGGAGCGGGGAGCGGGGAGCGTGGAGCGTGGAGCGTGAAGCGTGAAGCGTGGGGCGTGAAGCGTGGGGCGTGAAGCGTGGAGTGGGGAGCGGGGAGCGGGGAGCGTGGAGCGTGGAGCGTGAAGCGTGGGGCGTGGCCAGGGGCAGCGGTCAGAAGACAGAAGTGAGAAGTGAGAAGACAGGAGAAAGAAGCCCGCAGTCTGCGGCATTCCGCCACTGTCGCCTAGCCGCGCGGGCCAATCCAAAATCCAAAATCCGAAATCCAAAATCGAGAAGGCCCCTGGTAACTGGCGCCAGCGCAAGGCGTAGCCCCAACGGGGGCGGGCTGAGTGAGTAACGCAAGGCACGGCGTGGGGCGAAGGGCAGCGGACAGAAGGCAGAAGACAGGAGACAGAAGGCAGAAGGCAGAAGTCAGAATACAGAAAACAGGAGAGAGAAGAGAGTAGGCAGTAGATAGTAGGTAGTAGACAGTAGCGCTCTGCCGGGCGGGCCAATCCAAAATCCAAAATCGAGAGCGCCCCTGGCAGCCGGCGCCACCGCAAGCCGTAGCCCCAACGGGGGCGGGCTGAGTGATTGACCCAAGGCAGGGTGTGCGCAGAGGGCTTCGCGCACGTCCCCGATATGCCAGTGGTAGTCTGTCACCGTTACACTTGGCTTTAGGCTTTAGACATTGGGCTCTAGGAACAGCCTCGTGGCCCAAAGTCCAAGGCCCAAGGCCCAATGCCGAAATAGTGGGAATAGTTGATAGAACACTCCACAGGAAAACTGGCTGGTGGCACTATCACGGCAACATAGCTTGATGGATTTGCAACCACACCAACCGTGATTGCATCCGACATGGGTCTAAGCCTACGCGAGCCCGAATGCGCCGGGATGTTGCCGAGCCAGGCGAGGCCGGAAGGTTTGAGGGGCGGGAGAGTTTCCGGTGGCTGAGGGGACGGAAGGAAGGGCGGGAGAGTTTCCAATGGCCGAAGGGACGGAAAGGACGGAAGTGATGGCGGGAGAGTTTCATCGGCGGTTTTGCCTGGCGCGTTCGGCAAGACGGGCGCGGGTCATGCGTTCGCGCAGGCCACCCTCCTTCACGAAGGCTTTCTCCAACTGGCGGAGTTGCTGGTCGAGCAGGTAGTTGGCCAGCTTAATGAGGCCAATCATCACATTGGCTGCGATGGCGGGGTCGGAGTGTTCGATGCCTTTCTTGAAGGTGTCGTAGTTGGCGTTTGGGGTGCGGTTGAGTTGCCGGAGACGCCGGGTGTGGGAGTGGTCCTTGGGCCATTCCTCGATACCGCGCAGCCGGATGAAATCGCGGTAATCTTCGAGCAGTTCCTCCAGGCTGGCACGGGCGACATTGGTGAGCTTGATCTCGGTTTCCTTGGA
>Ga0209777_10005940_pt1 | contig 13900 bp, 10 predicted proteins | sample FrelakmetHBP12HB_FD_187147 | JGI IMG/M metagenome (GOLD analysis project Ga0209777, IMG submission 187147) | Freshwater lake sediment microbial communities from the University of Notre Dame, USA, for methane emissions studies -HBP12 HB (SPAdes)... | ecosystem: Environmental > Aquatic >...
ACCTTGATCAGCAGCCTTCCGATACCATTTTGCAGCCTCTACGTAGTCTTGAGGGACACCTTGTCCCATCGCGTACGACACTCCCAGGTTGGACTGTGCACTGGCATAACCTTGATCAGCGGCCTTCTGATACCATTTTGCAGCCTCTGCGTAGTTCAGAGGGACGCCTTGTCCGTTAGCGTACGACGCTCCCAGGTTGAACTGTGCACTGGCATCACCTTGATCAGCAGCCTTCCGATACCATTTCGCAGCTCCCACGTAGTCTTGAGGGACGCCTTGTCCGTTAGCGTACGACACTCCCAGGTAAGACTGTGCCTCAGCTAAACCCTGATCAGCAGCCTTCCGAAACCATTTTACGGCTTCTGCGGAGTCCTGAGGAACACCTTCTCCATTAGAGTACGACACTCCCAGGTTGAACTGTGCACTGGCATGACCCTGATCCGCAGCCTTCCGATACCATTTTGCAGCTTCTGCTTTGTCCTGAGGAACACCTTCTCCGTTAGAGTACGACACTCCCAGGTTGAACTGTGTACTGGCATCACCTTGATCAGCAGCCTTCCGATACCATTTTGCAGCCTCTGCGTAATCTTGAGGGACACCTTGTCCCATAGCGTACGACACTCCCAGGTTGGACTGTGCCTTGGCATAACCTTGATCGGCGGCCTTCCGATACCATTTTGCAGCTTCTGCTTTGTCCTGAGGAACACCGTCTCCGTTAAAGTACGACACTCCCAGGTTGAACTGTGCACTGGCATGACCCTGATCCGCAGCCTTCCGATACCATTTTGCAGCTTCTGCTTTGTCCTGAGGGGCGCCTTGTCCGTTATCGTACAACACTCCCAGGTTGTACTGTGCATCAGCATCACCTTGATCAGCAGCCTTCCGATACCATTTTGCAGCTTCTGCTTTGTCCTGAGGGGCGCCTTGTCCGTTGTCGTATATCACTCCGAGGTTGTACTGTGCACTGGCATGACCTTGATCCGCCCTTATTTTCAATTGAGCTACACTGTCAGGGCTTACACCCGCTTCGGCAATGGACGCCACTGCCGATACAACGAGGACTGCGATGAGACACAGCCCCCAGAAAACCTTACGACGATTAACGAAGTTCATATATTGCTCCTTTTTCTGTGCTTCGTTTAGGTGGAGTGTCAATTTCATATCAGTCAGTTGGCCTCTTGATAGGCTTCCACTTCGCTGCCATACCCGGCGATGTTGAGGGGATTCGTACTTGCACTCGCAATACGAAGTTCATCTAGGGTCTGTGGAATTATCATGCTCATTCTTTTATCGCTTTACTTTTTCTTTTTCTCGTAAACTTTATTGCCAGACTTGCTGTAATGATATTTACCACCTCTTGGGCCTTCAAAGATAAACTGCAAGAGTCAGAACATGCCATTCTCTGCCCGAACCGAACGCTGACCAGCTTTTGCCGTCCCAAACAGCTATAGGATTCGTCGCTCTTTCTCCAGTATAGACCTGCACCGCAATCAGTTTGTTGTCATAGACTTCAAGAGATTGCACAGGACGGTCCGTTCCCAGACCGAGGCCAGACCAATGACGACCGTCCCATGAAGCAATGTTGTCGGCTGAGAGTTCTCCTCTCCCATAGAAGTTTCCAGCTGCAATTAGCTTGCCATCATACACTGACAAGGCATAAATCACGCCAGTCATTCTTGGACTCAAACTCGACCATAGAGAACCGTCCCAAGAAGCAATATTGCCTGCCCATTTTTCTTCTGATGCATTAATGTCTCCAGCCGCAACAAGCTTGTTGTCATACGCTGTCAAGACACTGATTGGCTTCTCCAAGCCTGGACCCAGAGCTGACCATGAGGATCCATCCCAAGCCGCGATGTTGCCGAAGCCAGCAGCTTCTGCTTCGCTGAAACTACCAGCAGCTATGAGCTTGCCATCATAAGCTGCAAGATCTCGGATTCTGCCATTGATGCCTGAGCCCAGGCTTGACCATGATATGCCATCCCATGAAGCAATGTTGCGGACGACGACTCCCCCTGCTTCGTCAAATTCTCCGGCTGCAATGAGCTTGCCATTGTACACCGTCAAGGCTCGAATTGAGCCATTCACCCCCAAACCCAATGCAAACCAGCTAGAACCGTCCCAAGCAGCAATGTTGTTGGCAACGGCACCACCGGCGACCATGAAGTTGCCTCCCACGATCAATTTGCCATCGTAAACGGACAAAGCCGAGACCTCCCCATCAGTTCCTGGCAGCGAAGGCGAATCGCTGTTGTCCCAATAGATATCGTCAGGATTGTCTTTTTGAGACTTGTCATCAGACGAAGTCGCTGATGGTTCGTCAGTCGTCTGATCAAGTGCGGCGTTGAATCCTTTCAGGTCCAACGCCCCCTGAAAGTCGCTGGCTCTCACAGCTGCGAAATTGACTCGCCCGTCAGATGTCAGGAACTCCGTTACACCCTTCTTTGGTGATTGGGACAGAACCGAAACATCAGTGTTGGCAGGATCTGTGCCTGCAGGCAATGCTCCATACCAGAAAATGATCGTGTAAACTGATAACCGATACTTTGACAACGTGTGCATTATCGCCTCACAAGCAGTCATTGAAAACCCATGGAATTTGCCCTCGAATTGACTGTCCTCGGCATGTGCCACCACAGCAGCAGTATACGATGATGCAAATCAGCCAAGGTCCGATTTCGTAACTTGCGAGAAGAATCAATCTTGTGAATGTTAGGTTGTCAAGCGCTTTTGCAGCGTTTCAGTATGCCAATTGCGTCCAGAACTCAAAGCCCGCTCGGAAGGTACGCCAACCCATGATTTCTGAAGTCGCGAAACCGACTTGTGTTTGTCGTCAAGCCAATTCGAAAACGAAATGCCGATAGCTATTTATTGCCGTCAGCTAAGTCGGGGCATGAAGAGGTGTTGAGCGACTGCACAGCTTCGGCTAATTGTAGAAAACCTGAAACTCTGTCTCTGGATTCTGAATTAAGATGGGCGAGATTCGATCTGTGTGCGGGCGCTGATTCATTGCCGCTGAAGGGGGAATTAATGTTGACACTAACACTAATGCTCGTATATTGTCACACAATGTGCATCGTTAAGAACTCGAAGACGTGAAGAAAACTGTCCTATGGCATTAAAGTTTCCGTGCCAAAAGTGCAATTCGGAAATCGTCACCAGGTACCTGCGAGTTGGTGAAGTAGCTAGGTGCAAGAGATGTGGAGCAGACAATCGGGTCCCAGATAACGCATTCGTAGTAACGGATTCGCCGACAACGGCGCCAATGAGAGCTCCCGAAACTAATCCACGGACCCCGATTGCCACGACAAAGGCCGAGTTAATCCGCTCGTTCAAAGGTCAACGAGCTTGGAACCCTACAGGCATTTTCTGGCTTGGAATGGTTTTCTCGGTGCTACCGGCGGGCATTCTCTGGGCGCTCAATTTTGAGAAGCTCGGGCAGCCATCGCGAAAAAAATCATCGTTCGTTACGGTTGGTTTATACTCCCTCCTGGTCTTAATAATGAGCGTTCTGCCAAGAGTAAGCCTCATAATTACTACGCCCGTCAACATTGCAATTTGCTGGACGTACTATACCTCGCAAAGCACCCTTTTTCGAGACTTCTTGACCCAAGGCGGCCAAAAGGGGAGTTTCAGACGTCCGATAGCCTTCTCCTTGGTTGTGATTATCCTTGTTCTCACATGCATATTTGCTTATGCGTACTTAGGCTAAGCGGTATCGCGAGGCAGTCTCTTTGAAAGGAAGAGGCAATCTATTGGATGCAAAATCAAAAAACTACAGGAATTGGAGAAAAGCAGTCTCGATCAGCAGTATGCCGCTATTTGCTGGCAGGGATCCAGGATATTGTCACCGCTAAAACCGTCGACTAGCCTTCAGCTCTCTTGGTTTAAATTGGTCTGACGACATACACTCCAGATTATGATCTGGGGTCTTTTCGGTATTTTTCATTGCTCGGGTGGTATTATTGGAAAGTGGAGCAAAACAACTGCCGTTCGCACTAGTGATAAATTGTAACCCTGTTGGTGTCCACGTTCCACTCAACCGGGGGATTCCCGTTTCTCAGAACTTTCATGGCACTGCCTTTCTGGAAAGTCACCTTGCCTCGCTCAACTGGTGACATGCTGAGAGATAGCAAGTAGACCCGATATGGCCCTGACTCACTAGCAGAGTGCAAGTAGGCGGTCATCCTACCAACGCCCTTCAAATCACAATGATAAGTTTTGAACCAACCGAAGAGCTGTCGATCGTAGTAAATCCCTGCGATAATGTAGTAGTGCATACTGAAATTGTTCCCAGCGAGTAGGCTGCTTAGGAATTGCCATTGTTGTTTTCGGTTCATGTAGCCAAGGTCTGTAACTGCGACGGAACTATCTCTTATCTTGCTTCTCAAATAGGTTTCTGCCGTGCCACTCTTGAGTGTAACTGAGTCCCAGACTATCTGGTCTGGGAGCAGGAAACCCTGGGTCAACAACTGCCTATAGTCAACATCAATTTCAAATGACTCGGAGAGCTTGGGTATCTGATCGAACGGGATCTTCGCAGAGTCAGGTTCAATGCCGTTTACAACTGCGAAATTGAGGACCAAAACACCTAGCAGGATAATGGTTCTCGGTAAGGTAGTCATTGTTTTCCTTCTCTCTGGTTAGTGGGATCGAGCGCAGCCAATCGAATCTTCTACATGCTTTCCGATTCCTCTTCAAGATACTCAGCGTACTTATCTGACAGCCCTTCTGCATCACCTGAAAGCGCGCCGATCATCGATATCTCTGCATAACGCTGATTGCTGGCTCGCACGTCTATTCGAATAGACGTGTTTTTATCTACAACGGTACCATTGACTTTTAGGAGCTCGGCCAAGAACTTCATGAAAGCTGCAGTCGAGTCATGAATGAGATCGTCAATCACCTCACTCGTAGAACCCGAGGTAAAGAACCGCAGTCCTGCACATTCCAATTCAACCACATTAATCAGGCCCGCATCTCGGAACTGGGCCATTAGTGAATCAGCCATTGTCAGACCCTCTAACGCCACTACTTTGTCTGTCACATTTCCGCATAGTGGACACGCTAATCCCTTTATGTTTCTGAAACGGACCACAGGTACGAACTGGACCTTTTCCCGGCAAGTAGCGCAATTCCCCTGCGAACAGAAAGAGAGCAAGAGATCTCGCAGTTCGCTTCCCCACAAGTACCTCTTCGCCCAGAGCAGTGACAACTGAATAACAGGATCCTTAGGGGAAAGGATAAGTGGCACCTGCAAACTGCTCTGTACATAGTGATCTGAAGACGGGAAAGCTATCAGCCAATCCTTGCAGTCGATGGCCCACTGGCGAACCTGATGGTCCACAATCTCACCAAAGCTTTCTCCTCCTCGCAGGGTCCAGATGAAATGAGGAGACCTGGGCGGAAAAGGACTGAACCACACAATAGGCGAAGAGAATTCTGTCTGAATGAGTGCCCGAAGCAAAATAGATTTCTGTTCCTCAGTGACACGCTCTTGCAACTGCGAGATCATTTCCTCGGCATCGTGCTGAAGCGGCGTCAGGCCTATCTCTAATAGCAAATTCGGAAAGCGACGCATGCCCTGCTGAATAATCTTCAACTCCGCACCCAAGCTGCCTACCCGATGAGCCGCAAAGGCTGCGGACCGTATCTCACCGATAGTTCTTGGGATCCGAGGAAAGAGGGATTCGGCAAGCCAAAGATCAGAAGTAGTTGCCTGACTTGTGCGAGCCTCCAGGAGTGCCACGAAGAACTCGCGCCATATGTCGTCACTTGATGGGACCCTTAAGAGAGACTGCAAGAGTGTTTTGATGTTAGACATAGATGCACTTACGGCCTATACTATCCGAGATTGTTGCCACCCGCTCGCGATTATCCTACGACTATTCATGTTATTCCAGGTAAAGCTAGAGTCAAGCATTATTCGAGACCTGGGACTTCGGTTGACAGATTCATTGATGATGGTGGCCTGACTCATGCAGAAGGAGAAATGTGTTTTAGGCAGAGCGAGATGCTAGCTAAAGTAGCAGTTTCCAGATCAAAGAGTCTCGATCGGATTCGCTCAAGTGGGAAATTGTTCGGCAAGACCGCCGGGGTGAGCTCAATGGCCTCGTTTGCCTAGATGCTTGTTCCACGTCGCGATGCCATTTGCCACTTTCCCGCCAGCGATCGTAAAATCTCCTTCCACAATTAGCTTATTATCACACGCCGTCAGACGATTCACTGGACCATTCACACCAGAGCCAAGAGTCGACCAGTGGCTGCCATCCCACGCAACAACATGGTTAGCCACGACCCCTCCCACGTTGGTGAAGTCTCCCCCGACAATCAATTTGCCGTCGTATACAGCGAAAACGGGGTGGTCATGGGTTTCCAACCTCGAGCCGAGCGCTGACCACGATCTGCCATCCCATGAGGCAATGTTGCCACAACTGTAGCCTCCTGCTGATTTAATGTGGAACCCTCCCGCGATCAGCATACTGTCATATACTATCAGACTCGTTACAGTGCCATCTATCCCAAGGCCAAGCGCAGACCAAGTTATGCCATCCCATGCGGCAACATTGTTAGCAGCAGTACCGTCCGCTAAATCAAAGCTTCCCCCGGCAATCAGTCTGTCATCAAAGACTGTGAAGGCATATACAGGCCCATGGAAACGATCAATCAAATCCTGCAGAAAGCTGTCTGCCGAGACGGTACCCAAATGAGTTGCAGTCCATTCAGCTATACTAAACTCGTCTCTTTGGAATAGCTTGCTATTGCTTTCCTCTTCATGCTGCGAGGAGTCCCGATCAGTGCTTCCCTTCAGCGATGGCGCTTGGCTGTTGTCCCAGTAGACGTCGTCGGGACTACTCTTCTGAGTGCCGCCTTCGGACTGTGGTCCCGTCTTAACGTGAACGAGTGCCGACCAATCCGAGCCGTCCCAGGCGGCAATGCCAATCGCTGAGGAGTCCCCTGCCGTGTCAAAGTCTCCTGCCACGATAAGATATTTTCCGTAGACGGCAACAGAACGAATGTTACCATTTGTTCCCGCCCCTAGCGCCGACCAAGCACTACCACCCCATGAAGCGACATGATTGACTTCAACGCCTCCTGCCTTTAGAAAATCTCCAGCGATTATGAGTTTATTGTCAAACTCCACCAGAGCCGTGACCCAGCCATCGATTCCGGATCCCAGTACCAACCAGGAACTACCATCCCAGGTAGCCACATTATTGTAGATCGTTTCCCTTGCAGACGTGGATCCCACCTCGGCTGTCAACTTGCCTTCGAAGACACAGAGGGACATGATTGTTCGGTTTGTTCCATCATCAAGACCTGACCATGAAGACCCATTCCATGTGGCGATATTGCCAATCCATTTTCCTCCCAATGAATAGTAGCCTCCAGCAGCAATGAGCTTCCCAGCATTCACGACCAAAGTGCTAACGTCTCCTCCGAATTCTGAGCCCAATGCTGACCATGAGGTACCATCCCAGGAAGCGATGTTATTTACCCCAACTGTTCCTGCTTCTTTGAAAATTCCCGCGGCTATCAGTTTGCCGTCATAGGTAGTAAGCACTCGAATTTCGCCATTTACTCCCGGCCCTAGACTCGACCACGAGGAGCCGTCCCACGCTGCTATGTTGCGCACTGTGACTTCCCCTGCTAAACTAAACCTTCCCGCGACGATCAGCTGATTGCCATATACTGTCAGTGCCTCCACTGTGCCATTCACTCCTCGCGCTAATGGCGACCAGTGTATACCGTCCCAGGCGGCTATGCTGTTAGTAATTGAACCATCTTCAATACTGAAATATCCCCCTGCAATTAGCTTGCTTTTATATACGGTCATGGCCAAGACGTCTCCGTCGGTGCCCGGCAGGGAAGGCGCGTCGCTGTTGTCCCTGTAGATATCGTCGGGATTGCTTTTCTGAGACTCATTATCCACTGAAGCCGCTATTGCTTCGTCAGTGGCTTGACTAAACTGAACGTTGAGTCCTATCAGGTCCGCGCCCCCTGAAAGCCGCTGGCTCTCAGCAGCGAGATCGAATCGTCCGTCAGATGACAGGATCTCCGTTACGCCTTTCATGGGTGATTGGGACAGAACCGAGGCACCAGCGTCGGCATGACCTGTGCCTGCAGATAATGTTCCATACCAAAAAATGATCATGTAAACTGATAACCAGTGCCTTGACAACGTGTTCATTATCGCCTCACAAGCGGTCATTTAAAAACCCATAGAAGTTACCCTCGAATTGACTGTCCCCGACACACGCCACTGCGGCAACAAGACACGGGGACCTAAATCCGCCAAGCTCTGATTTCCGGACTTACGATAAGAATCAATCTTGCGAATCTCAGGTTGTCAAGTGCTTTCGCCGCGTTTCAGTATGCCAATGGCGTCCAGAACTCAAAGCCCGCCCGGAAGGCACACCAACCCATCATTTCTGATGTCGCGAAACCGACTTGTATGTGTCGTCAAGCCAAATCGAACACGAAATGCCGATAGCTAGTCATTGCTGTCAGCTAAGTCTGGGCATGAAGAGGTATTGAGCAGCTGCGCAGCTTGGGCTGATTGTGGAAAAACCGAGATCCGGTCGCGGGCCAAGGCGAGCTAGATTCAATCCGAGTGAATACGCGAATTCGTTTTCGCTGAAGGGCAAACTCGTGTTGACACCAACGCCAATTCTTGTACATTGTCACACAACGCGCATCATCGGGAACTCTAAAACGTGAGGAAAATGGTCCTATGCCATTGAAGTTTCCGCGCCAAAAGTGCAATTCGGAAATCGTCACCAGAGACCTGCGAGTCATAAGGCGAAAATCGACTCGGCCCGGTGAAGAGATTCAGAGTTCTTGTGCCGTAAAGCCCTATCTTTGAGGAACAACCATTACGCCTTCATTCCCAGATGAAAATCACAAGGCCTAACGCCAGGCCGACCACATTTGTCTTGTTCCCTCCAGCTGACTGAATCTGGTATAGGCCGCTGACATCAACAGCAACGGTCTTGGTTATCATATCCAGCAATCCGCCAGTTAGCATTATCGTTGTCCAGCGACTCCCCCGCCGCCTAGCAGCGAATATGATGCCCCAATTCTCGGAAAAGAACCCTGGCCTGGTTCGCTAATCGAGCGATTACTAATAAAGACATACCCAATACTCGGCCCAACACTCATTTGAGTCTCCCGATCAATCCTAAGTAGAGAGTAGTTCGCTCCCAAATATAAGCCATTCGCTACGAAGTTGTCCGCTGTGCCTTGCAGCGTCAGAACTGAGTACCGATCTCCACCTCAACTCGACCCACTACCATAACTCATGTATGACCCGAAGCCAGTAAGCATACTGCTACCGCGAGAAAACTGGGACTCCGCGCCCCGAAGACTAGATACGAAGGCTAACAGCAATCCCGCGATTAGAAACACTCTCAATTCATGACTTAACATTTCTTATTTCCTCCCAAAGCAAAACATCTAGTTGATCCGCGGGCGCCTTGCTACATGCGGTCACAGAAACAGAACTTTTAAGACCGGCTTAATCAATGATCTATCCTCAAATCACCGTGCGTCATCAAGCCAATTTGGATAGGGAGCAACATAGTTACTGACATAAGCATTTCGTGCTCAAGTTAGTTTGACAACATATGGGCACTTTTGGCGCAAGCAACAGGCTGCAGGGAACAAAAAGCCTTCGCAGGCGCATCAGTCATTGCCGTAATGCAAGATTGTACCGTGTTCTCCTACGGCGAAGACGTCCTCAGCTGCCGTGCCCCAGACATCAAACAGATTGAACCTAACTCCGCTTGTTATCTCACTCCATACGCTGCCGTCATATTGCAGGACTTTGCCTGAGTCCCCGACTGCGTACAGGTCTTTCCCCGCCGTGCCCCAGATTCCGCGTAGTGGTGCTTGGGCGAGGCCAGTCATGGCGCTCCAGCCGCTCCCGTTATAATGTAGAACCCTTCCCCACACATCGACTGCGAATACGTCAGAACTTGTCCTACCCCAAATCCCAAGTACCCCAGCGTCGTTGCGGCTCGTTAGAGCGCTCCAATTCATGCCATCATAGTGCAGAATCTCGCGTCCATTTGCAGACAATTCGATCCCTCCAGCAAATACGTCAGTTCCCGAACTGCCCGAAACAGCGAAAAGACGAGCAGTGGACCCGCTCACCATGGAACTCCATGTGCTTCCGTCGTAGTGCAGAACGGTACCTTCTGTGCCAACAGCAAAAACGTTGGTGGCGGAACTGCCCCAAACTGCCTGGAGATCACTAGTGGTTCCGCTAGGCATAGTGGTCCATGCGCTACCATTGAAGTGAATGATCTCACCTTGAGAGCCAACCGCGAAGACGTCTGTTTCTGAACTACCCCATACGTCTATCAACCAGTTGCCTTGGGAAGAAGCACAATCCCAGTTCTTCCCATCAAAGTGCATTATTGACATGCCGCCAACGGCAAAAACACTTTTGCTGGAGCTGCCCCAAATTCCGGTCAAATTGAAAGTAGTCCCGCCCATTACATTGCGCCAATTATTTTCCTCATAGTGAATGATCGTTCCGCCATCTCCAACTGCCCAGATGTCGCTTCCCGAATTGCCGAAGATGCTGCTGAGAGAGTATTCTGTGACGCTCGCCATTGTTTCCCATCTATACCCGTCAAAATGCAGTACGCTACCCGAATCTCCGGTCGCGTAAACATTACTTCCGGAAGTGCCCCAAACGCTCAATAGATTGACGTCTGGCACGCCAGGTTCTACATTCCACTTGATGCCATCGTAGTGCAAGATCGTGCCTCGATCGCCCACCGCATAGACGTTCTCTGCTGATGCGCCCCAGACACCGTGTAGACTGTTTGTGGTGATGCCTCAGCCTGTCATCTCGACCCAGCTGTTCCCGTCGTAATGCAATACTATGCCACCCGTGCCAACCACAAACACATTCGTGCCCGTGCTTCCCCAAATTCCGAACAGGTTGGCCAGCTGCCCACTTTCCATTTGAGTCCACCTGACTCCATTGTAGTGGAAGATTGCGCCGCTTTCACCGACCACAAAAACATCCGCACTCGAGCTTCCCCAGACTGCCAATAAGCGGTATAGAAATGCGTTTGTCTCAAGGCCCATCGGCTTCCAACTGGCGCCGTCATAATGAAGCACCGTCTTATATTGACCGACGGCAAAAACATCGCTGCCCGAGCTACCCCAGACACCATGCAGGTCGCTGGCGACGGCACTCTTCATAGCCTTCCAGTTGGATCCATCGAAATGCCTAATCGTACCCCTGGTCCCTACCGCGAATATGTCGCTCGAGGAAGCGCTCCAAACCGATCCAAATGGCACTCCCGAACTTTGAATGCTCCAAGATGCCGCTGTGGGTGTTGGCCCAGCCCCCTTCTCTTCTCCGCATCCGAAGACGAGAACCAGGAGACAGGGAATTACGCATAAGTGCTTTGCGAATCTTGATAACATATGTTCCTCTACCATTTCATGCCCCGTACTTCATAGCCTAAATGGCACATACTTGCAGCCAGAAGTGCGAAAGCCAACGCATTGCCCGGCTTACTTCGAGAGATGTCCCAGGAATCATTAGGAAATCGCATGCTATTCTCAAAACAGACCGTTTGCATTCACTCTCCCCAAGAATGCGACTGACTGACCGGCCGCTCCTGCAAAGACAAATCCAGAATCCGCGATTTGGACAACATCAAGTATAACGGCTGAGCCATATGTCTGTCTCCAACGAAGTTCACCCTCGGAATCAAACTTCATTGCAAAGGACTCCCATTGGGAAAACGTGCGCCCGACAAAAACTGATCCGCCGTCTGACGTCAATGTCCCTGCGAATGTGTAGTCCGACAAAGGGAACTTCTTAGACCACAGGAGATTGCCGCTAGCATCTAGTTTTGTGAGGACATTTTCAATATACGGGTAATTGTGAATTGTTGTCATCAGTAGAAATTCTTCTCCTTCCGTTACAAGTAGGCCAAACGCATTGTCTCCTCCAAAATGCCTAGACCAAAGAGAATCACCGTGATCGTTCAGTCTGAGAAGGAATACTCCTGAATCTGGAGAAGGAGGAAATCGGTAACCTGATACGACGCAACCACCATCCGCTGTCGGCTTGATACTCTGGGCTTCGGCAAAACTGGGCTCGTCGAATATTCTGTACCAAAGGGAATCACCTTCACTTGTCAGGCGACAAATAATAACCTCCAAATCACTTGAGGCGGAATCACGAGTGTATCCCGCGGCCAACAAGTCTCCGTTCTGTGCAACGGCCACTGCATTACAGAATGATCCGCTCAGGCTTCCGAATCTCCTACTCCACAGCCTATTGCCTTGGCTATCGGTCCCAACTATGAGAGCGCCCCCTCCAATCACAAAACCATCGTCCGTCTCCGACAGAGCGTTTCCCCCTGACGGCTGAGTGTCTTGCACGGTCTTGGTCCAGAGACGCTTCCCTTTCATATCGAATTTCGAAAGTGTCATGAAGGTACTTGTCCCAGCCGTGACAAGCCCACCATCCGGTGTAACCACCACGGATCTGAAAGCTCCAGCGCCACTTTCTATGTACTGCCACGTTTTCGAAGATTCTGGGTTAGTCGGTGAACTATTGTCTTGACACGCGGTTAAGAGCGTCAACAAGAGCGCTAGGAAGAAAACAACTGTGTTGGAAGATTTTGATCTTGACATAGAAACACCTCCTCCAGTCAAGTGGAAAACCCGAAAACAACTCAGTTCAAAGGATATCATGGGGCGATAAGCTCACGATGGCCTCATCCAACTCGGACCTATTTCACTTCGGCGTATGCTTGATGACCATGATGTCCAATTTGAACCTCTTACTGCAAAATAACAGGTTCAAGGCGTAGTCAAAGCAAAATTGAAGGGTATCGCACACAGAGTCTGTGAGAAATCTTTGTCCATGTGCATGTCGATCAAAATCCTGTGCGAAAGATTGGTGTCCAGATGATCGGCAGCAACGAAAATCGAACCGGCTGCCGCCTGCAGGTATGAAACTTCGGACTTCGGTTGACACGATTCCTTCTTAAGATAGATTAATAGATTATTTGAAGCACGAGGCGAAGAATGACGAAAGCGAAAAGAGATATCAAGCGAGAGCTCAGGGCTTTCAAATACTACGAGCAGTCGGGAGACGTTTCTCGGACTTGCCACCATTTCGGAATAGCTCGGCAGTCTTTCTACACCTTGAAGAAGCTGTATCAGCAATTCGGGGAGGAGGGGTTGATCAATCACAAGTCCTGTCCGGAGAACCCGACTATCCGGGTAGCTCCGAAGATTGAGGAGAAAATCATTCATCTGCGAACAACTTACCACTTGGGACCAGAGCGCATTTGCCTGTAAGTTCAGCGCTATCATCCGGAGTTGAAAGTTTCTGAAAGCACGGCCTACCGTATCTTGCGTCACCAGGGCTTGAACCGGCTTCCCCGCAATGCCAAGCGTCGCACGGTTCAGACTCAGCGCTACCAGAAGCAGGTACCGGGACGTCATATCCAGGTTGATGTTAAGTTCTTGACGTTCAAGGAGCCAGAGGGTCAGCAAGTTCATCGGTTCCAATACACGGCTATCGATGATGCGACGCGGGTTCGAGCTTTGAAGATCTACGAGCGTCATAACCAGGAAACTGCCATCAAGTTCATCGACCATGTGATAAAACGATTCCCCTTCCGCATTCACACCGTACGGACCGATAACGGCCATGAGTTTCAAGCCCGATTTTTTTGGCATGTTGAAGACCTGGGGATCAGGCATTACTATATCAAACCGGGATCTCCCCGGCTTAATGGCAAAGTCGAACGGTCCCACCTCACCGACCATCAAGAGTTCTGCCAGTTGCTCACCTACACTGACGATGTCGATCTCAACGAGAAACTGCAAGTCTGGGAGGACTATTACAACT
>Ga0209777_10005941_pt1 | contig 13900 bp, 8 predicted proteins | sample FrelakmetHBP12HB_FD_187147 | JGI IMG/M metagenome (GOLD analysis project Ga0209777, IMG submission 187147) | Freshwater lake sediment microbial communities from the University of Notre Dame, USA, for methane emissions studies -HBP12 HB (SPAdes)... | ecosystem: Environmental > Aquatic >...
GAACCGCCTCTACAGTGTTGGGTTTCGCCGCGTTACAGCTATCCTGAGCGATCTACTTGGAGGGGGCGCATTGGAGTCGAACCAATCACAGCATCTTGGTCAGAGCCGCTCCCGGTTTTGCAGACCGCGAGCAAGTCCCTGCCAGCAGCTTCAAATTATGCCTTGAGGCCTACAAAAAGGGCAGTTTTGCTATCCGTTTGCTATCCTATCTTTTTTGCCCTGTGCCGCCGCGGCCTGCATAACCTCGTCAAACTTGTTTGCCGCCTCTGTCTGCATACCTGGCAGGACATGGCTGTAGGTGTCCAGGGTTATGGCTATGCTGCTGTGCCCCAATCGCTCGCTGACTATCTTTGGGTGCACGCCCTGCTGTAGGAATAGCGTCGCGTGCGTGTGCCTCAGATCATGGAACCTGAGCTTTGGTAAGCCGACAGCGTTAGCAACCTTGCGGAAGGCCCTAGTGATGGTGCCTGGATCCAAGGGCGTCCCATCAAGATCAGAGAACACATAGTCGCTGTCCTGTAGTTTCGCCCCGAGCCGCTCACGAATAGCCGCCTGTTGTGCCTTATGCTCTCTCAGTACGATAGCCATCGACGGTGGTACAGCTATTGCCCGCTTACCTCTTGCCGACTTCGGCGGACAAAAGACATATTCACCGCTCTTGAGAGCGTGAATAGTCTCAGTAACAGATATGGTTAGAAAGTCCAAGTCTACATTCTGCCAGCGCAAGGCCAGCAGCTCGCTCCTCCGCAGGCCACTGTAGGCCGCTGTGTAGAATACGGGGTAGTAAACAGTGTCCTTCACCGATTCTAAGAGCCTGTGCAGCCCCTCAGCGTCCGTGACGGACATCTGCTTGAATTGCGGGCGTGGGGGTTGAACCAACTCGCAGACATTCCGCATCAATATATCATTTTTGACGGCATACCGTAAAGCTTCAAAAAATACCCTGTGAATGTGGTGTACTGTTCGGGCTGAGAGCCCTCCCGTACCATTCCTACGGCGGCCTGATATAAGAGCCTTAGCGTAATAAGCCCGTACCTGCTCGGCCTGTAAGCTGGTAAGCAGTATCGAGCCGAGAGCAGGGATGAGGTGGGCCCGCACGATCTCCGCGTATCGCTCATAAGTACGTGGCCTCACATTGACACGGGCATAATTCTCGAGCCATTGCTCTAAGTACGCCGCTACCGTCAGTTTAGCAGGTTTGGTATAACCACCTTTTCCAAGGCGTGTAAGCGCTTTATTTAGCTCCTGTTCGGCGTCTTTTCGCGTGCCCTTTATAGTCGTCCATTGCTGTTTACGCTTGCCTGTTGCTGGGTCACGTGGTAACTCCACAATGATGCTATAACTACCCTTGCTGCGCTGCTTGATTTGTCCTCTCATCGTCTACCCCCCTCTCAGAGATACTGGTTATGGTAAATACCTTCCTGACTTTGGCCCGTATCCACTCAGTGAGATACACTGGCTTTTGCTCATCGGGTATATCCTACTTCGGGCTTATCTCGACTTTTACGACTATGCGGTTCCCCTCGGCTTTAACGCCCGCCACTGAGCCGCGAAAGCCCAGCACCCGCTCCATTTCAACCCTGGCACGCTCCGAGCCTAACTTATATGTGTCTTTAAGCTCTACTATTAAGCACACTTCTTGGCCTCTTTCCGCCTCGGGCGATCCCAGTATGGACTTATACACCTCGGGCAGTTTTTCGGTGGTGTAGGCTTTCTTGGTATCCATATATGCCCACAGCGGAGACATTTCAGTGTCGGCAATTTAATCGTGCTACCCATGCCCGTAGTATACAATGATACTTATATAATTGTCAAGGGCCTCAAGGCACTATTTTGCCATGCGTCTGCCCTGTCTATCGTCTTCCCCAGCTCCTGGCCGATTTCCAATCCGTCGGCAAACCCTTAACCTCGCCGCAGTGTAGGCACTTGAACAGGCCACACTTCACCTCTTGCCAGTGGTGAGCTTGCGGGGGGCTTCCTCCGCACCCCCAGGCCCGATGAGTGTAGCAAATGTGGAATGCTGGCTTTCAATCCTTCTGGAGCCATTGACAAAGAGGGCGCTCTGAAACGGGGACGCTTTTTATCAATCTTGGGAATACACCAGTTCAGGGGCACCTCGAAAAGACTTCTTTTCGGAAAATCTCGTTGATGCTAGGAGAAAGCCCCAGAGTATGCGTTAACATTTGTCTTTGAAGTGAGGTGGCTCAAGTAATATTATCGCAGTCCCATTAACAATGACGGCCTCCACGCCAGGAACGTCCTCTCGGAGAAGGACGTTCCTGGCGTTCTAAATTCTTTGCTTGCCTGATATCAAGGCATAGTTACTCGAATCAAGGCGGCTAGGACGGTAATTGTATTTTCTGCACCCCTGCCGGTAGCTTGAACAGTGAATCCGGTAGTGTGCCAAAGACTATGTTACTGTATTCTATTATCGTAGCGCCACTGGATGTCATAGACTCCATCCTCACCGGAAGACTCTAATTATATACATGGACTAATTTATGAGGGAGAGGTCAAACACGATACCAAGCCTGTCTGAACCGGGGGGATGTGAGGTGGACATACTTATCGTGTATTAATCTAGATATTAATCTAGATTAATACAGATTAGGAATGAGAGAAAGTGAGCGCCGCTTCAGCGGCGCTCACTTTCTCTTTAGTCAAGCCATACATCTCCAACTGTTTGGAATCGCCAAACACAAGCCTGAATTCATTGAAGCCAGTCTTAGCGTCTGATATTACTCCGGATATATCATTTCCACCCAGTAAAATACAGACGTCTAATCTGTCATGCTGTTCATCAGTATAGGATACTTGATATATAGTGGATTTCAGCTTTGGGAAGTGTTTCCGATTAAATGATGCTAGCTCATAGGCAATCAAACTATCGGGGAAATATTTAGCCAACCGTTTTGGGATTCTTAATAGCAATTCCGATACAACGACCTCATCTTTGGAAATAGTGCATAGCGGATAAGCGATGCAGCTTTCCAATACATTACTCAGGCTTCCAAAGATTTCCAGACTGCGTCCGAGAGCTAAGCAGGGAGTCATTACCTGTGTCTGCATCCAGCGGTTTAATCTCCCGAACTTAGTAGCGTTGGGTATTGTGAGCCCGCATGCCATCAAGCGAAACAAACCTGGAATCATCTCTTCCGTCTTCAGTTCTTCCCCGGTTTCTCCGACGCCTCGGAGTTTTTTCAGACGGTCGTAGCTTACAGCAATGACTCCATCTGCTAGCGAATTCTGCCCTGATCGAAGAAGACGTGAAAGCCCATAATATGCATTGATACGTGTATGAATCGATTCATCTGCGGAAGGAAGAATGGAAAGAACGAAAATGAAACAAGCAGGATTAAGTAACCTGGTCTGTTTCAATAAGACCGGCGCCACCCCACTTGCCGTACCACCTCCCAGGGCCAAGACAACCAGAATGCTCTGATTTTCATCTTTCCCCCGCAATCCCATATTGTCTATTAAGGCAATTAGAGATGTGTCCTGCTCCGCTGCCAGTTCACCCCATCCGCAAAAAGTTGATTCACCAATTGTTCCAGAGGCAAGGTGTAAGATAAATAAAGGTTCAGTGTCTGATACAGGTACGTTTCCGATCTTTGATGTATCTATAGCCAGATAGGTCAGCCGGGGGGCTATCTGGTCAATTTTAAGGCTTTTCGCGCTCATTAAAATCCGGCTCCCGACGGTTCCAACGCCGATAAGGAAGTTCCAGGATTTAGGTCGGGCCAAAATAGAGCGTGATTTAATGGAATTGATAAGTAGGGATAATTCTGACCTTAAATCAATCAGAGGTAACCCGCAAATTCTACAAGTAGTTAGAGCCCCAGGATTCTCATGCCAGTTTGGGCAAAGTGCCATTGCTTTGATTTACCTCCTGATAGGGATGCTTCTTAGCGGATTCACTGAGGTATGCATCAAGCTTATCTAAGGATTCTTTTAATGCTGCTAAATCCTTCTTTCTCGCAAAATCTGATATTTCAGCGATATAACCGGTCACCCCGAGGCAGAAGATATTATTCATTACGGGGCGCATAGTCTCTAACTTAGACAGGCTGCCATCGATTGAGCCCCAATCTCCCAATTCGCAATCCAACCCAATTTTGCGGCATAAACTGTAGAAAAAATGAAAATATAAAAGCTGAGGCCAATTAGGACGGCTATTCCTCAGCATCTCGCTTTCATCCCATTCACGTTTTGGAGGGGCATTCACCGCGAAAGCGTATTCTATAGTCTCTAAAAATCTGGCACTGTTAATGACCACCTCGGGCCCGTTCATACTCGTACAGGCCTTACACAACCCCTCTAGTTCCGGAAGCAAATTGAACCCGGTGCTTTGCTGTAGCCTGTCGGTTTGCTGCCAGACGATTTCGTATTGCTCTTTCACCATATCCCAATTCTCTAACTTCAAAGCAGGAATCATCTGATAAATTCCCCTCGCAATTGTCCTGAGTCCGTCAGCATTTGACCACACAAAAAGGGAATAAGATTGAATCAGGCTTCTTCTTTTCTCGACTTGTTCCCTCAGAAGCCGTCCGTTTTCCAACCGAAGTTTCTCGCTATGCGATACCTCATCCAAAGGGCCCAGTAGACTTCGCAACGCAGCCAGTACCACCTTAGCCTCGGCTTGATCGCAGAACTCAATGGTTTCCAAACTTTTGTTAGAATCAAGAAACTCCAGGAACAATCTTGGCTTCGGTTCACTTTCTAATTTGAAGCTATCAATGGTGCTGATTTCAAACTCAGCCATCTTAGCAGGCTTCTTGAATAATGACTTGTTGCTAAAAATCTGAATATATGACGTACCTACCGCCAGGCGGCCTGCCCCTAAATCGCGCCAAGATCTTATATCGGCTCCTGCAACACCGATATTATTAGGTTGTTCTACCATTAGGACTCAATCCTACTTTCAATAATCTTCCAGTCCCCGCTTCGATGAATACCTGCCCATGATGATTTTCAGCATAAAGGCGTAAATACTGTTGGGCGTAGTTCGGCTTTACTAGCAACTCGTTATCAGATACTACATTTTGAATCTCTAATTTCTGGTCCACCAAGAACTCGATATTAATGTAGTTAATCATAAATTCGCGGACAAGAGCATATTGGGAGATTAAGAGGGCAGCCGCCTCCATTATTTTGAGGGTTTTTTCAATCTGGCTTAGTCTGTAGCTGACTAAAGGCCATCCTTCATCTGTGGTATAACTGGATAGCAAAAGATTGATTTCTCTCTGAACATAAGCATTTTTACCCCAATTGTATCCTATCGGAGACTTGGCTTCGATGGTTTGCTCAAGCGCAGCTAATCTTGCGGAGAGTTCCTTAGCAATCCCGGTGACCATGTTCGCCAGTTCCCTGGTTTTGTCAAGCCACACAGGTAAATCTATTAGTAGCCGGATCGTCACTGGAGAAACAGGCAGGTTATCCGCAGCTAGGATCATATTTGAATAATGATCTACTCCAACTGAATCTCCCAGATGATCGATGGTGGGTATCACCGATTCCTTTAATATTCTGCGGAGCTCGTTCAAGTCAGATGTGTACTTCTTTCCCAACTCAGCGGTTGATACTATAGCTATCCGGTCCATGGTAGCAAATTCGGCTATCAACGTCTCCAGGGTTTCGGAATAATTGCTTTGGTTAAAGTAATTACGGCCAATCTCAATTCCGATGGACTTCAAATTAGGATCCAATTCAGCATGGATGATTTCCTGAATTTGCTCAGCGATTTTCACTGCTCTTTGAGAAGCACTCTGATAAAGGACATTGATTTTTCTCTGTTCTTCAACTAATTTGGCACGCTCCAAAGTATTGATCGAAGCCTCGGACAATTCTCCTAGCGGGTCGCCTATGGAGTAGCCGAATTCAGAAAAGGCGGTTAAGTACTCACTATATTTCCCGCGACTATCGTCATAGTAACGTCGCATTTTCAGCGTTATGTCATTGGAGGCTCGATCAAGCTGTTTTTCGTCTTCCTGAAAAAGATTTACCTTTTCTTGCAGTACTTCTAAACTCATATGTCCGCACTCATCGGTTGACAATGACAAATCCTGTTGGGCTTTGCGGATTGCGAAGTCCTCAGCAAGAATATCTATGGTCGAACAAACCGCATATGTCTCTTGGGATTGTGCAGTAAGGCTTTTAGCCAGGTCCTGTATCACTGGCAGCAGTTCAAGATAAGTTGACTGGAAACTAACCATCAAGTCACGCCTGCGTAGCCAGTATTCGATTAGAGCTACCGTGCCACCTAATAATATTGCGCCTGCCACGAAACCCAGGATAAGACTGGGGGAAAATGCATTCTGGTATCCGAAGGGAGCAGCCATAACACTAAAGGGGATTAAGAACAATATTTCGGATCCTAAAATGGCCAAAGGCGGTGATACCCAATTTATCAACTTATTCCTTATTTCTCTTGACTCCAGCCAGTCGAACAAGAAGGAGATGCCAAATGCGGCCAGCGTGCCAAAGGATAGAGCCACTCCCAGCAATATGATTAGCACGCTTCCGAAATGTTCCCCAGCCTGAAATGAGGGGAAGTAGGGATTAAGTGCACTCATGTAACTGTGCACTGCTGATGTCGAGGAGATTATTGAATCATTTAATTTAGAAAAGATAACATCGACATCCACGAAAGAAAGCGGCACTTTGGAGTCGAAAGGAGTGGATCCGAAAAGAATAGGAAACTCTTGACTAGGGTGATTTAGATCAAAGTTAACCAATAAGGGGAGATATAAAGCTAGAAAAACCAAGATTGACTCACCGCTACCTACATATCTACCACGTCCACGGAATAAGGGAATAGCTACCAATACAGGGATAGCCAAATAATAGTAGGTAGTAGTCATCAGCATTGCCGCAATTGCACCGCCGGTAACTCCCAACACAGAACTTGGTTCTGTAGTGAGGAGGCTGATGATAAAAAGGAAAACGGATAAACCCACGATTACGGCAACCGGCATCCCTAACTGATAAATGTAACCGAGCATTGCGCCAAACAACATTAGCATAATAGCTAATATGGGGACTTTGTAGCATAGGGCTCCCAGGCCAATAGCGGCTATAACTGAGACAGACACCGATAGAATAGGTACTACGATGAACAATAATAACGAGGCAACGCCGACACATACCGAAGCCCCTATCCTAGCAAGGGCTGAGCGGAATTGTAATTCGCTAGATATCGGATCAACTCCGTGATCCTCAACAATAGTCTCTACCATTGAGCTTATTACCTAATTTGTTATCCCTTTGATGTTTTAGTATTCAGATTTTTTAACTCGTCGGTTACCTGTATGGCGTCATGACCGGCTACTTGAATCCCATATTCTAGTAAAAAGGAATGGGATAATTGCTTTTCCATCGAAGTTCTTGAATCATAATGATGCTTCATATCCTGATAGAAGTTGAGCCAAGTGGGTTGGGCCTTGGCAGCTACCAGCAAGAACCTCACTTTCCAGGGGTCATCCGATTCTATCTGCCTGACGTAAAGCGTTCGCGAGACATCTTCTTTGACATACCCGGAAAGTGCTGTCGTTACATCTTTTTCCAGTTCATCATTCCAGATACCGGTAGGAGCTACAATCGTCAGCCAGAGGAAGTCTGTCCGATATTCTCGATTCAATCCCATTGTATCTGGAAGCCTGAATAGATTCAGTACGCTAGCCAGAAAGCGATTTAGGTGAGCTCGGTCAACGATTTCGTTCAGGATGTTTTCCCGGCTGAGAGCCCTCTCGTCTCCTCGTAGAATCCGCTGCATTATCTTCAATTGCTCGCTCTCCGTCAACTCACCGGTGCGCTCGTAAAAACCTCGGTCGGCATTTAGATAACTCTTTTTTTCTTGATATTCATTGGCAGCTTTAATTATGCCGGGCACTAATTCCCTGTACACTGAAGCTACCTGGAATTTCTTCTCAATATCGCCGTATTCCCGGATCTTCTCCCTGACTTTTGACAGCCCGGCTTTATTTCTGTCCAATTCTTCGTCCAGTAATAGAAGATTCTGTTTTGCATCGCCCATCTTGGTCTCTAACAATTTCTTCTTTCCGGGCGCGGTTACAATAGGGCGGACACGCTGCAGGTCTCTCTCGAGTCTCTTTTTCTCTGATTCCACGACTATTCGCTGCTCTTGAACCCCCTGGCAGAGGCCCTCGAATTTCCGCTCACCTTCTGCTAATAGTCTCTTCATCCGGCGGCAATTCGTGAGATGTTCATCCATATTCCTTAATTCTGTGCTCGGTGGCGCTATCAAGGAAGAAACCAGCGAAGACAAGACGACCAGTTCCGGATTAATTATCTTGCTTATCGCCGCCAAGTCTTTTTCTCTCGTCTCAGAGATTTCGGTGGCCTCAAAAATTTTGTACAATTTATCAGCCAGTTTCCTGATTTCAAGATAGCTTTGAAGGGCGTTCACATAATCCTGGACAAGACTGGCTAGGTCGATAACATCGCGCACCAGTTGAACTTGCTTGGGCGCTAATTGGTTAGCAGTCACCAAATCTTCAGTTAAACCAGCCATAATTTCCGGCACCTTGACCTCAAATTCCTGAGGTTTCTGGGGTAATTCAACCACCAGGTCATATACTTCCAGCAGCAGTTTCCGAATGCGAGCTTCAAGTGTCCCTTCTGGTGCATCCAGGCCCACAGCCCTTACCAAATGATAGAGTTCTTCCAACTGGTTCAAGATAGCCTCATGGGCTCCTCTCAGATGCATAACCAAATCCGTATCAATCGAGTGATCTTCATGAATGAGATTGTGAACATTTTCCTCGAACTTCGCCGGATTGTACCTTTCTCTGCTGATGAGCCATCTGCGATATATATCGGTTAGCTCGGAGCGGCTGGCTAGCAAAAGGCCTTTAATTCCGCCGGTCTCCGTAATCCTGGCGCCGTCGTAGATTTCCCGTTTTTCTTTTCTTAACACGCGTATTTTATCCAGCCGATCCAAATAATTCTTGGTAAGGTCGATATATTCTTGTACTGGATAAGCGACGCTGATGGTAGAAAGCGTATGCATCCATTTACCCTCGAGGTCCGCACTACAGCCAATATGAGCCAGTAGATCAGCCAGATCGAAATTTAGACAGTTGACCAAAATGTCACCTATAGCTTGGTCGATACTTTCATGGGCAAAAATCTGGCCTTTACCTTGCGCGAAGGCCGGGCTCAGAGGCACCACAAAGAAAGCATTAAACGGTGTTTCGTACGCTGACCCCAACTTTCCGACAACAGCATTGTTGGACCCTCTATCTATGACGGCTCCGTGCTCCATAATACAAGAATAAGCGCAGGCCCCTTTGGCCGGAGGATCGTCTCCAGAACAGGGCAATATAGCCATACCAATGATGGGTATTCCGCTGCCCATCTCTTTTCTTAAATGCCGTGTGAAATCTAATGCCATACCTCCACCCGAGCCGCCGCCCACCCCGTAAATTACGAAAATGATAGGTTGCAGTGTGGATGAAACAACATGTTCCTTGAAACCGGATATGGAGCTTTTTATCAGCTGTAATACATGATAATTCAGTCCATAAATGGCTTTAGCTAAAGCACGCTGCCTGCCGACCCCGCCTGCGAGAGGAGGGATTTGTATCGTGGACGAAAGCCAGGGTTTATAATCGGCGGGCAGAACTTTGTTTTCACGCTGCAGATAAACCGGATAATCCCTCACGAAATCAAACATTACGCCTGGATTGGGAAACTTTACCGAGTTAGCTGTTACGAATAACTTCTCGCCTGGAATGTTCCGGAGTTTCAAGTCTTCACGGGCTTCATCATAAGCCTCAAGCAGGTCAGGAATCGCATCGTCAGCAACATCCAGTGCCAAACAAGAAAGACGGAGCCCTTCTGTTTTCAATAGAGGCATTAAGAGTCTCTTGTTTTTCAAAAGTGAGGTGATAACATCTGTCCCCGTACCTCCCAAACCGACCAATTGCAGTGCGAAGTTCCTTTTTGCGGCATTAGGCATAACTATCTCCCGGAGGTCTCCTCAAGATCCTGTTTTACTTTATCAATTTCACCGGCCAATTTAGTATCTCCGATTCCACGTACTCTAGACACTAAAATTTCTAATCGTTTCGCCTGATCATCAACGCGCTTCCTGATGAAGGTGATTTCAGTCCTTGACCTGAACAGCAACAGCAAAAAGACTACCGCAAGAATAGCTAGGATACCGACAATTATCCATTGGAAGAAAGAGGAAGATTGAGGTACTATCCAGCCGGAGTCCGGAATGGCACCTAATGTCGTCGTCGCGGCATCGGTATATCCGCTGCTTGATTCGCTTTTGCTGGTGGCGATCATGGCCTTAACCAAATCAATATATCTTGTATCAGCGTTTGCTTTATCTACGAGGTTTTGTTTTTCCTGTAAAACGTTACGGTAGGTTTCAATGGAGTTATCAATCACTTCTACGGTCTCGTTTTCCAGTATCTGGCCTCCAGGCAAGGAAAGCGTAAGCAGCGGGATCTGCTTACTGATGTGTAAGGTATCTCCGCTAGAAGTATAGCTGATAACGTAATCATCAGGTACAGTCCCCTGTAATTCTAGTTGGACTGTTCCAGCGATAGTATCAAAATTAATTTGTTCCTGGCCAGGCTGCCACGTAGAAGGGTCAATCCCAGGATACTGGTTTCGCAGTGACCAATAATGGTCGCCAAGGCGAGATAAACCGGTGGTCAATATCCCCCTGTCTTTAATGCCGGCAGCGACTTCCAGGGTGAATACAACCTTATAACTCGCGCCGGCCATAAGAGTCTGTCCCATCACAGATTTACCATCAAGGGTATTGATTTGAAACGAGGCAATTCGTATTGGCACTGCTTCTTGGGCGTTGACCGTGGGAGAATAAATAAACAGGCTGCCTAACAGAATGGAGAGCGAAGCCAAGAGAAAGAGTAAAGACCTCACCTTGTTAAGTTTTAGCACAATTTTACTCCTCAATATTTGATAATGGGGATATAAATCAGGCAGTAAACCAATAGATTCACATTGTTAGGGGAATCTTAAGCCAGTTCGAAATGATCCCAAATTTTCTCCCTTAGCCATAATCTAATGTGACTATCCTACGATTAAACATGCTTCTTGTACAGTATAATTACACGACCGCAGCCAAAAGTCAACAATACCGCATAGCACGGCTTCAATCACATATACACACAGAAAGTCGGAGGTTGGAGACCTCCGTCGCCCACATTCAATTCTGATTATGGTCGGGCACAAATTGGGCACATGAGATTCTAAAGTCCTCTGGCTGATATGCTGGAGGGCTTGTTCATACATTTGGCCCGATAGCTTGATTTGAGCGAAATGTAAGCGTCAGGTGCTCCAAAAACACTTGTTTTCGGAGCGCACAGCCTAGAGTTTTTGGGGCTAAAGGGACACCACTACTTTTGGCCTACCGCCAAGTTGAAGCTAAAAGGTAATGTTAAACTGTTTCCACTCGATGAAGAACGTTGGCGAGATAGAGGCGTTGTGATAATCAATATTGTTGGCCTGCCCGATACCGCTGTCCAGGAGGCTAGGTGTTACATGACTATTGGTGTCGAGCATGGAAAACAGCTAACGCTCTCAGCGGCTAGAGGCGGTTTTTGGGGGCTTTTAGCGGCACTGTTAGCTAAGAGTTCGCCTTTGGCCCATTGTCCACGCTCACTATCTGGTAATTGTACTACTCGATTCATAGGAGTATACTATCGTCGGAGAGCAAAGTTGGCCGTGAAGAATAAGAAGACTCTAACAGCAGCTGTGAGCGTTATGGTAATCTCCGCTTTGTTTCTCTCTTCATGTTCTCTGCCAACCGTAGAAACACAGCCGACAGGTGTGCCTAAGCCTGAACCTGTCAAATCTGATTACTTGGTGGGAGCGTATTATTGGGTTTCTTGGGACACTAAAGAAGTGCTGACTCATTTTATGGATTGGAACGATAGCATGTTTGAGCCATTACTAGGCAAATATGACTCCACCAACACCGAAGTTGTCAATTGGCATATCAAATGGGCTGTAGAACATGGAATTTCATTCTTCGCCGTTCAGTTCTATGAGACACAGCTGAAAGCTGGGTTCATGCGGGCAGAATTTCTACCGTACATTAAGTTTGCCTTCATTGCCCCAGTGGAACTAGGTGTAGACGAGGACGAATCTCGAATTGTGAATCAAATCGATTGGATGTCTCTCTACTTTCAAAATCCCTGCTATCTTAGAATCGAAAATAGGCCGGTTGTTTTCATGCTTATACGTTATAATTCTGACCAGTCTAAGGTAGATGAGAATGAGAAAGCCAATCTACTTGAGAAGATACGAAAGGCTAAATCATACCATGGATTTTTAGCAACGAGACCTTTTCTTGTCGGTGTCTATAGCATAAACTCGGGTGATTGGAATCTCACTATTCCTGAATTAAGCCAAGAATTTGATGCTGTCACATTGTATAACGCAGGACTTGCTGGGGGTGAAGCACCGTATGACACAATGGTATCTGCTTACACTTCGCTATGGAGTCAATGGTCCGATGCTGCTAGAGAGCTATCTGTTCCTATCATCCCTAGCGCGATTCCCGGATTTGATGATACCTTATCGTATGAGCATAAAACGAGAGACTGGATAGTCTCTAGAACGGGTGCCTCTCCTAGCAAGTTTGAGCAGATGTTGGAGGGGGTGAAACATTATGCAGACGGGCGACTTAAGATGCTGTTGATAACCGCCTGGAACGAGTTTGCTGAGGGTTCAGTAATCGAGCCCACCAAGGATAACGGCTTCAGCTACCTAAATGTTATTCGGGACATGTTTACTGAAAGGCCATCAGCTGGCTATCCTCCAGATATCATTCCGTCTAATAATCAGTGAAAGCTTGTGTTTAGTTGTATGAGGTTGTCACGGTCAAGACGTGGACGCAGTAGCAACAATTGCCATCCCTTTAGAATACTGGTAGATACGCCCACGTAGACATCGGCATCACTTGCCTGTCATGCGTAGGATTGCCTTTCAGAGTGCTCCAAAACCGTGACGTGTGAAGCGGCTTGGATTGCCACATTTTGAACTTAGGTAGCATGAAGCACTACAGGGCGGTGGTGGTGGCAACTAGCAACGACTACTTCTTGAAAGCAGGTTTCGCAGCAAATATGGGCTTAGCTGTGTCTAAAATAGATACGTTTAGCAGAGTAATAGCAATTACCCTTTATCCGTTTTTTCTTTAATAGACCTTCCTTCTGTAGAAAATTGATAGCGTCCCAGGCTAAGGCCGGCGGCCAGCTATTAATGCTACTTATCAAGTCTCCAAGCGAAAATGCTTTGTCGGGATTCCCTCGAAACAACATAAGCACTTTCTCAGACACAATTTCTAGGTCCTTGTCGGAGTCCCCACTTTCGATTGCTAAGTTGTTCTTCAAATCTTTAGTCATGTCGGTTTCGGGTTATCGGGGCAAGATGATTAATCTGAGACTCTGCGAGGTTTTGTGTTCTGGGTACACACTCTTGGCGACATTCTACTTCGAAATGCATACTGGCGCAAGAAGCTTAGGCAGGTCACTCTTCAAGGACAGCATGAAGCACTACAGGGCGGTGAAGTGGTGAGATAGAATGGGATTCTCAATTGTCGGAACTAAACGGCGGTATTCAAAGAGCACGGCTTTACCATTGCCTACCTATTGACCGTGGTCGCTATTCTAGAACACCGCCGACGGCATTATATTATATATTTCTAAAGGACAGTCTCAAGCTAACTTATCCTCACCTTTCATGCCTCTTCCTACAAGAATTCTTATTCTGATTCCATATTGCAATCAAGATGACAGTGGGGTATAATCTTGCCATAGAGGTGATCTATGGCAAGAACGGCTTATTTCAAAGACGAGGAAATAGCAAGAGCGCATCAACTCAGAGAGCGGGCTACAAC
>Ga0209777_10005942_pt1 | contig 13899 bp, 14 predicted proteins | sample FrelakmetHBP12HB_FD_187147 | JGI IMG/M metagenome (GOLD analysis project Ga0209777, IMG submission 187147) | Freshwater lake sediment microbial communities from the University of Notre Dame, USA, for methane emissions studies -HBP12 HB (SPAdes)... | ecosystem: Environmental > Aquatic >...
AATGCTGGATTACCTCGAAGATTGGATTTCCAGTAACATAGATTCTGTGGCCCGCGATACCTTCGCGCAATAAGTTGGCCCTGCTGCGCTCTGTGTAGGGCATCAGAATATCACTGCTGTGGTCAATAATTCGGCGATTAACCTCTTCGGGTACACGGTCATCATAGCACCTGTTCCCAGCCTCCATGTGGTAGACTGGGATGCCCATTCGTTTGGCAATTATGGCTGCCAGGGAACTGTTAGTGTCTCCCAGAACAAGCATCTTATCTGGCCTCTCAGCGAGGAGGACTCGCTCGCTAGCTGCAAGTATCTTGCCGATTTGCTCACCGAACGTACTACCCCCAACACCCAAGAAATGGTCTGGTTTTCTAACACCAAGCTGCTGAAAAAAGATATCTTTCAAGTTCACATCATAGTTCTGGCCAGTATGTACCAGAATATGGTCACACAGCTTATCAAGCTTCTCGATGACACGGCTCAGGCGGATAATCTCCGGCCGAGTGCCCAGAATAGTAATGATTTTCACGCCAGCAAATCCTCCTCGAGCACCGCTCTATCTTCGACCAGCAGCTTATACTCTTTAAGTAATTTGGCCAGCTTGGACTTAGCCATAACATTGTCCGCCGAACTATACTCACTTCCCAGTAATCTCTCAATCACTTTCGGCAGGCGAAGCTCGGGAAGCATTGGCATAATAACATAGTAGTCTCCCCGCTCTACAGTACGATACGCCTCCTCTTCGGATACAAGTATCTCATGTATTTTTTCACCCGGCCGAATGCCTGTGAAAGTTATCTTGATGGGACGATTCCCGATAAGCGCCTTGGCGATATCGATAACCCGGGCTGACGGCACACGCGGAATAAATGTTTCCCCTCTGTTTGCATGCTTCAAGGCAGCGAATATAGTATCTACAGCTTTGTCCAGGCTTAGAAGAAAGCGCGTCATATCAGACGTAGTGATAGTAACAGGGCCACCACTACGGATTTGCTCGTGGAAGAGTGGGATCACAGAACCACGTGAAGCGAGTACGTTGCCATATCTAACACAGATGAACTTTGTATTGGGACAGTCCATATTGGCCTGAATAAAAACACGCTCTTGGATTGCCTTCGTCATACCCATGACATTAACCGGCTTGCATGCTTTATCCGTGGAAATGCCTACTACAGTTTCGACCGGCAATTTACCTTCTCTAATAGCCTGTGCTATGTTTGCTGGCCCTACGATGTTTGTTTTCACCGCCTCAAAGGGAAAGTATTCACATGAGGGGACCTGCTTGAGAGCCGCCGCGTTAAACACAACATCGGCGTTACTCAATACTGCACTAACGCTATGGTACTCACGCACATCGCCGATCTGGAATTGTAAGAGTTGCTCGAAATTGCGATAAATTACTTCGTCAGTAGCAGTCCGACGGCTTTGATATGTAAGACGCATGGCGTGTTGCTTTGCCTCGTCGCGCGAAAAGACTGTGATCCGCTTGGGCTTGCCAAGCTCACAGGACAGCAGACGTCTCACCAGAACCTTGCCCAGCGAGCCGGTGCCGCCGGTGACTACGATTCTTTTATCTGTTAGCATTGGGCCTCCTTAGTTCCGAGTAAGGGGTTGGATCCCGATACATCTGCTCAATCATATCATACCAGGTGGGTGCAACAAAACCAGTTGCTTTACGAAATCGGTCCGGATTCAGGCTCCGGTCGCAAACAACTGATTCGTTTGGCTCAATTTTAATATTCAATCCATATACGTGTTTCACCAGCGAAAGCAGATCAAACTTACTGATGGTAGCAGATGCCACGTGCCAGACCCCGTACAATTCTGATTGCTTGTTTATAATATTGGCGATAATCTCAGCAAGAGCATTGGTGGTAAATCCACTGAAGATAGCTCTGGTGTACCCGCCGATAGCCTTCCCCTCCTGACTCAAGAACCACTCAACCAAACCATTGGAGGTTTCAAGCTCCCTCCCAATCATAGAAGTTCGTATCGTCAGACAGCCTTCATAGCTTGCCTCACCCAAGAACTTCGTCCTTCCATAGAGATCCTCTGCATCCGACAAATCGTTCTCGCTATAGTTGCCTTTGCGACCTGAGAAGACACAATCAGTGCTCATATGGATGAGGCGAATCCTCCGCTCTTGGCACAATCGAGCCAGACGGTGCGGGAATAGAGCATTGATCTCAATACTGGTTACAGGGTCCCTGGCTGCCTCCACCTGTTTCACTATGCCGATGCAATTTATCACAACCGTTGGTCTCATTGCGTCAATGGCTCGCACCACGGTTTCGAACTTTTCGGCAGATACATGGTTCACGGAATGAGCGGAGTCAAATAGCTTATAGTGCCTATAAGCTTCAAAATCTCGGTGCAAGGTCACGTATGTGTCGAACCGACTGCTAAACAGCTGCCAGAGCTTATGACCTAACATTCCTGAGCCGCCCAGAATTAGAACTTTCATCTTCTTATCGTCCCTAGTCCCGCTCCTATTCAAATGAACAGAAATCTAAGAAATCTATCATCCGTTAAATGCGGTTTCCTTTGTTCCTCTTTTTATAGTTTATAGGATTCCTAGTAGAGCAGGGCATCATATACTCGAGCATGATACTCAGCCCGCATAAGCAAGTTGGTTACCGCCCCACAATATAGCCTGCTCCTCCAACGAGCAAAATGTTCATACTCAGTGCCTCCTAGGTCATCTTCATGATTGCCGCTATTTAACTAAAATCTCAATTGCCAGTTCGATTATCTCTCAACAACCTCACGTTCTGTGGCGATGCTGACTGTTAGCATGTCACAGCCTCAACCGTTGATATTAACTTACCGTCTAAGCAGGCGACGCCCTTTGCCGAAGAAATTCTGAGCACTCTGCCAGCCCCCAAATAGTCCTTTGGATAAGGGGGCAGGAAGTATGATAGACAAAGGCGTCTTCCATTTGCGCAAATCTATCAAGTTACGTAAGAAAGTCGGCGGATGATACAGCATGGCTTTGAGATAGTGTCCACACGCTGCTACGCGAGCTGACCCGCATGCGTGTGCGGCCTCATAGTGAGCCCAGGCGAATGCTTCTCTGCGCACCTTGCGTACCTCCGGTGGTAGGCCGGGACGTGAGTAAAACTTCTCCATCAAACGTATGTGCTCATCCGCCATCGCTGTACCCTTTTTTGATACTGAGGCAGAATCCGGGTGATTACGGAATGTAGCCAAAGTCTTTGGAATCCGCGCGAATTTCCCATATAACCCCAGCCGCAACCAGTACTCGAAATCCGCCACATATTTGAACTCGGGGTCTCTCATTTCGGTCAGCTCAGAAGCCTTGCGGCGGATGAACGCCCCCGGCCCCACCGTACAGTAGTGGCGCCTGAGCATGTACAAGTAGTCGTATTCTAGCACCTGTACATGTCGTCTGACCTTTGAGTCTGGCTCTATCATATTCCAGTCCGGATAAGCGACGAGGATATCGGGGCGTACCTGCATAAAAGCAACTGCTTCGGCGATAGCACCGGGAAGGAGGGGATCATCTGAATTTACCACAGCCACAATCTCGCCGCGTGCCATGCTCCAACCTTCATTGACTGTCCGTGTCTCTCCCATATTGGGGTGTGTCTCCCATACCAGCCGCCCGGTATATTTCTCCAGTACCTCTCTTGTATTATCTGTCGAGCCGTCATCAAGCACGATATACTCAATACGCGGGTAGTCCTGACTCAGGACACTCTGGATGGTCTCATCTAAATACGAGGCTCTGTTGTAAGCAGGCGTTATTACAGAAACCAGAGGTAAGATATCAGACATATGCTCGCCCTGTATAAAGCCTCCATATCAGCATCTACTATTATCCTGACCAACTCTTTAAAGGTTACTCTGGGCTCCCAGCCCATCTTCGCCTTGGAGGCATCCGCCCACTTTAAGTGAGGCAAAAGTCGGTCCGTATCCCTCACATCTCCATAGATGAAGTCCAGCGCCTTGCGGTATGATTCTTCGTAGAACAGCGCATCGTACACATGGGCATTGTGCTCTCTTTGCACTAGCAGGTCGTTTACCGCTTCACCGATATATTCTGCGCCTCCCACAAGTACGTTCGTACCTGACTACCTCTTTGTCCCACTAGGGATGATTACATTCCTAATCTCTTGCGCACTTGCTTCAGATACCCATATCCCTTTGACAAGATAGGGCGAATCCTATGCCAAACCAGCTGTATCGCTTTGAATAACGGCTTGGGGAGTGCCTTGGCTAGAACTGATGGTAGATTTTGGCGCGACAAAGGTTTGATGCGGTACTTCATAGCCACAATGTGCGCTGAACCAGCAATAGCCAGATATTGTCTATCTCCATCCCCACGTATCATAATAGGTTCAACTCTTTGTGCCCGCAATTCTTCTGCGTTTGCTTGGTTTGTCTTTAGCTCATGCGATTGGAGGTTAACTTCTGAAGCAGCTGGCTCATCCATCTCGCCTTCTTTGGTATGATATACAATGGAGTCCATTGCTGTGAAATGCTTAATTCCTGCGTTAGAGAGTTTCCTAAAGAATACTTCATCGCCAGTAGCAATAACATGATTGAACGACGTCCCTGCAAGATTCCCTTCGGGATATAGCCCAACCTTTATAGCAATTGACTTGTAAAACGCGCACGGCATGTATGCGCCGCTCAGTTGCAGTCCTGTGATTCTCGCCCTCTCGCAGAATCTTAGGAATGCTTCTTTGTTAAAGTCATCCGGCCCGGAACCAAATTCACAGTGATATGCACCCGGAAAGACGGCGTACTTAGGATGCTTCCGTTCCACGAGCTTCGAGCAAACTACAGTCTTTGAGCCCAGGTATTTGAGCAGGTTCTCAAGCCAATCCGGAGAGAAATAGTTATCACTATTCACCAAGACAACAATTTCGCCCTCTGCGCCTTCGATAGCCTTATTGTAGCCCCTATATACACGATGAATATGCAGAGGCGCACCGTAGCCCATCCCGAAAAGTTCCTCCTCTGTCTGCATAGGATTACGGTTCACATAGTGTTTATAGCCTTTCTTCTGTAAGTGCGCTAACAATTCTTCTGTGGGGTCATTTGCCACAAAAAAGAACTCTGCCTCACCTCGCTTTAGCTGAGGAGTGAATTCATGGATAGAATTGTGAACCCAATCAGCATACTTCTCAGATTTGTAGATCAGCGATGCGATTGATATGGTTACCATGTTATACCTTTTCTCGTCAAATAGTCTGCCCATAGTCTCTTGGTCGATTTGCGGTCCCAACCAAGCCTGAATACGTCCTCTCTTGGATTACTCGATGGCACGAAGTCCTTTTCCATGTTGTCTAAAATCATCATCGGTAGATTGCAGGCCATTGCTTCCCATTCTACCATATAGAATGAACGTAACTTACTGGTACACAAGAAGAAATCGGCCGCATTCATGAGTTCACACAATGTATTTTGTGGCACCTTGGTAAAATTGCTCGCTCCTGGCAGGAATCCTGCCTCAGAAGCCCATTTCCAGACAACAATCCAGTAAATACCTGGATTGCGCCCGGCATATTCAACTAATCGATCAAAGCCTTTCATGCGATGTGTTGTGCCACACCAGATGCCCACGGTTCTTTCCTTAGGGATGTTATACTTGTCTCGTAGCGTCTCCTTCTCAGGTAAAGGCTTGAACAGGTCGGTGTTAACTCCGATTGGGAGCATATCGACTGTGCCAAACTGCTCATAGACATGTATCATAAGAGCACTTGCTACTGTTCTGTAGGTGCTAAATCTTGCACACTCGTATACTTTTGCCAGACGTGCATCCCACTCCGATGATTTGAATTGCTCCTTCATCTCCGGATAGAGCTCCCATAACAATCCTATGCTCTTCCCGGCTCGATTTACGAATCCCAGGGTTGAATATTGTAACACCACGTCTTCATCTCGTAAACGCCTCGGAAGTTTGAATGAGGCCGAGGGAAATTCCCTCTTGAACCATGTCCAGAAGGTATCTTCACCTAACCCACTAACAACTTCAGGGTTCAAATATATCATTATTTCACTTCCTAGAATAGATATGCCGGGCTGTCCATGAAGTTAGTCTTATACACATTTGCTTCTTCAATCAAATCAATGGTTCGTCCTATTTTTTCTATGGCTGTCTATGTGCCAGTTCTCGTAGTATGTTCGTAAGCTAGTGACCACTTGCATGGATAGACTATAACGCCACCGTAGTTCATACGTAGTGAGTATCCGCTTAGTGATACCTGTTCAACGTTGATCTGTGCAGCTTCGGGTATCCAGTCAATTACGCCAGGCCCATTCGCTCCCAAATCTATAGTGTATATGCCAGGACCGAGTAAATCAGGGTCAAACTTTACATTAAATGTTATTTTCCCTGCCGAATAGTTTTTCGGCAGATCGGTATCTGTTGTGTGAGAGTTAAATAAGGAGAAACCCATTGCCGACATTACCCCGAAACCAAAAACAAGGTTCTCCACCGGCTCCTTCAATATACCAGTAATGATGAGATCAAACGGTTCCATTAGCTTTATGGATGTAGTCGGTACCCCTTGTGAATTAAGTATCTTTATATGTGTCCACTTGAACAAACTATTTTCAAGAGAATTTCTGCGCAAACTAGGGTTTGTCAGGTCAATATCGGCATCAGATGACTCATATTGCTTCGACTGATAGTCACTAATGACCTCCTTGACGTCACCTATATGAACCGCACGCCCTGCCTGCAACAAAACGCATTTTTGACACAATGCATTGATGGCAGCCATATTATGGCTCACAAACAGCACTGTTCGGCCTTCGCCTGTCACCTCACCCATCTTTCCCAGGCACTTCTTCTGAAATTCGGCATCGCCCACTGCCAGCACCTCGTCTATCAGCAGGATGTCGGGCTCCAGGTGGGCAGCTACCGAGAACGCTAGACGCACGTACATGCCGCTGGAATAGCGCTTCACCGGCGTATCCAGGAACTTCTCGATCTCGGCAAAGGCCACAATCTCATCGAACTTGCGCTCAACTTCAGCCCTTTTCATCCCCAGAACGGCACCGTTGAGATACATGTTCTGCCTTCCTGTAAGCTCGGGGTGGAAGCCAGTGCCGACTTCAAGAAGCGAGCCCACGCGACCGCGAATCTCCACCCGGCCTTCAGTCGGCGCGGTGATGCGGGAGAGGATTTTCAGCAAGGTGCTCTTGCCAGACCCGTTCCTGCCGATGATACCCACTGCTTCGCCACGTTTGACTTCGAAGGAGACGTCTTTGAGAGCCCAGATGGTGTTGGAAGGACTGGAGACCGAGGACTGAAGACCGGAAGCTTCCGTTTTCTGTCTCCTATCTCCTATCTGGCGCAGGCTGCGGAATGGGGCGGTTATGACATTGGTCAGGCTCTCGCGTATGGTGCTATAGCCCACCGTCTGGCCAATCTTGTAGAGCTTGCTCAGGTTTTCGACTCGAATAGCAATGTCATTCATAGCTATCACACAACATCCGCAAACGCCTTTTCGCGGCGGCGGAAGTAGAAGGCACCCGAAATCAGTATCACTAGAATTATCGCCACCGACGCAATTAACAAATCGCTTGGAGGCTTTGTTCCCAGAACAGCCCAGCGAAAGCCCTCCAGTATGCCTGCCATGGGGTTTACAAACCCGTACACGGTCTGGAAACGCGCAGGAACAAAAGTGGCAGAGTAGACTACAGGTGAGGCGTACAAGCCGAGCTGGATCAAGACCGGGATGGCATAGCGGACATCTCGGTATGCCACATTGATCGCTGATAGCCACAGCCCTAAACCTGCGGCGAGCATAAGCTCCAGGACAAGAAAGCCAAGTATCCAGAACATCGTCACGCCGGGGTAATACCCAAAATATAACATCATTCCAATCAGGATGACAAAGGCTATGGCGAAATCCACTAAGGGCGAGAGGATGCCAGCAAGTGGCATCAGCATCCTGGGAAAATACACTTTTTGCACGAGGTTGACGTCCTGCACCAGGCTGTCGCTGGAGCGGGTTAACCCCTGGGCGAACAGGGTCCAGGGAAGCACCCCTGCATAACTGAAGAGGGGGTAGGGGATATTCTCGGAGGGGACTTTGGCCAGCGTGCCGAAGAACAGGCTGAATATTATCATCATGAAAAGGGGCTGAATGACAGCCCAGGCGATGCCAAACGCAGTCTGTGTGTAGCGTACCTTGATATCGCGCCAGGTGAGGAAGTAGAGCAGCTCCCGATATGCCCATAGTTCGTGCAGATTGATAGGTATCCATCCTCTGGGAGGGCGGATTATAGTGACAGGCGCTGGGGGAATCGCAGTTTGATCGGACTTATCTTCAGTGCCACTCATACTAATGAAGCTCGCAGGCGAAGAGTCGTTACGGCAATTTCGCTTTGAGATCGAGAATGGAACAAAACACTGCCGTCAGTGCTTCGAAGAACCTGTAATATCTCCCGTGTACATAATATGGTCACAGGATGAATTGTACATTATTTGGCCTAGTTTGCAAGCCTCGCCTCGAAGAGGGATAGCGTTCGGAATGATTGGCCTTATCTGCAATCTTTCTTGGGTTTGTATTCTATAAGCTGGGGGATCAGTGGTTTGAGGCTGAATCTCGCCTCAATAAAGGGAAGGGCGGCTGTGCCTTTTAGCACTTTATCCTTCAGTTCTCCTAGAAACCAAAGGAATTCATCTGGCATCATGATGCGATAACCGCGGCCCTCTAGGGCAGCCCTGACCTCGGATTCTGGCGTGCCTGTTTCTCGGGCGGCACGTGACAGCGACCCAACACGCACATCCTCGGGTATACCTTTGGGACCTACCGCTACTGCCACAGTCTTGAAGGGTGCTGATTTTTTCCATTCATCGGCGGCATACCTTGCTCCAACGGCTAAGGGGTGTTCTTTGGTGGGGCGGACAAGGCTACCGAGGCTTGCGCCGATGGCCTTTGCCAGCCCGCTGATAAACCGGGCCTCAGTGTATCTCAGAGACGCGGAGCTTTCCATGAACTCCTCATACCTGATCTCCTGGGCTACCCTCGCCTGGAGTTTATCCAGGCACTGCGCCTGGTCGTATCGGCGAAGGTGGTCGGCTTCCTGGGCGAAAGCCTTGTCCAGAATCACCACAGCTTCCTCCAGAGTCTTTATTTCGCAGCGCAGTTCCTCTATTCTCTTGCAATAGGTCATCACAGTACCCATCGGTGCACCTCTTGTATTACATTGTCCGAGTAAGTTGAAAGCAGGTAGGATGACGTACCTTGTTTATGCTGCGCGTAGCTCTTCAGACCGTGCAACACAGCTAGTGCGGCTATCCTGACCTCAGCGGCGCTGGCCGAGGCATCACCTTTGATCAGCGAGGCCAAGGTCTTGAGCCACGCATCAGCTTCTACGATGCCGCTGAAGTGCCCCAGTTCTTTACCCAGTTCGAGGGTCTGATTCCTGAGGTTCTGGACCTCGGCAAGGGCCTCGCCAGTGCCTTTCTCGAGATCCTGCTTTACCTTGGCTGCGGCTTCTTGGACGCTCTGATTTATGGCTTGCATCGCCTTTGTCACATGTGCCTGCTCCTCCGCGATTGTGGCCTCCAGGCTTGCTTTCTGTTGACTTAGAGCTGAGAGGGCGGTTTCCAGAGCTGCTTGCTTCTCAGAGGCCTTGGAGATGGCCTTCTGGATGGAGTCGCGCTCCTTTCGCCTTGCCTTGACGAGCGACTCCAGGCTTAGACCTTTATGAAGTTGCTCCAGCTCTTGTAGGAGACGGTCTCGCAAGGCCGCCGGTTTGATGCCATGTCGCTGGGCCACTATGCCGATCCTGTGCACAAATCCGGGGAATTCTTCTGCGGAAAGCCCGAGCTTGGCAAGGATCTTCAGCGCCTGGCGTGCCGCAGCCAGCCGTTCATCGGCAGTTTGGGCCCTTTGCTCCAGCTCCTGCACCCGGTAAGATAGCTCTGCCTCGCGCTTCTCCTTGAGGGCGATGTCGTTGCTCAAAGGTTGGAATCGCTTTTCTAAATGGGATATGTCCTCGGCTAGAGCGTTCTTCGCCTTCTTGAACTCCTCAAGCTGCCCAGGGCATTTCTTGAGCATTTCTTGAGCTCCTTGACAATCGGCTGCAACTTGTCAACCTCGTGCTGCAGACTCGAGGCCTTCTGCTCAAGCTCCGGCACGGTAAGGCCAGTGGCCTTGCGTAACTCCTCCAGGTAAAGCGCAGCTTTGACAAAGCTCGGGGCATCGGCCTTATCCGCGGCTAGGTGTTTGCACATTGTGGCCCATTCTTGGAAATCACTAGGCTCGATTCCTAGCTCATGGAGACGCGAGAGAACGGCGAGCCCCGCTACCGCCTGTGATGGATTGAGATTAAGTTGATGCAGGTCCATGGCGAGCTCATGCAGTAGCTCTAGCTGCTCAGCAGGCAGCTGGGCCTCGGCGAACTGGCCTGCCTTAAGGGCGGCGATCACATTCGCCACCGTCCCCTTGCTTACGCCGGTCTTGGCAACGATTTGGCTATAGGACAGGCCGTCCAGATAGAGCCGCACTATGGCTAGTTGTTTCTTTATGGATAGCTTTTCCATGATTTACCTCCTATGAAAAGACATGTCTTTTTTGGGGCGATATTTGAACACCCTGAACCTCGGTCTGAACCGCATTTGAACGGGGCTCGAACAGCACTTGGACGGCGATTTGAACGATATTTGAACCATCATTTTTTGCCTGTAAGTCAACTCCTGGGGTAAACTATTGGAGCCCTGGGCGGGCATCACTCACCCCACATTTGTTGAGTTCGCAAATGCTGGTTATCGGCGTCTGCCGTTGCCTTTTCTTCTTTCAAGCGGTGAATGTGCAAATAAGCGATCTGTCCCGTGTTTGAACCGCCTGGCTGTGGGTTCTTTGAGATCCAGGTTGTCGGCAGGCGAGTATATGCGGTGGGCTGCTTCAATATCACTCTGGGCCAGATTGACATAAATTCGGACAATATCGAGCGTGCTATGGCCCAAAATTCGTTGAAGAGAGAACACATCGCCCCCGTTCCGGATCCACATCAGGGCTGCTGTGTGGCGGAGAGTGTGGGGCGAGAGTCTGATACCCCTAATCCCGGCCTTGTGGCCGCAGCGCTTGATCAGTTCCTGGCACCGCCTTGTTTTTAGGGGCTGGCCCGAATAGGTCAGGAAGAACTCACTAATGTGGGGGCTGTCTGGCTCGGGGCGGTAGAAGTTAAAATAGCGTAGCAGAGCTCGCTGAACCCTGGCGCCGAATGGCACCATCCGCTCCTTGGCACCTTTCCCCCCGGACCTTCAGAAGCCGCCTCCCCAGGTCGACATCTTCGACCCTGAGGCCGCTGTCGGCAAGCAGAAGCACTACGGCGTAGTCCCTAGGTCCTTGTGGGGAAGCCGGATCAATAGCACTGATCAAGCTCACCAGTTGCTCCTCCGTTAGCGCAGGGATTACTTTCGTTGGTGCCTTGGGTATTTTCAGTAGTGAGAAGGGACTTTTATCGATAAACCCCTCGGCCATGGCCCAGGAGAAGAAGGCGCGAATGGAGCGCAGGTAAGCGTTAATGGTGTGCCCAGAGAGATGGCCCCCTTGAGGCTTAGTGAAGGGGTGGGAGGGGAATCGCTCTCGCCCTTGCAGGTGCCGGGTGAAGCTCCTAAGTTGCTCGGGCTCGATTTCCCTGATATCTGTAGGTATGCCGTTATCTCTCAGGAATTCGCCTAGATAACGCACTGCACTGGTAACTAGGGCGATTGTTGCCGGGCTTTTGCCTTCACTTTGAGCCGTAAGCCTGTAGTGCTCCAGGAGGTGCTCAAGGTTGATCGCCCTGCTGCTTCCAAGACCTTTGTCGGGTAAAGCCTCGATTGGTTTGTTTATGGTTTTAGCCCCTCGGCTGCCATGGGCATTTTCTCGAGCCGAAGACGTTTGAGATTGCTTCCGGCCTCTGCCAATCTGTATCAGGGAGAAAGACCGCTTGCCCTGAGATCTAGGGCTCACTTGAGTTGCTAAGTCGATCATCGGTCACCTCAGTGAAACATACGAATTGGCGCACAGATGCGAAAAGGTGAGGGATTTATGATACCCCTCACCTTAATATAACCGCAGAAACCTGGAATTTTATCAGGCTCTATCTTGGCGTTTTCAAAAATTTCCTCCAGGCACTACTCAGCAGTTGGGATACCTGGGGCTGACCTATACCCATAGCCTTAGCGACATCCTGTTGCGTTTTCATCCGTAGCATCAACTCAACAGCGGTGCGCTCACGCTGGGTCAACTTGGATAGCCACTCATTACACCTCTCCTTCGTCACTACTTCGCTCAAGATCTCGTCGCCATCTGCAGGATATTCTTGGAGCAGGTTGAAAATTCCATCGTCGCCGAGGTTTCCCACTATCTCGTCTAGCGGGTTCTCGTCGGGAGTGGCATGCCCTGCTTCGGGGTGATATGCATCGGTGAGAGCTTTGTTGCCAATAGAGAGCTGCTTTCTCTTCCAGCTCGTCTCCTGGTCTCGGCCCGCCTTAGCTAGGAGGCTTTTGAGACCACCGGCTGCACCGTCCATGAGACCTACAACCGCCGAGTTTCTGCGGGAGTAGCCCTCGAGGCCGTGGGAAACCCCGATGAGCCTCTCCTGGTCCGCATCCTCTTTTACATCCTCTACGTTACCGCTGATCCTGAAGAATCCGGGTGCTACCGATCGCCAGGCCTTGGCGATTCCTTGGTCGCGATCCCCACCCCAGCCGTGTATCCATCTGTATTGCTCCATCAGGGCATCTATCTCACCTCGTCGCTTGATAACATCTAGCACCGATTTGGTCTGAGACGGGTGCTGTTGCAGATGATAGCGGAAGCAGTAGCCCATGTACCAGGCCAGGTTAGCGAGTGTCTCAGGCAGCGCATTCCTGAGCATTTCACCCACGCCCGGAGTGGAGAAGAGCTCCTGCCATACTGCGGCGACCTTACTCATGAGGCGCTTCACATACTCGCCGAGTTCAAGGTTGGACATGCCGGACATCGATATGGCTATCTCGTGGGATATTTGTTCATCGGTGGCCTGAAGTAACTCCTCGGCTTCGTGAAGCATGGGCGCATTTTGCAGGTAAAGCGCTCTGGCATACTGGACGCTAGCTTGAGCTTTCAAGTAGCTTGGGGTGATGGACTGCCGGCATGCCTCACCTAGCTCTGCTGAAGGGATCCTGTCGAAGATTTCGGAGAAGAGGTCGCCGAACGCGATCATCATGTCATAGATCCTCGTGCTCAAACTTAAGATGTTCGCCAGACGTGCGCCCCAAGCTCGAGCCAGTCCTTTCATACCCTCGTAAGAAGCTCCGCTCAAGTTGAGCGCAGCCTCATTTCCGAACCCACTCAATATCTCCCACTCGAACAGCACGGGCCAATCAGCGAGCTTGCGCTCGTCCAGCGTGCCGTCATATTCGCGCATTATCTCATCAAACAAAAGCAAGCTGCGCTCGGGTATAACAAGATTATTGTGGTGTTCCTTGACGAGCGCTTCCATGCTGGGCGTTGTGGGATAACTTACGCTCTTTCTTAGGGAAAGGCTGCGGTGCCGAGGCAAAGAGGTCGAGGAAATCCTCAGCCAAGACGCCCAGCGCATTGCTCCAGCAAGCAGGCTTGTTTATCATTACCATGCGGTAATGCTAGCATATTATTGGTCATTATGCAAACAAGTGTTCTAGTCCCTTAACGGGGCGGTGTGAGATTGTGCTATAGACTGGCATGACCACGCCTGCTCGGGTGCTCGCTTTGATATGGTCGGTTGGGAAGCTTCAGAGCCAGGTTGTCCACCGGGCTGGCGGTCATGTGCGCGTTCTTCACATCGACATCGGCCACCTCGCAGTAGCGCCGGGTCATCTCCAGGCTGGAGTGCCCCAGCAGGCGCTTCGAGCTGAGCTAATTTCCCACGTAGCTAACCGGGGCGAATTTTTCAATTACT
>Ga0209777_10005943_pt1 | contig 13898 bp, 14 predicted proteins | sample FrelakmetHBP12HB_FD_187147 | JGI IMG/M metagenome (GOLD analysis project Ga0209777, IMG submission 187147) | Freshwater lake sediment microbial communities from the University of Notre Dame, USA, for methane emissions studies -HBP12 HB (SPAdes)... | ecosystem: Environmental > Aquatic >...
GGATTGGCTCTCCCAGGTTCCGGCATCAACAGTTCGGTCGCCCGCCACGGACTTAGACCCCGGCACGTTTCCTTGCGCTCACCCTATCGCGCCTATCATTTCCGGCTTCAGAGATATGAAACCCCTGGCCTTCGTGCAACATGGAGTATTTCGGGGCTCAATACCTTCACTTGCGTTGCGGCTGACTTCCTCCTTCCCTCCGGCTTCATGCAGTCCGTTACCGTCCTGCATGCGGAGTTCCGTACTGAACTGGTGGTTAACCTTTATTCAGGCTGGATTGCCCAGCTTGCTGATGCCAGCTTCCCTGGCACACTCATATTTGCCCTACAAACGCAGATCTCCCCTCGGGGATATATCTGGGGTGGGGGTAAAAATGACTTTACGTGCGGGAATTATTGTATCTGCCTTGAACCAGATGGGTGACTGGAACGGAATGGTTATTCCGTTATCCGCAGAATAAAACAGCACAGCTTTTTGTCACAGGAGAACTCTATTCTCTTGACAAAAAACCTTTAATGGGTGACCCCAATTTTCCCCAATTTCCAATTTCGTTCAATTTAGTTTGAAGCTTATTTTATAATAGTCTTTGTGTTCAATGTATGTTTTAATCAATTTCATTAACCGGGAATAATGCACTCACCGCTGATAATTATCCCTGAGTGAACTGTTTATGTCGCAATCAGATCTTACCCATGAGCGCCAGCGCTGGTTCTTCATACTTGGCCAGTTGCCGGTCTCTATACTGCTCCTTATATTGTGCAGCTGAGCTGTCTATTGCATATCACAGCGCATTGCATACCCCTTTGAAATTGAGTGGCTTGAAAATGATACGGTTACGCATGGCATGATGCTGGTAAAAGAGCACACGCTGTACGCGGCGCCATCGACCGAGTTTATCTCGGAACTCTATCCCCCGGTTTATTACTTAGTCACAGCGCTCTTTTATAAACTTTTCGATACTGTTAATTTCCTTATTCCGCGGCTCATCTCCGTGATGTCTCTCGCCGGAATCCTCATCCTGATGTACCTCATTCCGGTGAAGGAAGGCGGGCGCAGAAACATCGGGCTGATGGCCGGCGGCTTTTTTCTCAGCCTGTATGAGCTGCATGATACCTGGTATGACCTTGCCCGGGTTGACATGCTCTTCTTCTTTCTGCTTCTTCTGGGCTGTTATATCCTTGCCTAAGCGCAGCGCAAAACCATGGCAGCACTGTGGGGAGCGATCATCCTCGTGCTTGCCTGCTACACCAAGCAGTCCGGAGTCTATTTCCTTCCCTTTGCGGCCGCATACCTTTTCTTTAAGGATAGAAAACAATGCGTCATCTTTTCCAGTTCCGCCTTTGTGCTTCTGGTCTCATTTTTCTTTGCCTTGCAGTATGCAACGGACGGGTGGTTCGGCACCTTTGTGCTGTTTAATCCGCTCCGGTATTATCAGGTAACAACCAAACCCGTTTCTGAATTGCAGTTCCAGTTATTATTTGAAATGCGGCATAAATTGTACCCGGAAATGCGCTATGAAATTTTGTACAAGCTGCCCGTCTTTTTTGTCCTGGCGCTTGCCTTTCTGCTGCAAAGGGCGCTGTCTATAACCAAAAAGCCGGCTCTTGCCATCTGGGAATATACGGCAGTCGCGGCTGCTTTCGCCTATTTCAGCGTGCGTCCTCACCCGGGCACGATGATAAATGATCTCATGTATATGACCGTCTGGGGCTGTATACTGCTGGGGCTTTTTCTGGTAAAACTCACGGGCCCGGAATATAGTGATGTGCGCGACAGCAAACGGGTAACGGTCTATCTGCTGCTGGCCGTGCAGCTGTGCCTGCTGCTCTACAACCCTAAACCGCTGGTGCCGACACCGCAGGATGTAAAGAAGGGCCGGGAGTTGATCTCCATGGTTAAAAATATGCCCGGAGAAGTATACCTTCCCTATCATTCATGGTACGGGGTGATGGCCGGAAAACACATGATCTTTAATGGCGGGGCTTACTGGGCGTATCAGATACTGGCCAAGGAACTGTTTATACCGGAGGACCTGATAGAGAAAATAAAGAAAAAATATTTTAGCGCAATTATTATTGACGATAAGGGCTATCTCACTGCAAAAGGGGAACGCGTTGTTATTGATAATGTTAAGCTGCTCTTAACATCAGGGGATGCGGTATCAAAGGCGGTTGCGGAAAACTACCGGATTGCGGAGCGCATTCCCTATAGTACGGATAAGGAATTCCGCACCATTGCCTGCTTCCAGACCCGCCCCGAGCTGATACTGGTGCCGAAAGATACCCGCCCCTAGGGTCGGATACTGCCTGACAATAGGGTTTTGCAAGATATTCAGCCCGGCGTCTGCAAAGCGTCGGGTTCGCCTGCGACAGCCGAATTATCTGCACTGCCATATTTATATAATTCAGCCTGCCATTCATCCCGTCTTAATTTATCAGCAGCGGAACGGGGCAGGTTGGCGTACACATCGATGCCCCCGTTTTCACCCGGAGCGGGGATAAAGTACAGCACCCACGGTATCGGTACCGCGGGAACACCGGCCCAGAAGGGTTTGTGGCCGTTAAAGCTGGACTCATAGACCGGCAGCCTGAACAGGCTGCTGATCACGCAGTCACCAGCATACGGATTCACATCAGCAAACACCCTGAGCATCTGTTTATTCTTCTCCTGCTGTCCCAGCCACCGCAGCTGCTCTTTTAAATAGTCACCGTCAAGCGCAGCAACGCTCTGGCGGCAGGCGCCGGCTATGGAGGCGATAGCACCGCCCGTAAGCTCGCCGGCGCTGCACGCTACGACTGCATTGGAGATAAGATTTCCAAAGTAATGCCGGGAAAGCGGATGATCGAATTTTGACCGCATGCCGGCCCCGAACAGAAGCCTGCGGGGTGCGCTATGGTCTGCAGCATTCTGCAGCTTGGTGCAGAACTGCCACAGGTGGGCGCTCAGCGCGTCATTAACTGATACCGGCCCCTGCTGCCCGGCTGCATTTTTTATTGCCGCGAGCTGGGGCAAGGTAAAGCGCAGTACGCGGCACACCATAGAGTTCCTGCGCGCTAAAAAGGTGAGGGCCAGCTTCAGCAGCTGCCATGACGAGAAGAGGCGGAACCCGTTACAGGTGCCGGGAAGCGCAGAGCAATGTGCGGGTGCTGCGGCAGCGTCAAAGCTGAGAACGCTGCGTTCATGCCACGGCCTGCTGACGGGCAGACCCTCATGAACCTGTGACCAGCGGTTGATAAAATAATAAAAGCTGTACCCGTCTGCCGCAGCATGCGCGCATGAAATGCCCAGTGCGCTGCCGCCGCCGTTCATCCGGGTCAGTCTGAATGTTGCAAGAGGCCTGCTTTTTCTCTTCAGCAGCAACGGATTAATTTTCTCAATGAAATCATAGACCGTGTATGCTTCATGCAGACCGCTGGTAATCTCCGCCAGGGGCAGATTGCATTCGCTCACCGTAAACGGAACTCCGGGATGGGGATAGCCGATGCTGAGGGAGCCGTCAGGCTCGGAGCGGAGCTGACCGCAGAGCAGGGGAAAATCCTGCAGCGTCCTCCGGAGCGACTGCTGCAGGAGCACGGGGTCAAGGGTATGACGGTAGAAATAGACCACTTCCGCCAGGCCTTCCGCCATAGCATGGTCCAGAGCGTTTAACGGGAAGTTTTCTGTAGCTGCTGCCGGGATAGTGGTCCTGCTGATGGTCCGGAAACGGAGTGCTGCTGCCACCGCGCCTACTCCTGTCACTGAATATATTTTTTATTGCATTTTTTTGTGCGTTGCATTAGATTAGCACGCAAATCCACGCACACCGTATTTGACCACAGATCATTTTACACCACAACCCGGTAAGCAGGAAAATATGAAAGACACTATCCGCGGGACCGGCAAGGTCGGCTGTTTAATCTGGCTTCTCATCCTGGGGGCTGCGTTTTATGTTGGCTTTAAATTTGCCGAGGCACAGTGGGCATATCTTTCCATGAAAGAAGATATTCATGAGGTTGCCAGGTTTGCCGCTTCCCAGCGGACCCTTGACATAGAGAGCATTCAGCGGGAAGTCGAAAGCCGGGCTGAAAAACTGGGGATCTCCATTAATCCCGAGGACATAAAGCTTGTGGAGGTGGAAAACGATGTCACCATCGACGTGTCCTGGGTAGTGGAGTTTGCCTTCCCCTTTTATACCTATTACCAGGAGTATGCAGTGAGCGCCAGTCGCCGGAAAGGTTTGTAGCCGGTCAGCTGGTGCGCTCCACCACATAGCGGGCAAGAGCCAGCAGCGGTTTCTTCTGCTCTGACCCGTCAAACGCCTGCAACGCTTCTTCTGCTTTGCGGATGTAGTACTGTGCCTTGTCCACAGCCCGGCGGTTTCCCTCGTATTTATTAATGATTTCTATGATGGCGACCATGTCGCCCGGCTGCAGCTCCTCGCCCCTGCATAGCAACTCCGTCATAATCTTTTTATCACGCACGGAGGAGCGCTGCAGCGCTTCTATGAACGGCAGCGTGATACTTCCTTCCTGAAGGTCCTTGCCGATGGCTTTCCCCAGGTCATGTTCCGTTGAAGCATAATCAAGCACATCATCCATAATCTGAAACGCAATCCCCACATTCATGCCGTAATCTGCCAGGGCCTGCTCCCTGGTGCTGTTGACGCCGGCCAGGATGGCCCCGATCTGCGCCGCGGCAGAGATAAGGGTTGCGGTCTTTTTGGTGATGATCTGCAGGTATTCATCTTCGGCCAGCAGGGAATTACGGGAGTGCTCCAGCTGCAGGGTCTCTGCCTCAACCATGCGCGTTGCGGCGCTGGAGAGCACCTTCAATACCGGGATGCTGCCATGTTCAATGGCCATGGAGAAGGCCTTGGACAGGAGAAAGTCGCCGACCAGTATGGTGGTGTGGTTTCCCCAGAGCATGTTTGCCGAGGAATTGCCCCGGCGAATCTGGGCATGGTCAATCACATCATCATGCAGGAGCGTTGCCGTGTGAATATATTCCACCACACAGGACAGCGGGATGTGGCTTTCTCCCCGGTAATTGCAGAGACGGGCAGCCAGCAGCAGCACCAGCGGCCGGAAGCGTTTCCCCCCGCTGGAGAGCACATAGTTGCTCACGTTTTTTATAAGCTCCAGGTGCTCGGCCAGGGAGACAAAAAGACCCTGCTCAACCCTGTCCAGATCGGCTTTCACCACGGCAATAATCGCATCAATTGACGTCACTGTGTCCTCTCATCTATAGGGTCCGGGCCAGCGTGAGCACATCAACGCGTCGGGCACCGTTTCGTTTCAGAACCTTTGCACATTCGTTAACGGTTGAGCCGCTGGTATAGACATCATCAACCAGCAGGATACTTTTCTTCTCTACCGCCGTTGCCCGGCAGCTGAAAGCATCTCTGACATTGCGCAGCCGCTGCCGTTCGGGCAGCATGGTTTGCGGGTCAGTCCAGCGAGTGCGCTCAAGCCCCTCTGTCGCGACCGCTACGCCCCAGAGCTTCCCCACCTGGCGCGCCAGGACCAGCGACTGGTTAAAACCCCGCTGCCGGATGCGGCGCGCATGCAGCGGCACCGGCATAATCACGTCATGCTCATGCTCCAGCAGCCTGCGGCCCTGCTGTGCCAGAACGGTCCCCAGCGGTGCCGCCAGCAGCGAGCGGCTGTTATATTTAAACAGGTGTATCGCCTGTTTCATTGCCCCGGCATAGATACCCACCGCCCGCGCCGTGTCAAATGCCGGAGCTTTCCCGATACAGCGGCTGCAGAGGTGATCAGCACCTTCCTGCGAGACAAAGGGCATACCGCAGCGCGGGCATAGCGGCCCGCTGATGAGGGGCAGGGCCTCGCTGCAGGGACGGCAAAAATATGTTTCATGCGGGGCGGTCAGAAATGCTCTGCACAGCAGGCACAGCGGAGGAAAAAAAAGTCGGCAGCTGCTGCAAATAAGTTTCTGAAGCCCATATAATAATAAAAAACCCTGAATCCGAATTTCTAATCCCGAACATCCCGGGACTAAACTAATTCAAGTTTCAAAATTCAAACCTCAACAGCAGCGCTATGACTATCCAGGACCGTGCCGCTTATTTTGTCTTTACCGGCTTTTTGGATTTTATCGTTTGTGCTTTGGATTTGTTTGGTCCCGAAAACGTTCGGGATGCGGACTTTGTTTTTTGTATTTCCTTAGCGCTTTCTAACGGTATGCGCTGCGCATCTGTCCACAGCCGCTCCAGGTCATAAAATTCCCGCACCGGCTCATGAAAAACATGTATTACCACATCAGCACAGTCAAGCAGAACCCATCTGCCTTCACGCACGCCTTCAACCCCCAGCGGGAGCATGCCCGCCTGTTTGCAGCTTGCTTCAAGATGCGCGGCAATGGCTTGCACATGGCGATCTGAGGTGCCGCTGCAGATGATAAAATAACTGGTAAAGGATGACTGTTCCTGCACATCAAGGACCACCAGATCAACGGCCTTCTTGTCCAGCGCCAGATGCGCATACCACAAAGCTTTTTCTTTTGCGTCCAATACTTCATGCTCCTTTCGGCTGTAGAAAAAACAACTTTTTCATCACCCGGCCGGCGGGCGCTGCGGCTGCCGGCCGGGCGTTGCTGTTATCCGATAGAGCTGGTGCCCGGCAATATAGCGTTCCACGCCGCGGGGAACCAGGTACCTGATAGATTTCCCCGCGGCCGTGCCGGCGCGGATAACAGTTGAAGAAATGTCAAGCGGCGTCACCGGGGCAGTATAAATGCGGTAGCCCGAGGTGTGAACAAAGCACTGCTCCCGCTCCTGCCGGGTAAACTCTTTTTCTATATCACGGGGAATAAGCTCAGCAGGCTGCACATCGTGTGCGCCGGGACGGGTCATGACAATAAAATTGCAGGTGGAGAAAAATGTCGGATAGTCCTTCCAGACAGGAACTTCCCGGAATGCATCCATGCCCATGATAAAAAACAGTTCCTCCTGACCCCGGGAAAGCCCGTGAAAATGCCGTATGGTGTCTATGGAATAGGATTTCCCCGGCCGCTGCAGCTCGATGTCTGAAACCTGAAAAAAGGAATTGCCGCGGATGGCTTTTTTCACCATGGCAGAGCGGTGCTCTGAAGAAATAACATCGGCCTTCTTGTGCGGCGCAACATGTACCGGGATAAAAATGACCCGGCAGAGATCGAACCGTTCACGAATTTCTTCTGCAGAGCGCAGATGCCCCCAGTGAATGGGATTGAAGGTCCCACCAAACAAGCCGACTCTGGTATGCGTTTTATTATGCCGCTGCAATGTAAAAGCCAGATTAACAAGGTTAAAAGGCCAATAGGCTAAAAGGCGAAAAGGATTGATGGGCGTCTTTTTACCTCTGTACCTCTTAACCTTTTCACCTGCATTATGTTCTTACCTGCCCCTCTCCATATACAATAAATTTTTTCGTGGTGAGCTCGGCAAGCCCCATGGGGCCGAAGGCATGCAGCTTTGAAGTGCTGATGCCGATCTCAGCGCCGAGGCCAAGCTGATGGCCGTCATTAAAACGGGTAGAGGCATTGACCAGCACCACCGATGAATTAACCTCCCGCAAAAATTTCTGAGAGCTGTTATAGTCGCTGGTCACAATGGCCTCCGTGTGCAGGGAGCCATAGCGGGCTATGTGGTCAATGGCATCATCAATAGAGTCCACCACGCGCACCGACAGCCTCAGGTCCAGATATTCTGTTGACCAGTCCTCTTCTGTGGCCGGCTCTGTTCCCGGGACCATCCGGCAGGTGCGCCCGCAGCCGCGGACGATAACACCGTCCGTGCGCAGGGCGCTTGCCAGCGCTGCCAGATGCTTTTCAGCAAACACCCGGTGCACCAGCAGCGTCTCCATGGCATTGCACACACCGGGGCGCTGCACTTTGGCATTCAGGCTGATGGTTGCTGCCATGCCGGGGTCTGCTGAGGCGTCAATAAAAACATGGCAGACTCCCTTGCAGTGGGCAATCACCGGTATTTTTGAATGCTCATACACGTTACGGATCAAGGATTCACCGCCTCGCGGGATGATGACATCAATATAGTCGGAAAGCTGCAGCAGCTCGAGCACCGCGTCCCGGTCTGCAGTAGGGATTACCTGGATTGCTGCCGGGTGAATCTGCTCGCTCGTGAGCACCTCCTGCATGAGCGCCGCCAGGGCGCGGTTTGAATGCAGGGCCTCGCTGCCGCCCCGCAGGATAACGGCATTGCCGGCCTTGAGGCACAGCCCTGCTGCATCCACCGTGACATTGGGCCGCGATTCGTAAATCATGCCGATCACGCCGATGGGGATGCGCATCCTGCCAACGAGCAGGCCGTTAGGCCGCTTCCACATGCCGGTCACCTCGCCAACCGGATCGGGAAGCTGCGCCACCTCTTCCAGCGCGGCGCTCATCTCATCAAGCACCGCCGGCGTGAGTGTCAGCCGCTCAATAAAGACTGCCGGCTGCTGCTGGCCGCGTGCTGCGGCCACATCTTTTGCATTTTCTGTCTGCAGCAGGGATTTTCTTTCGGCGAGCAGCCGTGCAATGCCCCGCAGCACGCGGTTCTTCTGCGCGGTGGTGAGGGACGCGGTTGCGCGGGAAGCCTCCCGTGCGTTGCGGGCGATGGCAAGAATTTGTTCAGACACGTCCATGGTACGCTTCTCTTAATACTACCAGGTCATCCCGGTTTATTACTTCCTGGGCCGGGCAATGGCCGAGCACCTTTTTTATCTCTGCAGTTTTGCAGCCCCGTATCCGCTCAATTTCAGCAGACCCGTAGCGTGTCAATCCCCGGGCAAAGGGGGCGCCGCTCCGGTCGCAGCAGGCTACCGCTTCTCCGGCAGCAAAATCTCCGCGCACCTGTATAATGCCTGAGGGCAGGAGGCTGGTGCCTTTCCTGAGAATAGCGTCTTTTGCCCCGTCGTCAACTATAATTTCACCCTGGGGTTTTAAGGTGAAGGCGATCCACTGCTTGCGGCTCGCGAGCTTGTTCTGCTCGGGAAGGATCAGCGTGCCCACATCCCTGCCCTGCAGAATTTTTTCCAGGTTGCCGGGGATTTTGCCGTTGGCAATAATGGTGGGGACACCAAACAGCGCAGCGGTCCTGGCCGCCGCAATCTTGGTGGCCATCCCCCCGCGGCTTATGGTGCTCCTGGTGCCGTTTGCCAGCCGCTCGATGCCTGCCGTGATATTTTTCACCAGGGGAATGAGCCGTGCCGACGGGCAGGTCTTGGGGTCGCGGTCATAGAGCCCGTCAATATCGGTCAGTATTATGAGCAGGTCTGCCTGCACCAGGCTGGTAACCAGAGCTGACAGGCGGTCGTTGTCTCCAAACCGGATCTCGTCAACAACCGTGGAGTCATTTTCGTTGATGATGGGAATGATATGATACTCAAGCAGGCTGCTCAGCGCATGCCGGGCATTTAAAAACCGCCTGCGGTCCTTCAGGTCGCTGTGCGTCAGCAGCACCTGGGCAACGCTGACATCTAGCTGCCCGAAGAGGCGCTGATACAATCCCATGAGACTTATCTGGCCGATTGCTGCTGCCGCCTGTTCCAGGGGAATGAGCCGGGGCCGCTCTCTGAAGCCCAGTTTGCCCATGCCGGCAGCAATCGCGCCGGAAGAAACCAGTATAAAATCGCCCCTGCGCTTTCTTGCCCGGGCAATAGTTGCGGTGATATCGGCAAATACTTTCCTGTCCAGCTTCCACCCGGCAGTGGTCAAAACATTACTCCCGAGCTTTACCACCGTGCGCTTTACCTGCTGAAGTATGCCTTTTCTGATCTGTTCAGTGGACAAGGATTCCTTCCTGAATGAAAGGTCATGCGCCCCGGACACTTCCGGGACTACATGTTATGCAGCTACGATGGTAACCCGTTTTCTGCCTTTGCCGAAATCTTCAAACTTCACCACCCCGTCAATCTTGGCAAACAGGGTGAAGTCCCTGCCCATGCCCACATTCACGCCGGGGTGAATTCTGGTGCCGACCTGGCGGATCAGAATGTTTCCCGCCTTGACCTTCTCACCGCCGAAGCGCTTGGTGCCGAACCGCTGGCCGGCGCTGTCACGTCCGTTTCTGGAGCTGCCTCCTGCCTTTTTATGAGCCATAACAAAAATCTCCTGTTTTAAAATACTAAACGCTAATATCTAAACCTATTTTGATATTGTTTCGGATTTAGAAATTGTTATTATTGTTTTTCCTCGTATCCCTTCAGGTATTTAAAAAAATCGCTCTTGGTGCTCAGCACTACCGAACTGTCCTTGCCAATAGTCTTCCGGTAGGCATCCAGCGTCTTTAAAAACGAATAAAATTCAGGATCTTTATTGTATGCCCCGGCATAAATGCGGGCCGCCTCGCCGTCTGCCTTTCCTTTTATTTCCTGGGCCTGGCGGTATGCTTCAGAGTTTATTCGCTGCAGCTCCTTGCCCCGCTCGCCTTCTATCTTCTTGCTCTCGCCTTTGCCTTCAGAGCGGAACTTTTCGGAAATCTGCTTGCGTTCCGCGATCATGCGCTCGTAGACTTTTTTCTGCACTTCATCAACATAGTTGATGCGCTTGATGCGCAGGTCAATGATCTCAATGCCGAACTTCTCAAGCTTCGGTTTGGCCTGCTCCATGATGCCCCGGTTCATCCCTACCCTGCCGAGTTTAATGGAAATCTGCTCCTGGACGCTTTCAGCAAGGCCTGCCGAAGCAATCACTTCCTCCTCCAGCAGACGATTGGAGTTTCGTACCGCTTCAACAAGGTGATGGGAAGATATAAAGTTAAAGGTCGCTGAATCCAGTATATCATCAAGCTTCTTCTGTGCTGCAATCTCATTATACACCGTCTCATAGTATTTGAGCGGGTCCTTAATGCGCCAGCGGGCAAAGGTCTCTACATAGATGAAGGTCTTGTCCTGCGTCGGGATCTGCCCGGGATCACCGTTCCACTCAAGCAGCGTTTTGGGGAAAACGTTTGCGTTCTGAATGAACGGCAGCTTTACCTGCAGCCCCGGATCGGTAATGGGGTCACCAACCGGCTTGCCGAACTGGGTAATGACCACCTGCTCAGTTTCATCCACCGTGTAAAAGACGCCGCCGAATATAAATATACCCAGCAGCGCAATAACAGCGATCAGCAGTCTGCTCTTCATGGCTTCTTCTCCTCTGCAAGTTTTTCACCCAGATTGAGAAGCGGCAGCAGCCCCCCCTGCTCGGGATCGATAATATAGGTCTTGCCCAATTTCGGCAGAACATCCTGCATGGCTTCAAGATAGAGGCGTCTTCTGGTTACATCTTTGGCATTGGCATATTCAGTCCAGAGCGACAGAAAGCGGGCCGCATCTCCTTTTGCCTGGTTGATGCGCTCCAAGGCATAGCCTTCCGCTTCCCTGAGGACCCGCTGCGCCTCCCCGCTTGCTTCAGGCACTACCTTGTTGTAAGCCTCCCGCGCCTCGTAAATCATCCGCTCTTTTTCCTGCAGGGACTGGTTGACCTCGTTAAACGACGGCTGCACCGGGTCGGGAACCGTGGCCCGCTTGAGTTCAACGGTGACGATGGTAATGCCCGTGTCAGCTTCATTCACGGCCTTCTGCAGCTCGACTTTAACCGCTGTTGCAATCTCCAGCCGCTCGGTAATAACCTCGTTAATGCTGCGGTCACCCACCACCTGGCGCATCACTGCCTCGGATAGATCGCGCAGGGTCTTTTTCACATCCCGCACTTTAAATAAATATTTATAGGGATCGGCAAGCCGGAACTGCACAATCCAGGGCACTACCGCGCAGTTGAGATCGCCGGTGAGCATCAGGGACTCGTTCAGATACTCCCTGCTTGAAGAGTACTCGGTGTCCACACCTGCCTGTATGGTCCGGATGCCGAATTCCTCGGTATAGATATACTGCACCCGCACTTTGGTAAGGGTCTCAAGCCCTGCAGGTAATTTCAGATTGAGCCCGGGGCCCGTTATCCGCACGAATTTGCCAAACCGCTGAACAACGCCGGCCTCACCCGGCTGAATGGTATAAAAGCAGGAAATGCCCCACAGCCCTGCGAGCACAATAACAATAAGCCAAATGCCGGAGAAACCTTTACCAAGCATGCTTTTGAGCTGTTTAGTGAGCTGTTCTGCTGTTAATTCCATGTTAGCCCAAGGGGGGGGCTGTCTGCCGGAGTTGTTTTGCCAGGGCATAAATGAAAGCTCCTTTATATATATCGCTGGTCGTTACGACCCTTCCACAGGGGTTCAATTGTGAAGGTAAAATAATGCGTTAATTTATCTATTGTAAAGTGAGAGAGGATACAATGTCAAGGTTTGTTTATGCCAGGACTTTCCCCGAAATTTATAGTGCTGTCATTATTACTAGAGCGCACGGGGTTTTTTTAGCCACAACAAAACCGCTTGATCTTCGTGGAACGGCAGGTGCCTTGCGAATTCTCTCCTGCCAGACCCCATTGCATTTCCCTTTGTCGAAGGCTCTGGAAGCTGCCTGCCCCGTGCATGATACGCACGCCGCCGGGGTCGTGACGCAAGCCACTGAGAATATTGTTGTGGCGTTAAAAACCCCCCTGCGCTCGTGCTTCAGTGCTCTATCCTATCCTTTCCCTTTGGCCATGCCGTTTGCTGGTTTTCTATGACTTAATTTTGGGGGAAGTCCTGTTGTTTGTGCAGCGCCCGGCTCACCGCGAAGAATTTGCCGGATGAGTGGTTACCAAAAAAGCCTCCTTGAAACCGGGAGGCTTTTTTAGCATTATTTTAGATGAAGATTTTTTCTCCTATTCTATACTGACTGCATCAAACTTGCATGCTTCAAAACAGGCTCCACACTTAATGCATGTTAAGGGATTGATCGCATGGAGCTCCTTGAGTTTTCCGGTTATTGCATCAGCCGGACACACCTTTTTGCATGCTCCGCACTTCTTGCATTTTTCAGGGATAACGCGATACTGGATGAGAGCCTTACAGACACCGGCAGGACATTTTTTATCTTTTATATGGGCTTCATATTCATCTCTGAAGTAGCGGATGGTGCTCAGTACCGGATTGGGGGCGGTGCTGCCGAGAGCGCATAATGCGCCGTCAATGATTGCATCGCACATGGACAGCAGCAGTTCAATATCTCCCTCTCTGCCCCGGCCCTCGCAGATATCGGCAAAAATTTCTCCCATGCGCAACAGCCCCTCCCTGCAGGGAACGCACTTGCCGCAGGATTCCTCCTGCAGGAAGTTGATAAAGTAGCGGGCCACATCCACCATGCAGGAGCGGTCATCCATCACGATCATGCCCCCTGAGCCCATCATAGAGCCGGCTTTTGCGAGGGCATCGAAATCAACCGGCAGGTCCAGCATGCTCTCCGGGATACAGCCGCCCGAGGGGCCCCCGGTCTGGACTGCCTTGAATGTTCTCTCCCGGGGTATGCCGCCGCCGATGTCATAAATAATTTCCCGCAGGGTCATGCCCATGGGAACTTCGACCAGACCGGTATTGTTTATTTTCCCCACCAGGGAGAATATTTTTGTTCCCTTGCTGCCCTCGGTGCCGATGGAGCGGTACCATTCGGCCCCGCGATTGATAATAAGGGGCACGTTGGCCCAGGTTTCCACATTGTTCAGCGCCGTGGGCTTGTCCCACAGCCCTTTTTCCACCGCGTGGATATATTTGTCCCGGGGCTCGCCGGAGCGGCCTTCAATGGAAGCAAACAGGGCTGATGACTCGCCGCAGACAAACGCTCCGCCACCGCGGTTTATTATGATATCAAAGCTGAACCCCGAACCTAAAATGTTATTTCCAACAAGTCCTGCTTCCCGGGCATTTTCCAGTGCGATACTCAAATGTTTAATAGCCAACGGGTATTCGTTGCGGACATACAGATACCCTTGTTGCGAACCTATGGCATAGGCGCCGATAAGCATCCCCTCGATTATGCTGTGCGGGTTGCCCTCCATAA
>Ga0209777_10005944_pt1 | contig 13896 bp, 11 predicted proteins | sample FrelakmetHBP12HB_FD_187147 | JGI IMG/M metagenome (GOLD analysis project Ga0209777, IMG submission 187147) | Freshwater lake sediment microbial communities from the University of Notre Dame, USA, for methane emissions studies -HBP12 HB (SPAdes)... | ecosystem: Environmental > Aquatic >...
ATTACTCGTGGCCGTGGATATTTTATGTCAATGTCCCTGTTGGTATTATAAATATTTTGCTGATTATGAAGTTTATTGAAGATCCGCACTATCTTGTCCGGCAAACCGGTAAGGTTGATATTCTCGGTATATCCCTCATGACAGTTGGCCTGGGCGCATTGCAGGTGATGCTGGAGCAGGGAGAGCAGAATGATTGGTTTTCTTCGGAATTTATTATTTATCTTTCCGTTGTTGCCGCATTCGGAATGATATTATTTATCTGGCGGGAATTGAAGGTGGAAAACCCGGCGGTAAATCTGCATATTTTAAAAGACATTAATTTCAGTTCAGCGACATTTCTGAATGGCATTCTGGGTTTGGCGCTGATGAGCAGCCTCTTTATCCTGCCGTTATTCTTGCAGGAGCTTTTGGGCTATCCGGCTTTCGATTCGGGGCTGGCGCTAATTCCCCGATCTGTAGCCATGATCATGATAATGCCGATTGCCGGGAGAATTTATAATCGGGTAGGCCCCCGGATAATGATAGGATTGGGACTGCTTTTAGATGCGGTTTCATTTTATCAGCTTTCCATTCTTTCTCTGAACATTGGTTTTTGGGACATATTTCTCCCTCAATTTTTGCAGGGAACCGGATTCGGATTAATTTTTGTTTCTTTAAGCACGGCCGCGCTTTCAACAATTGAAAAGCCTATGCTGACTGCCGCTTCAGGACTTTATAACGTTGTACGGCAGGTATTTGGCAGTGTAGGCATTGCTCTGGCCGCTACAATATTAACCCGCGGAGAACAAACCAACAGGGCACGGCTGATGGAACACATAACTGCTTTTGGCAATACCGGTGCGGAAACTCTGCGTTCTCTGACTCAATATTTTTCTTCCCAGGGTGTGGACATTATCGATGCCCAAAACAAGGCATTGAAAGCAATTGAAGGAATGGTGATGAGGCAGGCGAGTATGCTTTCTTTCAATCATGTATTTTTCCTGATTGCAGCGCTTTTCTTTTTTTCCATACCATTAATATTTTTAATAACCGATTTAGGAAGAGAAGCAAGTGCGAAAATCATTAACAAATAGATAGCTGGGGAGGCGGACATGGAAGAAAAATCGTTTAATATAATTACCATATCCAGACAAATGGGCAGCGGCGGCACATACATCGGTTATCTTGCTGCCAAAGAGCTTGGATTCAGATATCTCGACAGAGAAATATTACGACAGGCTGCAAACGAATTAGGAATTGAACCATGCATGTTGGAACGTTATGATGGAAGATCGGCGAGTCTGATGGAAAATATTCTTCAGTCGTTTTGTTTTAGCACGCCGGAAATGCCTAATCTGCCGCCCCTTAGGAGACCTGTTTATAATAAGGATTTATTTGCCCTGGAGAGTAAAATTATGAAGGAGGTCGCTGATCGTTGTAACGCCATAATTATCGGTCGCGGTGGATTTTATATCCTGAAGGAAAGGCCAGACACAATTCATATCTTTGTTCATGCCCCGCTGGATTATCGTATTGAAATGATAATGAAAGAACAAAAAATAACTGATAAGAGAGAAGTGAAAAAGATGATTGAAGACTCCGATCACGAAAGAACCAAATTTATTCGTGATATGGCGGGCACTGATTGGTGCGATGCGCGCAATTATCATTTATGTATCGATTCCAGTGTTGTTGGTTCCCCTGACTGTGTAAAAATGATTACAAAGCTTGTGAGTATAAAAAGAACGACGCAATAGAGAGAGCGTTTGAAGAAGGAAAAGGGCTGGATCTGCCTTTGGCGTTTGCAAATTGAAAATATTGTTTTTAGTAACTAATTTAAGAAGAAAAGCAAATACGAAAATTATTAAAGAATAAATGATGGGGAAGGTGGGCATGAAAAAAATCCATTTAAATTTTGGAGGAATATCAAAATGAAAGTATCATATAAAGCCGCGCTTCTATCTGCATTTGTCTTTCCCGGAGTTGGCCAATTCTATTTAAAAAGACATTGGAGGGGTCTGTTTATCATGCTTTTTGTCTTTACCGGATTAGGCTATATGATCTGGTCGGCCACAGTAGCTGCGCTAAGCATCCTTGACAACAATATGGTTAAGTTGCAGGTTGGCACCACTAAGCTGCAAGAGCTATCAAATATTGTCGGATCAAAAATGTCAACCACAGATCCCTATCATGACGCTGTTTTCTACCTTATTGTTTGCTTTTGGATATTTGCTGTCATAGATGCTTATATAATCGGAAAGGAAAAAGAATCTCGGGACGAAGAGACTCCTCCGTTGTAATTAATTTTCCGTCCGGTTGAATGATAACGGAATGAATTTCTGTTTCTTTCTTCCTTAAATCCACAAATCGTCAACCTAGACAAAAAAGCAAGACTTCAATCCGCTATTAAAATATTATTATTCCCTCAATAATTATGGTATAAATAAAAAAATTAAGATATTAATCAGTTTAAAAAGGATGATTATGCGCAAAATTACAATTTCCATCTTTCTTGTGTTAACGTTTCTTTGTTCCCCGGCAATGAGCAAAACGACAGTGGATTGGTTTAAGAAAGCAGATGAATTATTTGATAGGGATGGGGAGCAATATACTAACCCGATAAAGGCTATCGAATATTTGAACAATGGTATTAAACTAAAGCCGAATTATGCCGAGGCCTACATTAGACGAGGGATTGCTTTAAATGACCTTGAACAGTATCAATTTGCCATTGAAGATTTCAATAAGGCCATCCGCCTAAAACCGGATTTAACAACAGCCTACAACAACCGAGGGATTGCCTACCGTAAACTCGGGCAGTATCAGCGGGCCATCGAGGACTATAACGAGGCAATTCGCCTACAACCGGTTTTTGCCAAAGCCTATTACAACCGGGGTCTTGCTTACAATGACCTCGGCCAGCACCAGCGGGCCATCGAGGACTATAACGAGGCAATCCGACTGAAACCGGATTTAGCCGATGCATATGGCAACAGGGGGCTTGCTTACGTCAACCTCGGGCAGTATCAGCGGGCCATCGAGGACTATAACGAGGCAATTCGACTGAAACCGAATTTAGCCGAAAGCCACTACAACCGGGGAATTGGCTACTATGACCTCAGGCAGTATCAGCGTGCCATCGAGGACTATAACGAGTCAATCCGACTGAAACCGGGTTTAGCCATTGCCTACATCGGCCGGGGACTTGCTTATTTCATGCAAGACAACAAAATACTTGGCTGCCCTGATGCGCAAAAAGCGTGTGAATTAGGAAATTGCACACTTTTAGAAGATTTTAAAGGTAAAGGAAACTGCCGTTGATTTGATGTGGGACTTTAAATGATTACAAAAGGTAATCATCAATTTTGACAACTGCCCACCACTGAATAGTTGTAGATGAAATAGAGCAAAACTCACCAGTAATACCATTTCTATATCAAAGATGATATTGAGGCGGCTAGGCGGAGGCGACGAGGCGTATTGTATATACGTTAAGAAAGCCGACAACGACGCCAACAAAAATAGCGCTTTGATTTAGAATTGGTGTAAGTAATTTCTTCAGACGCGAAAGAAAAAATTCAACTTATGAAAAAAATCTTGAGAATAGTATTTATCGGTACTCTTCACATGACGGTTTACCTATGGCTGCTGCCTTGCGTGATTCTGCCAAAATTCGGAAATTTAGGCACAAAAATCACAGTAACCATATTGATACTGATTTCCCTGATTGTATTATCCAGCCTGTTTATTAAAAAAAGAGAGTAGAATCCGCAGCTGAAATACTATAGGGCTGCGGTAAATCTGATAGCCGTTGGACAAATTTCCCATGTTTTACCCACCGGGCATTTGGTCTTTATTACCACAAAATACCCGGTAGGGGAAGTTCATTTATATTTGATTTTATGACGTATTTTTCTCTTTTCATTTTTTTTGATTTGATATAGGATTGCACAAAATATCGGAAAATACCCATTGGGTATATTAATTGTTGGGACAAAAGAAACACAACCATGGTCCAATTAAAATATTACGGTGATGACAGGGATTATTTCAAATATGATTTGATAACATATTTATTAAAATCCTTGGAAATTAAGAATTATGGCTTTGTCCCCATGTTGACAGAACATAGGGATGACAATGAAGGAAATGTTACGGCGGTCGACTCTGGGTGCAAGTGCAAAGTATTATTAAATCACATTAAAGAACCACCCAACCCATGATCTGCAAAATTGGGAAACATGGCTGAAGCATTATGTTTCATCTTATGTAACGGTTAAGCCAGAAAACACAACATATTTTCGTTCCGGCACTAGAAATAAATATTGGGAATTATTTCAAAAGGTAATTTCATTGAAAAATGTGCTGGTGTTCTTTGATCCTGATACTGGTATTCAAGCTGGAAGGAAAAAGAGAATCAAAATAAATCAATGCGAGAAATATGTTTTAAACGAGGAACTAGGACGGTTATTAAAAATAATTCATAATGACTCAATATTTGTAATCTATCAACATTTGCAAAGGAATTCAGACAATCGCCAAGGAGATTTGAAGAGAAAGTATGATGTAATAAAGGAAATTGATCCCCAGGTGTTCATAAATATTTACGGCGAAAAGGACCTTGCGTTCATATTCATAACTAAAAATAATGAATTGGATGCATCAGTAAAAAAGGCTCTTGAAAATTATTTTAAAGGCAGCAATATTAAGTCTAAGTTTTTAATATAATGTTGCATCTAAGCGAACGGGTAGATAGGTAACGCTTTTATATAAAAGTCCAACAAGATCAATACAGCCGATCGCTTTGCTCCGGCTGATTTTTTCGTTACGGTGCATAATTTAAAAAATAAGATTACATATTATTTCAATTCCAAATCAAAGATGATATCGAGGCAGCGAGGAGTAGGCACCGGAGACGTATATGGAAATACGTTGAGGAAGCCGACGACGATGCGAACAAAGTTAGCGCTTTGAGTTGGGATTAATACCATTCCGATTTCATAGGATAACGAGGCGGCAACGAGGAGGTGACGAGGCGTATTTTACATACGTTGAGGAAACCGACGACAATGCAAACAAAGTTAGCCGAAGAAAGCGGATTGGTATGACATTAAGTTTCTTCCAGTGCTTTCCGGTACTCACTTATCAGCGCTTTTTTAGAGACGCCCAGATCAATGATATCCCAGGGCAGAATTTCATCAAATTGTTTCTGGCGGTAAACGTAAAAGTCGGAATTGATATTTACTTCTTTCAGGGCCTGCGCCCAGTTTCCCTCCAGACGATTTACGGCCAGTAATATTTCGCCCACCCGGCGATCACCAAGAGAAAGCAGGGCCTGAACATAGTTCCACTTTGGAACATCGTGAATAACCTTGACCTGCCTCTCCCGGCTAAAAGCATTCTCTATCTTTTTAATTTTTTTACCGACAACATTGACATCGGCCAGAGCGCACCACTGCAAGGGAGTTGCCGGTTTGGGAATAAATTGATTGATGCTCAGCGTAATGCGCTGGAACTTTTTTTTGCCCTCTGAATAATGCAGAGCGTGATGTTGAATTTTTCTGGTAAGCTCAATGATGGCATCAATATCCTGCTCTTCTTCTTTGGGCAGGCCAACCAGAAAATAAAGCCGCAAATTGGGAATTTCTTTTTCCACCAGTATTTCCGCGGCGCGGATTATATCTGCTTCAGTTATGTCTTTGCGTAAAAGATCCCGCATTCTCTGACTGCCGGCTTCCGGCGCGAGCGCGACCGTCTCAATGCCATTGGCTTTGATGAGGTCAACAATCTTTTCATTGATCCGGTCAATCCGCAAGGATCCTATGCCCGCTTGCGCCTTTTGCGCAATTATGTATTCACAAATATGGACAAGGCCGGGATGATCGGAAACAGCCGTGCCGACCAAACCAATCTTCTTTTTCCTCTGCAAACCACGATCAATTGAGGCGATAATTTCTGCACTGCCGCGAAAACGCGCCGGACGATAAGCGAAGCTTGCCGCGCAAAAGCGGCAGCTTCGGGCACAGCCTCTGTTTACTTCCACCAGAAACATATCTTCCATTTCAGTCTGAGGCGCGCTGATGACTTCTTCCGTGCAAAAAGAATTGATATCTTTTATGTGCTTGATTTTTATTTTCTCCGGCAATCCCGCCTCTATAGGCTCAATTGATCCAATCCTGCTTTCCGCCGAATACTTTACTTCGTAGAGACCCGGAACATAAATATTGTTTATTTTCTTTTGCAAATCTTTTAGTAACTTCCGGCGGTCATAACCAAGGCGGCGTGCTTCTTCAAAATAACGGCAAAATTGCGGCAATGTTTCTTCGGCTTCACCCAGAATAAACAAATCAAAAAAATCGGCCAGCGGCTCGGAATTAAGCGTAAGAGCAATGCCGCCGCCGATAACCAACGGATAATTTTCCGGACGGTCTTTAGCTAAAAGATGGATACCGGCCAGTGTCAACATTTTTAAAACATGGGGATAATCGTTTTCGAAGGATAAAGAAAAAGCCAAAATGTCAAATTCGGCAATTGACTTTTGGCTCTCCAGACTAACCATTTCTGCCGCTCCGGAAACGAATTCGGCGTCGTTCCCGGAAGCAGGCAGAAATACTCTCTCGCAAAAGAAGGAGGATTGCTCATTAAATATTTTATAAACCGTTTGGAAGCCCAGGTTCGCCATGCCCGTCCGGTAATAATTGGGATAAGCCAGACAAACAGTATTGCAGGTGCCCCAAACTTTTTTTACATATCCAGTCTCACTCTTCAGAACGGCGTCATATTTTTTTTTCAGTTTCCAATCCATGGTTTTATCATGGCCTATATCCTGTCAAAAACTTCAGTCAGCCTGACGGCGTAAAAATGTCGGAATCTGTATATCCATGTTTTCAGTTTCACCGTTAATGCTCATAGTCGCAACATTAGCACGGTTGTTTGTTTTTTCCCGGCGCATGAAAGTAGGCGTCGATAAATCTTCCCGCCGGTAACCGCCTAAATGCGTAACATTTCCCAGTGATTCTTTTTTCTTCATTATATCATCAAATCCCGTGGCAATGACAGTGATGCGGATTTCATCATGCATATTTTGATCGATGACTGTACCGAAGATAATATTAGCATCGTCATCCGCTTCCTCCTGAATCAATGATGAAGCTTCATTAACTTCATAAAGACTCATATCCGGTCCGCCGGTGATGTTGAGCAGAATTCCGTGCGCGCCCTGAATAGTGTTGTCTTCCAGAAGAGGAGATGAAATCGCTCTCTGCGCCGCTTCTACCGCCCTATTTTCACCGCTCGCCACACCGGTACCCATGATGGCCATGCCCATATTGCTCATGACACTCTTGACATCGGCAAAATCAAGATTAATCAGTCCCGGAACCAGAATCAGATCGGATATCCCTTTGACCGCCTGATAAAGGATATCGTCCGCTTTTTTGAAAGCTTCCAAAAGCGATAAGTTGCGGCCGCCCAGGCTCAAAAGCCGTTGGTTGGGAACAACAATGAGCGTATCTACAGTTTCCCGCAACTGGGCGATGCCTTCTTCAGCCTGGATATTACGTTTTTTGCCTTCAAACTGAAAAGGCTTAGTAACCACGGCAATGGTCAGAATGCTGCATTCGCGGGCAATCTCCGCAATAACCGGAGTTGCGCCTGTTCCCGTTCCGCCACCCATTCCTGCAGTGATAAAAATCATGTCCGCGCCTTCCAGGTACGGGCGGATTTCATCGCGAGATTCCAAAGCCGATTGTCTGCCGATTTCAGGATTGGAACCGGCCCCCAGACCTTTTGTTATTTGCATACCAATTTGAATTTTGATTGGCGAATTAGATACGCCAAGCGCCTGCGCATCTGTATTTGCGTTAATGAAATCAACTCCATGCAGGGATGATGAGATCATGGTATTGACGGCGTTCCCACCACCACCACCTACGCCAATCACCTTTATTTTTGCCAAATTTTCACTGCATACCTCTGTCAATTCAAACATGCTCTCTCCTTCCTTTTAAAAAAATTCTGAAAACATTTTTTTTACCGTTCTTGCCACATTGCCGAATACACCTGTTGTCTTTCTGTAAATGGAATCGCCACCTAACTGATTATTTCCATAAATTATTAAACCGACGCCTATAGCATGCGCCGGCGAATTCACAATATCGGATAGTCCTCCAACACCAATAGGGATGCCTTTACGCGCCGGCATGTCAAAGATTTGTTCAGCAAGTTCACTGATACCGGGCAAAAGCGACGTGCCACCGGTCAAAACAACTCCGGCAGCGAGTAAATCTTCAAAACCGAAACGGACAATTTCATTGTAAGCAAGATTTAAAATTTCTTCCACCCTCGGTTCGACTATCCTTCCCAGTATCTGGCGCGATACTTCACGGTCTTCCCTACCGCCTAAACTCGGAACTCTAATTGTTTCATCCTTAGGGATCATGGAAGTCATGGCACATCCGTATTTAATTTTAATTTTTTCTGCTTCACCCAAGGGCGTGCGTAAACCAGTGGAAATATCTGAAGTAAGATAGTTGCCTCCGACAGGCAATATAGCCGTATGTTTGATGCTTGCTTCAGAAAAAATGGTAATGGAAGTATTGGATCCACCAATATCAATTAAAACCACTCCTAAATCTTTTTCATCAGCGCTTAACACCGCCTCGCCTGCTGCCAATTGCTCCAGAACAATATCATCAATATCCAAACCTACCCGGTTGACGGATTTTACAATATCCTGGATGGCGGAAGTCGCTCCGGTAACAATGTGGACTTTAGCTTCCAGCCGGACGCCGGACATTCCTATTGGATCTTTAATCCCCTCCTGACCGTCAATTACATAACTCTGAGGAAGGATGTGCATGATTTCCCTGCCCACGGGAATGGCAATGGCTTTGGAAGCTTCAATCGCTCTTTGTACATCGCCTTCATCCACTTCCCGGCCTTTGACGGATACTATACTCAAAGAATTTTGACCTTTAATATGACTGCCGGAAATTCCGACATAAACCGAATTGATGCGGCATCCGGACATGTGTTCAGCTTCTTCCACTGCCGTTTTTATTGATTCCACCATGCTATCGATATTGACAACTGTCCCTTTTCTAATTTCTTTGGCCGGAGATGTCCCGATGCCAATTATGTCAATACCGGTTTCGGTAATCTCACCGACAATAGCCGTTGTTTTTGTCGTTCCGATATCGAGCCCAACTAGCACATTGCTTCTTTTTTTCATCAGAATTTTCCCCTCTTCTTAATTTTACCAGCCCGCAAGCTTTTCTTTTTATATCAGATACTGCTTTCCTTTGTTGCCCTGCTCTATCCACCCCGGAGCCTTTTTGCGTTGTACTGTAACTTTTGATTCGTCGGATAAATCAATGCACAAATAACCGCTTTTTATTCCTCTTTGTTCCAGATCAGCCAAAACCAAAGTTAATTTTTTCAGTTTGCTTTCAAAACCGCCCGTGCCCAACTTTAAGTAAAGACCTGTACCGGAAATTAAGGACAGTCCGAACACATCATCAATATGAATTTCGGAAATGGTGCCCAAATAAGCATACTGGCTGGAGCCGGATATAGTTTTTAATAAATTAAGAGTGCTTGAAAAAAGCGGGGATTTAGTTTTGTATTCCACGTTGATCCCGGTAAATATCGGAAGATCCACTTCATCACCTTTACCTAGTTTTTTAAACACAAAACCTTCCCCATCCATCAGATAAAAATCACCGCCCTGTTTGACTAAAGCCAACGGATTTCTTTCCTGCACTTCCAAAACAAGCTTGTTGGGCAGTTCCCGGCCAATATAAACATTCTTTACCCATTGGTTTGTGGCAACCCGGCGTACAACCGCATCGGTATTTATGGCTAACAGGTTTTGCGCGGGCTTTATTTCCGCTGATGCCAGAACATCTTTTTCCGTCAGTTCCTTTAACCCGCGCACGGAAATTTCTTTTATTTCAAAATACGGTCTGCTTATAAGGAAGTTGTAAGCATAAATAAATAAAGAACTCAACGCCGCGATGGAAATCAGTAATCCCATAGCGGCAAAAAAATCTCCCGATATATTGGTAAATCGCCGGCGTATCCGGTTTTTTTTCGCTTTAAGTCCTGATCTTTTCAACATTAATCTTCTCCGACAATCACAACTTCCGGCTCCAGACTCACGCCCTTTTCTTTTTCGGCCCTGGCTTGAATAAGCGCGATGAGCTCTAAAACATCGGAAGCCGTTGCCTTTCCCCTGTTGACAATAAAGTTCGCGTGTTTAGGCGATATCTGCGCATCTCCCACATTCATCCCTTTCATACCCATTTCTTCAATAAGTTTCCCGGCTATTTGCATGGGCAAATTCTTAAAAATGGAACCGGCATTAGGAAATTCCAAGGGATGTTTTCTCTGGCGCCATTGCAAAATTTCATTTATTTTTTTCTTGATTTTCGCCCACTCACCTTTTTTCAGTTTAAATTGAGCGCCCAGTATTATTGTGTCGGCAGGAAACTCTGTCTTACGGTAACTGAAAGATATTTCTTCCCTGTTCATAATCTTCTTTTCGCCTGCATCATCAAGTAAAAATACCGTTTTTATAACATCCTTCATTTCTTTTCCGTAAGCTCCTGCATTCATCCAGACAGCGCCCCCGACACTCCCGGGAATACCGACGCAAAATTCAATCCCGGTCAGTTCTTCTGACACTGACCGGCTGACAACTTTTGCCAGTGCTGCACCCGCCTGGGCGGAAATGAAATCACCACCTTCGGGTGTATACTCGTATCTGATTTCTTTCATTCCGGTCATTAACAAAATTGCTCCCCGGTATCCACCGTCCCGCACAATGATATTGGTCAGGTTTCCTGCCGGAAAAAAATTAATTTTCTTTTCTCTGAGTCTCCTTACAACCTCAACCAGTTGATCTTCGCTTTTTATCAACACGAGGGCGTCGGCATTGCCGCCAACATTAAGTGATGTATGACACGACATCGGTTCATCATACAATATCTTTCCTGAAATTACCTTGCGCAAAACTTCTTTAATTTCATTTTTTCCGGCCATCACTTTTTTGTTTTCCTTGCCGCCAGTTGTTTTAAAAAAACTTCCCCGATTTTATAAATACTGCCCGCCCCCAGGGTGGCAACAGTATCCTTCGCTTTTACCGTCTTTAAGAGATATTTTATAGTGCCCTCCGCCTGCGGGATATATTTCACATGTTTTTGCCCGGTTTGTCTGATAGCCTCGCAAAGTGCGGCGGAATTAATTCCGGCAATAGGCTCCTCACTGGCCGGATATATGTCATTTATAATCAAGATGTCGACATCTCTGAAAGCTTTGGTGAATTCATCAAAGAGCGCCCTTGTCCGGGTGAACCTGTGCGGCTGGAAAACCACGATCAGCCTATCCTTCCATATTTGCCTTATAGCGGCCAGTGTCGCTTTGATTTCCGTCGGATGATGGCCATAATCATCAACTATAGTAATGTCGCCTACCCTTCCCTTAATTTCCAAACGGCGCTGCACTCCGGAGAAGCTTTGCAGACCTTCCTTGATGGTTGCAAAATTCAGATTAAGCTCGCGGGCTACCGCTATTGCTGCCAAAGAATTATAGACGTTGAACATGCCGGGCACAGTTAACTCAACAGTCCCCAATTTAGCTCCTTTATAAACGAGACCATAGCTGGTTTTTTTCTTTAGAAATTTTATCTCCCGGGCGCTGTAGTCTGCTGGCAACTCAATGCCATAAGTTATCATCTTGCGTTTGATCAACGGAGTAATTTCCCGCACGTGGATATTGTCGCTGCAAATAACCGTACAGCCGTAAAAGGGAACTATATTGGCAAACTTAAGAAAAGCCTCTTTGATTTCGTGAATACCCGGATAAAAATCCAAATGTTCGCGGTCGATATTTGTAATAACGGCAATTGTGGGAGACAATTTCAAAAATGAGCCGTCACTTTCATCCGCTTCCGCCACAATAATTTCACTATCGCCTAATCGGGCATTGCTGCCGATGCTTGCCAGTTTTCCCCCGATGACCATCGTCGGATCTAAACCACCTTGCGCGAGGATCGTGGAAATCATTGATGTAGTCGTGGTTTTGCCGTGGCTGCCGGAGACGGCGACAGAAAATTTCATTTTGAGAAGTTCCGCCAGCATTTCCGCCCGCGGAATTACCGGAATATTTTTCCGGTGCGCTTCTCTAACTTCCGGATTGTCTGCCTTTACTGCCGTGGAAGTAACAACTACATCGGCATTGCTGATATTTTCCGCCGCATGTCCTATGACTACCTTCGCACCAATCTTCTGCAATCGCGTCGTTGTTTCCGAGGGCTGAACGTCGGAGCCGCTGATATGGTAACCGAGATTAACGAGAACTTCGGCAATCCCGCTCATACCGATGCCCCCGATTCCGACAAAATGAATGCATTTTACTTTGCGCTGCATTAAGCTGTTTTTTTTATCTACTCTCATTTATCCTGCCATTCTCTTTCTATCTTTATGAACTGCATAGGCCTAATTTCTCTTCGCCATTAATCCAATACAGTTATCAACTATTGTTGCCGCCGCATCAATCTTGCTCATTCTTAATGAATTCTCTTCCATCTGACGCAGCGTTTGTTCATCTCTCAATAGATTATCAATTGCGCTAAATAACTTACCACTGCTAAGTTCCCGCTCCGGGATCATTAAAGCGGCGCCCTCAGTTGCCAGAGCCTGTGCATTTTTGAATTGATGGTCGTTTGCCGCCCAGGGGTACGGAATCAAAATCGCCGCCCTGCCCGCCGCGGTAATTTCCGCAAGCGATGTAGCGCCGGCGCGACAAATGATTAAATCCGCATCCGCATAAGCTCCGGCCATATCAACTATGAAAGGCGTAACTTTCGCCTGAATGCCGGATTGCTCATAAGCCTTCTTCACCTCTTCCAATTGCCGTGACCCGGTTTGATGAAGAACATGCACCTTATTTTTCATTCCCTGCAATTGTGGCAACATATCTATGACGCTTTTGTTGATTGCCTCCGCTCCCTGTGATCCACCGAAAATCAGCAGTTGCCGGTAATATTTTTTTTCTTTCTCCTTACTGCGTTCCGCAACAAACGCCGCCCGTACGGGATTGCCGCTTAAAATCACTTTTTCCTGCGGAAAATATGTTCGGGTTTGCGCGTATGTAACGAATATCTTATCCGCAAAATTACCCAGAATCCTGTTAGTGATACCAGGGATGGCATTTTGTTCCGCGATTGCTGTGGGTATTCTCATAAAATGGGCTGCAAGCACTGCCGGTCCTGAAGCGTAGCCGCCCACGCCGACAACGATATGAGGACTAAACTGCTTCAAAATACTCCTTGATTGCCAAGTGCTCTTAGGTATCTGATAAGCGCCTTTTACCAATGCCTTAATCCCCCGACCTTTAACTCCCTCAATATCAATTTCTCTGAGTTCATAACCAAATTGACCAAGCAGTTTGCTTTCAATGCCTTTTTTCGTTCCAATAAAAATGATCCTTGTTTGATCATCTCTTCTTAAAAATTCCTCAGCGATGGCAATTCCCGGAAACAAGTGTCCACCTGTTCCTCCTCCCGCAATTACAATGCGCATTTTTACTCCAGACAAGATTAAAACCTTTTAACTGTCCTTCTACAAATATCCAAGCTTCCCCCGACATTTCATTCATTAAGTCTGGGTGGAAATATTTAATAAAATACCTACAGCCGTCATGGTCATGATAAATGCGGTCCCGCCATAACTCAAAAAAGGCAGCACCAAACCCTTTAGTGGTATAAGTCCCATTACACCGGCAATGTTTATGAATGCCTCCAACACAATTACCATGGTCAAGCCGGATGCCAACAATGTCCCGAAAAGATCAGGTGCTTTCAATGCAATCATAAAGCCGCGAAAAGCAAAAACAGCAAACATGACTATTACAATA
>Ga0209777_10005945_pt1 | contig 13896 bp, 17 predicted proteins | sample FrelakmetHBP12HB_FD_187147 | JGI IMG/M metagenome (GOLD analysis project Ga0209777, IMG submission 187147) | Freshwater lake sediment microbial communities from the University of Notre Dame, USA, for methane emissions studies -HBP12 HB (SPAdes)... | ecosystem: Environmental > Aquatic >...
CGCGGCGGCCAGGGATATCCGCGAGACGTTCGCCCGCATGGCCATGAACGACGAGGAGACGGTTGCGCTCATCGCCGGCGGTCATACCTTCGGCAAAGCCCACGGTGCCGGCCCTGCATCCCATGTAGGGCCTGAACCCGAAGCCGCGGGCATTGAGGAGCAGGGCCTCGGCTGGAAGAGCAGTTTCGGCACCGGCAAAGGTGGTGACACGATCAGCAGCGGCCTGGAAGTCACCTGGACCAACACGCCAACGAAATGGAGCAACAACTTCTTCAGGATCCTTTTCAGCTACGAATGGGAACTGACGAAGAGCCCGGCCGGTGCGCACCAGTGGCAGCCGAAGGGCGGTGCAGGCGCCGGCACGATTCCGGATGCCCACGACCCGAAGAAGCGTCACGCTCCAACCATGCTGACCACTGACCTTTCCCTGAGGTTCGACCCCGCCTACGAAAAAATTTCACGGCGCTTCTACGAGAACCCGGACCAGTTGGCGGATGCGTTCGCCCGGGCGTGGTTCAAGCTGACGCACCGTGACATGGGTCCGCGTGCACGCTATCTCGGCCCGGAGGTTCCTGCCGAAGAGCTCCTCTGGCAGGATCCCATCCCTGCCGTTAATCACCCGCTGATTAATGCAAAGGACATCACTTCTCTCAAGGGCAAGATCCTGGCTTCCGGCCTGACTGTGCCGGAACTGGTCTCGACCGCCTGGGCCTCTGCGTCCACCTTCCGCGGCTCCGACAAGCGCGGCGGTGCCAACGGTGCCCGCATCCGCCTCGCGCCACAGAAGGACTGGGAAGTCAACCAGCCCGCCCGGCTGGCGAAGGTGCTCAAGGTCCTTGAGGGCATCCAGAGTTCGTTCAACAGCGCCGCCTCCGGTGGGAAGAAGGTCTCGCTGGCTGACCTGATCGTCCTGGCAGGTTGCGCAGGGATCGAGCAGGCTGCGATGAAGGCTGGTCACGAGGTGACGGTCCTCTTCACGCCAGGACGCATGGACGCCTCGCAGGAGCAGACCGATGTAGCCTCCTTTGCCGTGCTCGAGCCGAAGGCAGACGGCTTCCGCAACTACCAGAAGACCCGTTATACCGCATCGGCGGAGGAGTTACTGGTTGACAAGGCGCAACTGCTGACCCTGACCGCACCCGAGATGACGGTGCTCGTTGGTGGGTTGCGGGTGCTGAACACCAACTTCGGTGGATCACCGCACGGGGTCTTTACGAAGCGCCCAGAAGCACTCACCAACGCCTTCTTTGTCAACCTGCTCGACATGGGCACGGAGTGGAAGGCGGTCTCGAAAGATGCTGACGTGTTCGAGGGGCGCGATCGCAGGACCGGCGAAGTCAAATGGACCGGCACGCGTGTCGATCTCATCTTCGGTTCGAACGTCCAGCTCCGGGCACTGGCCGAGGTCTACGGAAGCGCAGACGGCCAGAAGAAGTTTGTCCAGGACTTTGTGGCAGCCTGGACCAAAGTGATGAACCTGGATCGCTTCGATCTGGCAAAGGGACTGAAACATTGAACGGTGCAGTGAACGCACCGCGTATCATCTCGTGGAACATCACGCTCCGGTGTCCTCTGAAGTGTGCCCATTGTTACGTGGACGCAGGCGAATGGGAAGCAGAAGGAGTGCTCTCCACGGAGGAAGCATTCGGCGTCATCGACCAGATCTGCGAGACCGGGAAACCCGTAGTCGTGCTGAGCGGAGGGGAACCTCTCCTGAGAGAGGATATCTTTGCCATCGCCCGGTACGGTACTGAACAAGGGCTCCGGATGGTCATGGGCACCAGTGGGTATCTGCTGAATCAGGCCATGGCAAAAAAACTCCATGAAGCCGGGATCAAGGCTGCGGCCATCAGCATTGATTCAGCAGACCCATCTGTCCATGATTCATTCCGCGGCATGGAAGGAGTGTGGGAACGGGCTGTTCAGGCTATCAGATTCTGCCATGATGAGGGAATCAGTGTCCAGATCAACATGTCGGTTATGCGGTCTGTGATGAGCGATGTCGAGGAAGTGATCGAGGTGGGGACAGCACTTGGGGTCCGCGATTACCAGCTTTTTTTCCCGGTACCGACCGGAAGGGCACGGCTGATTGAACCCCGCAGCGCCCAGGAATACGAGAACCTTATCCGGCAGATCCTGATAAAATACCGGGAGAGTGATCTCCATATCCGCCCGACCTGTGCTCCGCAATTCCGTCGCATTGCAGATGAACTCGGGATCAAGAATCCCGCATGGGGGCGGGGCTGCATCGCCGGCATCAGCTATTGCCGGATTTATGCAAACGGGGACGTAACTCCCTGCCCGTACCTTCCCGTGAGCGCCGGCAATGTCCGTACTACGCCATTTTCTGAAATCTGGAACAATTCCGAAATCTTTGCAGCACTCCGCGATATGGATAATCTCACGGGAAAATGCGGGCGCTGCACCTTCAAAACATCCTGTGGCGGATGCAGGGCCCGGGCGTACCAGAGAGCTGACACAGCCCCGACCCTCTGGTGTGACGGCCTTGCACAACCGGGTACGCTGAACGGGGAAATTTGTGGTGAGGACCCCTGGTGCCCCTACGAACCCGTGGGGACTGCGATATGACGAATCATGCTCAGCTTGATGCGACGGATCTGCACATTCTTGATGCCCTCCAGGACGATATCCCGCTGGTCAGTCGGCCTTTCGCAGCAATTGCACAGCGGCTGGGAATTCCCGAGAAGGTTCTCCTTGACCGGTTAAAACGACTCCAGGACGAAGGCATTGTACGAGGGATATCCCCTATCCTTGAATCCCGGCATATGGGACTGTATGCTGCAACACTGATTGCCCTCCACGTTCCTGAGGAACGAGTTCATGAGATTGCGGCCATTATCAGCAGCTACCCGGAGGTCTCCCATAATTTCCGACGGGGCCACTACTACGCTCTCTGGTTCACGCTCTCGGGTAAAAACGAAGAGGATATAGGACGTGTTCTGGCAGAAATCCTGCGGCGTACGGGAATTCCGGATACAGATGTCCTGAACCTTCCCACGGTAAGGAAACTGAAAGTCGATGTGCGTTTTTCATTCCTGAACGATGAAATGAGGGAGGATCCCCTTGGACCCGCTTGATCTGGACCTGCTCTGTGAACTTGAGAACGGACTCCCTCTCGTCAAAGAACCCTATGAAGAGATCGGGGCACGGCTGAACCTTACCGGCATAGAGGTCCTGGAAAGAATCCAGAAGCTTCGGTCAGCGGGGATTATACGGAAATTCCGGGCACGTATCAACCAGAGAAAGGCCGGGATATCCGCAAACGCCCTTGTTGCATGGAAATGTGCAGATTCACCGAATGGCGATATGGGGTCCCTGCTGGCATCGTTCCCGTGTGTCACCCATTGCTATGAACGCATGCCGGTGCCGGGCAGGTGGGATTACAGCGTTTATACAGTACACCATGGGTATAGCAGGGACGCTGTTCTTGCTGAGATCAGGACACTCGCTGACAACATTGATGTTCATGAGTATGTCGTCCTGTTCAGTACCGAGGAGTTCAAACGCGTCCCGAATGTCCGGATCAAAAAGAACGGGAGTACTCTGGCATGAACCGGATTACCCAGTGCATGCACGGGAAAGGAACTGTCAGTGGAGTGATGCGGCACCGTCATACATCCCCGGCCGATACGCCCAGCAAATACTTGGCATTCTCGGGGATGTACCGGCCCGTGGTGTTCTGGAACCTCACGGATCGCTGCAATCTTCGCTGTGCCCACTGCTACAATAAATCGGGGCCCGGGTGCCAGACTGAGGGAGAACTTTCGACTGCCGAGGCGTTGGGTCTCATTGATGACCTTGCGGAGATGGGTATTCCGCTTATCCTGTTTACCGGAGGAGAACCCCTGATGCGTGAGGATATCTGGGTACTGGCACAGCATGCCGAAAAGAAAGGAATCAAAATGGCACTCAGCACCAACGGAACCCTCATAACAACCGAAGTTGCCCGCAGGATCAAGGAAAGCGGGATCGAATATGCCGGGATATCGCTTGACGGTGCAACGGCACTGACCCATGACCGGTTCAGGAATTTACCGGGTGCTTTCGAGCGGACAGTGGCAGCATTCTCCTCGTGCCATAAGGCAGGGCTCCGGTGTGGTGTCCGGGTAACCCTGACAAAGGAGAACTATGGCGAGCTTGAAGCACTTATTGATCTCGCTATAACTCTCGGCGCCGCCCGGTTCTGCCTGTACTGGCTCGTACCCACAGGCCGTGGGATCGAATCCTATGAACGGTTACAGCTGGGAACCAAAGAGGTAACCGAGGCTCTCACCCTCCTCTACCGGAAGGCAAAGGAGACGGATCCTTCGTCAATGGAGTTTCTCACGGTTGATGCTCCCCAGGATTGTATCCACCTGCTCGCTTCGATGGAACAGGACGGATCTCCGGATATCACTGAAGCACGCGAGCTCCTGCAGTCCCTCAACGGGGGTTGCAGTGCAGGCACCCGCGTGGCAAATATCGATTCACACGGGAATGTGTACCCGTGCCAGTTTGCCCGTTCGGAGAATTTTTTGATAGGGAATATTAAAAACCAGCCATTCAGCAGGATCTGGGGAGACACCACAAATCCTGTGCTCTCACAGTTCCGGGAAAAACAGGCCCGGTTCAGCGGCAGGTGTGCGGGATGCAACTATCGGGATCTCTGCGGTGGAGGTTGCCGGGTCCGGGCGTATGCTGTGAATGGGGATTTTTTGGCAGAGGATCCCTTCTGTTTTGTCGGGATAAATAGCGTTACCGTTAAAATGTAAAATACGCCCGATATGGACTCCGTTTTTCATATCTGATATCATCACCAATCTGGAAACCCCCGAAAAAGGGCCCTTTTTGGTTCGTGTGGAGAATAAGCCCAATGATAGCCCTGTTTGCCAAAATACGGCATTTTTGCGTGTCAAGAAAAGCCCCTTAATCACCTTATAATCGACCCATATTTTGCCCCATATTTTATGTCATCCAACCCCAGAAACCCTGCCAGAACGCGAATATGAGGGTCATTTTTCCGATGAAAGTTTCAAAAGGGGGTTTGGGCATTGCCCGATAATGGTTTTTCCACTGATGGCGAGGGTCAGATTGAGAAGAACGCATAAATTATACGGTAACGGAAATACGCCGAAAACCACGTGTGGATATCCGGATCCGGATAATGTTAACTTCCTGGTTTAATTATCGCTATTTTATATCGATATATGGACTCACATCGTGATGCGAATATAATATACTCCCGGTGCATGGAGATGCAGATGTTTGCAATGCAGGATTGGGATATTGCCGGGTTCACCAAGGAACCTGCTACCCTGTCAGGAGAACTATCTGCGGGAATGCAATAACATCAGGATTAAAAAAATGGAGGGACAATGAAGAGAAAATTTGCTATTATCAGTATTATCTTCCTGTTGCTGATGGTTCCCGTGGTAAACGCGGCAACTGACAGCAGTACAACAGGTTCAACTACTTCAACAAGTTCAACTGACGCAGCAGCGCTTGTCTATATGTCATCGGTCAGCATGGACCCGGAGGTTTTTTACCCAAAGATACACGATCAGAAAGTGAGAAGGGAAATGACGAGAAGCATGGGCCTGATGATGTAGAGGTAACCTTGTCGGTCCAGACGGCACTATCCATCCGCGAAGTAATGGAAAGTATCGAAAGAGAAAAGAAAATCGAAGCAGAGATTCAGCTGGCCGTGGTTCAGAAATTACAGTGTGGAAAAAACCTCCTCATTGTGTAAGAAAGGAACGATAATCAAAGGAGATAACAGTGCCTGTCTACCCCTCTAACCTCTCTGTTCCTGAATTTCAGCTCCTGCATTTTGCATTCAATCTGATTCAATGCTTATAGTAATTTTTCCAACATTCGTCCGTTATCCCGAAATTCTGAAAAGTACGTGACCATTCACGAGCTGGGAAATGGTGTATGGAGGGAGAGGGGTGTCTGGCCAAGCACCGGTATTCACTATCTGAGTGGCTATAAGAGATGGTCAGGAACGTTGCTCACATAGCCGTGATAGTCGGCGTTTTTTCATCGAAAATAAAAACTTCTTCGATATTTACCCCAAAATAGCGTGAAATTTTAAAAGCGAGATCCAGGGAGGGAATGTATTTTTCTTTTTCTATGGCAAGAATGGTCTGGCGGTTGACACCGATGGCTTGGGCAAGGTGATCCTGGGTCAGGTCATGAATAGCCCGGAATATTTTGATCTTATTCTTCATCGGTCTCAAAGTCCCCGTATTTTTTTGCATAATAGATCCTGAAACCGACATACAGGAAGATCATCAGGCAGAGGAGCGCGAGTTGGATATACCCCATCATCCGTGGTGGCAAAAGGACAGGAGGGCGAATTGAAGAAGCCTGGCGGGGAAACTCCGGAATGTGCAGCATTTCCATGACGGCTCCAATTGAAAATGCACAGAAGATAACCCAAAAGATTTGCATCGTCCGGATCGTTGCCTGTTCGGTGATCTTCATATCCCGTTCATCATTAATAATATCCGTAACCTTTCTCTTGGCAAAGTACACCAACGCGATTCCAACAATGAAGGCAATTTCAATGAGAAGAGGTGTATGAAGTTCTATGGAATACCAGAAAATGGCGAGAAGGGCAAGGGCAATGCATCCAAATATAAGATAGAACGTATTTTTTTTCATGCTGTTACTCCGTCATAGGAACTTCATCGGTGTTGATAGAAGCTTGACCATGATGCACGTTCTTTACCGTATCTCCAAAGTGATATACCATGGTCTTTTTGCTATCTAGTAGCATATATGGTCTTTCCTCCATTTAATTGTTACTTATTCCAGATATTTAGAAATCTTTAAATGGCAAAATGTCGTATATACATTACATGGTGTGTGCTCAACACTACACCAACACCTGTCAGAAGATCAAGGAGCACAAAACACAATGAAGACACCAAGAATCTATATCGGGGCTATAGCAGTCTACTGTGTATTTGCGCTGGTCATTGGCATGGCCAGTGCAGCAGGCATGACGCATCAGGGCACCGGTAATAATTTCAAGAATGGGACCGTCCAGTTGGGACCTGAAAAGATGCTGGACAATCTGACAGCACAAGGGTATGACGTATCGACTATCCGTACAGCAGTGACGAGCGGGGATTTCAAAACGGCCCTGACTCTGTTGCAGGAGTTCAGGATTGCACACCGGATGTATTTCCCGCACGCGGTGTAGGAGCCGACAGCGGTCACATGGGCGGGCAGAGGAGGGCACAGAATAACCAGTAACCAGATCGAACCTCGGAACGTTTCAACACCTCAACATTTTTTATTAAATCTATGCATAAATCGATGGAACATTCACAGTCATACGGAAATATTGCAGGGCATAATTACCAGGTTCTTAAGATACAACGAAGAGTTCTGGTTTTATTGCACCACGGCGTTAATGTTAATCAAAGGAAGAATCATGAAAAAACTAGCAGGTTTATTCAGTATCATTTTACTCTTACTGCTTGCTGCTACAGCACATGCGGCAACTTCGACCACCACATCAGATAGTACCTTGACTACTGCACAGGATGCAGCATCGCTGGTGTATGTATCATCAGTGAAAATTGATCCTGAGGTATTCTATCCCTATGAACAGGGAACGATTACCGTAACGCTTATGAATTCAGGCACATCTTCTGTCGGGCTCTCAAATCCGGATATCCTAAGCGATAAGATCCATATTATGAACAAGGACAGCTGGAATACCATGAGTTTTATCGGGCCGGGATCAACGATGACCTACTCGTTTCTGGTAAAAGCAGATCCACCGGACGGTACCTATTTCCCGCTGTTTTCCGTGGGAGCACAAAATGCCGGGAGTATCCATTATCCACTCACTATCAAAGTGGATTCAGCTGATATCAAAGCGAGCATCTCACAAAAGCCCGATGCCTTTGCCCTTTCAACAAAAGACACCGTGAACGTGAGTATTATCAATCCCCGGGGAGCAGCGATAAAAAATATTATTATTATCCCCACGGGCCAGGGCATTGATGTAAGCCCGTCACAGAAATATGTCAGTATATTAAATGGACAAAGTTCTGTTGAAATTCCGTTTTCTGTCACACCAAACCAGGATTCGACCCTGAAAGTCCATATCAGCTACCAGAACGGGGATAATGATCACGCAACTGATGTAATCCTGCCGATAACCCTTGGTGATAATAAAAAAGCGGCCATCCCCGTTGTCAACAACGTTGCGCTTGTGTCTAAAGGAGCATATTACTCCCTTTCCGGTGATGTCAATAACGCTGGCCTTACCGATGCGAAATCGATGGTGGTGACCGTAGGTGCACCCGCAAAGGCTGTGGAACCGTATGCACAGTACGCAATTGGTTCCCTTGCAGCCGATGATTTTTCGAGTTTTGAAATTACCTTTTCAAGCAACGATCTGTCATCGGTGCCGCTGGTCATCAGCTGGAAGGATAACGACGGGAACTCGTTCAGCTCTACCAAGAACCTTAATCTCCAGACAAGCTCTGGATCGGGCACCACCGGCACGGCGACAGGAAACTCCGGAAATACCGGAACAACGGCCGTAACAACAGGAAATACATCTGCGAGAAATTCTGGCGGATTTAGCGGTGGCCCAGGTGGAGGTAGTATATTCGGGTTCGGAGGCAGCCGTGGTGGGGGTATAAGTTCATTTTATCCTGTTATTGCCGCCGTCATCATCATCATAGCCGGTATCGTGCTCTGGATAAAACGAAAATGGATTGCTGCTAAACTAAAGAAACGCTAAGGGGACCGGCTATGAATGGTACCCCCCTTATCCGGTTTGCAGATGTCTCGAAGGTGTACCACCTGGAGAGTGGTGACGTTACCGCGCTCAATCATATCTCGCTTGATATAAGTGAAGGGGAATTTGTGGCGCTCATGGGACCCTCAGGTTCTGGTAAATCGACCATGATGAACCAGCTGGGAATTCTCGATGTTCCCTCAACAGGTGAGATCCATATCGCCGGGAAAAATGTGGCCAGTATGACCAACCTTGAACGAACCCATATGCGCAGGGATGTGATCGGGTACGTCTTCCAGAAATTTTACTTAATCCCGCTCCTCTCGGCGTACGAAAATGTGGAATATCCACTTATCCTGAAATATAAAAAGCGGGACACCACTGGGAGGGCAGCGGCAGTACTCAAATCCGTGGGGTTTGATGAGGCGATGAGTGCTCATCGGCCCAATCAGCTTTCCGGAGGGCAGCAGCAGCGGGTCGCGATTGCCCGGGCACTGGTCAATGACCCGAAGATCCTCCTGTGCGATGAACCTACGGGCAATCTCGACCGGAAGACGGGTTTCCAGATCATGGATATTCTTGTCGGGCTGCACAAAGAAGGAAAGACGGTTATCTTAGTGACGCATGATCCGAAGATCGCCGAATATGCACACCGGACGATACAGCTTGAGGACGGGAGGGTTGTAGAATCATGAGAGACATTTTCTTCGATTTATCGGTCAGAAGTGTCCGGCTGAATTTTCTCCGTTCACTGCTGGCATCCATCGGTATCGTAATCGGTGTCGTCGCGATTTCATCGATGGGAATGCTCGGGACCAATATGCAGCTTATGGTAAAAGACCAGCTTACCACGGGCATCAACACCATCGCTATCACTCCTGATGTTGTGAGGGCAGAACCGGGGACATCTGTCAGCTCTAATACCGGGATAACCGATATCCAGCTCAGAGAGATCAGGGATGCCGCGGGAATAAATGAAGTTATACCGATTGACCGGACAAATACTCAGTTCTCGATTGGTTCCAACGACGGCAGAGGTTCGATATATGGCCTTGATCCGGCTGATATTAAAAATATAATGAACGTCTCGGAAGGATCAACAATCCGCGGTGAGAGTGATGCTATCGTGGGCGCCACCATCGCGAACAGGTTTAACTTACTAATCGGGACACGGATCAAGATCGGGGAACCGAACATAAGCGTGACACGGCCTGTCGTCCGGGTAGTCGGTATTCTCTCATCGGTAGGATTGTCTTCTACGAATGGCATTAATTCAGACAATGCAATCATCGTATCTGATACCTGGTACAGTAATCAGTTCGGTGGGGAAAATGTGTACGACCAGGTGAATGTGAACTTAAAGGATGTCAGCACATTATCCGCAGTTGAAGATGCGATTGACAAAAAAGTCAACCGGAATAAGCAGGTTGTCCGTATCTCCGATTCCAGTTCCCGGATTACCAGTGTCTCTTCGACCCTGAGCTCCCTCACCACGTTCATCCTTGCGATTGGCAGCATTTCGCTCCTTGTTGCCGCTACCAGTATTTTTAATGTGATGATGATGTCCGTGAGTGAACGAGTCCAGGAAATTGGTATTTTGCTTTCTATAGGAACAGAAAAGGGTGAGATACGCCGGATGTTCCTCTACGAAGCGTTCATCCTCGGAATTATTGGTGCAATCATCGGTGGAATCATGAGTATCATTATTGGGTATTCCGTGGTGAGTGCCATGATTGGGAATACTGCCTATTTCTTCCTGCCCGAAAGCATAGTCTACATTCCTGCCGGAATGTTCATCGGCATGATCGTTTGTATTGTTTCCGGACTTTACCCGGCATGGCGGGCATCGAACTTGGACCCGATTGATGCACTGAGGAATGAGTGAACGGCGGGTTCAGATCCTTGACACCCTCCGAATTCCTCATTTCATGAGAAAAAGCACGTTTATGAACACCATAACCGTGACCTGCCCCAGAGCAGAAAAAAAGTATCCAAGACCGCCTCTCGTTTCTGGTTTTAAAAAATGATGCAAATGACTCATAGTAAGAATTTATCGATGAATTGATCCCGATCGAGCGTTTGAGCAGAAAGGCTATTACTGAACAGCTCATGCAAGCTAGTATTGAATGAACAGGTGCTAACAATGCTCCAAAAAATTGCCATCTGCATACTGGTTCTCGTTGTTTTTCTGTGCGGGTGCACCACATCACTCCCGGAAAAAACGGGGTCCATCAAGATCACCTCATCACCGTCCAGTGCGGAGGTCTACCTTGATAATGAATATCACGGCATTACGCCCAACACTATCAATGCGGTACCAGCCGGTAATCACACGATCGAGATCCGTGAAGGCGGATATAAAAACTGGTCCCAGAACATAACAGTTACTTCGGGGAGTACGGCGTCTGTCTCACCATCTCTGGTGCCACTTGCTGCCACCGTTCCGACAAAAACCCCGACCATCTCTCCCGCCGTGATAAAAAAAGACGCTCCTGAAATCCATGTCGATGGCTATTGGACCTACCCGGCTGTAAGGAGTTTTACCAATCCGGAACCACTCCTTGTACATGTTGACGGCGCTAATGTCGGCTACGCTGATGCGCGGGAGGTAACGACATCCGCGAATATGTACTTTGAAGGACGACAAATCTGCTGGATTAAAGTTTACCTGGGAACAATAACAGCCGGGGGACATGTCACAAAAGAGACCATGATGTCCTGCTCGCTCCCCGCCGATGCAAACACCCAGAATTTAAAAATAGAGTTTGAGAATGTGGTAATTAATCAATAACACATTTTCTCCATTCTCTGGACGATGTTGGGAAAATGGCTCATACAGACATTGTTTTTATCCTTTTCGAAATGAGGGTCACCAAGCGGCAGGAGCCGGTCGATATCTGGCCGGCCCTGGCGACCATCCAATACCAGGAACATTGAGCAGGGGCTATTCTTATCCTTGATATCATGTCTGTGCTCCACAAACATTTTCATAATGGTTGCCTATACATGTCCTCGACCGAGCCGAAGTCAGCAATATCTTGGCTGTCATTCAAATCGTGCCAGTGCTGGTAGCTTCCGCAACGGCAAACCGGGACCTGCTTCTGATGTTCAGGTAAATATCTTCGTAAATATCCCGTGCTTAAGCTGATCCAGCGGGTGATGAAAGCAGATACGGATGTAGTCCTCGAGGAGGTCATAAAGAATGTGCAGGTTAAAATAGTATTCCGGGCCCAGTTCGTCGCTATGGCCGGGCTGGTGATGGCACGGGTTGTTGATCCGGTGACAACTTAAAAGGTGGTCGGGATGATGGCGGGGATTGGATATGATGAAAAGAGAAAGAGAAATCACTTTTTAAAATTTTTGAAGATATGATCGTGTTTTGTTCTCTCTTTTTTTATAGAAGATTCTGGTCCGAATGACAGGTATTTTCATTTGTTACCAGCATCCCTGGATTCAGATCAAACCGGAAGCAGCCGAAAAATATATCCGCCAATATGGATTCCTGAATCACCCCCAGGCTTTGCAAAGATATGATGTGAGGACAGTGTCCGGGTCTTTTTTATTGTATGTCTACAGGTTTCACACCGTTTTGGGTGCAAAAAGGATTACTATACTTTTAATTTCAGATCCCGTGTATTAAATATTCTCATGTTCCGGGTGAGTTATCCATGGAACACAGATCCTACAAGCTCTACTTGGAAATGGGGCTGAATTAAAGCTGCTGCATGCACAGCTATCTAATAGAAAAAAATGAGTGTTTAGTGCTCCAAGAACTTCATATCCCAGAAGATGTTCTTGCCGGATGCCTTGAGCGGTATGCCATACGCGACACTGCACCCTTTAAGCATTCCCATCTGCAGGGCAACGACGCCGGCACTGAACATGATCCTGTTGTCCACATTGTGGATGCTGGCGGTCTTGACCGATGATCCGACTGCGATGCCGAGATCCGAGATCTTCAGGACGCAGTTTGGGCCTGGGTAAAGTGCTTTCTTGTTCTTTGCCGATTTTACTGCTTTTGCCATCTCTGCACAGGTGGCATATCCGCACCCGCCGCAGTTTATGCCAAGCGGTGTTCGCCCCTCAACCCCGATTAAGAGCGTGGCATCGCTTACTTTCACCTGCTCGCCGTTGATCCGGAAAAAGTCTATCTTTAACTCTTTTCCCGTTTTTATCATCTGGCTTGCAAGCTTGTCCTGGTCCTTACCGGTCAGGACTTCGATTTTAATTGAGTCCAGCCCGACAGCCTTGGGCGCTGTCCGTGCCGAGAGCGCCATGAGCCCGGCAACCGATTTCACTGCATCAGATTCAATGGTCATGCAGGAGTATTGGTATGCCCTGAACAAAAAAGAAGCGGGTTTATGAAGAGTTGGCGATTTTCCTTTGACGGTTCCGTATCAGCTATCCCTTTTTTTCCAGTATCATGTTTTTTCGTTTGTTTGCCGGAGCCTTCGGAGAACTGCCTCCCCAAACTCCCGTGTCCCGGCTGAACCACCAAGATCCCGGGTCCGGATTCCTTCTGCAAGCACACCCTGTACCGCCGCCTCAATGCGGTCCGATCCTTGGGCATCACCACAATAGGCAAGGAGCAATCCCGCACTCCGCAGAGCAGCGATCGGGTTGGCAATATTTTTCCCGGCAATATCCGGGGCACTGCCGTGCACCGGCTCAAAAAGGGCATGGCGGTCACCGATGTTGGCACTCGGCATCAGTCCCAGTCCCCCGACAAGATACGAAGCCACGTCTGAAAGAATATCCCCGAAGATATTCGTCGTGACAACGACATCATACGAGGCGGGATGCTGGAGGATGTCCAGCGCCAGCGCATCAATGTACTTGTCATTACAAGCCACTCCCGCAGCTTGTGCTTCGGCAAGGCAGATGTCACGGAACAACACATCGGACTTGAGCACGTTCGCCTTATGCCCGATAGTAAGTGCCCCGTTCCGCTGTTGTGCAATTCGGATTGCAGACCGGACAATCCGCTCGGTCCCATCCCGGGTCACGACCCGGAGCGTTGTCGCCCGGTCAGCGCTGATCTCCTCAATACCGGAATAGAGCCCCTCCGTGTTTTCCCGCACGATCATAATGTCGAACCCGTCACCTTTGACCGGACGCAGGTTCGCGTA
>Ga0209777_10005946_pt1 | contig 13888 bp, 12 predicted proteins | sample FrelakmetHBP12HB_FD_187147 | JGI IMG/M metagenome (GOLD analysis project Ga0209777, IMG submission 187147) | Freshwater lake sediment microbial communities from the University of Notre Dame, USA, for methane emissions studies -HBP12 HB (SPAdes)... | ecosystem: Environmental > Aquatic >...
GCCGGACACGGTCCTGGTTGATTCCTGGCCGATAAGGCCACCGATAACAATCGTTGTCCCGTTCTGCACCACGAGCGAGGTCTGGGCCTTGCGGTTGGTAATGGTCGGGGACTGTATGCCGCCGGCCACAACGGGCTGGGCCTTGCTCACCTCCTGCTCGACATCCATTGACACCAGCCCCTTGTCGTTAATGCGCGGGGTGACGGTCAAAATGACACCGGTATTGCGGTATTCGATGGAGCGCGAAGTCTGGTCTACTACGTTCTGGGTGGTCAGCGGAACATACTCGCTGGTGACAATGGGCACTTCCTCGCCCACTTCGATGCGCGCTTCCTTGTTGTCGGCGGCCAGAATCTGCGGACAGGAAAGGATGTTGAGTTTGTTCTGGCTTGCCTGGGCGACAAGAAACGCCTGCAGCCGGTCTGAACCAAAGCGGTAGCTGAACCCTTTATTGAGCGCGGTTCCCAGGTCGGTCCCGAGGCCGCCAAGCCCGTAGGTTGCCTCGGTCCGGCTTTCGCCCTTGTAACCGCCAAGGTGGGTGTCAGGGTTTCTGAGCGCCCACTCCACGCCGAACTCCGTGTCTCCCGTCATCCTTACTTCGGCAATGAGCACCTCGATGAGCACCTGCTTGGGGACCACATCAAGCTTTTGAATCGTTTCCTTGATGACCGCGTAATCTACCGGGATGGCGCGGACAATAAGCGAGTTGGTGGTCTCATCTGTTACTATTTTGAGTTCAGCCTGGAGCATCCCGCTAACCCCGGTCACACCGCCGCCGGTCCCGGTCTCCCTTCTGGAGGAGCCGGTCTGCTGCTGCCGGTCCCGGGTGTTCCGGTTCCTGCTGGACATTGATGACATTGAGGACTGGTTGTTGCGCGAGGATGTGTCCTTTTTTGTCTTTTGGGCTGTTGGGGAGGATTTCCCGCCCCCGCCCTCGCCGTAGAGGTTGCCCAGCACATCGGCGATATCAGCGGCCTTGGCATTCTCCAGAAAGTAGACAAAGACCTGCTCTTCGTTCCCGGCATCAACTGAATCGAGCGTCGAAACCCAGTGTTCAACTTTTTCCATGACCCCGGGTATGGAACTCACAACCAGAATGTAGCCGACCCGCTCTATGGGGATAAAGGAAACGCCGATGCCCTTTTCTGATGATTTGGCAAACCCCATAGCGGTGAACAGGCCTTCAAGCTCCTTTGCCATGTCCTTCACGTCGGCGTTTTTAACCTTGAAAAACCGCACCTGCATCTGCTCGAAGGTATCAATATCCATCACGTCGATAAAGCTCAAAAGCTTTTTTACATTAGCCGAGGTGTCGACGATGATGAGAATGTTGCCTTTGCTGTATTCCTGAATATCGCCGCCCGGGCTGATAAAGGGCTTCATAACTTTTGCCGCTTCCATTGCGGGAATGAAGCGCAGGGGTATTATCTGGATAATAACCCGGTCAGCGGACGTCATGGATTCAAGGGCTGTCCCGATCCCCACCTCCGGGACCGCTGATTTGGCCTCCTTGATGGGGACAATCTTGTAGATATTGCCGGTTTTAACGGCCGCAACATTGTTGATCTTAAAGATCGTTTCCATGATGGGCATCAGCTGGCTCTTGTCGATTTCGCCGCTGGTGTGGATATTGACCTTGCCGCGCACTGACGGGTCTATGACATAATTTATATTGAGGATATCAGAGAGGGCATTTATCACTTCGTAAATATCCGCGTCATCAAAGTCCAGGGCTATTTTCTGCTTCCCCGCGGATTCCGGAGCTGCTGTTTTTTGCGCAGTTGTCGCGCGCAGCTTCTGCAGCGCCTGGCGCTGGGACGGGGTGGTGCGCAGCTTGTCGGCGGGCTGCGCTGCGCCGGGCTCGACAATGGCCTCAGACTGCAACGCAGCCGGTTTGGCGCCCGCGGCAGGGGTGCCTGTTTTTTCAGCGCTGCGCTGCGGCCGGGCAGGCGGCGCAGCAGGAGTTTTTGCTGCTGGCGTGCCGGCACAGCTGACGCAGAAAACAAGCAGCCACAGGCCGGTGACCCAGCAAAACTTTTTAACTGAGCACAGCAGGGGTGCGGGCAGCGCGGGATGAAGTGGCATCATATCGGCATTTAACCCTTTGTTTCTTTCTTCATGAAACCGCAGATCACCACGGTAACAATAACCTCCCGGGGCTCCCTGCGATTCCTTACACTAATTTTAAGATTGGGAATTGTCAAGAGTTTTTGACCGGTTTCAATACTGTAGACAAAGTTTTTCATCCTGCTGAGATCAGTGGTAAAGCGCACCTGTATGGGGACCGTGACCAGGTCGGCCTGCTTGCCTGAGTCCATAACCTTAACGCTCTGAATCTCAATCGAGCTGCTGGTGGCAATGCGGTCTATGGTTTTCTGAATGTCCGCGGCAGACAGCGAAGGGGTTTCCCCTTTCAGCAGGCTGCTGCCTATCTTCACATCATCCTTTTTCAGGAGCTTCAGCTTTTTTTGCAGTTCGTCCTGCTTGCCGATGATGCGGGTATATTTTGCAACCGTTGCCTCCTTGAACGCAAGCTCTTCCTTCTGGCCGGAAAACTTATCAACTGCCGGGAACAAGATAAATTTAACCAGCACGAAGAGGCCCACGGCCGCGGCACCGGCAATAATAAACCGTTTGTCCCGGGCAGAAATTTTTAACGCCATGCGAGGGTCCCTCTCATTTTTTTAACGCTTCCGGCGTCATCTCAATTTTAAAGTTTTCTTTTACCCCGCCGCCCTTGGTGATGGGCGAGGTGAATTTTACCTTTTCAAACAGTTTTGAATCTTCAAGTATGGGAATCAGCTTGGAAGCCGAAGTGGAATACCCGGAGAGAATGATCTTTTTTTCGTCCCCGCTAAATTCAAAATCCGTCAGCCAGCTGTCATCCGGAATGAGCTTGGTGAGTTCCTCCAGAATTTTCAGCTTTGATACATCAGCATCCCGTATCTGTTTTATCTCGGCATCGTATTTTTCTGTCTGTTCAATTTCCTTCTGCAAAGCCTCTACCGACTGCGCGGCGACTTTTAAATCAGTCAGCTGCGCATCCAGCTCCGCCAGGCGGGCATTTGTTACCAGGATGTCCTGCACCAAAAAGCCGACCGCCAGAAGGACAATGACACAGGATGCCACCACGGCAGCGATCTTTTTTTTGCTCTTTTTCTTCTTCGGCCGCTGGGCAGCAGGTATCAGGTTTATATCCAGCGGTATCCGCCGCACCCCCTTCAGCGCCAGGCCAAGCGCTACTGACAGCAGCGGCAGCTTGCGCTTATCCGCCGGTTCACGCACGGTGATGGCCGCATCCGGCATGATGCCGACATCCATTTCCGCAGACTCAGTCTGCCGGGTAAGACTCTCTTCATCCAGCTCTTTGCCGGACAGAAGAACACGAACGGAACGCTCTAGCTCCGTATGCTCCGGAAGGTTGAGCATGCCCCGCTGGATTTCCTGCTGGATCTCCCGCAGATAGAGGGCTGCCGGGAGATCTTTTGCATTCTCCCGGTTGGTCGCCTCAACTGGCAGGGAGCGGGCATAGTAGAGCGTGTTGTCACTGACCAGACTGAGTTCCAAATGGCTGTTAGCGTAGGAAACAAGAACTTCAAGCTGCGGCGCTGCCGCATCTGCGCCGGCGGAGGAGCTTTTCAGCGCTTGGGGAAAAAGCTGCGGAACCGCCTTCTCCAGCCGTGCCAGGAGGGCACTCTGCTGCAGAGCGTTTTTTGACCAGAGCCTGTCCGTGCCGGGGCGGTCGGCTTTATAGCTGTTGAACTGCGCGGTGGAGGTCAGCTCGATGCCCCGGGGGCGCAAACCGATCTTTTTGAACAGGTTGAGGTAATAGTCAACCACCTCTTTTTTGACCACAACAAGCATCAGATAGAGCTGATTAGTTGCCGGAAAGCGCTTGAGGATGTAGTAGTCGAAATAGATGGCATCCAGGGAAAACGGCGTGAGCCGGTCCATTTCATAGCTTAAGGCATTGCCGAGGTTCTCCTCCACGGCAAGCGGCAGATAGACTGCCTGCATCAGGACCTTGTCCCGGGAGAGGGCCAGAAAAAGGTTGTCCCGTCCGCCCGGGTGCAGCCGGAGAAACCGCTCAAGGTTGTAGAGAAGCGCCTCTTCCCGCTCTTCTCCCTTGAGTTCGCCGAGCGGCATGATTTCATAGCCTTCCAGATACGTTGCACGCAGCCCCTGTTTCAGGGATACCACCACCAGCTGCTCGTCTTTAATGAGGAGTCCTATGCTCTGCATGGCTTTCGCACGATTCCTGTTTCACGGTTAATCGCTGTTACGGTTACCGGTATCTAACAGGCTGTTGAAAAACACCCATCTGCTGCGTTGCGCTCATCCCTCGTCATTGCAGCGTACCGCGCAGTACGCCTCATTCCTCGTGATTTCGCGCGCCTTGCATCTGAATGTTTTTGACCAGCCTGAAAAACTGCTTTTTCAACAACCGGCTAAAGAAAATAATTACTAGCCGGGAAGCCCCGCCCTGTGGGCGGAGAGCTTCACTTTCCCTCTTGCCAGTGCATTATGAAAAAGTTGTTCTTGGTCAGAAGGACAACACACGTAATGTCCCTGCTGGCAGCCTCAACCAGGCCCCGGCTTTTTATTCTGTAGTAACGGGCGTCGCCCTCGCTGCCGATGCTTATATCCTTTTTCCATAGTTCATAGTTTTTAAATTCCGGCAGCCGGTCGGCCGGCGAACTAAAGCGCTTCTCCTTGCGCGCACGCACGATCATTTGCGCGGTCTCTGCATCCATGCCCTCCAGCAGCTGCAGCTGCTCTATCGATGCGGTGTTTGCATCGATTTTAAATGTGGTAGAGGTGGAAAACGTAGTAAAAATATTCACCAGGCCGAGATTGCGCTTCTTCTGCTCGTCCAGCTCGTCCCGGGCAGCGGCTTTTTTCTGCTGCCGGGCCACTGGTTCCTCACCCCCGCCTTCTCCGCTGAGCAGCGCCTGCAGCGCAGCAGCATCAATGCCGGCGGTTTGCTCAGGGCTGCCGGAATCACCATAGAAGATCTGCTCGTCAATGCCCTTAACCAGCAGCAGGTCTTCTATCACCGGCAGGTTGCCGTCCCGGCACTCGTGGGGTTCTGCCAGGGAGCGGTAGTAGTCCTGCTCGGCGCCGTTTACCCCGGTGATTTCATGGTCCGCGTCCCACCAGTCGATCATTGAATCAGCTACCGTATCGCGCTCTTCACCTTCCAGCCCGATTTTTTCCTGGAGCAGGGTCTTCAGCTTGGTCGGGTTCTTTTTTGCCTCGCGCAGGAATGCATTGATGCCGATCTTGTTGTTCTCATCCTCTATTGAGACCGCGCAGGAATGGTCCCCGAAGCTGAAATTTATGGGGCCGATACCCGCCTCCCAGGCAATTTCCGGCGCCTTTGTTTCCGGTTCTTCCAGGGTGCTGCGTGCCGGCGGCCGGGCCATGTTTCTCATCAGCTCCACAATGGCCTTGTTAATGCCGGCCTCAGCGCAGTAGGCAGCCTGTTCGCCGTCCCGGAAGTTTCTGGTAATGACGGTTTCCGTGCGCATGGTCCAGGAAAATTCAGCGCAGATAACGGTGAGCAGTGCTATGACCCAGAGCACCAGCAGCAGGGCAATGCCCTTGTCGTTGTTCATGCTTGTGCGTACCCTGCCTGCGGCAGGAGCCCCCGCCCGCAGGCCCTATATGCCGTAATTATACATGGTGGCAATGGTATCAAGCCCTATGGGAACGATAAACTCCTGATTAAAAACCTTGCCATTGCCCATATCAAAGGTCAGGCTCACCTCGACCGCGCGCGGGAGGCGCAGTTCCCGGTCGACCTTGGTCCGGGGGTCCCAGGAGTTCACCCATTCGCCCTTCTCCCCCGGGTTTTTCTGATCAAAAAAGCGAAACTGAAGCTGTTTCACCTCCGGGTCTATCACGATGGCGCGGCGGCGGTCCCGCAGTGAACGCTCTGCCAGGTTTTCCCCTATTGCCAGGTCTTCTCCTGCCATGAGCCCTGAGCCGTCTTTCACCCAGAACTCAAGATAGGAAAGCCCGTGCAGGGTACTGTACAGGTTTGCCGAGGAAACAAATCTCAATGAATGCGGCTCACCAAAGAACGCATAAAACTTTACGTGCTTGTCAAGCTCTCCCGGAGTCATGGTATAGGGGAAGCAGGAGCGGATTTCCCGGTACATAAGTTCCGTAACAGCGCGGATCTTCTGATACAGCTCCAGGTCGCGCTCCCCTTTATTCCAGGCGCTGGACCCGAGGCGGAACGAGGAAAAGATCACGCCGATCACCAGAGAAAAAATGGTGATGGCGAGCAGCATCTCGATGAGCGTAAACCCGCGCGGATGGCGCTGCCGCACCAAAGGGCCGGCCGTTAAAAAAGCTGGTTGCTCTGCTTCCATTCTTTTTTCCGGATCGTCTTTAAGGTCGTAAGCGTTACCTGCCGGGTGCGCTCGCCCACGCGCCATTTCACGGTTGACTCCAGCTGAAAGGTCTCTACCTTCAAGTTCTTGTAGACCTGTTCATCTTCAGGAGCAGCTTCGTGAATATAGGGAACCACCCGCGTCTCCCAGTCATAGCCGTCAGCGAAAGCGCCGCTTTGCGCTGATTCAGCCAGCTCATCCGCAATCTTTAATTCTTCAAGCTTCTGCTTTGCGTAGAGGGTGGCCCGGGTGACCTCCTGGGAGGTGGTGCTTGCCCGCAGGGCCACAGAGAACTGCAGCAACAGCACGGTTACCGTGATGGCCAGGATCATGACGGCAAGCAGTACTTCCAGCAGCGTGAAACCGCCGTCACCCCGAAGCGCGGGGTCAGACATCAAGCTCTTCAAGGGTCACCACTCCGGTTAAAAATGCAACGCTTACTCGAAATTTCCGGTCACGGCTGTCAGCAAGTACCAGCTCCCCGCCCTGTGAGGTGCCGTCAGGAAAGAACACCATTTGCATCAGTTCCTCTTTTGGTGCAGCGGTCTCATTGTCACCGACCGTAATCTCTTTAAAAGTTATGCCCTCGGGAAGTGAAACAACCTTTATTTCAGGCCTTTTTTTTGCTTCCTCTGCGGCCTGCTCCGCATCGGTGCCCGGCTCTTCTGCCGCCAGGTCCGGGGGAGGAGGCTGGGGAATACCGCGGATCACGACCCGCCTGTGTCCACGGTCAAATATTACGCTGTAGGGCTGCGAGCGGTTGACTGCCTGGCTGCGCGCGTAGCGAAGCGCCGCCGCAACCTTTTTAGCCGCGGTTTTCAAGGTCAGTCCGCCGATGCCTCTGGTGACCGCGGGACCGGCCAGGGCCAGAACAAAACTCATGATAACCAGGACAATCATGAGCTCAATAAGGCTGAAGCCCTTGCTGGCCGGCCGTAGGCTGCTGCTTTTCATTGCCCTGCGCTACTCTTCCTTTGCCTGGGCACCAAGTACTTTCCAGCTCACAATATCGGCATTCTCTGCCTCGCCGCCGGAGGTGCCGTCAGCGCCATAGGATGTGATGTCATAATCGCGCCCGTCCTCACCCGGGCACTTGTACTCGAAGGGGTGCCCCCATGGGTCAAGCGGAATCGATTTAGGCAGATACGGGCCTTCCCATTTGGGATCGTCCCCCTTTTTTACCAGCTCCTCCAGGTCTTTGGGAAATCTCCCCATGTCAAGCCTGAAGGTATCGATGGCAGTGCAGAACAGCTCAATTTGCGCCTTGGCAGTCTTCTGCTTTGCCGCGCCCACCTTGCCGAACATGCGCGGCGCGACCAGGGCAGCAAGAAGCCCCAGGATGATGATAACAATTAACAGTTCAATGAGGGTAAAACCCTGTTCTCTGCTGCGTTTTCTGCGATCATCTTTTCTCATCTTGTGTAACTCCTCCTCACGTGGAACCTATCAATCCGAAGCCCTTCCGCAGGATGCGCCGGCGCCCTACAGGGCTATATCATTAATGCTCAAGATCGCCCAGATGATTGAGAGCACTATAAAGGCGACAAGGAATGACATGACCAGTATCAGCAGCGGCTCAAGTACTGAAATAAAGCGCTTGACCGTGTTCTGTATGTCCAGATCATAGGTGTCTGCAACCCGGATAAGCATCTCGTCAAGCCGCCCGGTCTCTTCTCCCACCCGTATCATGTGCATTGCCAGGGAGGGGAAAACACCCGCTGCCCGCATGGGGCCGGAAACGCCTTTGCCCTCCTTGACGCCCTTGCTGATGTCGGTTATCGACTGGGAGATGATTACGTTGTTGATAATCTCCCTGACGATGATAAGCGACTGCAGCAGCGGAACGCCGCTGTTGATGAGGGTGCCCAGGGTGCGGGAGAGCCGGGCAACCTCTATCTTTAAAATCAGCGTCTTTAAAAACGGGAGCCTGAGCTTGAACGTGTCCCAGGCCAGTCGCCCCCGCTCTGTCGCGCACCAGCGCTGAAACAGTATATACACGAGGATGCCCAGACCCAGGAAAAGCCACCAGTAGCTCTGCACTGCGTTGCTGAGCGAGAGCAGTATCTGCGTCGGCAGGGGCAGCGCCTTGCCCATTGATTCAAAGATCATGGTGAAGCGCGGTATGACGAATAACAGCATCACCACGATCACGATGGCCATGACGCAGACCAGGATGATCGGGTAGATCATGGCGTTTAAAACCGTGCTTTTGAGCTGCTGGGAGCGCTCCATGAAGTCAACCAGCCGTGCGATAACCAGGTCCAGCACGCCGCCCGCTTCCCCGGCCTTTATCATATTCACATACAGGCGGTCAAAGACCCGCGGGTGCTGCGCAAGCGCATCAGAAAACGAGCGGCCGCCGCGCACATCCTTCAGCACCTCCTGCACGATCTTTTTCAGCTTTACCTCTTCCGTCAGGTCCACCAGGATTGACAGCGTCCGGTCCAGCGGCAGCCCGGCCTTTATCAGGGTCGAAAGCTCCTGGGTAAAGGCCAGCAGGTCTACAGCGGAAACGCTGCTAAAGGGCAGCGTCATGGAAGAAAAGCGCATTGAAAGCGAGAGCTTCTGCCCTGCCGAGGAGAGGCTTATTTTAATGGGAATATAGCCCATGCTGTGCAGCTTAGTCACCAGCGTTCCCTCTTCGGGCGCGCTCATGATGCCCTCAATGGTTTTTCCCATGTTGTCGCTTGCTTTATATATATACTCTGGCATGATCGTGTAGATGAAAAACTGCGGTTAGAAAACGACTGCGACCGGCAGCCCCGGTCATTCCACCTGCGTCACTCTCAACACTTCAGAGATGGTGGTCACGCGCTGCTGGACTTTGACCCACCCGGATTCCCGCAGCGTCCGCATGCCGTGGCTGCGGCCCTTTTCTTTTATGCTCTTGCTGTCCGAGCGGGAGAGAATGAGCTGCCGCACCTCATCTTCGACCGGGAGCAGTTCATAAATGCCGGAGCGCCCCTTATAGCCGGTGTTGGCGCAGCGCTCGCATCCCCGGCCCGTGACTATGCGCAGGTCGCGCAGGGCCTCTGAGGACAGCTCCATTTCCTGCAGCATACCGAGATCCGGGACATACTCTTCCTGACAGTGCGGGCATACCACCCGCACCAGGCGCTGGGCCATGACTGCCAGCAGGCTTGATGACAGCAGATAGTTCTCCATGCCCATCTCCAGCAGCCGCGTTATGGCGCCGGCAGCATCGTTGGTGTGCAGGGTGCTGAAAACCAGATGCCCGGTAAGCGCCGCGTGGATGGCAATCTCCGCGGTCTCGGCGTCGCGGATTTCACCGATCATGATAACATCCGGGTCCTGTCGCAGGATTGACCGCAGGCAGTGCGCAAAGGTAAGGCCGATGGAGGGTTTTACGTGAATCTGATTGACGCCGCTCAACTGGTATTCTACCGGGTCTTCAACCGTTATGATTTTTTTATCCGGAGAGTTGATTTTATTTAAAGCGCTGTACAGGGTGGTGGTCTTGCCGCTGCCGGTCGGCCCGGTCACCAGGATGATGCCGTAGGGCCGCGCAATAAGGTCCTCAAAGCAGGCCAGGTTATCATGCGGGAACCCGAGGTGCTCAAGGCTCAGGATGATGCTCTCCCGGTCGAGAATTCTCATCACCACGCTCTCGCCGAACAGGGTCGGAAGGGTGGAGACGCGGAAGTCAATCTCTTTGCCCATAACACGCAGCATGATGCGGCCGTCCTGGGGCAGTCTGCGCTCGGCAATATTTAGCTTGGACATGATTTTTATTCTGGAGATGACCGCTGCCTGGAGGCTTTTGGGCGGGGACTCCATATCATGGAGAATGCCGTCAATGCGGTAGCGCACCTTAAAGGCGCCATCAAACGGCTCAAAGTGGATGTCACTTGCCTGCAGCTCTATGGCGCGGGAGATGATCAGGTTCACCAGGCGGATTACCGGTGCTTCCGAGGCCAGGTCCTTCAGGTGGTCAACATTGTCATCTTCAATCGAGAGGTCTCCCTTTTCATCCTTAATATTTTCAATAATACGGTCCATGGAAGATGACTCGGTGCTGAAGAGGCGGTCAATGGTGTCAAGGATCTCGTTTTCCTTGGCGAGCGACAGCTCCAGGGTGAGGCCGGTAGACATCCGGATAGCGTCAAGGCTAGCCTCATTAAATGGATTATAGATGGCGATGGAAAGGGTATTGTCCTTCAGTTCCAGGGGCACGATGCGCGCCTGCTTCATGAATTTTTCCGACAGGCTTTCAATAAAGAGCGTCTTGCCCTGGTAATTTTTCAGCGAGATATAGGGAATATGAAAATAATGGCCGAGGGTCTTCAGCAGGTCTTCTTCAGAAATAAAGCCCATGTCCACCAGGCGCTGGCAGATCTGCTGGGGCGGGTCTCCCCCGTCCTCACCAATAACGGTCTTAAGTATATCAGGAGTTATTTTATCCGATGACAGCAGAATATTTGATAACGGGTCTGTTGCGGCAAACATTATGCGCTTATTAGCTTTTGTTATCCCTGCGAGAGGGCTCTATACTAGTTACCGGCGACAGCGCCGGAATGTTCCCGTGAAAAAACAAAAACTGCTTTAATGAGAGAAACTAACCATCAAATATTTAATTGTTTTTTATACCATACCGCGCGATAGAGAGTCAAGTTAATTGCCCCTGCGGCGCGCCTGTTTGCGCACCGTGAAAGATAATCCCGCACTGCGTTGTTGCAAATATTCTGAATTGCGCTATAATGCTTTCCTGGCAAAAGGAATAAGCGCGCTCATCCCTTCGTATGTTCCTGCTGCATAAGCCGGGCTTTCCCGACGTATACCCGCAAACCTGCATTCCCTTTCGGGTACAACAATAATAACTATTCATGAGGAGGAGACTGCATGCCTATAGCACCCCATGGCGGTACCCTGATCAATCGCCAGCTTGAAGGCGAACAAAAAGAAAAACTCGCAAAAAAGGCCGGCAGCCTGGAGCGCAAGCGCTTAAACGCCCGGGAGCTGTCAGATCTGGAGATGATCGCAACCGGAGCACTGAGCCCCCTGGAGGGTTTTATGACCGGGGCTGACTATCGCCCGGTTGTTGACAAGATGCGGCTGGGAAACAACCTGCCGTGGACGATTCCCATCACCTTGAGCGCGGACAAAAGCGACGTGCAGCGGTTCAAAGAGGGCAGTGACGTTGCCTTGGTGAACGCGGCGGACGAGGTGCTGGCAGTGCTGCACCTGGAGGAGAAATTCAGCTTTGATAAAGCGCATGAGGCGCAGCAGGTGCTGCGCACCATTGATGACAATCACCCCGGGGTCCAGTATCTGAAATCCTGCGGCGATGTCTACCTGGGCGGGAAGATAAGCCTGCTCGAGCGGCCGGCACATGAGGATTTCCACGCCTGTCGACGTGACCCGCGGGAGACGCGGCAGATTTTCAGGGATAACGGCTGGAAGAGGATTGTCGCTTTCCAGACCCGCAATCCCATCCACCGCGCCCATGAATATATTCAAAAATGCGCGCTTGAGATAGTGGACGCGCTGCTGGTCCATCCGCTCCTCGGGGAGACGAAAAGCGATGACATTCCGGGAGATGTGCGGATGGCGTGCTACGAGACGCTGCTCGGAAAATATTACCCGAAAAACCGCAGCCTGCTTTCCATCTTTCCGGCCGCCATGCGCTATGCGGGGCCGCGCGAAGCCATCTTTCACGCCATTGCCCGGAAAAACTACGGCTGCACGCACTTTATCGTGGGCCGCGACCATGCCGGGGTGGGCAACTACTATGGAACCTATGACGCCCATTATATTTTTGACGAATTTAATCCGGAGGAGATCGGGATCACGCCGCTCTTCTTTGACCACACCTTTTACTGCCGGACCTGTGAGGGCATGGCCTCGAGTAAAACCTGCCCCCACGATGCGCAGCACCACGTTTTCCTGAGCGGCACCAAGGTGCGGGAAATGCTTACCAGGGGCGAAGTGCCGCCCATGGAGTTCACCCGGCCGGAAGTGGCGGAGATCCTGATCAGCCACATGAAGGAATCGAAGTGACCGTATCAGTGCGCTGCAGTGGCTGAAAAAAAGTTATTATTCTGGGTCTTGACTGCGCGACCCCGCAGCCTGCGCACGGATTTGTCGCTCACTGATGTGGCGCCCACGCTGCTCAGCCTTCTCGGGGTCCCGGTGCCGCAGGACATGGAAGGAAAGCGCCTGACCGGTTCCGGAAACGGAGAGAAAACCGGCGAGCAGGTTTACTCTGAGCAGGAGCAGGAAATAATCTCAAAGCGCCTGGAAGACCTGGGCTACCGGTAACAAAGCTGAAAGATGTCAGCCTTCAGTGATCAGGGCACATTGTTTGTGCTGACGGCTGAAGGCTTTTCAAAGAGAGGTTATCATGTCCATTGATCTCCACACCCACACCGCTGCATCCGACGGAACGCTCTCTCCCTCCGCCATCATCAACTATGCCCGGACAAAGGGCCTTGAAGCGCTGGCAATTACCGACCATGACACGGTAGAAGGGCTTGCGGAAGCCGCGGCGGAAGCCGCGCGGACAGCGTTTGAGCTGGTTCCCGGCGTTGAAATCAGCGCCCAGTACCCGCAGGGCACGCTGCACATCCTCGGATACTATATGGATTTTACCAACGCATCTTTTCTTAAAGATCTCTCGGTCCTGCAGGACGCCCGCGCGGATAGAAACCCCCGGATTGTGCGCAGACTTCAGGAACTGGGGCTTGCTGTCACCTACGAAGAAATAGAAGCGGAAGCAGTGAGCGGGCTGGTGGGCCGGCCCCATTTCGCGCAGGTGCTGGTGAAAAAGGGCTATGTGAAGGACCCCCAGCAGGCATTTGACCGCTACCTGAAAAAAGGGGCGCCAGCCTACGAGGAAAAATTCAGGTTCCCGGTAAAAGACGCGATCCGGATGATTGCTCAGGCGGGCGGGATACCGGTGCTGGGCCACCCGGTCACTTTGAACTGCAGCAACCTGCAGCTTGAGACCGAGATAGGGGCATGGAAAGAACTGGGCCTACAGGGGATCGAGGTCTACTATCCAGAGCATGATCATATTCAGACCAGGCTCTACGAGGAACTGGCGCGCAGGCATAACCTTGTTGCCACTGGCGGCAGTGATTTTCACGGCAACATGATAAAAGGAGTTGATCTTGGCAGCGGCAGAGGAAGTCTGAATATTCCCTATGCTGTCCTTGAAGGGCTGAAGAAGAAGAAACAGCAGTAGCATTATTTTTATTTGTTTTCAGGGGACGCAGTATTAAAAACCGGAACCGCAGTATATGAATCGTTCCGGGGTGGGCGGCGTGCCGTCTTTGGAAAAAATGAACGTCCGTGTACCGCTTCCCATTACCAGCCGGTTACTGAAACCCATGGGGCGAACCCTGAAGTCATACTGAATTTCAATCTCCTCCTGAAAATCCGGGTCGAAGAATTTACCGGTTGTCCCCTGGGCATGAAGCAGGAAAAAATTTTCCTGATGATAGGTTCCTGATGCGGGCTGGATAAAG
>Ga0209777_10005947_pt1 | contig 13887 bp, 9 predicted proteins | sample FrelakmetHBP12HB_FD_187147 | JGI IMG/M metagenome (GOLD analysis project Ga0209777, IMG submission 187147) | Freshwater lake sediment microbial communities from the University of Notre Dame, USA, for methane emissions studies -HBP12 HB (SPAdes)... | ecosystem: Environmental > Aquatic >...
CTTCCGATCTCCTCCTCGGTCTTCATCCCGTGGACCATCGGGACGAGCACTTCGCGCTCGATCTGCCCGAGGATGCGGTCCGTGACGACCGGCGCGGGGCTGTAGGCGCCCATGCCGCCCGTGTTCGGCCCCTTGTCGCCGTCGAAGACGGCCTTGTGGTCCTGCGAAGATTCCAGCATGTAGATGCTGCTCTCATCGACAAGTGCGAGGATCGACGCCTCCTCCCCGGTCAGCCGCTCCTCCACGAGGACCGTCTCCCCCGCCTGGCCGAAGGCCTTGTCCTTCATGATGACCTCGATCGCGTGGCGGGCCTCGTCCTGGCTGCGGCAGACGAAGACGCCCTTGCCGGCGGCGATCCCGGAGGCCTTGACGACCAGCGGCTCCTCGTGGTTGTCGACGTAATGGAGCGCGTCGGCCATCCGCTGGAACGTCCGGTACTCGGCCGTCGGCACCGCGAATTGCGTCATGACGCTCTTCGACCACGCCTTCGACCCTTCGACCTGGGCGGCCGCCTGGCTCGGCCCGAACGTCGCGATGCCGGCCTTGCGCATCCGGTCCGCCAGGCCGTCGATCAGCGGCTTCTCCGGCCCGACGACCACCAGCTCGACCTTCTCCTTTGTGGCGAACCTGACGAGGGCCGCCACGTCGTCGGCGGGGATCGGCACGCACTCCGCCACCCGGGCGATGCCGGGGTTGCCGGGCGCCGCCAGGAGCTTCGTGCAGTGCTTCGACTGCGCCAGCTTCCACGCCATGGCGTGCTCGCGTCCGCCGCCGCCGACCAGCAGGATCTTCATGGCCTCGATACTCCTCGGCCGCGCCTCGCGCGCGGCCGTCTTGTGGGTTCAGGGGAGGGGTATTCTAGCGGCTGCGCGGGCGCGCCTCAAGCGCAATGAGGACGTGTCTTCGGCGGGGCAAGAGCCGGGGCTCGCCCCGGCCTACAGCTTCGCCAGCACGCGCTCCGCCAGCGCCCGCCGCCGCGCGGCGTACTTGTCGTCCCGGGCGGCGCGCTTGAGCGACCGCTCGAGCGCCGGCGCGGCGTATTGCATTTCGGCCCGCGCGCCGGGAAGGTCCATCTCGACGAGCGCCAGGAGCGTGTAGTGGAGCGGGAACCGCCGCCACTTGCCGTCGCCTACGCGATGGGCGCTCAACTCCCGCAGACCCGCCGCCAGGCGCTCCGCCGACCGCGACAGGCCGCCGGCCATCAGGTTCCGCCAGTAGGCACAGGAGCAGATGCCGCAGCAGTAGGTGCCGGCGGCGTGCGCGTGGCCTTGCTCCATGGCGGCCAGGCGGCGCTCCATCTCCTCGGCTGCGCGGCCCAGGGCTTGCCGCACGACGGCGGCCTTGAGGCCCAGGAGGATGAGCGCGCGGCTCGCTTCTTCGCCGAGGATGTGGGCCGTTCCCGCGCGGGTGCGGATCTTCTCGCCGGTGAAGGCGGTCAAGCCTTCCGAGAAGTCCCTCGCCGTCGGCGCGAACAGGCCCGCGTACGAGCCCGGCAGCCCTTGCCGCGCGGCAATCCAGCGGGAGGCCTCCTCCTTGTCGGTCTTCGCGAGGGTGCGGCCAAAGAACAGGGCCTCGTTCAGGCGGTCGAGCGTGGCGCCCAGGCTGGTCGGATCAACGAGTTTCACCGGGCTCTCCTTTCTCGTGTGCGGCTCGCTCCTCCCACTCGTGGCGGGTCATCTGGAAGAAGCATCGGACCCACATTTCGCCGCACTTCGGGTTGAGCTCCAGTCTTTCCCCGACCGGGTGGAAGCCGTGGGCCAGGATCGATTGTCGCGAGTTCACGTTGTCGCGCCAGCAATGCGTCTCGTATACGTCAGCCTTGAGCGTGCCGAATACGTACTCGAAGACCAGCCGCCTTGCGTCGCGATTGTGGCCCCGGCGCCAGTAAGGCTTGGCCATGCGGTTCCCCTCGCCTGCAACGAGCGCCCCTTCGCGGCCTTCGAGGACCACGAAAAACCGGCCGATCATGCGGCCATCGGCGTTGTTGACAATCGCCCACTGCGTCTTGTCTGGCAAGGCCGCAAGCCGCTCAAGTTCCTGCTGGGATTCGGCTACCGTGGCGGGCGCGATGTTGCCGACCCAGCGGGTCATGTCCGGTTCCTGGTTCCACTCCTGGTAGTCGGCGGCGTCGCGCGCGGGGTCGATGGCGCGGAGCGTCACGAGTTTTCCACTGAGCGTAGGCACGGGACGCGGCATCGGAAGCTTGGCCATTGGAGACCTCGTTTCCTGTCGGGTGCCATGCTTTCGCGCTGTTGCGAAAGTATGGTCGTGGCGTGTGCCCCGCCGCGGTTACCACGCTGCCTTCACGCGCAACGTCTGCCCCGCCTTCAGTACCATCGCCGGCTCGAAGCCCGTGACCACCTTGCCGCCCTCGGCCTTGATCTCGCTGCGGACGGGCTTGCCCGTGGTGGCCGGGTCGCCGGCCGTCTCGATCGTGAGCACGGCCTTCTCGACGCCCGCCGGCAGGCCGAGCGAAAGCTCCGCCACGCGCAGCTTTCCCCACGCCAGGCGGATCTCGTTCGACTGCGTCTTCCCCTCGCGCTTCTGCGAGAACGTGCCCCATCCCTCGGCCGCCGAGAAGAACGACTGGTGGTTCTCCGGCGTCACGCGCGGGTCGAAGCCGATCCGCCCGCGCGGGCCGTGGTACGTGAAGCCCTGGGCCGCGAGCAGGACCGACCAGCTCGACATCGCGCGGGCATAGTGGTCGCCGCACTCGATCTCGTTCCACGGGTTCCGGACGCCGTCGGTGTACCGCTCGTGGATGGCCTTGACGACCGCGAGGCCCTCCGGCACCATCCCTTCCCAGATCATGCTGGCGGCCGCATGGTACTCGCAACCGGTCCAGACCTCCTCGCGGTAGAGGATCGCGTTCTTGATGTAGTCGCCGCGCGGCCACGTGCAGATCATGAGGCCCTTGCCCTTCTCCCAGATGAAAATCCGCGGCCGCTCGTAATGGTACTTATAGAGCGACATATCGCCGACCATATTCCACTTCCAGATGGCCGCGAGCGACGCGTCGACCTTGTCCTTCGGCAACACGTACCCGAGGTCGTTGACGAGCGACCACCACTGGCCGAGGACCTGGTCGACGAAGCACGCGTTGCCGTAGTCGGCGGCCCGCTGGCCCTGGGGGATCCGCTGGACGAAGTACTTCATCTCCTCGTCCCAGCACTCCTTCGCGCAGGCGGCGGAGCCTTTCTCGAAGATCGCGTGCCAGCGATGCGCCGACGCCTCGTCGCCGCACGCCTTGGCCATCTCCTCGGCCGCGCGAAGGGCCGCCAGGTACTGCGACCCGATGAACGTGTTCACGCCGACGACCTCGGTGTCGTAGGTGTTGAACTGCCGCTCGCGGGCGACGCCGTCCTCGTCCGGCCCGTCCCACCGCTTGATCCAGAACTCCATGGCCTTCTTGATCGCGGGATATTGCTTCTTCAGCCACGTGTCGTCGGCCGACAGGCGCCACTCGCGGCAGGCCTTGGAGATCGTGCTCGCGTGCCCGTCGGAGGCGGGCCCCTCGTTGCCGTCCATCCACGGCGAATCGCCCTGCGTGAAGCGGTTGTGGACGCCGCCGTCCGGCTGAAGGCCCGGCCCGAGGTTCATCTCGCGCATGTTCCGCTCGAGGGCCGGGAAGAGGTGGGCAAAAGTCTGCTCATAGTTCCAGACATGCGTGCATCCGCCGTGGCAGCAGTTGAGGCCCTCCCATCCGTAAACGTTCCCGGCCTTGGTCCAGTTCAGGACCCGCGTCGAGAGGGTGGACGCCTGCGACGAGACGCGGTCGAGGACGTACCAGGGGAGGGTGCTGGCGAAGAGCGTGTCGTGGTAGAGGCGGGTGTCGCCGGTGAGCCGGTCGAGGTTCGTATCGGCGTACTTGCACACGTCGGCGGCACTGGCGAACCAGTTCTCGTACATGTGCGACGACCGCGTCCCGCCCGGAAGGTGCCAGGCCAGGAGGAACGGTATCGTCTGCTTCTCGCCGGGCTTGAGCGTGAAGGGCACGGCGATGGCCCCGTTGACCGTCTTTCCGGCGGGCGTGGGCTCGCTCGGGCCCGTGGCGGCCGAGGGTTTGCCTGTGCCGAAGGTTTCGTTGAAATCCGATTGTCTTGTCCACGGCTGAAGGGCTTGGGTGGCGGGGTCGGCGGCCACGAGGGCCATCGAGCCGGGCTTGTCCTTCTGGGTCATCTCGACGCCTGCCCAGCGGCCGCTCTTCAAGGGCGCATTGATGTTCCCCCCGTAGCCCTTGTTGTCGACGCTGGCAGGGCCGCTATCCTTGTCGCCGGTCAGGCGCCCGACGGAGTTCTGCGCCACGGCCGCCAACGTGACCTCGGCCGGTTCCTTCCCGGGGTTCTCGACCGTGATGAAGAAGAAGACCAGGGGCAGGGCGGAGTCCTTCTCGTTCAGGGGAATGAACGGCGAGAACGTCTCCATGGACACGTTGACGGGCACGATGCCCCCCTTGAACGTGTGGCGCGCGATGGGGAACTCGCCGGCGAACTCGACGGCCGTGAAGCTGACGTTGGCCTGGAGCGATTGTGTCCCGTCGGACGTGCCAGTCTTGACGCGGATTGAGAAGTACGAGTCCGGCACCTGGATGGGCTTCGAGTCGTGGATCATCCAGCGGCGGAATTCGCCGTCGCCGCAGATCGAGAATCCGCCCGCGCCGATCCCGCCGACCGGCATCTGGCACGCCGCGAGGGCCTTGCCGGTGTAGACCTTCGGCTTCATCGGGTCGAAGACGTGCTTCAGGTAGTCGGCGTTGGCCTCGTCCCACTTCGTGCGCATCTCGGCGGCGGCCTTCTTCGCCTTCTCCTCGGCCTCCTGCTTCTCTTTCTCCATGCGGGCGATCTCCTCCTTGGTGATGCCGCGGGCGAAGTCGAAGTTGATGTGGCCCCAGGGGCCCGTCGCCTTGTCGACGACCTTCAGGTACACGCGGCGGCCCTGGAGCTTCGAGAGGTCCCAGACGACCTCCTCCATCGCCTCGTCTTCCTTGCCGGCGACCTTCATGAGTTCCTTGTCGTCGGCCGCGTCGCACAGGGCGATGTAGGTGGCGTTGAGGTCTCGGCCACCGCCGACGAGGAAGACGATCGCCCCGGCGTCGACGACGAAGGCGGGCGACCGCAGCTCGCCCGTGCCGCCGTCGCCCGACTGCTTGTCGCCGTCCTCGTACGTGCCCATGAAGTATTTGCCGTGCTTGCCGAAGCTGCCCCCGTGGCGGTCGTCGGCGTTCGCGGACGGCTGCTTCCCGAGGCTGCCCGTGACGGTCCACCCGTCGAGCGTGCCGGACTCGAAGTCCCACTTCACCTCCGAGAGCTTGAGGGGCTCGGCGGCGAGGCAGGGGAGGGCGAAGAGGAGCAGGGCGGCGAGGGGGATCAGAAAACGTGTCATGGGCTCACCTCATTGGGCCACAGTTAGCCCCCGGTGAATACACCGGGGGCGCCTTTGACTTGCCTTGAAGGCACTTGATTGTGTTGGCTCGCCTGCACGCGAGATCACAGCGAACCGCAGAATGTCGAATATCGATTTATGAATGCCGAAGTGAAAGCAACTGCCGGCCGCGGCCTTCGACATTCGATATTCCTTGTTGGACATTCCGCGGTTCGCCGTGCTTTTATCTTTGACGCGGGAACGGAACCCCTCACCCTGCCCTCTCCCACAAGGGGAGAGGGAAAAAGGGGCCGGACGGCCACACGGGGCCGCCCCTACGATTCGCACCCGCAGCAGCACCCGCCCGTGTTCCACACCGCCTTGGCCACGGTGCCGAAGCGGCGGACGATGTCGGGAATGGTGAACCACTCGTGCCCGTTGAGGTACGTGCGGACCTTGCCGCGGAACGGCTTCGTCCACCGCGCCGGGACGCCCTTCTTCCCGACGGCCGCTCCGACGATGCTGCCGGCGGTCGCCCCGGTGCAATCGTTGTCCATGCCCATCGCGACCGTGTTGCCGATGACCTTCGTGACGTCGCGGCCGCCCAGGGCGAGGCCGAAGATCACGAGCGCGGCATTGTTGTTCGTGTGGACATGCGACATGCCTGCGAACCGCGCGTCGACGAGGGCCCGCCCGTGGTGATAGTCCTTCACCTTGGGCGCCTGCTTCAGGGCCCACGCCACGTCGGCCGCGAGGCGGCACTTCCGCGGGATCTCCGTCAGGCCGATGCGGCACGCCTCCAGCGGATCGTCGACGGCGAATGCCGCGGCGATCACCGCGGAGAAGTACATCTCGCCGTAGATGCCGTTATAGCGATGCGAGAGGATGGCGTCGCGCCACGCCAGTTCGGCCGCCATCTCCGGCCAGCCGGGCGCGGCATAGCCCCACGGGTCGCTACGGATGTCGGCCCCGATCCACTCCATGAACGGGTTTCCGGTCTGGCCCGCCAGCCGCCACGAGACGCCCTTCTTCAGGTTCTCCAGCGTCACGTGTTCGGCCGTGCAGGCCATCGGCAGATACTTGAGCCACGCCTTGCCGACCTCTTCGATGGTGAAGCCGGGCCCGTAGTCTTCGAGGATGAGGAGTCCGAGGAGCGTGTAGGTGAGGTCGTCGTCGACGGGCACGTGCTTCAGGTTCGGTCGGGCGTAGTCGGCCGTGCGGCTCAGGTTGTACCGCATGCGTTGCGGATTTGCGACCAGGGGCCAGTAGTCGGTCGGCGGCATCTTCGCGCCGGCGTACGCGGCCAGTTCTTCCATGCTCGCGACGGGCCACCCCTCGACGGGTGCCCCGAGCGTGCAGCCGGCGGCCCGCGCGAGCCACGCCCCTTCGACGCGGTCGGCGTAGGCCTTCGGGTCGAACCTGCTCCAGAGCAGCCTCGGGCCGGCGGGGCGGGCTTCCCGGATCTCGTCGAGGCTGTTCGGCTCGCGCCGGGCCATCGCGGGGGAACGGCGGGTCCGCTCGAGTTCCTTGGCGAGCTTGTCCATCTGGCGGACGATCCGGTCGATCTTCGGGCCGACGCGGACGCCCTGCTCGTGGCGCAGCTCGGCCCAGAGGTTCAGCCAGTCGCCCGTTTTCCGCAGCGTGTCGAAATAGCCCATGGCATCGCCTTTCGTTGTGCGCGGGTCCCGAAGTGTTGTCGCCAGTGTACCCTGGGGCGTCGACGCGCTCAAGCATTCGTATGCCTGGGCGTCCCTGGAAAACTCTTGCGACTCCCGCCGGAAACGGTCAGATTGTTCTTTTGCCGGTTCACCCGAAACGCCTGCACAAGGAGACGCGACTATGTCACTGCCGGAAGGCCTTAACTTCGGTCTGGGCTCGATTCCCCTCCTCCGCGACGCCGAGACGCGGTCGATCACCGCCGAGAACCCCGACGGGGCCAAGGGCGGCGGCGCCCGCGCCAACATCGGCGACGACGAGTTCTGCTCGTCCTGCGCCCGCGAGCTGGGGCGCGGCTGGAAGGTCCGCCCCTGCATCAGCGTCAAGAAGGGCGACTCTGTCGCGCTCGCCGACATCAAGGGCCCCGGCGTCATCCAGCACATCTGGATCACGGTCGAGGAGAAGGCCCTGCGGTCCTGCGTCCTCCGCATGTATTGGGACGGCGAGAAGACCCCCTGCGTCGAGGTCCCGCTGGGCGACTTCTTCGCGTGCGGCCACGGCCTGCGGGCCCGGGTGGCGTCGACGCCGATCGCCGTCAACCCGACGGGCGCCCTCAACTCCTACTGGCCGATGCCCTTCCGCAAGCACGCCCGCATCACCGTCACGAACGAGCTGCACGAGGACATCGGCGGCTTCTTCTATACCATCAACTATGCCCTCACGGACGTCCCCGCCGAAGCGGCCTATTTCCACGCCCAGTGGCGGCGGAGCCTCACGACGCGAGAGTACCCCGAGCACGTGATCCTCGACGGCGTCAAGGGGCGCGGCCACTACGTTGGGACCTACCTGGCGTGGACGGCCCTGTCGAACGGCTGGTGGGGCGAGGGCGAAGCCAAATTCTACATCGACGGCGACAAGGAGTTCCCGACGATCTGCGGCACGGGCACCGAGGACTACTTCGGCGGCGCCTGGTGCTTCTACGGCCCCGACGGCAAGGAGCAGGTCTTCTGCACGGCGTTCCTGGGCGTCCCGCTCGCGCGCTACGTCGAGCACGAGGTGCCGCGCTACGGCATGTACCGCTGGCACATCATGGATCCGATCCATTTCAAGAAGGACCTGAAGGTGACGATCCAGGCCCTGGGCTGGTGGCCGGGCGGCAAGTACCAGCCGCTGACGGACGACATCGCGTCGACGGCCGTCTGGTACCAGTCGTTGCCGCACGCGAAGTTCCCGGCCCTACCTTCGATCAACGGGCGGTTCTCACGGTGAGTTTGGTATACAATGAGGGAGTGAGAACCACCATCAGGGAGGCCGTCTATGGAGAAGAGCACGCAGTTGAGCATCGCCATGGAGAACGTGCCGGGCCAGTTGGGCCGGCTGTGCCGTATCATGACGCAGACGAAGGTCAACATCCGCGGCATCTCGATCGCCGAGGCGGCTGACCTTTCCATCATCCGCCTGCTGGTGAGCGACCCCGAGGCCGCCAAGCGGGCCCTTCGCAACGCGGGCGTCAACTTCGTCGCCCAGCAGGTCATCGTACTGGACCTCGAGGACCGGCCGGGCGGCCTGGAGTTCGTCGCCGGCCGCCTCGGGGACGCGGGCATCAACGTGCAGTACTTGTACGGGACGGCCGATGGCATCGACGGGAAGGCCAAGCTGGTCCTGAAGGTCGTGGACATGGAGCGGGCCTGGCAGGTGCTGTCGTAGAGTGTAGGCCGCGGCGCGCCGCGGCTTCCTTATCCCTTGTAGGGCCATGACCGGCTGTTGCCGTTCGCGGTGGCCGCGGGTTAACGGCACAAAACGGCCGGCCATGGCCCTGCAACGGCACCAATGCGCCCGCTCTGCCGCCGGTCCACTCTTGAGTCCGCCGCGCCGTCCGGATAAGGTGGAGGTGGGACGATCTTCCTGGGGAGGTGGCGGCCATGCGTTCACTTGCACGAGCGGCGGCAATTCTCGCGGCGGTCCTGATGGTGGCGGCTGCGGCGCGGGCGGAAGACGCGCCGGGCAAGGACCTGAAGGACGATCCCCTCACCTCCCCCCGGACCCAGTGGTTCCGCGACGGCAAGTTCGGGATGTTCATCCACTGGGGCCTCTACGCCGTCCCCGCGGGCGCCTGGAAGGGCAAGGACGTGGACGGCATCGGCGAGTGGATCATGAATAATGCCCATATCCCCGTGTCAGAGTACGAGCCCCTGGCCAGGGAGTTCAACCCGGTCCGGTTCGACGCGGCCGCCTGGGTCCGGGTCGCCAAGGACGCCGGGATGAAGTACGTGGTCATCACCTCGAAGCACCACGACGGCTTCTCGATGTTCCGGACGAAGCTCACGCCCTACAACATCGTGGACGCCACGCCCTGGAAAAAGGACCCGATGGCCGACTTGGCCGAGGCCTGCAAGGTGGCGGGCCTCAAGTTCTGCTTCTACCACTCAATCATGGACTGGCGCCGGCCGGAGCAGAACACGGATTTCCCGAAGTATAAAGAATTTATGATGGGCCAACTCAAGGAACTGCTCACCCAGTACGGGCCCATCGGCATCCTCTGGTTCGACGGCGAGTGGATCGGCCCGTGGGACGCCGCCCAGGGCCGCGCGCTCTACGAGTATTGCCGCACGCTCCAGCCCGACCTCATCATCAATAACCGCGTCGGCAAGCGCGGCCGCACGGACGGCGACTACGAGACGCCCGAGCAGGAAATCCCCGCCGGCGCCGTCAAGGGCCGCCTCTGGGAAACCTGCATGACCCTGAACGACACCTGGGGCTACAAGAAGAACGATCAGCACTGGAAGCCCGCCGCCGACGTGGTCCGGAAGCTCGTCGACATCGCCTCGAAGGGCGGCAATTTCCTCCTCAATGTCGGCCCGACCGGCGAGGGCGAAATCCCCGCCGAGAGCGTCGAGCGCCTCCAGGAGGTCGGTCGCTGGATGAAGGTCAACGGCGAGTCCATCTATGGCACCACGATGAGCCCCTGGAAACGCTGCCCGTGGGAGGGCCGCGCGACCGTCAAGGGCAAGACGCTCTACATGCACGTGTTCACGTGGCCGAGCGGCCTGCGGGTCCCCTCGATCAAAGACAACCCGGTCGTGTCGATGAAACCGCTGGATCCGTCCATTAAGCTGGGCTTTCCAGACGTCGGGGGCAGCGTCGGCAACCCGGACGAGTGGTATACGAAGCCGCCGAAGGTCGACCCGATGGACACGGTCATCGTCGTCGAATACAGAGACAAGGTGGAGGCGGCGCCCGAGCCCGCCCCCGGCAAGCAGTCCGCCGACGGCGAGTTCCTCCTGAAGGGCGCGGACGCCGAGCTTCATGGAGAGACAATTAAGTACGAGGATGACAAGGACTGCGTCGGCTTCTGGACGAACGCAGGCGACTGGGCCTCGTGGAACCTGGAGGTGGCGAAGCCCGGAACGTTCCAGGTCACGCTCACGCTGGCGTGCGACAAGGGCGCCGGCGGAAGCGAGTTCGTCCTGGCCGTCGGCGGCCAGGAGCTCAAGGGCAAGGTCGCGGAGACCGGCGCGTGGACCGCATTCGAGACGCTGAAGCTCGGCACGTTGAAGCTCGACAAGGCCGGCAAGGTCGCCCTGTCCGTCAAAGCACTCAGCAAACCAGGCCTGGGGGTGATGAACCTGCGGGCCATCGAGTTCAAGCCGGCTCAATAGTCCACAGTTAGCCCCCGGTGAATACACCGGGGGCGCCTCTGTTTTGCGTGTGGAGCGCGAATGGCCCTTCGACGCACCCTGGCGGCGGTCCTGCTCGCGATGGGCGGGCTGGCCCCCGTGGCCTGTATTCCCCCCGGCGGCAACACGCCCCCCGCATCCGTCGCCACCCCTCCCGCCGCCGAACAACTCGGCATCCTCACGCCCCCGCCGCCCGCCATGCCGCGCGTCAACGGCCCGCGCGTCGTCGGCGTGCGGCCGGGCGCGCCCTTCCTCTACACGATCCCCGCCACGGGCGAGCGCCCCATGACCTTTGCCGCCAGGGGACTGCCCGAGGGCCTCGCGCTCGACGCCGAGACGGGCCGCGTCACGGGCGCCGTCGCCAAGCCCGGAGATTACCCGGTCGTCTTCACGGCCACGAGCGCGCGCGGCACCGCGGGCCGCGAGGTCCGGATCGTCGTCGGTGACCGGATCGCCCTCACGCCGCCCCTGGGCTGGAACTCGTGGAATTCGTGGGGCATCGCCATCGAGGAAGCGAAGATTCGCGCGGCCGCCAAGGCGATGGCCGAGTCCGGGCTCATCCAGCACGGATGGAGCTACATCAATCTCGACGACGGCTGGCAAGGCGACCGCAAGCCGCCCACCTACGCCCTCCAGGCCAAGCAGAAGATGGGCGACATGAAGGCCCTGGCCGACACCGTCCACGGCTTGGGCCTCCGGATCGGCCTCTACTCGACCCCGTGGAAACGGTCGTATTCCGGCTATCGCGGCGAATCGGCCGACACGGCCGACGGGCGCTTTAAGGACCCCGACACGAAGTTCGGCCCGTTCTCGTTCGAGAAAGAGGACGCGAAGCTCTGGGCCGAGTGGGGCATCGATTACCTTAAATATGACTGGAAGCCGAACGACCTCCCGCACGCCCGCACGATGGCCGACGCCCTCCGCGCGACCGGCCGCGACGTGGTTTTCAGCCTGTCGAATTCCGCCCCGTTCGACCAGGCGAAGGACTGGGCCGCCGTCGCCAACTCCTGGCGCACGACCGGCGACCTCGAGGACACCTGGGCGAGCGTCTCCTCGATCGGCTTTTCGCAGGGCCCCTGGCGCCCCTTCGCCGGGCCCGGCCACTGGAACGACGCCGACATGCTCGTCGTCGGCCAGGTGGGCTGGGGCCCGACCCTGCGGCCAACCGAGCTTACGCCGAATGAGCAATATACGCACATAAGCCTGTGGTGCCTGCTGGCGTCGCCGTTGCTGGTGGGCTGCGACCTCGCGCAACTCGACGCGTTCACGCTCTCGCTTCTCACGAACGACGAGGTCCTCGATGTGGACCAGGACCCGCTTGGCCGCCAGGCGGCCCGCGTCAAGGTCGACGGGCCTCGCGAGATCTGGGTCCGGAACCTCTACGACGGCTCGCTCGCCGTCGGCCTCTTCAACCGCGCCGACACGCCCGAGGTCGTGACGGTGAAATGGTCGGACCTGGGCCTGGGCGGCGAATGGGAGGTCCGCGACCTCTGGCGGCACACAGGCCTCGGCGTGTTCAGGGACAAGTTCGAGGCGAGAGTCTTGGTGCACGGCGTGGTGCTTGTGAAGCTGAGCCACGTGGAGTATGCTCGGTAGGTTGTTGGGCCCCGTAGGGGCGGCCCCATGTGGCCGCCCGGCCGTTGTTTTGCCGTTGTAGGGCCATGATACATCATGGCCGGCTGTTGACGTGGTTACGTGATGGGACATACCACAGCAACCGGCCACGATATAGCGTGGCCCTACGAAGGCACGGCCACGTCAACGGCCGGGCGGCCACATGGGGCCGCCCCTACGAACGTCAACACCGGCCTCGTTGGCCGCCCCGCTTGCGGGGCGCGTGTTGTCAAGGAACTCAACCATGCCCGATTCACGGAAAGACCTTGAAATCCTCCGTCGCCTGGCCGCCGAGACCGCCGAGATCGCGGCGCTGCCGGTCCATCGCGAGAAGAGTGCGCTCTGGACGGGGTTCAACCGCCTCGGCTGGACGCGGCCGCCCGTCTGGATCAACGAGATCTGCTGGAACGAGATCACGGGCCCCGAGATGGACCTCCAGTGCCGGGACGAGTTCTGCCGCGGCTGGGAGTGGCAGATGCGGTCGACGCTTTACCAGTGGCGCCATCTGCCCGTCGACATGGTGGTCGAGCCGGTCCTCTGGTGCCCGCTGGTCATTCACGACACGGGCTTCGGCCTCCAGCCGACCACGACGCGGCCCGAAGGGGACGGGATGGTCTGCGTCGACTACATCCCGATGCTCCGGACCGAGGCGGACTTGAGGATGATCCGCACGCCCGAGGTGACGGTCGACCGGGCCGCCTCGGACCGCCAGTGCGAGCGGCTGCGGTCGCTCGTCGGCGACACGCTCCAGGTGCGGCAGATCGGCTCGACCGACACGTGGTTCGCCCCGTGGGACATGCTCTGCATGGTCTGGGGCCTCCAGGAACTCTTTACGGACATGGTCGACCGGCCCGAGTTCGTTCACATGGCCATCGGGCGCCTCGTCGATGCGATGCTCTCGCGGCAGGACCAGCTCCAGGCCCAGGAGGCGCTCGCGCTCAACAACGGCAACTTCCGCATCGGCTCGGGCGGCCTCGGCTACTCCGACGAACTGCCGCAGAAGGATTTCGACGGCACGCACGTGCGGTTCATCGACCGGTGGGGCTCCGCCACGCCGCAGATCTTCTCGGAGGTCTCGCCGGCGATGCACGAGGAGTTCGCCCTGCGGTACGAGATGAAGTGGCTCGAACGGTGCGGCCTGAACTACTACGGATGCTGCGAGCCGCACCACAAGAAGGTCGGCATCCTGAGCAAGATTCCGCGGCTGCGGAAGATCTCGATGAGCCCGTTCGTGAACGTCGAGGAAGGGGCGGCGGGGTGCGGCACGCGGTTCATCTATTCGCACAAGCCGAACCCGTCGGTCTTTGCCCAGGGAAAGTGGAACCCCGAGCAGGCCCGCGCCGAGTTGCGGAGCGTCCTTGAGCGGACGCGCGGCTGCCACGTGGAAATCATCCTGAAGGACATCTCGACCCTGCGCGGCGAGCCGCATCGCCTGTGGGACTGGGCGCGGATCGCAATGGAAGAGTCGGAGCGGTTTGCGCCGTAGTGTAGGCCGGGGCATGCCCCGGCTTCCGTGTCGATGGTGCCGGGGCGCGCCCCGGCCTGCTTTGGCGCGGCGGGTCAGGAGACCCGCCGCGCC
>Ga0209777_10005948_pt1 | contig 13887 bp, 5 predicted proteins | sample FrelakmetHBP12HB_FD_187147 | JGI IMG/M metagenome (GOLD analysis project Ga0209777, IMG submission 187147) | Freshwater lake sediment microbial communities from the University of Notre Dame, USA, for methane emissions studies -HBP12 HB (SPAdes)... | ecosystem: Environmental > Aquatic >...
TTCAGGAGCAGTTGCTATTGGATCGCAGGCAGGACAAAACTTACAAGGTTCAAATACAGTTGCGATAGGTTATCAAGCAGGTTATACAGTCCAAGCTTCAGGCGCAGTTGCTATTGGTTATCAAGCAGGTCAAACATCTCAAGCAGTAAATACAATTGCTATTGGTATTTTAGCGGGTGCTACAACACAACAATCAGGATCAATTGCTATTGGATTTCAAGCAGGAAATATTTCGCAGCAAGCTAATAATGTAGCAATTGGAGTAAATGCAGGACAAGTTTCACAAGGAGGAAATAGTGTAGCAATAGGAGTTCAAGCAGCTCAATTGTTTCAAGCACAACAAGCAATAGCAATTGGAACTACAGCAGGACAAGTTTCACAAGGAGGAAATAGTGTAGCAATAGGAGTTCAAGCAGGACAATCAAATCAAACAGCAAACGCTATAGCAATAGGATTTCAAGCAGGTATTTCAACACAAGGCAATTCTGCAGTTGCGATTGGATATCAAGTTGCTACAAGTTCACAAGGGTTCTCAGCTATTGGTATTGGTTATCAAGCAGCTCAATTGTTTCAAGCACAACAAGCAATAGCAATTGGAACTACAGCAGGACTAAATACTCAAGGATCAGGTGCAATTGCTTTTGGATATCAAGCAGGACAAATAAATCAAGGTACAAATGCGATTGCTATTGGTATTCAAGCAGGACTAAATACTCAAGGATCAGGTGCAATTGCTTTTGGATATCAAGCAGGACAAGTAAATCAAGGTACAAATGCGATTGCTATTGGTATTCAAGCAGGACAAACAGGTCAAGGCGTCAATGCGGTTGCTATTGGCGTACAGGCAGCACCAAGAAATCAAGGCAGCAATGCGGTTGCGATTGGACCCAATTCAGGACAAACCGGGCAACAGTCAGGAGCGATTGCCATTGGATCCCAAGCAGGACAGACGGCTCAAGGAACTAATTCAATTGCTATTGGTACAAACGCAGGACAAACACAAGGAGCAAATAGTTTATATATAAATCCATCTGGTGTAGCAGCTGGTGGAGCTCAGGCAGCTAATACAATTGTATTAAATGCCTCAGCAGCAGCTGTGACTGGAGCAACAGCAAGTGCTTTCTATGTACAACCAGTTAGAACTGAAACATTAACAACAAACTTTCTTGTTATGTGGAATTCAACAACAGGTGAAATGACTCGTAGTGGAGCTGCTTCAGGTAATGCGAATAAAACCTTCGTTATTCAACATCCATCACCTGATAAACAAGATAAATATTTAGTTCATGCTTGTTTAGAGGGTCCAGAATCTGGAGTGTATTATCGTGGTGTAGATGAAATACCTATAGATAGTAACCAAATAACTATAACACTACCAGATTACGTACAATATTTAGCAACATACTTTACAATTCAAGTTACTCCAATATATCAAGGTAATTTTGTATTATTAAATTGCTCTGAAATAAATAATAATCAATTTACAGTTTATAGCAAAAATGGTTCTTGTAAATTTTATTGGCATGTTTACGGAAAAAGAAATAGTATTGATGTTGAAGTTAATAAGGCTGATGTTGTATTAAAAGGTGATTTAAATGGACCATATACTTGGATTTAATTTTAATTGAATAATAAATAATTTTTAATTGAATAATAATTAAAAATTATTTGTAAACATGATATTACTTATATTTTTATATTTTTTCTAAAAATACACGATATCCTTTATTAAAATATTTTATCTCGTTATTATATTTTTCAAGGAAATGATTTATACCATGTAATGGATATTCTAATGGTAATTTTTCAGTATCTTGTACATTATAAAGATAATCATCTATTACCATAAAACCTCCTTTTCTCAATAATTTCCATGATAATATACAATCATTATAAACATCTAGACATTTATGACTTCCATCGACATATATAAAATCAAATGTATCTTTATTTGCTATTAAATCAAGTAATACATTAGTCGAATCGCCTTGTAAAGCATTAATTCTATTTTCAAAACCAAATAATTTTGTATTATATTCAAATATATTTCTTACATTATTTTTATTCATTTTACTTAAAACATCTACTTGTTTTTTATTTTCACCATAATATGCTTCTTCATAATAATCTTTCCATCTATCAACACCATATCCAATTGAATTAGGAATTAAAGCAACAATATGTAAAAGAGAAACCCCAGCATAAGTTCCAACCTCTAAAATTTTGTGTTGTTTATTTGAATTATTTAAATTATTTTGATTGATTTGATTAAATTGATTTATAAAATCTACAAATATCTCTCTATCTTTTGTGGAAGGTAAGTCATTCGTCCAATTAAACATTCCACAATATTGTATTTTATTTAATAATAGATGTTCGTTTAATAATTTATTTGCCTGTTTTTCCCAAGATAAATTTAAAGCCCAATTATAATTATTATTTATTAACACTTCATTTTTACTTGGATTATCCATAACTTTGAATAATTCTAATAATGCTTTATTTTGCCATTCTTCTGTTGATGGATCTCCTTTAATAATAATGCCTCTATTTCCAACTGTATTTTCAAGGGCAGCAAGATTATTTGTAATTGGTAATGTTTTTGTGATTGCTGCTTCCAATGCTGTTAAACAAAATGTTTCCATAAATGTGCAGGGATATAACCAATATTCACTGCTCAACCATTCTTCAGCTAATTTTTGTTTGCTTACCCAACCGTGATTATAAATATTGTATAATGAATTATAATTTTTCAATAATTGCTTAATTTGATTAATTTTTTCACCTGCTACTTTATTAACCCATTCATTATTTAAATCACAAAAAATGTGAAGTGTTGCGTTTGGATATCTATTATAGATTTTAGGCCACATTTGTAGCAATTCGAGTAATCCTCTATTTGGAAATGATGAATATATGAATTTATTTTTTTGTTTTAAAGTAATATTGTTTGATAAAAATTTATTAAAATCAATACCATAATAAAATGGAACCATATAATTTTTCAAATCCGGAAATATATTACTTAAATAACTTACATGCCATTCACTCAAACAAAATATTTTTTTCAATTTTCTATGTAATGGAATTATATTACCAGTAAAGGTTAAATCATGTGCAACAAGATAAATGTTATCAACATTTCCTTCTATAGCAGCAGGATAATATTCTGAATATCTTGAAATAATACAAGTATGCACGTATTTATTTGAAATAAAATCATGATAATTATTAAGATGTAAATATTCAACATTTTCAAATATTTCTGATTTATCACAATTACAAAATACAATTACTTGAAAAAAACCATGTTTTTGAATATGTCTAGCCATTTCAATTATATAAGTTTCTGAACCTCCAACCCCATTTTTTAAAATAGAGCTTCCAGACCAATTACTAAAACCTCCATCTGCTACAAATATCAAATAAGGTTTAGAACTATTATTTCTTAAACAAATATCATCAAAATTATTATTTGGATTTTTATGCAACTTATTAATGTTTACAAAAATTTGATACCATGATAAAATTATATTATAATATTCAGCTTCAGGTTTGTTATTCTGTAAAAATAAAAGCGCACATTTTTCGCCAGTCTGACTATCTCCAAATTCATAACATAATTGAGTCAAATATCTTGGTAAAAAATGAAAACTTAATGTTGGTTTTAAACTATATTGACAGTGTAAAGGATATCCAATTTCAAATGCTTTTTTAAAGTAATCAAACGCAATCTTTTTATCATTTTCCATAAAATAATGGATACCTAAAAAATATAATGAATCAGGTCTTGAATTATCTAAATCATATGCCTTCTTATATAACTCTTCACACTCATTCCATGGCTTGTTAATTTTAAAATTAGATATTCTTGCTGCTTCAAATACAGCATCAATTTTTTCTTGAATAAAACCTTCTCTCTTACAATTCATTCTTTTAATAAAATAATCAAATGCTAATTGATATTCTTCAAGTAAATTATATGTTTGTCCCATATAATAATAACTTCTTGGATTTTCAGGGTCTTCATCTATTTCTTCTTGTAGTAATTTTAAATCGAGTTTTTTTCTCTCCATAGTTCTTTTTTCCATATAATCAAATCTACCATCTAATATAAATGCAGAATTCATAGGAATTACGACGTTTATATTATTATCCGGTGTAATAACCTCATGAATTTTGTGTATATATTTTAATTTTCTATCTGAAATTAAAACACGGTTAGATCCATACTCAACATCGTCACTTTTAATATATAATGTAAATGAATCAGAAAATTGATCTCCTCTTACCGTATTCAAAAATTCTCTCAATTTACCTTCAATAAGATATGTATCATCCAACATCAATGTATATTTACAAGTTTGCCCTGCTAATTCTAGCAATCTATTTCTACTATCTTTAAAGTTTATAAAAGGTTCTTGATATAATTTTCCTCTCTTTTTTCCAACTAATACTTTATTAATGATATCAATTGTTTGATCTGTACTTCCTGTATCTAAGATAGTCCACCGGTCAATTAAATGAATATTTTTCATTAACATATCTTCAAATTGAGGTCCAGCATTTTTAACCATAATACAAAGATTAATTAAATTATCATAATCTAAAATGTTTTTACCTGTATTATCGATTTCTATATAATATTTAAACCCGTATTTAAATGTATTGATATGAATATCTGGCACATAGATAACTAAATTAGAATTTTTAAGATGGAATTTATTATAATTATATTTCAATAATTCATTATTAGTATTTTGTTCTATTAATATAAATGCGTTTAGATTCATATAAATATTTAAATCTTTAATATTTTCATTTTCAGAAAAAATAATTAAATTATTTTTATATCTATCATAAATTATATTATCTGATGGTTCATCATCCAAATATGATTTTATCAAACTATTATTATTTTGATTACAATGTTCCAATATATTTTTTTGTATATTATCATAATGTATCTTATCACTTATAATGTGAGTATTATTAAATTTGTCATAACATTTAAGTGGAATATAACCTCCATGTGTTGTATTAAATGATATCAAATTATTAATATTGAAAATTGATTGAATTTCACTGATAAGACTTATTATTCTCTCTTTTACTCCTAAATCCTTTAAAATATTAAGATTATTATATTCATTATGAGGTACTTGAATAAATTCATGACTTAAAACATGACATGATTTTTTATAAATAGTTTTCATATAGACATTATTTTTATATAACTTTTATATTATTTGAAAATAAATATATAAATATATAAATTTTAATATAATTATTAAATTTATTAATAAATTATGGAATTATTAAAACCTAAAAAACAAAATTGTGAATTAATTGTAATTGATAACTTTTATAGTAATCCAATTCAAATAAGAGAATTTGTATTACAACAAGAATACATTGTTGAAGGCAATTTTCCAGGTAAAAGAACTAAATCTTTTGCAAATGAATCATTAAAAGAAGTGATTCAAAAGTATATTGAACCATTCAGTGGTAAAATAATTGATTTTCCAATGCCTACAAATACAAATATCAATAATAAAATATATAATGGTGCTTTTCAGTATACAACATCGAGAGATAGATCATGGATTCATATTGATGGTTATAATAATTGGGCTGGTATTATATTTTTAACACCGGATGCTCCTTTAACTTCAGGAACAGGTTTTTATCAATTTTATGATGGAACATCAAATGAAGATGAAATGATAAAAAATAATAGTAAACATAATATAGATAGTTTTAGTCAAGATATGACAAAATGGAAACTGGTAGATCAAATCGGAAATGTATTTAATCGTTTAATATTATTTAATTCAAAAAGATATCATATGTCAATGGATTATTTTGGTGATTCAAAAGAAAATGGACGATTATTTCAAGTTTTCTTTTTTACAACAGAGAAATAATATATGAAATATTATTTTATTTTTTAATTATTTATATAAAAATCAAATAAAAAATAACTATTTAAATTTATCATTTTAAATAAATAAAATGAAAAATATTTCATATATTATGCCAAATTGGTTTGGAACTGGATTATCTAATCAATTATTTTTTATCATATGGGGCATCATTAATGCTCATAATAATAAACAAAAGATTTTAATCATTGATAAATTTAGACTTGAACCTTGTACTGAAAATATGTGTTATGTAAGTGAGATATTAGATTTAGATGCTTTAAATATAATATTAAAAAATTTCGATATAGAATTGGTTGATTCTAAAAATATTAATTTTAATTTAATAAAAGCAACCTATGGATCAGAAGATAATTATTTTGATATTACAAATGAAATTAAGAGAGAATTTTATTCTAAAAATAAAATATCTATACCATCAAGATACTCATTAAATGACTTAAAAGGTGATCCAATTTTAGGTGTAAGAAAAATGTTAAAAATATATTATGAATTTAATGGTAAAGAATTTGTTGATGAATATGATGAATATTTATTTGATGGAGTAAATATCGATTTAAATTCACCTTCTGTAGTTCAATCGTGGAATGAAATTGATTTATTAATTAAAAATCAGAGACCATTATTTAGTTATTTACTAAAAAATATGCGATTTGTTGATAAATTTTACAAATTAACTGATAATATAATATTAACTGATAAAAATAAGGATTATATTTATATAAATGATTTAAATACTTTAAATAAAAAAATTAATGTTATTCATTTGAGATTAGAAAAGGATATGACATTTAACATGTCAGGACATAATAACATGGAAGAAAAGGTTTTTATCAAAGAGTTAGAGAGAAAATATATACAACTAATAGAAAAGTATTTTGATAAAAATGATATTATATATATTCTCTCTTATGAATTGGATAATAATGTAATAAAATTTTTAAGAGATAATAATTATGAATTTTATTTTACAAAAAAGAATTTATTTGAATGGCGTGAACCTCATGCTATAGTAGATTTATTATTAAGTGAAAAATGTAGTGGAACATTTATAGGAAATTGGCAACATCATAAATCAGATAATATGGGTTCTACTTTCAGTTATGTAATTGATGTTAGAATAAAAGAACATATCCAAAGAGTTTTTATTGATTTATATGATATTACAAAAGAAGAAATTGTTATTTAATATGTGCTTATTGAATAATAAACCTTATAAAATAAATATTATTTTTTAAATATTTATTTTATCAATTGTTCCATTTTTTTTATTTTATTTTTATTCACTGTTTAAAATATATTTCTCTTTTTTATAAGTGCTTGTATAATGATTAACATTTGAATTATGTAGTACATAATAATTAGTTTGTGTTCTTTTTCTTAATAACCAAAATTCACCTTGATTTTTATACCATAGCTGAGAAGTATTGGGAATATCATCCAATTTATTAAGTTGCTTTATATAATTTGTATTAGCCCACCAAAAATTACCACTATAATGAGGAGGTGTAATTTCATTACCATTTTCATAATAATTTGAATAATTACATCCAATTGTATCATATCCATTATTTAATAATTTTAAACATAGATCATGTTTTTCAAGTAAGAAATATAACATCATATCAATCCAATCATTTACATTTTCATAAAAATGATGACCTTCTTTATAACAAACACCTTTTGTATGTATATATAAAATACTAGAGTTCTGATGTTGTAGAGAGAATTTTAATATTTCATTTATAGTACAATTTTCTAATAAACTAATATCTGTAGAATAATTATTAATTATGATTTTATTATTATTTGAACTAATTTCTATTTCTTTTAAATCATCTATACTGATTGGATTACCAATATTAATTATATAAATATTTTCTAAAACATTGTAACAACCTGTCGATTTTAATTTATATATTAAATATTCTAATCTACTCAAATCATTATCTAAATTGCAGCTATGAATAAAGCAATATTTTTTATAATCATTATTAGATTTATATATTTCTTTTTTTTCTATTTGTGAATAAATAATATTATTATTTTCATCTAAATTATTTTTATAATAATTTTTCAAATATATTTCATAATGAGGAGGTAAATAAATGTTATCGGTAGCTCCAATAAACTTCATATTTGTTCCACGATTGAATAAATCTTTACATTTATTTATTTTATCTTCAATAGATGATTTATTTGTAATTTCACTTTTATTATATTCTTGATGAGCGAAATTTAATAGTTTGTTTTGTATAAAATCAGGTGTTCCAAAATAACTCAAATGCCAACCACCATACTGTATTCTATCACATCCTCTAAACCTTATATCATCACAACCAATATTAAGTTCATTATATTTTTTATATGATATTACTTTAGAATGATACCATTTTTCTTCTCTCATGCTATTCAAGTTATAATAATAAAAGTCTTGTTCTAAGGAATTTAACTCAATTATTTTTGGTGAATATTTAAGTTCAATTAATGTACTAGGATCAGGTATTTCATCAACATCTGCTATTATTAATAAATCTCTATCATTTAAATTTTTCGATAATTTTTCAATACCTCTTTTGATACAATTTCTTTGATATTTTTCATTCTTCCATTGTTGTTCTTTTGTTACATCTATATTTATATTATTATAAGGAAAATCATCAACAACAATATGAATTATTTTATCTTTAAATTTTTGTATTTCTGGATTATTTTTAATTTGGTCGAAAAACAATATTTTATCTTTTCCGACATGAGTTAATGTAGCTTCAACTAATATAAAATAATCGACAAATTTATCAAGAATATTTAGTCTATAAATTAAAATATCAATTTCATTATAAAATGTAAAACAATCTATTATTTTTTTAGGATTGTTTAAATTATTATATTTATTTAATTCAAATTGATTAGGCCATAAATAATTTAACTTATTAATATTTAGTTTAAAAAAATCCTCATATTTTATAATTTTTAGATTATCATTAAATTTATGCGTAAACTCATTAGATAAATGAAGACTCTCTTCTGATAAAATATTATAACCTGAATTCAATAATCTATCGCATCTTATATGTTCGAATATTTTACTTTCTTGCCAATCTGCGCCTGGTTGAGGTAATTGTCCGTGTATATTCAATAAAACCTTACATTTTGCTATTTCTTTATCTCTATTGTATTTCCATCCTGATATTATATTTACACTAAAACCTGAATCAATTAATTTATTTACAACATTTTTTCTTTTTATAGTTAAATCATTTATAGATTTACTGTTTGATGAACCACAACCAGTAATTATTCCAAAATCATATATTTTTTCAGTATTTTTATTTAAAACTTCTAATAAATTATTTTCTTCATTATAGATGACATATGGTAGATGAATTGTATTTTTTATATTTAAATTATTTAAAATATTAATGTTAGAGAGACTATAATCCATAATTGTAAAATTTATATCTAGTTTATTGAGTATATTAATAGAATTTAAAAGATTATTTAATCTAATACTGAGATTTAATGGTTCTAAATTTAAATAACTTACCTTTGTTTGTTTTAATAATGAAAGAAAATCTGAATTTTTAATGTCAGAATCAATTTCATTTACAAAAGTAATCATATCTGGTTGAATATAAAATAATTTATCTCTATCTTCTGTATATTGAACGTTATATTTTGTTTTTAGACTATCAAAATAATCATCAATAACACAAAATAAAAACGAACAAGGTTTACAATAAAAAACCCATTTTTTAAATTTTTCGAGAGAATTTTCATCATTTTTTTTTATATTTTCTTTGACAAGTTCATCAACATCGATATATTCTTTTTTTTCAGGAACAGATTCGGTAACAGATTCGATTACTATTTCTCTCTGAATATCAGAAATATCTGTATTAATTTCTTCAACTTTTTTTTCAATTACCTTTTTTTCTTCAAATATTATATCATTTTTATTGTCTGCATCATTTATTACTTCTACTTCATTATTATTTTCTTCTAAATTTAAACATAATAATTCATTCCATAATTTAGCTCTATTTTCCCAAGAACATTCCTCAGCATATTTTCTACCATTTTTCTTTAAGTTAACCTTATCTTTTATTGAAATTCCCAATAATTTATCTAATTCATTTCCATCGGTCATTTGTATTCCAAAATTTTTCATAGTATCAGGTAAACCAGCAAAAGGATAATATACGCAAATAACTTCTGACATAAGCATTTCTAATGCTGTTATACATGATGTTTCAGGAAATATACTTGGAAAAAACCAATATTCTGCTGTTGACATTTCTTTATATAATTCTTCTCTCTTTAATTTACCTAAATGTCTAATGTTATCATATGAATCAATTATCTTTTTCATTATTTCATCTTCTTTATCCTTAGGAAATTTATTATAAGAAGAAATTACCAGCTCAGCATCTGGCATATATTCCATTATTTGAGGCCATAATCTTAAAATAATACTCAAACCTCTCTCACTACATGAACTATAAATAAATTTATTTGGTTTTTTATTTTTAATATTATATTTAAATAATTCTAAATTTAAACCATTATTAATTAAATGTATCTTATTTTTAAGTTGAGGATATTTAGAGTTATATAAATTTTGTTGCCATTCAGTTAAACATATACATCCAGTTATTTTATCAATATATTTATCGACAATTTCTTCAGATTTTAGTCCACAACCATATGGTAATAAACATGTATCATGAGCCCAAATATATATTTGATATGCTGAAGCATGTTTATATATTTCTAAGAAACTAGCATATCTTGATATGATAATAGTGTGAATCGGATTTTTTTCAAGAAATTCAGATAATCTATCATTATGAATATAAGTTATATTATCAAATTTTTCTTCTTCTACATCACCTGCTATGTATATATCATAATTTTTTGGTAAATACTGTGCTATGTATGTTACAGCAGTTTCTGAACCACCTAATGCTTTATTTAAACTAATCGTATAATTCCATAATGAATCAGAATAACCAGTATAAAATAATACTTTATTACTTTTTTGGCATTCTTCTTTTTTGAAATATTGTTTTAATTCAAATTCTGAATAATCAATATTTAATCCATAATCTTTGAATTTTGAGAGAAATCTAAATTTATTATAATTAAAATTATTTTCATTTAAAAAATCAAAATATTCATTCATTATTTCCATAAAATTTGGAATATATTCAATACAATAATCCATAAAAAATTGTAAATTAAATAACATATTTCCTATCCAATGTTCGTTAAACATATGACATTTTTTAATAAATATAATTTCATACATTTTAGCAACTGTTTTAAATTCTTTTACTTTATCAGCTACTAAAATCATATAATAAGGTATCATAAATGCTAATTTATCAACATCTACAAATAATTGATGAGAATTATCACTTGTTAAATATTCGTTTTCAATATATTTTTTACTATTAAGATAAAAGTTATAAGCGACATTTGGCATATCTTTCCATAAATATTCAGTTATTAAATGATATAAACATTCACCTCTGGTATCATCATATTTAAATGACTCAACTAAGTAATATAACCCTTCTTCCTTTCTACCTAGTATACAAAAACAATTATAAATAGATTTACAAGAATTATATTTTTCTTGATACCAATTATCTTGAGTTAATGTTATTTTATACCATTCTATAGCTTTATCATATTTACCACAATCAGAATAACTATTTGCACAATAAAAAGCATATCTTAAATATAATTTATCATCATTTTTAAATGCTTCAGCGTGTGCTTTTTCTAATATTAAAGCATCCTTTAAATACTTATTAGGATCCTTATTTCTATTTCCACTTCTTCCTGAACACGTATAATAATTACCTGTAATAACTTCAATATTAGGATTAGGTTTTAAACAATCTATAAATTCATGAAGAACACCAACATATTTCCATCCAATTCTGTTATTAATCATTTGTACTCTGGTATAGCTTGTTCCATTTTCATTTCCAAATTGAAAATGATAACCGTCTTTATCTAAAATATCAGGTAATTTAAAATCACCACATATTTCATCATCAGCATCGAATATTATTGCATAATCAGTTTTATTAAAAGCATATTCCAATGCTTTTGTTCTATTATAACCAAAATCCTGCCATATATCATCAAATATCTCTCCTTTAATATTTTTTGTGTTAAAAAAATTAGTTATAGTTTCTTTTGTATTATCTGTAGATCCAGTATCACATATAACATAATAATCAAAATTTATTTTATCGCATAAATTATTTAAGGTTTTTTCGATAATATGAGATTCATTTTTAACAATCATGTTTAAACATACTGTTTTTTTTTCACTTATCATTTTATAAATTATAAATTAATTATTTTTAACTTATAATTTTATTAAAATAATAATAATTAAAATAATTAATATTTAAAATTATACTGTTATTTATTTTAATGGAATCATTAAATTTTGATATACCTGTAAATAAAGATAAATTAAATATTACTGAAAATAAAAAAATTAAACTTGCTGAAAATATTTATAAATTAGATGATGATAATGATGATAATAATAATAACGATAATAATAATAACGATAACGATAATAATGATAAATTAAGTATTATAGATTTTAAAACAAATATAAATATAACAAAAAAAAATTCTATATGCTTTGCGACAATGTGTAAAAATGAAGAAAATTGTATTAGAGATACATTAGAAAATATTTATAAATATATTGATTATTGGATTATATCAGATACTGGATCTACAGATAATACATGTAAAATAATTAAAGATTTTTTTAAAGAAAAAAATATTCCAGGTGAATTACATCATGATGAATGGATAAGTTTTGATAAAAATAAAACTAAATTATTTAATTATTGTTATAAAAAAACAGATTATATTCTTCATCTTGATGCAGATGATTTATTAGAGGGTGATTTTGAATTTAAAGATGAAGACGCTGGTAAAATTAAATATAATTGTTTATGTAAAAGAGGGAGCTCATCTTCAATTACATTTCAAGTTATTTTTATGTTTAATAATCACTATCATTGGAAATTTTGTGGTGTAGCACATACTATTATAAGATGTTTGGATAATCATGATAATATTCCAGATGGTTATTTTATTGATAGAAATTTTTATTTAAATTCCAGAGACAAAGGTAATAGAAGTCTTGATTCAGAAAAATATTATAAAGATGCTATTATACTAAGCAAACAATTTTTTGATACACTAATTGATGATCCAGATAATTTAAATTCACGTTCAGTTTTTTATACAGCACAAAGTTATTTTGATTGTCAAAAATATGAAGAATCAGCTAAATGGTATTCATTATATACAAAATTAAATAATACTTGGATAGAAGAAACATTTGAATCTTATTTGAGACTAGGTCTTATATATAGAATATTAAAATATAATAATGATTTAATTTCACAAATGTATATGATGGCAATTAATATTTTTAATGATAGAGCTGAACCATATCTAGAACTAGGAACATTTTATAACCAAAATAGAGATTTTCAAAAAGCATATGATTTATTAATCAAAGCAAAAGAAATATCTTTTGAAGAAGTAAAAAAGAAATATTTATTATATATTAATAGTAAATCTTATGGTAAATACATAAATGATGAATTATCAGTTTCTTGTTATTGGATAGGAAAATATAATTATTCTATAAATTTGATTGAAGAAATTATTGATGACCTTGATTTTAAAGAGAATAGAGAAAGATTAGTTCAAAATTTACATTATTCTTTAGATAAAATTGGTGAATTAAATAAAACAAATAAAACAAATGAAATAAATGACATTTCTGATAGTTCTTTTAATGAAGAAAATCCTTTAATAATTAATATTTAATTTAAATTATAGTACTAGTTTATATATAATTAAATATTAATTTCTTATGACATAT
>Ga0209777_10005949_pt1 | contig 13886 bp, 10 predicted proteins | sample FrelakmetHBP12HB_FD_187147 | JGI IMG/M metagenome (GOLD analysis project Ga0209777, IMG submission 187147) | Freshwater lake sediment microbial communities from the University of Notre Dame, USA, for methane emissions studies -HBP12 HB (SPAdes)... | ecosystem: Environmental > Aquatic >...
CCGCCACAAACGAGCAGCCGGTCGGGCGTTGCGCCGTTGACCATGCTACGGATGGCATCGGCAATGGTGATCGCAGTCAGTTCACTGACAGTGGCGATAATGCTTTCTCTGTTGATCTGTCCCATGGTTGCGAGCAAATGATGCCGATTCGCGAGTTCGAACACCTCTTTGCGGTCGAACGATGTTGGCAAAAAGCGGGTCAGCGTCTCGTCGCGACGCAAGCGCTCTAACAAGTCCGGATCGACCTTGCCTGACAGCGCGATTTTGCCACCAGCGTCATAGGGTAGACCATACAAAACCTGCATGCAACCATCGATCAGGCAATTCCCGGGGCCGGTGTCAGTGGCGGCTATCCGATCCGTGCCGTCAAGCAGCGTGATGTTGGCGATGCCGCCGATGTTGATGATCACACGCAGGCAACCGGGTTCGGCAAAACGACATTGATGATAGATCGGAACCAGCGGTGCGCCAGAGCCACCGAGGGCAATATCGGCGGCGCGAAAATCGGATACGGTGAAAATGCCAAGTCGCTTGGCGATAACCTCGGCTTCCCCGATCTGCAGCGTCCCACGATGGCGGCTGCCAAGGATGAGACGCGGCTGCGACAAATGCGCAATGGTCTGACCATGGGAGCCAATCAGATCGACGCTCGCTAACGGTAAGCCATTAACACGGCAAAACCTCTCGACACATTCGGCATAGAAGTGTCCGAGATAGTAGGATAGTGCCACCAACTCATAGAGATTGGCGCTACCGACATGGGCAACATCGAGCAATTTCCTGCGCAAAATGTCGGTATACTGGAAGGAATGCGAGATGATGTTTTGTATGTGACGCTGATGTACTTCAACGTCGCATAGGGCGACGTCAAGTCCGTCAGTCGAAGTCCCCGACATCAGGCCGATCGTACGACGAGTGGATTTATCTATTAGGGCGCTGAGCCGGGTCAGGGTTTTCTCCTTGTGCCTTCAGTCGTTCCAGTTTGAACCGCTGGATGCGATCGCTACTCTCTTCGAGCCGATGCGCCAGCACCGGATCGGACGCCGCCGCCTGCGTGATTGCCTCGGTCACAGGGATGATATTATCCGAAAGATTGCCGTAAATCAAGAGATCACTTCCCGCAAGAACTGCTTTGATACCGGCCTCTGCAGCCGAAACACTTTCCAGCGCCCCAGCCATCAGCAGATCGTCCGAAATTACCAGCCCGGCAAAGCCAAGGTATTCCCGCAATTCCTGCCGCACAAAGACACTGCTGAAAGTGGCAATCGCTTTGGCGTCTACCTGCGGCGCCAGCAGATGCGTCACCATGATTATGTCAACCTGCGCGTCGATTGCAGCCCGAAAAGGAATGTAGTCGCGCTGCCGAAAATCGACGAGCGATTGGTCTGATCTCGGGACCACATGGTGGGGATCACCGCAAGCCGACGCCAGACCGGGGAAATGTTTGGCACAGGAAAGCACGCCTTGCTCGCGCAGGCATATAATCTGCAGCCTGACCATATCCGCCATTTCTTCCGGATCGCTCGAATAACTGCGTGAATGGATGACATGTGCAGAATCGTCAGGCGCAAGATCACAGACCGGAATCAGGTTCAGATTAACACCGGCTTTGCGCAAATGCTCGGCAGTTCGCGCGGTGGCGGTCAGAAGACCCTCAGCATCACGTCGCAGTCCGTAGTAGCGGGGTGATGGATAAGCCGGGAAGTCACCTGCAAAACGCACAACCCTTCCCCCTTCCTGATCGACAGCGAGCAGCACAGGGACTTCAGATAGTGAGTGAATCTGTTCGGTCAGTTCGGAGAGATGCGCACTGTTGGAGTAGTTGCGGGCGAACAGGATAACTCCGCCGAGTGAGTTGGCTTGCAGTAGTGTACGGAAATCGTCGGGAAGTGCGCCTCCGTCAAAACCGCACACAAGCATTGAACCAAGACAGCGTCGCAGATCACCCATCAAACCGTCGCGACCGCGTTCTTTCCCTGCCCCTTTGCGAGGTACATCGCCCGATCGACCAGTTGTACGATTTCTTCTTCATTGCGGCCGTTATCAGGGAACGTGGTAATTCCAATAGAGACGGTGGCGTGCAGGAGCGGATATTTCACACCGTCGCCAAAACGGGAATTGTCGACTTCAGACCGGATACGTTCGGCGATCAAATGCGCGTCCTCATGCAACGTCTGGGGCAATATCACGATAAACTCCTCGCCGCCGTAGCGGGCGAGAACATCGGTATCGCGGATGTTGACTTTGATAGCTCCGACAACACCCTTAAGCAACACATTACCGGCTTCGTGACCATAGGTATCATTACAACGTTTGAACCAATCGATGTCAACCATCAAAAGCGACAGTGGCTGCCGGTAGCGGGCGGCACGCTTCTTTTCGTCCGTCAACCTCTCGCTGAAATAACGATAGTTGTAGACGCCTGTCAATTCGTCGATGATCACCATTTTCTCAAGTTCGTGATTTAGGCGACTGTTTTCGTAGGCCATTGCCGCCGAAGCAGCCAGAATCGAGAACACTTTCTGATCCATCTCGTTGAAACGGTTCACCTTGTTCGACTCGGCCTGCAACAATCCCAGCACCTTGCTGTGAGATATCATCGGTACAATCAGCGCGCTCTTGGCGGCCTCTGACATGGGAAGATAGCCGTGTTTGTCGTCAAGATCAATGAGTCTCTGCGCGACTCCGCTATCGATCACCGCGGCTGCGATACCTTCCAACCGCACTCGTTCCCTCAGCTTGTCGGTGCGGCGCCTGCTGTCCTGGAGGCGAGCGCGCTCGTGCAACTCTTCACCGGCCCCGGCGAGGAACTGGATCGAACACATCTCGAAACCGAGGATATTTTCGGCGATGTCGAGAACATTGTCTGTGATTTCCTTCTCGTCATGGATTTCGCCCAATACTCGCGCCGTCTCATAGATCGTCTCTACCCGTGTCTGAGACCGTTCCAACTCGGTGGTACTCTCGTTGAGCGTGTCCAACAGCTTTAGCAGTTTCCCCTCGGATTGTCTCATGTGGCGGGAGACGTATCCGACGGCGTATGCGAAGAACCAAGCAAATCCGACGCGGATTGCCAACTCGATCAGACTAATTTTGGTCAACAACTCCGGATTGCTTACGATGTACACGGTCGTGATGGCAAACGAGAGTCCGACACAGGTATTTAGGCTGAAGTAGTAGGCGGAAAACATGATCGCAATGTAATACAGCAGATAGAAACCGGAAAAGGCGCCACCAGTATATTTGATCAAATAGGTGACGAAGATGATGTCGAAGATCAGTGAGTAGGCAAAGACATCGCCAATGAACTTGGGGCGTTTCCGCCAAATAGAGTAGAAGACCAGTAGATGGGCGCCAAAAATCACCATGCCAAAGGCGAGCGCGCGGTGCGCACTGTCAGTCTGGACCGATGTAAGCATCCAGACCAGCACCGCCGCCGCGGTGATAGCCCGCGAGGCGATGTAGATGCTCTCCAGTTGTGGAAAAAGTGACCTGATTGATCCTGCTATAGCTCGCATTTCACCCTGCTCGAAGTATACCTTTCTAGTATTATCGGAATCCGTCCATAATCCTTAATTCGTTAGTTGCCTTAAGCTTAAAAGAAGATCGCAGGGTTGCCGACGAACTGAGTGTTATTGGGACGTTGAAGTTGCTGGCTTCCAAAGAAATCGAGACCCGGAAGGGGGTTCCGGGTCTCTCAGGCAGAAAGCGCAATAGGTGTGTGAAAACACCTAGGGGGGAGGTAAGAATCTTGTTTCGATCATGCATGCAACAGCTTGAAAACCGACTCACTCGAAAGACTCCCTAATGACGTCGCAGCCATGTCGGTTTGGAGCTGCATTTGGAGCTTGAGATAAACAGCCTGGTTCTCCGCATAATCGGTGTCACGAATTTGACTCTTGGCAGCCGCTATGTTCTGCGAGGCCACTTCCAGCGAGCTAACAGTCGACCGGTAGTCCCTCTTAGTTTGCACTCCGACGGCTTCCGCAGCGAGGTTCAAAGACGACATCTCACTATCGATTTTTCCGACCGTTGCCCCGGCTTCCTCAGGATAGGCCACGGTGAATTCGGGCAACGGCGCTAGCCGGGAGGTCGGCCCGGATGAGGTACCGAACAGTTTCTGACCAGCGTATTCGGCACTTGAAAGTTGCTGATTGTAGGTTGCGACCAGATCATTGATCTGAGTCTGATATGCTTTTCCCGTCTCGGGTGTCGCCACATCCGCGTCGGCGGCTGCCAAGGCAACCTCTCTGATTCCCGTTAATTTGTCCCGTCGTTCCGAGATTGCTGAGCTGACGGCGTTGGCCTTGTTGAGATTGAACTCAAGGTTCTTGATCTGCTGAGTTAGCGAGCCAATTTGCGAGCGCATCTGTTCGGAGATCTCCGGCGCAGCCGGTTCATCGGAAGCTTGGTCTATCTCCACTCCTGAGGCGACGTGCTGGGCTGTGCGTGAGATGCTTCTCTGAATGAGAGAGATGTTGCGCACTGTGTTTATCCCCGCATAGTTGCTGCTTATCATAATGCTCACACTTTCTCCTTCACTCTCGCTGCCGACTGACTCTTTCTGCAACAACCTTGCCACAAATGAAACAATCGCCGCTTGCGCGCATATCCGACTATCAATCAGGCTATTGGCAGTCGGACACAATGCGAGCATTGGTGAGAGTTCTGTTTTCGCGTGTTTGGGAGTATTGGGATTTCCCTACACAGAGGTGCTTGCTGCCCATACCGTTTGTCAGCAGGATTCAAGACAGACCTTCAGGACCAGGCAATGGGGCTGTCCCCACACTTGCGGGAATGAAACAATCATTCGGGAATGTTGGAACAGTCCCTTCGCCGTCCAAGTCGTTGGCAGACAGCATGGATTTTGCGCCACTGTCTCGGCATGAAAATTGAGAGACTACTCTGGGGCAAAGGAGCGCAGTTTTCGGCCCAAGTAGCAACTAAGGGAGTTCGGCCATGACATTAAGAGCGAATATCACGACGACTTATCGGGAGGCGAACGCCAACCCGCCACGCGATACAAAGAACTTTCGGAAGAAAGCGGCGGATCAAGGTGTTCACGAATCCGAAGTTGCCCTCAACCCCATGAAACCGGCGACAAAGACGCGGGGACAAGGAAAAGATTCGCTGGCGGTACCCAAGAATGACCAGGGTCTCACAAAGGTGGATGCATTTGAACGCGGCTCGCTGAAAAACACTCCAATTCCGGAACTGAGCACCAAATCTGTCAATACCGGATTGGACTCACGATCTGGTGCTGGCGGAAACGAAGCTGCGCCAAAGCCGGCTTTGGCACGTTATGGGCCAGGTACTGGGGCGCCAGTCGCTAAGATAACTGATTCGAAATCACAGGGTTTGGAAGGCAGAGCAGTATTTTCGCCACCACAACCCTCGTCAGCCAAAGGATGGGCACTTAGCGTTGGTGATCCGTCCAAGCGCATCGATCCGAGAACGAGAACACCTAAACGCGTGATCGATCCGACAAACGATGAAAACCACAACAAGAACGCGGCTCAAGCTGACGAGAAACATGGGGCGTCTGCCAGTCAGGGGTGTCCCTCCCCGGCCGCAGATTCCAACTTGAACGGGCTTTCTATAGACCCGGTCCAAAACGCGCCGTCTGCTAAGTTAGCCAGAACTGACGGAAGCCAAGATACTCCGAAGACTGACAAGGCCGAAACGCTGAAAGCCCAGCATCGGTCGCTCCCAATAGCGACACCAACTATGGTTCGTCTGGCGCAGCCGTCTGCCAAATCGGTGATGGCAAACACAGAGGAAAGCCCTCCGGCGAGCGGCGCACTTGCGAGCGTTTCGGCGGAGAGATCAGATCAGTCACCGAGTGGTGTAGTGTCTGGACTGGTTTCCCAGCCTACGAATGAAGACACCATGCAGCGCGAACTGACGGCGGCGCTTCAATACGGACGGGCTCAAGAAGACAATTCGCAGACTGACTCAGCTACCGGCGGTGACGTCGCCAAGCACTTGCAGTCAGAAGGAGTTTTCGGAATCTCCGCAAGCGGTCGCAATCTCGGCACAGTTGACTTCATCCGGCAGAAGCAGTTCGAATACAAGATGGATCAGAAGCCGTTCACAGCCGATGGCCTTCTGCTCGAAGCCGAAAAAGCAATTCACAAAACGCTCAACTCGGATCAGAGTTCGGCCGTCAGCAAGTCATTGTTACAGGCGGCGGAATCAGTCAATGCCTATCGCAACCAGTCCGTAAAATCTTCCGAGCATGCCGAAGTTGTGGCAAAGCCGTCACGGCTGGCGGCATCAACCGGCAAGAAAGACGCTTAAGAAATCGTGATGACGGCTGCGCCGGTGAAACGACCGGTGCGCAAGTCATCGAGAGCTTCGTTGGCGCGCTCCAGAACGTAGGCGTGAACGTGCGTCTTGATGGGTATCTGCGGCGCCAGTGCCAGAAATTCTTTACCATCGCGGCGAGTCAGGTTAGCTACTGATCTGATAGCGCGCTCCCCCCAGAGCATCGAATAGGGAAACGACGGTATATCGCTCATGTGAATTCCGGCGCACACTACAACTCCACCTTTGCCAACTGCGCTCAAGGCCGTGGTTACCAAATGGCCTGTCGGCGCGAAGATAATGGCGGCATCTAACGGGACAGGCGGAGATTGAAGAGAATCGCCGGCCCAGACCGCGCCGAGTTCCTTGGCAAATGCCTGACTGGCTGTGAAGCCCGGTCTGCTAAACGCGTAGACTTCCCGCTTCTGATAACGTGCGACCTGAAGAAGAATATGCGCCGAAGCGCCAAAGCCGTAGAAGCCAATCCGCCGTGCGTCACCGGTCATACCGAGGGCGCGATAGCCAATCAGTCCGGCACAGAGCAGGGGAGCGGTCTGAAGGTCCGGATAGTCGGGCGGAATAGGAAAACAAAAGCGTTCGTCGGCAACAGTATAGTCAGCAAAGCCACCGTTGATCTGATAACCGGTGTAACGAGCGTCATCGCAGAGGTTTTCCCTGCCCGTGTTACAGTATTCGCAGTTGCCGCAACTCCAGCCTAGCCACGGCACCCCGATCTTGTCACTAACCTTAAACTGCCCGGAACTTCGCGAAGCATCCGCAACCGAGCCGACAATCTGATGTCCTAGGACGATGGGCAAGTTTGGTTCTTTAAGATCACCGTCGAAAACATGCAGATCGGTGCGGCAGACGCCACAGGCATGGACACGAATCAGCAGTTGTCCGATTGCGGGCGTCGGAATTGGTATCTCGACCAATTCCAGTGGCTGACGCTGCCTCTTGAGAATCATGGCGCGCATCTACTCAATCCTCTGTCTGAAGGGAGTGCTGAGAAGGTGGCGTGCGGTCTCATTGCGAGTCATGCGACCGCGCTTTCTCCCTATGCTTCTGCCACCGACAGACGAATCAGGTGCGCTACTTTGAGTGGCGTTTGCAGTATTTCGCCGGAGGTACTACCAAACATTTGCAGGCCTTGCCGTCGGCGCTCTTGCCGGCGCACGGAACCTTCTTGACTGCTTTCGCTTGGGCTTTTGCCATGTTGAGACTCCTTGCTTTCCTTGTTTAAGACAGATCAAAAAAGGGTCTCCCATGCGATTATGTCAACAAAAAAAAGCGCGGTCATAAGATGTCGACAACTGACGGCTACGGCGACACGATTTGGGGGGTGTTGAACACCGTCAGGTAGGTCTCTTCCTTTTGCGCATCGTCTGGAGTGGGACGACACACCCAGCGTTCGACTTCGGATTTATGCCGACCCTGAATGAACAGCGGTAAAGCGCTGTCTATCCAGTTCCGACCTGATAGCTTTCCCGATTGCTTCACGAGTAAATGGCTTCTTAACGTATTCACCGGCACCCAGCCTTTGCATCTCGGCAACGCGTTCTGTGGGGGAGAAACCGCTGGCGATAACTGCCTTCTGCTCTGGATGGATTTTCAGTATCTCGCGATAAGTATCGAGTCCGTCAAAGTCGGGTTCCATGATCATGTCGAGAACGACAAGATTGACGCTGTGGTTCCGTAAATGTGTAAGTGCTTCTTGACCGTTCCGAGAAGTGGCGACCTTGTAGCCGAAACTGGAGATGATCTCTTTGGCCAATTCTCGTTGCTCCTCCGAGTCGTCGACTATCAAGACCTCCTCCTGGCCGTGATAATCATGGGCGGTTTTTGATGCAGTTGGTTCAAGGACAGTTGTAACCGGGAAATATATGAGGAATTCAGTACCTTTGCCCTTTTTGGAAACGACATCGTGACAGCCCTTGTGATCCTTGACAATGCCGTAGACTACGGACAACCCAAGACCGCTTCCGCTTCTCCCCATTTTCTTCTTGGAAAAATACGGTTCGAAGATCTTGTCGATGTCACGTGGATCGATGCCGACCCCGGTGTCTTGCACGCGCAGGGCGACGTACTCTCCCGGTCTGACGTTCTCGCAATTGCAGGGAGGCTTGGCCCCCGAACGAGGTTCTGTCCGGATAGTTATGATCCCTTCTTCTCCGACAGCATCAAAACCGTTGACCACAAGGTTCATGATGACCTTGGCCAGATGCGCGGAAGAACCTAATATTGGCCGGATATCACGACTCAATTTCACTTCCACAGTAATTCCCGGGTGTTCGCTGCTAAGCTTCAGATAACCGGGAGAATCAAGATAGGCCTCGACCACCTGATTCAAATCGGTTGGTTCCATGTCATAGCGTCCGCGGCGAGCGAGCGTCAAGAGGTCCTGAATCACATCAGCCGCTTCCTGTGCGGCTGCGCCAATGCGCATTACCTGTTTGCGCATCGGGCTATCCTTCGGCAATTTCAACAGCATCAATTCCGGATAGCCTTCCAGCGGCCCAAGTGTATTGTTCAAGTCGTGAGCAACGCCTCCGGCCAACAAACCCAGGGCTTCCATCCGTTGTGCCCGATCCAGTTTTTCCTGCAATTCAAGATTGCGGTGCTCGGCTTCCTTGCGTTCCGTAATTTCCCTCATAATGCACTGTGTTATCTTCTTGCCTCGCATTTCGGAAACACTAATGCTCACTTCCGCGATAACCTCTCTGCCATCAGGCCTGATGAGCGAAAGTTCGCCCGGATTGATTTCGCCAATCTCAGAATCTTTAGACACAGTCTCATCGGGATTCCTCCCCGCTCCTCCCAGCTTAAGAACGTTCTTTAAGCTCTTGTTCAAGATCTCGGTTGCAGGCAAACCAAGCAATTCCTCTGCTCTCCGATTAATGTGGAAAATGCGATCCGTGTCGCTGGACACGACAAATATGGCGTCATTGGAGGTATCGATAAGAGTTCGATATGTTTCCTCGGATTCTCGAAGCGCCTTTTCCGATCGCTGCAGCATCCGAATTGGCAAGACTCGCAGAATGATGAATATGCCCAACCCGATTGGCGCTATCATTAGCAGAAGCCAGACACTCTCCATGAACAAGGGCCTTAGCGATCGGGAGATCTCGATTCGTCCTACAGCTACCCCGGAATCAAACAGTTCGAGCGATCGACTCATTACCGGAGGAGCCATTTTGTCGACACTTTCAACTACGAGATCGCCTTTGAAATTGTAGACACGACGAATTTCGGCATAGCTCCTTCGTGGTCGCCTTGACAAGTATTCATTGAGCCTGGTCGTTTCATACTCCCACATGGTTGGATTAGCATTGATTATCTCGGTAATAATTCTGCTGTTGATCTCCGCTTCGGCCTCGAGATTCCCTGCGACAAATTGATAGGAGGAAAGGAAATAGCCTGTGGGAATTCCCAAAGTACACAAGCCGATCACGACTGCAATCAGCCAGGTGAGTATCCGGGTTGCTTTGTAGCTGGTAGGCACTTAGTTCTCCGCGAGCGTTTTCACCAAAGGCTGGTTCCCGGTTTCTTCCAATATCTTCCTGGCTTGCGGTGAACGAATGAAGTCGACGAACAGCCCGGCGCTTTCACCAGCTTCAGCCTTTCTCAAAAGGTAAAAGGATCGATAAAAGGGATAAGTGCTGTTTGAAAGATTAGCCACACTGGGTACTATGCCGTTGAACGAAAGAACTTCACATTTTCGCTCCCAGGTTAATACCTGCGACAAGCTCGTGAACGCTAGAGTACCGCTCACTGCCCCTATAGCCTCGGAGCAGTCCTGGTCGGTCAAAGCGACAACCATACCCGGAACCTTCTGGAGACTATCAAGGGTTTTGGCCAAACCTGCGGAAATCGCTTTGGCGATATGGGTATCAGTTTCCTCGTCAGGACGAATGATCGGTCGAATACGCTGACCATTAGGCCAGGCGGGAATTGCACCGCTGAACATCTGGACAACACCCTCGGAAGTGACTCCCGCCACCCCGACAGGGTTCCTGGTAACAAAGACAAAGGGGGTTCTTGCATACTCAAGTTCGATGAGACCAGCAGCCAGTTCCTCGCTCTTCAACTGTCTTGAACTGAATGCTATTTGAAGCGCCCCTGCTGTCACCGCTTTAATCCCCCCACTGCTCCCCAGACTTGGCAGGATTTTGACTTCAATGTCCGGGTGCAACTTGTGAAATGCTTCGGCAATCTTGCTCATCGCGCCTAACGCCGCACCTGTGCCGCCAATCTTCAGCACTGTCTGAGCGATACACTCCGAGCTGGAGTAAGCGCCTAACATTAACAGCACCGCCAGCAAGTGGCAAACAGGCAATTTCTGAAATTTGCATGACATAAACTCGCTCCCTTTCTTCACAATTTAAGAACTTGAACTGAAATTGCAGATCAAGACAATTTCCATCTTCTCCGTAATATCATGGTGACACCTCTATATGGAATATATATCGACGCGCGCACAACACAGCTTGAACCAATCGCTTGCTGATCTTCCTGAGAATGAAACAAGTGTTCCGATTTGAGACTGGTGTAAGCATGATCGCCAGGATCAAGCCTAAAAGGCGTGATAGAAAGTCTCAGCGAGGGGTTGGGTATGGGTATTCCGCATCTGCTTTGTAGATGCCGGAATTCTAAGATGTACTCGTCCGCCTGAAAAAATCTATTGTCTGCCCGATGCCCTTTTCGTACGGAGTAGGAAGATTGTGGAAATGGTTTTCGAATCTAGATGAATCAAAGACATAATCAAATTCGTTTTGGTATAGCATCTCATACAATTCTCCTATCAGAGGATTGAAAGTCCCAGCCAGCTTAATCATCCATTTCTTCAAGACAAGAAGATCGGGACTCGCTCCCAGTTTCTGCGCCACGATCTTGACAAACTCTTCGCCCGTCAGAGCAGGGCTCGCTGTCGGCAAATGCCAAACCTGATTGTAGGCCGACTCCGTCGTCGCCAAATGGTATAAGGCTTTACCGCAATCTCCGGTATTAGTGTACGAATGTTTGACCTTGGGGTTGACCAGCCATTGAGCTTTTCTGCCCTTCGCCAGTCTATCAAAGACGAGCATGAAGGGAACACTGGTCTTTTCTGCGTATGGGCCGTAAAAATCAGCCGACCGCGCTATCATGGCGGTTATTCCACCTCTTCTGACTTCTGACATCAAGTAGTCGGCAATTTGCGCTCTGACTTCTCCCTTCTTGCTGCATGGATTTGCAGGAGTGGTCTCAGTCATCACACCTTCGACTCTCCCGTAAGGGTACACATTATCAAAGAACACCAGGCGTGCGTTCTTGGTCTGGCATGCGGCAACGACGTTGTGCATGATCTTGGGCCATTGCTTCTGCCAGACGGACGTTCTGTAAGGAAGACCTGCAAGAAGATAGACTATGGCTGAGTTCTCGATGGCATCACTTGTTTGCCGGGCATCAGTCAGATCAGCCCTTGTAGATTCGGCCCCCGGCAAGCCCTGCTCGCGGCGAGACACCAGCCTTACCTTCACTCCTTGCATAAGAAGCTCATTCGTCAGGACACTGCCGATCGCGCCGCCAGCTCCGAGAATGATATGTTTTGTAACCGGCTCCACTGAGTCTTCCCAAAAGATTCGAAATCTTTCTTACGTCTCGACTTGCTTCCACAACGACACTGTCTCAGCCACGAATGCATCAAAGCTACGAGGTGGATGGAGAAGAACCGGTTCCATCTTGGCTATCTCCGATTGCTCAGCACGTAATCCATGCTCCTGAAAGAATTGATACATGATGCGGAAGTCGTGTACCATCCATGCCGGCAGCATTGTGTTAGCTTGTTCTGCCCAGGAGTCGAGATCATCCCCGCCATAATTGACTTCAGTGCCCAGGTGACGGCTGTAAATGGCGGCCACGCCTTTGCCGGTCAGGGCGTCGGAACCGTTCAGATTGTATGTCTTTCCCTCGTGGCCTGCTTTAAGAAGTGAGTTGACCGCAGCGTCGGCAATATCGCGAACGTCTACGCGGTTCGAGCCAGCGGAACCGATCGGTTGAGGATAAACACCGTACTTGACAATTGCTTCCCTAAGTATCAGATCGTTCTGGAAAAAGTTGTTGGGACGCAGGATCGTGTACGCTACACCTGAATTTTTGATCGCTTGTTCAATGGGAATTTTGCTGGCGAAGTGTGGAATCCGTTCTGAACCGGGAGGCATCACTACTGACATAAACACGATCTTCTTGATACCCGCTTTCCTGGCAGCCTTGACGGCAAATAGTCCGCGTGCCGTTTCGTCCGGGTGTACGGCCGTTATTAGGACTAAGCTTTCGACACCGCTGAAGGCGCGTTGGAGCGATGGTGGGTCGGCCAAGTCCCCCACGACGCCTTCGACACCGGCAGGCAAAGTTGCCAATTTGTCCACACTGTGTGTCATCACTTGTACATTCGCCCCTTGATCTAACAGTCGAGACACAATCTGGCTGCCGACCGTTCCAGTTCCGCCTATGACCAAAATACTCATCTTCTTACTCCCTCAATGCTAAGTTTCGAAGTCATCAAGATATGTACGCACGGAGGTGCGTCGTTCACTCACCTTGAGAGCGGGTATCGGTGGCAGGAGACAAGAAAAAGACGGAAAGCGTGACTCTTCATCACACTCTCGCGGTCAACCATCTCCCGCGCCGGTAGTAGGCATAAAACAGGCAGGCGCTGATGGCACCGGCAGAAGTCAATATCCACCAAACCGCCAGTTCGCCACCGCCGAAGAATTCCCTGACGACAAAAATCGGGGCAACTTGCAGAATCCAGGCGTTGATAATGTTAATGACCATAGCCGGAGTGTTCAGTCCCACTCCCGTATGCACATACTCGATCATCATCAGTGCACCCATAAACGGCATGCAAAGAGCAATGATTCGTAGCAGGTCGACGCCATGACCAACCGTCTCCGGGTTCGAAAAGAAAATACCGAGAACCTGCCTCGCAAACGCAAACACGACCAGACCGAATACAGCCATGACACCGACGGCAAGACCAATCGACCTGTCACCAGTTTTCTTGGCTCGCTCGATTTTTCCGCCGCCGACGGTGTGTCCGATGAGAGCCGACAAGCCCAGGCCAACCCCCACCAGGAGTGTAAAACCGAGTCCCAAAATCTGATTGGCAACGCCGTAAGCTGCGACCACGGCGGTTCCGAAACCGGCGATCAATGGGGTTATTACCAGTCGTGACGAGGAAAATGACATCTCCGCGAACCACGACGGAATCCCGATCTTGATGAGAATCCACATGCTTGCGAGCGTCATCTTCTCCCTGCTTTTCCAATGCAGGCGCACATTGGCGTGACCGGCGAAGAATAACCAGACACCGATCCCAAAGATCGTGACAAAGGTAATGACTGATGCGTAGGCAGCGCCTGCCATTCCGAAAGCGGGAATGCCCAGCCAGCCAAAAATCAGAATGGGATCGAGCGCCATGTTGAGCACGCTGAATCCCAGCATTAGCGCCATCGCTTTGTGAGGATTGGCGGTACCACGCAAGGCGGTGAAAATGGTCCAGATGGCATAATTCACCGGCAGGCCGATGAAGATAATCCTAC
>Ga0209777_10005950_pt1 | contig 13885 bp, 3 predicted proteins | sample FrelakmetHBP12HB_FD_187147 | JGI IMG/M metagenome (GOLD analysis project Ga0209777, IMG submission 187147) | Freshwater lake sediment microbial communities from the University of Notre Dame, USA, for methane emissions studies -HBP12 HB (SPAdes)... | ecosystem: Environmental > Aquatic >...
GGTAATTGGAGAAGGTCATGCCGTCCAGGATGGAGAACCCGAACCCAGTCCCTATGAACTTCCTATTGTCATTGTCGACGGCGATGGACAGGACATCGCGGCTTATCAGCCCGTTGCTCGTCCCGAAAATTACCATATTCCTAGGATCGAACCTGACGAGACCCTTGTCTGTTCCGACCCATGCCTGCCCGCCTGCTTCGAACCCTAGGGATTGGATGACATTGGAAGGTAGCCCGTGCTGGGTAGTATAAACCGACATTGAATCGGCTGTCCCGCCCGTTCCCCTAGTTATGACCGCCAGCCCCGAATCCGTCCCGACATAGACCAATTTTCCGCTCGTCCCGATGCAGGAGATGTTGCTTGATGGCAATGGCAAGGTTACAGGGACAAATATGGTCGCCGTCGCAAGCATGACTTCCAGCCCCAGGGAAGTCCCGACCCATATATTCCCATCCTCGTCGGCGGCAATCGCCTGGATGGAATCGGAAGATAGCCCCGCTCCCTGCCCAGCGTAATTGGAAAGCATGGAAGCGGCGGAAGCGGGCTGCGGCAAGCCTCCCAGGAACGCCGCCATCGAGTCTGCCGCAGCTTTGAGGTCTATTCTGCTGACCCCGCCCTCGGTGGCGACCCACAGGTTGCCGGAGCCGTCCAAGGACAGTCCCGTCACGAAATCGTCGACCAAGCCGGTATCCGTATTCCAGGCGAACTGGGACAGCGGCTCCCTCGCGCCGCAGAGGAATAGGTTCATCTCGCGCCATTGGGTCTTGGAAGTTGCGGATTCAGAGATTGATCCCCATTCCAGCCTCCTGCCCGACTGGAAGGTCGACATGCCGGAGGACTGCAATTGGGAGGAGGCGAATTCCCTGCGGGAGAACGCGGAATGTCCGGGGTTCGGGACCCCGTAGAAGACGACCTCGTCGATGTCGGCGTCCGCAGCGTTGGAACCCCCAGGCTGGTAGTCGCCGATAACCAGGACGGGCTGGGAGGAAGGATCCCAATCGAAGGGACCGTCCCCTGTCCTGGTTTGGGTAGGCTCAAGCCCATTGATCTGGATGGTCAGGCTGGAAGAGAGCGCCGAGATAGAAGTCGAACTTGATGGCGGGGTAACGAAGCCGCTGCCCTTCTCGATCTTGCCCCCGATCCCGCTGGCAACGAAGGCGTCCCCGGTCGAGGACGGGTCGTTGAAGTTGGCCTCGATTGCCCTGTACGGGGCGTTGGTCGTAACTGGGACAAAGTTCCAAAGACCACCCTCATTCATGGTATATGCCAGCATCTGGTTGGGACCGCCGATCCAGGCGGAGTCGGAGTCCGCCGAGGCGGAAACGCAGAGGATGTTGGGACCAGAGAAGTCCGGCCAGGTCGGGGAGACATTGGCCCAAGTGGCGCCGCTATCGTCGGTCCTGATAACCTTTCCGGTCGCTCCGGCGACATAGGTATGGGTTATAGCCAAGTGCGACCTAGTTACGGCGTTCCAATCTGCCGTAACCGCTGGATGGAGGAGGGTGACATCGACCCCGTCATACTTCAGGACGTTGTTGGTTCCCACGAGCAGGATCGAGCCGTCCGCCAGTTCAGCGACGCCCTTGAGGGTGACTTGGGTCAGGGAATTGATGATGGTCCAAGTCGCCCCGCCGTCAACAGTCTTGGCGAACATTCCGCCCGCGCCGACGACATAGGCGGTCAGAACGTCCTTGAGATAGACCCCCCTGACATCGTCCTCGAACCCCGTAACCCCGTACTTGGTCCAGGTAGTCCCGCCGTCGGTCGTGACGAGGACAGTCCCGAATTCTCCGACGGCCATGGTCGTCATGCCATAATGTTTGTAGGTCTCCGTACTGGCAAGGGAAACGGTTAGCGTATGCCCGCCAACAATCAGGACACTGCCATTGGGCATGAGGGTCGCCGTCTGGTAGTAGCGGGCCGTAGTCAAGCTTACCGTCGAGCTCCATAAATTGGCTACGGAATCGTAGGTTTCCACGCTGCCCAATGGAGATCCTCCGGGACCAAGGCCCCCTACGGCCAAGACATTCCCATCAAGCATCAATGTTGCAGTAAAGACCTGTCGTGCTGTAGCAAGACTGTCTGCCGCGCTCCATGTTGCAGCGGCAGGATCATAAAGTTCTGCGCTTGCAAGAACTACTGCCTTGTAACCACCAATGACCAGAACTTTCCCGCTGCCCAACAATACAGCCGAATGCCATGCGCGGGCATCGGCGAGGACGCCGCTCGCGCTCCATGTATTGGCAACTGGATCATAAAGTTCCGTACTATCCATGGGACCGCCGTCCCAGCCGCCTGCTACGAGAACCTTGCCGTTTGGCAACAGGGTCGACGTATGAGATGCCCGCGCCGCAACGAAAGTTCCCGCCGCGCTCCATGTATTGGCTACGGGATCATATAGTTCCGCCGAGGTCAGGACTCCTGGAGACAGATAACCCCCTGAAACCAGAACTTTGCCATTGGGCATCAATGTTGCGGCATGTTCCCACCGCGCCGCAGAGAGACTGCCTGCCGCTCCCCATGTATCAGTCCCAGGATCATACAACTCACAACTGGAAAGCTCGTTTCCTGCGGCGTTTACTCCTCCCGTTACTAAAACCTTGCCGTTTCCCAATAGTGTCGCCGTATGATTCTTGCGTCCGGTTGTAAGGCTGTCTGCTGGACTCCAGGAATCCATAGTTTGGTCATAAAGTTCTGCCGTATCCAAGACAGCGACATCGGCCCCTCCGGCGACGAGCACCTTTCCGTTGGGAAGCAATGTCGCAGTATGGTAGTACCGTTTCCCCGCCAAGCTTCCAGTAGTATTCCACTGCGAGGCAATCATGAAAGAATCAATGGCATACAGGTCATAGGTAATGCCCGGCAGGGTTGCTCCGCCAGTCTCGTGTTCATAAGTTTCCGTGCTGGGGAAGGGAAGTGCCCCATCATCTCCTCCGATGATCATGATATCACCATCGGACATCGTAGTCGCCGTATGGAATTCGCGCCCAACGGAAGGGCTAAGAGCTGCGCTCCATGCATGGGTAGCGGGATCATACAGCTCGGCCGTAGCAAGGATTATGATCAATCCTGCCCCGTCTACGACCAAGACCTTGCCATCTGCCAACAGCGTAGCCGTATGCGCTGAGCGGGCATCTATCAGGTTCCCCTCTGTGCTCCACGAATCAGATCCTGGATCATACAATTCTACGCTGTCGATGTTGCTGCCGTTGTTTCCACCAGCGACCAGGACCTCGCCGCTATTCAGCAGGGTCGCCGTATGACCATAGCGTGCTACGGTCATGACCGCGCCAGGACTCCAGGAATTAAGTCCTGGGTCATAAATGTCCGTACTGTTAAGGTATCCGGGACCATTGCCTCCTACAAGTAGTACCTTCCCGTTGAGCAGCAGCGTCGCAGTATGTTCGCCGCGTACTACGGACATGGTTCCCCCGGAACTCCATGTATTGGCTGCTGGATCATAAAGCTCTGCACTGTCCAGGTATCCTACCCCACCAGCAACCAAGACCTTGCCGCTGGCAAGCAGGGTTGCCGTATGGCTATAGCGCGCGGTAGCAAGGGTTCCGCCCGCGCTCCAAGTATTGGCAACGGGATCATAAATATCGGAGCTGTCCAGGGCAGTTGCGCCATCGAAGCCGCCAGATACCAGGACCTTCCCGCTGGCCAGCAGGGTCGCCGTTGGACCAGCACGCAAGGCCGACAAGCTGCCCGCAGGACTCCAGGAATTCGTAGCAGGATCGTAAAGCTCGGCGCTATCCAAGGCAACTGCGCCATCGAATCCGCCAGCTACCAGGACCTTCCCGTTACCAAGCAAGGTAGATGTATGAAGGATACGCTTCGTTACCATGCTCGCCGTAGGGTTCCAATACGAGGGAACGAGTGGGGAGGCCAAACCCGTCGCCTGCTTAATCCAGGTATTGCCCCCGTCAGTCGTCTTGAGGATCTCGCCTTCGGCGCCGCAGGCGTACCCGGTCGTCGCGCTTATGAAGGACATCCCGTTGATGGTCGCCGTCCCGACGCTCTCCGAGTCCCAGCTTACCCTGAAGTGTACGGGATCCCCGGCGGACCAGAGTCCCGTCCCAGGGAGGCTGGATTCGTGGGAACCCCCAGAGGAGTCGACGATCCTGAGCTTGAGGGCTGCCGTCCCGCTGGTCATCCCGAAGGAGATCCTGTTGGGGTTGGAATTGCCAAAGGCGTCGTTGCCAAGGAAGTAGCGGTCCTTGCCTGGGGTCCCGGAGTCCCAGGACGGCTTGGCGAACAGGTCGATGGCTCCAGACTCCTTGACATAGGGGACGGTCGAGACGCTGACGATACCCCCGGACAAGTTGAGCGACCCCTCGTTTTCGAACATGGACGCCCCGCTGACGACAGGGGCGGCATGGATCCCAGCGGCATCGACCGACAATATCCCGTTGGGGTATGGGCAGACGGAGTAGTTGACCAAGTAGCCCGAGTCGTCCGCCCTCTCGACCCTGTTCCTTACTATGGTCCCGGAAGCCTCGTTGAGGGGGAAGTAGGCCAGGATGTTCTTGTCCGCCGAGACCCCGCCCCCGTCGCCGATGTCGTATTCGGCGGCATATATGGACTGCCTGACATCGTCCTTCTGACCCTCCCAAGCCAGGACCAAGGACCCGTCGGCTTCCGTAGTAGCCACGGGGCGGGTACTGCTTCCTAGGTAAGTGACGAGCTTGATGTCCAGCCCGCCCTGACCGCTTGCCCCGATCTCGCTGTCCGTGATGAGGTAGCTGGTCGGGAAATTGATTGCCGTAATCTGGTATGAGAAGGCTGCTCCCAGGAACGCCGTCGCCTTCAACGGGCTGGTTATGAGGGGCAGGGTTGACGCTGTATCTGGCGATTGGTTGGACCATGTCGGGGCGGTCCCGGAGGAGGCGACGGTTATCTCCAGGGAACTTGCTCCCACGCCGATGTAGTTCCTGGCTCCGATCCCGACCCTGAAGACGCCAGTCTCCAAGGGAGTCCCGGAGATGATTCCCGTGACGGTAGAGAAGGACAGCCCCATGGGGAGCCTGTTGTTGCTATAGGAGGCGAGGTACAGTTCCCATTCCTCGCTGCGCGCCCTGTCGCTCTGGAACAGGACCTTTTTGCCCGCCAAGGCGCAGGGGAACTTGGAGTCGCCCCTGGAGTCCGTCAGCCTACCGACATCCCATGAGGGCGTCGCGGAGTCGGTCAACAGGCCGATCATGATCTCGCTCTGCCCCGACTCCCCTGGGAAGTCCTGTTCCCATGCCAGGACCAGGTCCGGGGCGATGGAGGGGTTCCTGCAATTGGCGTTCCCCGCAGCCGAGGAGACCTTGACGGGGGTCCCGATGGTCGCCGTGACCTTGTCCGCCGCCGTCATTTCCAGCCTGACGGCGTAAATCTCGAACTTGCCCGCCGTATCGGCGTCGTCCTCGTAGGTCACGATGGCCGCGTTGTCCAGGACCCCGATCCTGGGGTTCCTGGCGTGCGCCCCCGAGGGGGTCAGGGTCGTCGCTGCGGATGCCGTCCCCGCCGAGGGGCTGAAGATCGAGTAGAATATCTGGCTCCCGTTGGGGTCGTTGGAAGAGTCCTCCCAAGCCAGGAGCAGGCCGTCCAGGAAGAGCGCGACGTCCGGGTTCCTGGACTCCTGAGGGGAATCGGTCAGCCTGCTGACGCCCTTCCATTCCGCGCCCTGGGCGGTCACGGAGCCTTGGCGAAGGTAGATGTCCCTGGAACCGTTCTCGTTGTTGTCGTAGGCGACCCAGACCGACCCTTGGGAGGCGACGACGCGGGGGTTCATGGAATCGGCGGAATTGGAGGAGACCAGGGATGGGCGTTGCCAGGCGGGTCCCCCCCCGGAGACCGACCATGTCGCCGGTCCGACATTGCTCAGATCGTTAGGGGTATCGAGTTCCAACAAAAGGTCGTTGATGACATTCCTGATCTTGTATCTAGCCAAAGGACCGCTGGCATCCGTCAGGCTCAGGAACTGTCCTGCGGTTACGCCATCCTTGAGGAGGGTTCCCAAAGGAGCAATGAGGATATTCTTGGCGAGGCTGGACCAATCCAGGTCGGGGGCCGCCGGGAGACCGAAACCTATGCGTGCGGAGATGACCGTATTGTTGGAGTCATACTTGGCAGATCCAATCATTCCCGTGCCTTGGGAAACAACGGGATCTGAGAGCCTGGCGTAATGGACGCGAATGTTCCCGTCCTCGGACTGTTGCCAGACGACATGGGAGGCGCCAGTCTCGTCCGAGAAGATGGCGGGTTTCTCCTGCAAGTCAACATTACTGGCGCGAACAAACAGGGCGTCAGTTGCGAAGATCAGGCGACTAAAGGAAGTCTCGTCATCCCCCTTGACGAAGACGCCGACAGCCTTGTTCTTGGCGACCAACCGGATTGTATAAAATTGGTCGCTCAAGTCCTTCTGGGCGAAGATCCCCGCGTACTTGAGCCTGAGTCCGCCTTGGAAGAACTGGAGGACTTCCTGGTAGGTCCCATCGTTGAAATATATGCCGGGAGCTTCCAGCGTATCCGCTGGGGGCGTTTCCGTCTCGGTTCCCGTATCCCTATCCCCATCGGCGATGAAAGCCGCCCTCTCGTCAACTGTTCCGTTGGAACCGTCAGCGATGATCTTGACCCTAGCCTCGACAGTCCAGCCAACAGAGTTCGTCGCCTTCCCCCATTGGTCCGTGGGCAGCCCCTGCTTGTACTTCCAGAAGGTCCCGGCGGCCTGGGAGGTCGTATCGACCGACAATGTTCCGTTCGTCAGGGTCGCGCAATCGACATCCGTGTTGGCGTCCAGGGTCCAGTCCCCGGCGTCCGGCTTGGCGGAGAAGGAGGTAGCGAGGTCGAAGGGCTTGGGGGTAGAACCCAGTATGTATTGCAGCCCCGCGTTGGTCCCTATGAACTTCCCGCTGGTATCGAAGGGGGACGCGCTCCTGGAGGGGTCGACTACGACCGCCGTAATGTCGCTCCTGGTCAGGGCGACGACGGAACGCCTTTCGGGAGCGAAACCCTCCTCGTACCGGTATACGGAGGCGGACTTGCCCGGATTTGCGGGGTTGGTCGCGGCGAAGAGCTTGCCTCCGTATTCCTTCAGGCGGTCCACGGACTGCCCCGGGAAGACCATGACCTGTTCCAGCAGGAGGTCCTCCGTATTGCCAGGGGGATAGGCCCCATTGGTACTATACTTGAAGGAAAACCACTTGGACTCCACGGTCCCGCTGGCGTCCGCCGCGGACCCCAGTTCGATCCTCTTGGACGCCGTCGGGCGGGTAAAATCGCCCGTGGCGTCGATCGCCAACTGCCCGTCGACATAGAGCTTGATGTTCGCTCCCTGTCCCGTAATCCTGTAGGTATGGGGGATCGTGGCGTCCAAGGCGAACTCGTAGGGCTGGTCGACCAGCAACTGGGCCTTGTCCGGGAAGACGCGAAGATACCCGAAGGCCGTACCGTCATAGGCCCTGATGCCGACAAAGGAGTTTTGAGTTTGGCTCATGAAGTCGCCTAGGGGGTCGTTCCCGTTGTTGTCGCCGTTGTCGCAGTTGTCGTCGTCGCCTGCGGGACGGGGACCTGGAACCGAGCTTCGATGGTCCAGCCCGCAGCATTACTGACCGAGTCCCACGCCGTCCCGGACATCGCGAACTTGGTCCCGTACCAGTCGCTCCAGTCGGTTCCGTCAAAAGCCCTGACCGCTGCGTAGTACGAAAGTCCAGCGGAAAGACTCGCGCCGACATTGGACGACTCGGTCGGCCTGAAAGTAATCCTGGATACCCTAGCCAAGGCGCTTCCGCTCCTGGTCCCGGAGATCTTGATCGTGTCGTTCTTGTCGATGGATACCCCGGCGACGAATTTGGACCTATTCGCCGCCCCCGTGACATATGTCCAGGAGGCGACCAGAGTCGCATTGACATTCAGGGCAACGACCGGGGTCCCGCTGGTCTCCGTAACATACTCGACCTCTATGTCGTAGGTCCCCGATGGGTAGGAGAAGGCGACCGTCGCCGTCCCCGCCAGCCCCGCCAACTTGATCCCAGTCCCGTCCTTGATGTACCCCGAGAGAACCGAGAAGTCCGCCGCGTCAATAGAGAGGACGGGGACGGACGAGAATTTCAATCCTTGGAAGGGAGCCCTGGAACCATCGACCAACGCCGAACCGGATATGGAAATGGAGGAACCCTGCTCGATCCTGACTCCGCTGAAAACATAGGTCGCGTTGCCGATCCCTGGCAGGGAGGAGAACTGACCGGCGGTCACTCCGTCTACTACCAACTTATACATCGAGGACTTGCCGTCTTCCTTTGTATACGCAAGCTCGACATCGTAGGTCCCGGCAACCCCAGGCGCCGAGGAGAAGACCATCATCGCCGTCCCGGACGAACCTCTCAAGGACAGGGACTGGAGGTCTGGAGCCAGGACGTACCCGACCAGCGTCGAGAAGGCGACCGCAGGGGCGGAAAGGCTCCTGGGGGCATCCTCCGTGACATATTGGAAGGACTGTTCTGTAGAAGTTACGACCCCGGTATCGTAGATTTCATCCCCCGCCAAAATTGTTCCATTGCCAGCGGTCGCGATGATCCCGTCGCCTTCTCCGGACGCCCCGAGGTCCGAACCCGCGCTGGAAGGAGCATCGGTCTTTATGGGAGCCGTCCCCAGGACGAACTGGTACTTCTGCTGGGCTTGGGAGTCGTCGTCCAGGTAGGACCAACTGAAGGTCGGGGTCGCATTGGTCACGCCCTTGGGGAGTATCTGGGAGTCCACGGCGATGGAGGTTATCTCTGGGGGCGTATTGGCTATGGTCGCCATGGGGGAACGGACCGGGGAACCGTTGTCGTAGCCATCATTGGGGACGACCTCGAACTGCCATTCCTCCCCAGCGGAAGTCACGGAGGCGGGGATCCTGGCGGCGTTCCTGAGGACCTGCTGCTCTAAGCCGTCCTTGTACCATCGGATCGACCCCGTCAGGTTCTCTCCTGTTTTGAAGTCAGGGTCGGAAAGGACGAATGCGGCGGACAGTTCGTCCCTGGTCGTCGGGTTCCGGGGGACGATACCCAAGGAGGAGGCGACCGGGGGGAGGTTGGTTATCGTAACCGGGGTCGAGAACTGCTCCGTCCCATATTCTATGCCGTCATGCGGGGTCACGGAGAACTGCCATTGGTCCCCTGGCAGGGTCTCACTTGCTGGGACGACCTTCTGGTTGGACAGGGCGGGGACGGCGACAAAGAATATCGAGTCCCTCATCCTGAGCCAGGATATCTTGGTCCTGTTGCTTTCGGCGCCCTTGGAGGCGGAGTAGTAGATGTAGGTCGCCAGCAGTTCGCTATTGTTGTAGGGGACCGAGGGGATTATGGCGAGGGTCCCGACCACCGGCGGGGTATTGAGTTCGAAGTACCCCGTATACCAAGCGGAAGCCGTGGAAGGATCGGAACTGCCATAGACCCGGACCTGGCAGTAGTAGCGCGTCCCCCCGACCAGGCCCCCGACGGTCATCTGGACTTTATAGGCTTCCGGTTGCGTTACCTTCCCCGGCGCCCAGACATTGCCGACAAAGGTATTCGTCCCGATGTTGGTATTGTTGTCCGCGACCCTGATCTCGAAGGCGGCCAAGGAGTCCGAGGTCGCGCTGTAGTAGAGCCAGGAGAACCATGGGTATTGGGAGGCGACATGCAACGGATCGATCGCGTTGTCGACGGTCAGGAGGGTAATTGTCGGAGCGGCCATGTATCAGGACCTGGGGTCAAGTGCCAACTTGGATCAGGAAAGTCTCACCTGGGGCCGCCTTGATGCTCAGCCCGTCGGGACCGAAGGAATATGTCGGCTTGCCTTCCACGAACTTCTTCAATTGGGGATTGTCATCGGCGGCGAAGCCTTCCTCCAATTGCCAGATCGCCTCGGTCGCCTTCAGGATCCTTCCGTCGGAAGTTCCCAAGTATAGGTTCGCCCCCAGCCGCTCGAAATCCTTGACTACGGGGATGTTGGAAACGGAAAATACATTGGAAAGGACCTGCGCCCCGGTCGCCCCCTTGTCGTCATAGGCGGTGATTCGCATCCGGTAGTCCGCGCCATTGGGCAGCCTGGAAGTGTCGACCAGCGCCCCGGAAGACCCCTGGTTGAAGGCCCCGACGACGTCATAGGTCGGCGTCATGTCGGAACTGTTGCCCGTGATCTCCAGGACATACCGGACTTGGCTGCCATCGACGCTAGGGGGATCCGCCTCAAGCCATTCCGCCCTTAGCACGGAGGAGGCGACCGTCCCCGTAGCGGGCAGGACGAAGGTCGGCGTCGAGGGGGCGTGAGGGAGTATGATGAACCCGCGCCCGCTGAGGTCGACCGGAGAAGTCGCCGGGACGGAATCGACGAAGCCGTCATTGGCGGAGACCCTGACGCCATAGTCCGTCCCCGCCTTCAGCCCCGAGACGTCCCAGGAGAAGGCCAGGCTGGTCGAGGGCAGGCTCGCCAAGTACCGCCAGTTGGAGTTGGAGGACCTGGATTCGGTCATCTCCAGCGTATAGGTGATGGGATCGCCTTCCGGATCGTTGGAGGCGGTCCAGGCAACGTTTATGGTCGCCAAGTACGGGCCGAAGGGCGTCGGCCAGGCGGGGGTCGTCATCGTTGGTGCCGTGGCCGCCCCGTTTATGGCGAAGAACGCCTGCGTATAGTCGGAGAACAGGAAGGCGTCTTTGACCGTGATCCTGACCCAGTAATAGGTTCCGTGAACCAGGACCGCCCCGCAGATGACGCTGGCAGCGGCCGAGGTAACGACGCCGCTGTCCCAGACGATGCTCGTGTAGGCGTCGCTGTCCGCGACCTGGATGCGGTACTGCGTCTGGATGTTGCCTGGGCTGTCGCTGGAGAACTGCCAACTGAAGGCCGGTTGCGCGTTGGCGACATCCCCTGGGTTCTCCTCGCCGTCGACCAGTAGGTAGAGGGCGGCGGGCTGGGGATTGGCGAAGAAGTACCCGACATAGGTCGGGTGCATCTCCACGGCGTCACGGAGGGACAGGCGGACGGTTATGAGCGTGTTCTCGGGCAGGTCGGACAGGAGGACCGCATGACCAGTGGAATAGACCACGCCAGAGTCCAGGACCTGGTCGTTACCGGACTCCAATATCAGTCTATACGCCTGCTGGCGGGCGTCCGCTGCCCAGGAGAGCGTTTGCCCGGAGAAGGCGACATGGGGGGGCGCCACGACGGTAGAGGAGACCGGGGTCGCCCCTATCAGGACTGAAGCTGGCTGGAGGTCCAAGTTGATCGCGAAAGTAACGATCTCCGTAGTCCATCCGCCGTCGACCATTCCGTCAGAGACGAAGACCCTCCAGTAATAGGTCGTCCCGGCAGCCAACGCGGTCCCGCCATAGGGGATGTCGAAGTCCCTGGGGGCCGTTGCCGCGCCCCCGGACATGAGTCCGGAATCCCAAACATCGGACAAGCCTACCGCTGTCCCGACCTCGACTCTGTACAGGTACGAGGGGCCGTCCGTATCGGAGAAGGTAAACGAGAGGGTTACGCCATCGCTTGCGAGCAAGGCCGTGGGGTTGGGAAGCCCATTGACCCTCAAGTTGATGGCCGCAGGGATGGCATCGACCCTGACGGGAACGAAGCCCCATTGCGAATACTTGAAGTACTGCCCGTCGACGACCCCGTCGCCCTTCTCGGAGAAGACCAGGATCCTGACGCGGGCGGTATACTTCTTCCCGGGCTGCAAGAGTCCCGCCGTGACGGCGACCGTGGTCGCCATGTTGCTGTCGCGGAGGTTGACATACCGGTCTTCCGGGTTGGTCTCGCCCTTGAGGTTGGCTATGCTCTCGAAGATGATCGGTCCAGGCGCCGGGGAGACCACTTGGCACTGGTCGTATGAGAAGGAACCCTCAAGGACCTGGACTTGGTACCCGACGGCGACCCTGGCATAGACGTCCTCGCCGTGGAAGTAGTTCCAAGACAGCGTCACCCCCGTACCGTCGGCGAGGGTATCGTTGACCATGGGCTTGGGACTGTGGAAGGCGACATTCTCGGGCGTGCTTTGGGACGGCAAATTTGGATACAGGGTCGTCGGGATGTCGGCGGCCGTATTGACGTAGTTCTCGAAGACGATATCCGTTGCCATACCAAACCTTAGAGGCTGTTAGCCTTCCATGTAGTTCCGTTTACCGTAGAACAGAATACTCCAGAATCTTGAAGGCTCGCGAACAGGACAGCCCCGTCGGTTCTTAGCCTAGTTATTGGGGAGCCAGTAGGGCAGCCTGGGGTTGGAAGTACGGTACTTGGAGAACCAGTTCCGTCATATAATCTTACCCTGTTATCGTCTGAGCCGATGAAAAGCCCCCCGCCAGTATATCCTTCCAGGAACGCTTGCATGGTCAATATCTTGGTCCCCGCCAAGCTGAATATCTTGTTCGCCCTACCATCATATGCATAGACGCTGGATGAACCATCCAAAATATTGTAAGTCGCGACATACAGGTAGTTGCCGAACCTCGCCAACGCCGTGACATCCGACTCCGGCAGGGTCGCCGCAGTCCTGGACATGACCTTGTACTCCGTCAGGTCGCCGTCGGCGTCAAACGCGGCATAGAGCTTGTCGTTGAAGACCTCGATGTCCGTGACATTCCCCGCCTCGCAAAAGACCCGCGAGACGATCTCGCAGTCGCAAGCCGCGCTGATATTCCCGGCGTAGTCGCGGAACTGCGCCAGGACCCTCTTGACCCCGTCTGTCGGGGGAAGGGACCAGAACTTCTCATTGGCGAAGGAGTCCCATTCGCTCCAGTCGGCGTCCTCCTCGTTCTTGAACCTGACATCCTTGATTCCCGTAGTCGCATCGGAAGCCAAGAGGGATAGCCTGACCTTGGCGTTCTCGGCCAATGTCGCCCCGTCGTCTATGGACATCGCCCCCTCGGGGGGAAGCGTATCTATGACGAATATCCCCTCATGGCGGACCCGAAGCGGTCCGGTCGTGCTGAATGTAGAGGATCCCCCCATCTCGTCGATTGCCGAGACCCTGGCCCCGTAGTCCGATCCCTCCGGGAAGTCCGAGGAGGGGATGTCGAAGCTTGTCGTCCCCTTGGCAAGGGCTTCCGCTCCCGTGACCGTCGTCCATCCCGTGTTAGACGAGAAATGGTCCGTCGCCTCGACCTTGTAGGTCACGGATTGCCCGTCCACGTCCGATACGGTCGGCTCCCTCCAGACCAAGGGGATGGAAGGATCGAATTCCTCGCCGGGGAACGGGGACAGCACGACCAGTGGGTTGGGGGCATGGTTGGCGATGACGAACGCCTCGTTGCAGGTCGACCATGCGGAATAGAGGCTCTTGTCGTCCTTCGCCCTGATCCTCAAGGCCCCGTCGTCCGTATACGGGATATTGGAGACATCGAAGTCGTAATAGAGGGTCGTCGAAGGAAGGTTCTCCGCCAGCGTCCTCCAACCCTCGTCCCTGGAGAAGTTCCTAGTAAACTGGAGGTCGTAAGTAACCGTATCGCCGCAGGGATCGGGAGGGACAGCCGCCTTCCATGTGACCCTGACGGTCCCCTCAAGGACTGAATAGTTCAATGGGAAGGTCAGCGTCGGCATGTAGGGCAGGAACTCCATGCCCTCGCTCCCGCAGATTGGCGGCGCGTCGATGTTTCCCGATATGCCCGTCGCCCCCGCCCTGGAGATGTACCCGGCGTAGGAATAGGACCCGACCCCCGTCTGTCCGAAGACCTCGGAGGCGAGCAGGGCACCCAGGGGAGTGGCATATTTGTGCTTCCCGAAAGTCGACATCTTCAATATGCTCCTACCAAGGGCGAAAGGTCTATGTCCCCGAACGGACCGACAATGGTAAGGTCATAGAGAACCGAGATCGCCCCCATCGGGGTCAAGTGCGTCGCCGCCTTGTACAGGGCGGCGGAGACCTTCAGGGCGGCGT
>Ga0209777_10005951_pt1 | contig 13883 bp, 14 predicted proteins | sample FrelakmetHBP12HB_FD_187147 | JGI IMG/M metagenome (GOLD analysis project Ga0209777, IMG submission 187147) | Freshwater lake sediment microbial communities from the University of Notre Dame, USA, for methane emissions studies -HBP12 HB (SPAdes)... | ecosystem: Environmental > Aquatic >...
GACGGTTGGGCTATGTTGGAACGCTGGAAAGCCAGGAGGCAGTACACATGGGCAGCCGCAGCCAAGAATGTCTTCCAGTTACTCTCGTGGATCCACGCCCGGGCAGGTCTTGAGTTCTCTTCGTTCAGCACCAGCAGCGCCATCGTCAACCAGTATCCAGCGTTCACCATCAACCCGGGCGAAAGCGGCCGGTCTTCCGTCCTCCGTCTCCTGTCCAAAGTGCCCGATGTCCTTTTCTTTCGTGGCAACTATGGCTACATCGTCAACCCGTTGGCAGCAGACGCCAGCGCCTACACCTACGGCACGACGCACGCCATCTATGAAGGCAGGTATATCACCCGCAGCAAAGAGGGAAACCGGGCCCAGGTCTTCGGCGCCGCCGTCTTTACTGAGGACTTTGACTGGGCAGAGATTGAGCTTCTATCAGACATTCTCTCTCAGGTTAAGGACCTGAACCTCACCACCACCACCCGAGCCCACGAACGAGGCGCAGCCGAGCTCAGGGAAGCGGCCATCCACGCGCTTGACGGAATTGTCCTCGTACCCCTGAACTGTGGCCAGGAACTCTACGACGTGGTAGACCTCACCGATGCTGTAGCTGGCCTCATGGCTGCCAGGAAGCGTGTCTTGAGTCTCAGCCATACATACAACTCTACCAAAGGCCAGTACGTTCTTAAAATCGGACTAGGAGGCGTTTAGCCATGATCAAGAAAGGTATCTTGAAAGCGTGGGCATCACCTTTGTCCTCCGTGCAAATCATCGGAAGCCTCAGCGTATATCTCGATAGCATCCCCACATCCCGAGCGATACCTACCGCTGAGATGGTTGTGGGGCGCAACGTCGCCGTCCTCTTCTTAGACCCGAGCAACTTCTCCGATGCCGTGGTCATAGCCGTTTGGACGTAGCTAATTCAAGCTTCTGATCCTAAATCAATTTTAAGCACTAGAACAAACGCAAAAGCCGCCAGCACAAAACTGCCAATTAGGAACCCCAGTCCCCACTGACTATCTGTGCCAATAACAGCTCCACCTACAAAAAATGCTATGAATGCTGCACCCAACATGGAAACCATCGTTATTTTTCTTTGGTTGCTTTCTGAGCGGCTCAGTTCAGCCCTTATTGTCTCCCCTTGACGTCTTATTTCATCTCTAACCGCCCGCAGTGTAACCTCCTCAACTTTTCGCTCCTCGTTCGACTCACCCATGCTATCCTCCTTTCAGAAACCTTCCTCTTATTATACCATCGTTTCCTTCATCCTTCTCACGGATTCCGCCGAGCTCTGGACATAGGTTAGTTGAAGCTCATCTTCTTATCCCTTTGTCGTCCTGGTTGCCCTTCGCTTGGAAGGGCGGTGCTCGGGCTCTGGCCCTCGCAGCCGTAGCCAGAACGTACGTAATACAGTTACAGGTTCGGTCGCTCTATAGTACTCTTGCGTTGGTGTACTTTTCACTGTAGAATATCGCAAGAGTCGTTTATTTTGTACAATGTTTAGGAAGGAGGGGCAAGTGTCCGAACGGTCAAAGGAAAAGGAGAGTAAGAGAAGCCAAGCAAGCCAGATGCCTGCTGACATGCAAATTACGGTTAGTGGGGGAGCACGCAGATTACCTGTTTATCTCCTGCTAGATACATCTGGAAGTATGGCAGGAGCTCCCATTGAGTCAGTACGTCTTGGGTTGGAGCAATTCGCGCGTGAGGTAAAGAGTGACCCGACTGCCAGGGATGCAGTCCATGTTGGATTGATTACGTTTGGTGGTGAGGCCAATTTCGTTACACACGGCTTGGTCGCATTCGACAGCTTCCAACCTCCGTCTCTTTCAGCAGGTGGCGAGACTCCCCTAGGCCAGGCTTTTTACTTACTCATTGAATCGCTTGACAAGGATATTAAGACCTCTGTTAAAGGCGGTACAAAAGGAGATTGGAAACCCTTAGTCTTTATCCTTACAGATGGTAAGCCTACAGACCAGTGGCGTGAACCGAGAGACGAGATTTTAAAAAGACAAAAGAATAAGGTACTGAATATTATAACAGTCGGTTGCGGACCTTTTGTTAATCAACAAAATCTGGTGGATATTGCAGGTAACGATGGCATAAGTTTCAACGTCGGAAACGACGAGCGTTCGTTCTCACAATATTTTAAGTGGGTAAGTCAAACAGTTATAAGTAGGACCAGAACAATCAGCCAGACAGGCGGCGATAACAAGCCGATAGAAACCCCGCCACCTCCAGGCAGTCAATTTATTCCCTAACCTAATTAGAGTTTGGTTTGATGAATCGACCATTTGCTAGAGGTGATCCTCTACCTACCACACTGGCCTATAGCCATACGGATAAGCGCCGATGCAGTGCGACGTTGGGCAGATACCATATTGTCAGCGCAAGCGCGCGTGGTAAACTTCATGTAAGTAATAACACGCCTCGAGACGATGCTATTGCTATCCGAGCCGAAGGAGAATGGCTGGCTGTGGCTGTAGCCGACGGGGTTGGCTCACGCCAGCATTCACGTTACGGCGCTGCCTTTACAGTCAATCAGCTCTGTAGCAGACTTATTGAAGCTGTGGGCACCACAGAGAAAGAAAGCAAACATGACATCACATTGGACGCATTTCTAAAAACTAGATTAGACCTTCAGCAATTTGCGTTGAAATCAGGTGCCTCCCTTAATGACTTGGCTTGTACTCTGCTGGGAATGGTCTTGAACATTGATACAGGGGTACTGGTAATTGGGCAGATTGGAGATGGGTTAGTTCTGGGGCTCACTGAAACACAAGAGGCTTTGCCCTTGATTGAATTTCCGATACCTGATGAACTTGGAGCAACATATGTATTAACCCAAGACACTTGGGCGCGGTATTTTCGTTCAGTACGCTTATCCGGTGATGATGCAAGGCGGTTTGTAACGTTTTACATGATGACAGACGGTGTTGCGGACGACTGCTTATATGGACCGCCAGCGGACATCCTTCAACGATGGGCAAATGACATGGACAGAGAAATTCGTCTTGTGCCTAATAACGCGGTAACGGCTAGAAGGCTGGAACGTTATCTGGCTACGTATGAGGCCAAGGGAAGCTTTGATGATAGAACGTTAGTAGTCATATTCAAGGATAAGGCCGACAGGGGCTTCTAAATGGCTATTGTACATCTCTATAACTGCAGAAGAGGTACACCGAGTCAACTTGAAATCGACATAGGCAACTTCTCACATAAAGGAGGACAAGGCTGCATCTACTTCAGTCTGGATGGTCGGTACTGCGTCAAGGTATACCATACCCTGAAAGACCCTCACACAAAACGGCAGATCCTAGAGTTAATTATGAGACTGGGGGAGAGTCTAACACCTGATGAGGAGGAGTTTCTATGCTGGCCCGTAGCCCTAGTACGTGATATAGATGGCAAGAGTGTTGTTGGATGTGTTACAAGACATGTACCAATCCCGCCGTACAGACGAATGGACACTGCAACTTATTCAGCTAGAGAGGCAGTCGAGCAGTTCCGACTGGGAAGGTCTTGGGGCAATTACCTACAGATAGCTCGTGGTGTGGCCCGTGCAGTCGCAGCTTTGCATGGCAAAGGTTGTGCGAGTACTGACATAGACTACTATAATTTCCTGGTTGACCCCGTAACTGGCCATGCGGTCATGCTAGACCTCGACAGTTCTGTTGTGAAAGGTTTTATACCCCCAGAGGTCTGGGGAAAACACGGCTTCATGGCACCAGAGTTAGAAACTGGCCAAGTGGCGGGGCCCAGCGAACGTAGTGACCGTCACAGTCTCGCACTCTTGATATTGAATACGCTATTATTTAGAAATGTCTTGTTGCCACTAAAATGCTATGACCCGGACAATCAAGACAATGATGAGAAAATTGGCTGGGGCAAAGAAGCTGCGTTCAGTGAAGACCCTCGGGACCGACGAAATCGCCCTAGGATGCTTGGCGAGCCTCTATTCAAGGGTGGTGTACTCAGCTATCGCATGCTTACACCTGCTCTCCAAAAATTGACCGAACGTGCCTTCAGCAATGGATTGCGTAACCCCGATGAACGTCCCTCAGCACTAGAATGGGTTGACGCTCTCGGTTGGGCTTTGGACGAACTTGGGCGATGTTCTAACTGTCGTCTGCACTTCCCTTACCCTCACCGAAACATTCGGCCTCAACGCAGAGAATGTCCTTTTTGTGGAGAACGAATTAGAGATTCATTGCCATCGGTCTTTCTAGTTTATGAGCCGCGCAGCAGAGGTAATTATAGCTTCGTGGGACGGTACCTAGTCTTGAGCAATGAGGGAAGATTGTTTGCTGATGTACTAGATACACAGCGCAAGACACCTATGAGTCGAAGAAATGAGCCAATATTAGGTCATATAGAATGGAACCAACAGAGTAAGAGGAATTGTTTGGTGAATGATGAAGGAGTTGCATGGCAAAGCAAGTTGAGGGGAACTGAATCAGCGATAAACATAAATAAAGGCAACTCAGTTGTGCTAAATCCGGGGGCTATTATTTACTTTGGAGAAGGGCGACGTCTTCTGGTAGTTAGGGAGTGAATTTAGGAGCCAAAATCACCATGAGTAGTCCGCTTCCTGAAGGAAAGCTTGAAAAGTTATTGCCAGCTCTTAAGCCTTTAGCGGAGTTAATTGGCGGCGGCGCTTTGCCAGGGGAGCCCGAATTGTCCAATATTCTCTCCAGCCTTGGCATTAAGGACACATGGGCTCTTGATGAACTTAGGTTATGGAGCATCATTTTGCAGAAGGCGCGGTCAATGAGACAACATGAAGGCGCGACACGGTTGTTGATGGAGCGTGGTATACAGCAATTTCCTGCGATTCTTACTATAGATGAGGCAATAAGAAATCCTTTTTGTGTTGAGCCGAAAAGCATCGACTTCGGTCGCCTTGACTTGGGCCAAGGGGCAAGTACTACACTTACGGTGAGTGGTGGCCGTGTGAAAGCAGTAGAGGTGCCCGACAGTAAATTGAAGGTAGATTTGCCTAAACCTGATTCAGGTGTTACCCGCGTAAAGGTAATATTGTCTGGCAGCTCCGCGGTCGAGTCGTTGCGCGCTGCCATTATTTTGCACGGCGATTACAATGATTTGCAGGTATCAATCAAAGCAAAATGGGAGCTTGTACCCCTCTTTGTAGAGCCGCAGAGTATCGACTTTGGACTCCTCAGGCTGAGACAAGGGGGGAACGCCACACTTAAGGTCACCGGCGGTGTTGTCAGATTAGCAACAGTGGGGAGTGATAGACTGAAAATTACTTTGCATAGACTTGATTCAGGAGATACCCAAGTTAAAGTGGCGTTGTCTGGCAGTTCTGAAGTAGATTCGGTGAAAGACACTATCATCCTGCAGGGTGATTACGATAAACTGAAGGTGCCTGTCAGCGCACGATGGGAGTCGGAAAAGCGACATGAAATAGAGAAGTTAATTCGTCAACTGGAGAGTCCCAACTGGCTGGACAGGAACAATAGCGCCTACCATCTCGGTAATGATGGAGACCCTGTTGCCGTTATTCCTCTAATCAAGTTACACGAAACGGACCATGAGAAATGGAACGTAAATAAGGCAAAATATGCTCTTGGCAAGATATACGTTAACGACCCAAGAGGTTTTCAAAAACAGCTCATCGAGGCCCTAAAAAACGAACTTCCTAGTGTTCGCAAGTATGCGGCAGAGGCACTAAAGAAGATGGGATGGGACCCATCTGGCAAAGACTAAGAGGCTGTATAAGTGATAGCAAAACTAGAAAGCTGCATAAGGTTTAGGCGAGCAAGCAGTTGATACACTCATCAGGATCTCAATATGGAGTGGTACCCTGGTTATCAGGGATCTTTCCTATTTGGAGATTTCGTTGATAAAATCCGAGAAGTATATTAGTACACAGATGCGAACCAGTTGAGGAGAACGATTTGGACACTGAAACGCCATCCGCAAGTATGCAGCCAGTATCCGTCGAGCCACAAAGTATTGGCTTCGGCTGCCTCAAGCCAGGAGAAGCTGTATCCGCCACATTAAAGATAAGTGGTGGCCCCGTCAAGGTCATTGTGCACAGTAGTAGGCTCAAGGTAACACCACCTAACTTGGAAGAGCGGGATGGTGAACTTCAGGTGGCGCTCCAAGGTAGCGATGATGGCGAATTAGTATGGGATTACATAGTTCTAAAGGGAGATAGTGGTGAGCAGAAGGTGCTAGTAACTGCACGTTGGCAAGAGGAATCAGCAGAAGAAGAACGCGGATCGGTAGTAAAAGAACCAGAACCTTCTGTTATCCCTCAAGAGGTTCGTAATTTCAAAGGAAAAGTCTGTCCATGGTGTCGCGAGAACATACGGTATGACACGGGTCTGAAGCAGTGGGTAGAATGTAAGAATTGCAGGGGTGCCCGTAAAATTTTGAGTATTATTCGCATTTTTACGAGAGAATTCTGGCTTGGAATGAAAGATACTGGTTCTTTTGTGGCTGAGAAGTGGAGAGCTCTGACCAAAGAGAAGAAATAGTATATCCTGCAATCATATACCGGGTTCTGGTCTGTTCTCCAAATAGACAAATACGAGTTAGACAAGGACCACAAGGAGGTAAAGTGAGTAAGATTGGGGCAAGGGCGTACTGCACCCCCATTCCCGGACATATAATTTAACAACTGCCCACCGCCGTTTATTGCCACACGTTATCCTCAAATTCAAGCCGTCGTGTCTATGAATTTTTGATTTCTACCACCTGAGGTTTATAGGCCTTCCTATCACGCTTTCACTTGGTGACTCCGCCACAAAATGTAACTTATTCAGAGCTTTGTCTCTAAGCTCTCTCTGCCACCCCACCCCTCCCTCCTGCGTATGAGGCATCCTACATAAAGAAACGCCCATTGCAGATTCGGCTTGGTTTTATGATTGCCACACCCTACCCCCGCCGCTCCCCACTCGGCAGACTGGGGCAGTCTGCCTCGTTTCCGTGGCGTCCGAGACGGACGCCACAGCGCCACCCAACCGCCGTCGCCGTCCTCTTCCTCGACCCGAGCAACTTCCTGGATGCAGTCGTCATCGCTGTGTGGACGTAGCCCCACCCCACCCCACCACCGCCCTATAGTTCTTCATGCTGTTCTCGACGGTGAGACTGGCTAGGGCTTATTGCCATAGCGTACACTTCCCTGTAGAATATCGCAAATAGTATGAATCTGTGAGAGATGGGCTTAGCACAGTTAAGCAATGCGCACATATTGAGGAGGTTATAATGGACACCTTAACCGTAGAACTGACAGCGGCACTTGTTGATAATCCAGCAACGCCATCAGCACGCACAAAGGTAGAAATAACCCTTTCAAACTCCTCGGGGCGGATTAGCGTTGAGAATTGTGAGGGAAGCCCTCGCTCACTGCATCGATTTATTGTACGAGATGCGCAAGATGTAGGCGTGGGGGCTGTACATAACCTCACCGCAGAACAAGCTGGTTTTATTTTGGCGACTTCATGTTCTGTAACCAATCCGCGCATCCTTTTTTCGACTTTGCAACCTGACCAACTTTCAGTCTCACTCAAGAAATCAGCCGAAGTACCATCCAAAGCTCAAGTCGTTGATACTCCTACAGGGAAGCAGGTCACCGTGACTGCGACAGTTCACGTAATATCTAGTATAAGCACGCTTCTTGCGACCAAACTCACACTGGATGAAGTCGCAGTTTTTAACGTAATAAATAGGCTGCTTGCATTTAAGATTTTTGACACAACGAATCGAAGTATTTTGGAGCTAAACGTTTCGGAATCCATCAAGAGCTATAGCCAAGCTCTAATGGCTGCTGATAGATTGTCCTGTTACCAGTCCTTGTTCAATGCGCTTGAAAAAGCGATAAACGCAGACCAAGAGCTGAAAGGTGACGCTTTCGACCATAAGAGTTCTACCTTAACCTCATTAACGCAGACAGATGTCAAAGATATTCGCGAGTTTAACAATAGAGTCAAGCATGTGTTACACAAAAAAAGCGATTTGGCTGCTTTGAAAACTGGGGAAGCACAACTAGCGCAGTTGGCTCGTAACCTAAAGAAAGCGGCTGATAACGCAATTCTATCGAGGATTTAAACCCGAAGGGCAAAGAGCATCAGAGGGTCACCTAATGGTCACGTTGACCTTAACCACCCTCACTATCAATTCTAATTTTGTAATTGCATTCTGCACGGACAGGTGTAACTAACACACAATTATTCTGTTATCTTCCTTCCGATTGAATCCAAAAGTGGAACGTCAGAGGAAAATCAAAGCCACAGGCCGAAGGCTCCGGGGGGCGGCTGAAAGGCGTATACTATGACAGAAACAATAGTCGAGCCATGCATCAACATAAGACGCTTCCACTGCTGAATTCCGGCTCCTTAGAGCGAGGGTTCTATCAAAGGCCGGTAATCTCCCTTGCCGGTTTGCGGGATTTGAGTTTATTTAGTGATCCTCTGGAAACACTTGGTTTTGGTAAACACGCGATTGTTAGAAATAGCTAGGAACAAAACTTGGTTTGACCACGAATGCTATTCTCGCTATACTGCTGCAAGTATGACTTTCGTGTGGATAAGCGGCAATTTCACCATTCTCCAATAATAACTTAGTGTGGAGAGAGAAGAATGAAACGAAAAAATAGACGAGATGAGGAAAACTCCTTATCCCCTTCAGGAGCCACGCCACAGGAATCGAAGGCAGGGTATATCATTGATTATATTTCTGGATTGGAAGTCCCTGCAAAACCAGAAGAAATTGGAGCGGTACAGGTTTTTGCACGTCGCTTAGTTGAAGACTATGGATACGATAAGGAGCAAATACAAAGTCATCCTCAGTTCAGAGTACGTAAGCGTCCTTCCGACGAGGATAAGTCCTATCCGGTGGATATCGCAGTATTCAAATCATCTGAGCGCATCGAGTCAAACCTGTTCATGATCGTTGAGTGCAAGGCGCCCGACGAGGCAACTGGTATAGCTCAGCTAAAATTATACTTGGAGATGAGCCCTGCAATAATAGGAGCATGGTTTAACGGCGGATCACATGCTTATATACTGAAGATTCGCCATCGTGATGGGCACATCGAGTGGAAGCCCTTACCCAATATTCCACGCAAGGGTCAGAGGGTGGAAGACATCGGTCTCTACAAACGCAAAGACCTCAAAAAACCATCTAATCTAAAAGCAGTTTTCCGCGATATTCGCAACCATCTTGCAGGCATGACTACTGGGATCACGCGTGATGAGGCCCTCGCCCAGGAAATTATAGCTATTCTCTTCTGTAAGATACTTGATGAGCAAGAGACCTTACCTGATGCCGTTGTACGATTTCGGGCAGGTACTGGAGAAAATGTAGAAGCTGTTAAGAAGAGAATCTTGAATCTATTCGAACAGGTGAAGACTGCAACCTACTACGATGTCTTTTCTAAGGAAGAGACGATCAAGTTGGATGCTGAAAGTCTATTTTACGTTGTTGGCGAGTTACAAAACTACTGCATAACGGAAGCAGACCGCGATGCAGTCGGTGATGCATTCGAAGTATTCATCGGCCCAGCATTGCGTGGCAGCGAAGGTCAATTCTTTACTCCAAGGAATGTGATAAGGATGATGGTAGACATAATTGATCCACAACCTGGAGAGAGTATTATTGACCCTGCATGTGGCTCAGGTGGTTTCTTGATTGCGGCCCTAGAGCACGTTTGGCGCATATTGAGGCAGGAGGCAAAGGCCAAGGGCTGGAATGACCGGGTTCTGTCTAAGCATGAGAATGATGTTGCAACGCACTACTTTAGAGGCATAGACAAAGATAGTTTCTTAGCCAAGGTAACAAAGGCATATATGGCAATCGTTGGAGATGGACGCGGTGGTATTTTTTGTGAAAATAGCCTCTTGCCAATTGAAGATTGGAAGCCATTAGCTAAACATAGCATATCTTCCGGGCAGTTCGACATCGTTTTAACCAATCCGCCGATGGGTAAGAAGATTGTAGTTAAAGGTGAACACCTTCTGTCTCAGTACAAGCTGGGATACAAGTGGGTAAAAAACAAAGAAACACATGAAATGGAACCAACCACAAAACTACATGAAGACCAGCCACCACAAATAATATTTCTTGAAAGATGCCTTCAGCTTCTCAAAACTGGAGGGCGAATGGGTATTGTTCTCCCTGAGGCCGTTTTTGGCATGCCAACGTACGAATATGTCGTCACCTTTCTTCGTTCCAGGGCCAAAATTCGTGGAATCGTTTCAATGCCTGAAGCTCTTTTTAAAACTAGCGGTAAGGGTGGTACGCATACTAAAGTCTGCATATTATTCTTGGAAAACAAACCGCCCAAAGAGGGGGAAGACTACGATATATTCATGGCAGACGTCAAATGGTGCGGGCATGACTCGCGTGCAAATCCTACTTTGCGGGTGAACAAGAATGGTAAGAAGGTTCTGCTTGATGATGTACCTCTAGTAGCTGAGCGCTTCCGCTCAATATATGGAGGTTGGCCGTGTATGGAGGTTGGCCGTGCAAAAGCAAGACCACATAGGGTTTGTTAATCGATATAGTGCCATTAAGAATGGAGTCTTTATCCCAAGATATTATGAGCCTGAGGTTTCAAAAAGGCTAGGTGCACTTAGGAGATCTCATGAACTTATATCTATAGGAAGCTTAGTGGACAAAAAATACCTTCAAGTAGCGAGTGGCCACGAGGTCGGCAAGATGGCATATGGCACTGGTGAAATACCTTTCGTCCGTACCTCTGACATAAGTAATTGGGAAATCAAGGCCGACCCCAAGCAGGGCGTTAGCGAGGAGGTTTTCACCAAATTTTCCAAAAAACAAGATGTGAAAGAGGACGATATATTTTTTGTAAGAGATGGTACTTATTTGGTTGGACAAAGTTGCATTGTTACTCGGTATGATTTGCCTTGTCTTTTTCAATCTCATATACTCCGCTTTCGCTTATCTGAGCACGCACCGTTTAACCGTCACTTGCTGCTCGCAATGCTAAATAGCGCTGTTGTTAAACTTCAAATCAGGTCAGTACAATTTACTGCAGATATTATTGACACTGTTGGGAATCGATATCTTGAGATTCAACTACCCGTACCGAAGCAAACACAACAGCAGAACGATATTGCAAATGCCACTGCAAACGTAATTGAAACCAGAACTAAGTTAAGAGAAATTATACGCAAGATACCCTTGTTCACACAGGGGATCATCAGAGACATGCAACAACCAGTTCCGGAACGATTGAACCGAGTCGATGACGAAGAAGGTAATCGGGGCTTTCGATTCGATTATCGCAATATAGCTGGCTCGATATTTCTTCCGAAATATTACAATCCGATTATTGAATCAGAACTGCGCGAGTTGGCTCTAACGCATGAACTTATCTCCATTTCAGACCTAGTAAAGGGAAAAGTGCTGTCTTGGGCTACCGGAATTGAAATCGGCAAAATGGCCTATGGCACAGGTCCCATTCCATTTATCCGGACTTCGGATATTTCCAATTGGGAACTCAAAGCTGACCCAAAACAAAGCGTAAGCGAGGAGATTTACCTGCAGTACGAAGCCAAACAAGACGTTAAGCCTGATGATATCTTCATTGTGCGAGATGGTACCTATTTGGTGGGCACCTCATGTATTCTGACGAAACACGACACAAGAATCTTATATTGCGGCGGCCTGTACAAATTCCGTGTAAATCGCCAAGATAAGCTCGATTCTTACCTTTTTTTGGCTCTTTTGAACACACCCATTGTCCGTCGTCAGATGCGAGCAAAGCAATTCACGCGTGACATTATAGATACGCTAGGTAAACGTATATTCGAAGTAATATTGCCAATTCCAAAGGATGCTCGCATTTGCAGGGAGATAGCAGAAACAGCACGTAAAACCGTTGAAACGCGAGTGAGCCTACGGATTCAGACAAAGAAGATCGCGCTTGATGTCGAGGGCTTGGTATCAGTTCCGGACGAAGTCAAAGAGCTAGTTGAACCAATCTAAGGATTTCTGGATACCAAGAAAATCAGTAGAGCCTAAGAAGCGCGCACGTTGCGCCTTGCCCTACTGGAATAAGCCAAAGTGGAAGGGGGTTAAGAAGTGCTCATAACAGTAACCATACGGGACACCAACAAGCTAGGCTCAGATCGTGCCCGGGCTGAGGTAGACAAGGCACTATCATGGCGTGGTGAAATCGTGAAGGTGAAAGAAAGTAAGACTCCCGATACCCTGTTAATTGAGATTAAAGTAAGCGATTCCTGGCAAGCCACAGATGATGAAAAACTGGCATATCTAAAGGACTGGCTGGCAGCAAAAACCAGGATGTTCACTATCAAAGATGTAAGGGGGTAGCATGAGAGGGGCAATATATTGCCGGGTAAGCACCGAAGACCAAGAAAGAGAAGGAACTAGCCTTCAGACGCAGCTTGAGGCTTGTCTAGCCTATTGCCAGCATAAAGGTCTGTTGTACGATGATAAGTACCGCGAGCGTCAAGAAGCCAAACATGCTTGGTACAGGAAGCACGGTTTCGCTGAACGTCTAATTATTACAGCTGAGGAGCGTGGATTTGACAGTATAACTATCGCCAAGACTATGGATGAACACTTCAAAAACTGAACTCACATCACGAATTCCAGAGACAACCTATGATGATAGTTATATGGCGCGACCAGTTAGGCAATTAGTTATTTGAATAGAAAGAGGTGTGCCAGATGCAGAATAAGACTATTCCAGAGTTGGATAAACTCTTTCTTGAAATAGGCACTTACCGAAAAGGTACTGAATTTATGGAGCTTCTCGAATTTGTCAAGAAGTTTCCTCACATTGCACCTTATAACGCGATGTTAGTACATGTTCAGAAACCGGGTAGTCAGTATGTTTGCTCGGCATCGGAATGGAGAAGCAAATATTACAGGGATATTAAACCTGGCGCTCGTCCCCTAGTCATTTTACGCCCCTTCGGTCCAGTGGCATTTGTTTTTGAATTGTTTGATACAGATGGACGACCTTTCCCGAAAGAATTAACCTTTGAAATAGAGGGTGACGTCTCAGACGACAATTTTAATAACATAATAAGCAATCTCAAATGTGATGGAATATCCTATAACGAAGCTGACCATGGAGTTTCCAGTGCGGGTTTTACTCAAATCAGTCAAAGCAAGAGAGAACAAACCATTATTCGGAAGAAGAAAGAAATCCAGGTAGAAATCCGGGTAAAAGTCTTATATGACTTGGTGGTCAACCGGAACTATTCGAGGGAAATTAAGTTTGCCACCATTCTTCACGAAATAGGGCATATTTATTGTGGCCACCTAGGTACACCACACGAGAAATGGTGGCATGCCAGGAGTGATCTTGATCGAAACATTAAGGAATTTGAGGCTGAAAGCATTTGTTGGCTGGTCTGTGGCAGATTGGGAATCAAAAACCCATCTGCTCGGTATCTAATAGGATATCTTAACTCCAATGAAGAGATTCCCTATATCAGTATTGATACTGTTCTAAAGGCAGCGGGAGCAATTGAATCATTGTTACGACCTGGAAAAGAACCACGCAAAGAAATAGTGGTCAATTCATAATTTGAGGTAACAGCACCTGGAATACAATAGGACAGAGGGTATTTCTATGTGCCAAACGTATCTTGCGTTAGTTAAGTATTTGAAGACCAAAGGAAGGTTATTGAAAAGACTTTGAGCGGTGAAAAGGAACCTTTCCAAGGTCGATTAGTTCTCGGTGTTTTCCCTCTGGTGGTCGCTCGCGGTTTCGAAGCTCCGACCTTCTGCGTATGTCGTAAAACAGACGCTCTCCAAACCGAGTGGTTTCCGAGCGTCTCTAAATATCCCAGACCCTTTAAAACTTTCAAGGACGATCCCCGCGCTCATCAAGCCACCCCTGCCTCACGAGCCGCCCCTCCCCTCTC
>Ga0209777_10005953_pt1 | contig 13879 bp, 12 predicted proteins | sample FrelakmetHBP12HB_FD_187147 | JGI IMG/M metagenome (GOLD analysis project Ga0209777, IMG submission 187147) | Freshwater lake sediment microbial communities from the University of Notre Dame, USA, for methane emissions studies -HBP12 HB (SPAdes)... | ecosystem: Environmental > Aquatic >...
TGTCCTCCAAGGACGATGGCACGGGGCTCTTCCTTCCCGTCCTCCTCAAAGGCGCCACCTACTCAGGGGGGAAAGTCACGTTTCACATGCCCGCAAATCCCGGCGCCAGCGGCCGGACCATAGCGCTTTCAAGCTCCCCGCTTCAGCCCGACGACGCTCAGCTTTCTTCGGGCGCGAATCTCTCCGACCCGGCACTCGGAGCGGACCTCCTGGTCATTACGCATCCCGATTTTCACCCGCAGGGCCAGGATTCCGCTTGGGAGGCGTACGTCTCCCGGCGCAGCCAGAACATGGAAGTGGCCGTGGTGGACATCCAGGACGTGTACGACAATTTCTCTTGCGGCATCTTCGACCCGACCGCAATCAAGTCCTTCCTGGCCGCGGCCTCCGCTTCTTGGCGAAAGGTCCCGAAATACGTTCTTCTCATCGGGGATGGCACCTACGACTACAAGAATTACTGGGCCGATCCCACGCTCAAGAACTGGGTCCCGACGATGATGTTCGAGGACATGGGGGACAGCGGGCTCGGTGCCCACGTGGGCCAGTACCCCTCCGATTCCTGGTACGCCGACGTGGACTCGGACGGCTACCCCGACATCGCCGTGGGGCGCTTGCCCGCGAGGAGCTACGACGAACTAGCGGGTGTCCTTGGCAAGATAGCGACATACGAGGACCAGCCCCAGCCTGGCGATTGGGCTCTCACAACGCTCTACGTGGCGGACACCTACACCGAGCCCTGGGAGAAGGAGTTCGAGATTTTCAGCAACCAGCTCCAGAGCGACTACTGCGATCCACCGCGCATCTGCAAGCACGTCTACTTCCATGACCCGCAGTATAACGGCACGGACGCCGACGCTTGTGCAGCCGCCATCCGCCAGGATTGGCCCTCCTCTCTCGTCCACTACATGGGCCACGCGGGCTTCAGGTCCTGGGGGAGCTCCTACGCCATCTTCACGTCTTATCCCTCTAGGAACTGCGGCTCCGGCACTTGCGCCGACTCGGACGTGGACCTCCTCCCTCCTATTAGCCCCACCGATGCTCCCCTCCCTTTCGTCCTTAACAGCACTTGCTACGTGTCGGCTTTCGACGAGACCGGCGAGAAAGGAAAAGCCGCCACTCCCTGCCTCATGGAGGCCCTCATGGACCGTCCCGATAGGGGCTGTATCGGTTCCGTGGGATTCTCTACCATTGCCTATCCAGACGAGGAGGAAACCTTCAACGGGACCATCTTCAGCCAGATTTTCCTCCCGCCCGGCGAGAGGACGGCAGGGGACCTGGTGGAGGCGGGGCGCTTCTCACTGCCGTCATCGGACGCGAGGAGCGTCATGGGGGCCGTGCTCATGGGCGATCCCACGCAGATTCTGCGAATCCCTTAGAGCGGCAAGTCGTCTACCACCAAGACACAAAGACACCAAGGAGGAGAAGGAAAACAACTCTCGTATTGGGTCTAGCGAACGATTTCTTTGTGCCTTGGTGCCTTGGTGGTGAATATCCTGTCTTTTCCCTGATTTCGTTCTTATACTGTAGAAGATAGGAGGGCGGACGCTGCACGCGAACGAAGAGGTCCACGCGTGGCTCACCGCCGCGCGGGGAGGCGACGACGATGCCTTTGCGCGCCTCGTCAAGTTCTACTACGCGCCCCTCTTCAGGCTCGTTTTCCAAATGGTCCCCTGCGCGCAAGACGTGGAGGAGATCCTCCAGGACACTTTTTTTCGGTTTTTCAAGGCCCTCAAAAGGCTGAGGCCTGGCGAGGATCCCTTCCCCTTCCTGAGGACCATCGCTGTCCGCCGTACCTACAGCTTCCTCCGCCGTCACAGAGCGGAAAGCCAGGCCCTCCTGAAGTTGCCGGAAGACCTGCCGGAGATGGCGGTTCAGGGACGGGCCATCGAAGTCCAAGAGCTTTACCGCTGGGCCGCGAAGCTCCCGGCACAGCAACGTCTGGTGTTTTTGCTGAGGGAAGTCCTCGGGGTACAAGACGCGGAGATAGCCCAGCTTCTGGACATCCGGGAAGCCACGGTCAGGCGCCACGCCTCTTTGGCACATCAAGCTCTCGAGAGGGACCTGCTCGGGCGGTGAGTGTGAAGTTGATAAGTTGATAAGTCCATCGCTCTGCTCGTCTGGTTCCACCCCCACTTTTTACTTTTCACTTTTGACTTTTGACTCTCAACTCCGATTCGCGCTACTTTCCCCAGCGCCGTACATCCCGTATAATCCGAAGTGAATCGGAGGGACGCGTGGACCTGGCCAAGATTCGGAAAAAGGCCCGCCAGGAGGGCTCCAAGGCAGCCCCCAAGAAACCCGAGCCAGCCGCCGAAGCGCCGGCCCAGCCGGCGGCGCCCGAGCCGCCCCCGGCTCCGAAACGCAAGCGGGAGAGTTCAGCCAAGCCAGCGGCCCCCCCGCCGGAGCCTGCCGTTGAGGCCCTGGAGGACTACCTCGCCTCATTGGTCTCGGAACCCTCGGAGCCTTCGCTTCCCCAGGGAGCGTCCGGCTCTGCTGAAGAGGCGGCGGCGCCTGTGGGAAAGGGTGAGCGCCTGCTCATCTTCACGCTCGGCCGCGAGAAGTACGCCATCCCCATCCACGACATCGCCCTCATCATCCAGAACGCGAGCATCACGCCCATCCCGAACGCCCCTGATTTCCTGCTCGGGATCCTCTCCCTGCGGGGCAAGGTCGTGAGCATCGTGGACGCCGCCAGGCGGCTTCAGCTCGTGGGCAAGGAGGCCGCCCAAGAGGGCAAGATCATCGTCATGGATCTGGGGACCGACCAGTTCGGGCTCCTGGTGGACGCCATTGACCAGCTCGTGGAGGTGGACATATCCTCCCTGGAGCCACCACCCGAGGGCTTCATGCCCCTCCCTCAGGATTTCGTGGAGGGCGTCTTCCACCACAAGGGGCGGGCCGTGGGATTTCTCAACCTGCCCATGTTCCTGTCCTTCCAGGTATAGCCCTAAGGAAGGGAGCGCCTCATGACCCACAGCCCCCAGCAAACCCCCGTGCCCGAGGACGTGGAGGTCAGGCGCAAGAAAGCCCTCGCTCTTGCCGAAGAGGACGAACCCACGGCGATTCCGCCGCTCGACACGCTCCTCGGCGACCCCAACTGGCGGGTCCGGAAAGCCGCCGTGGAGTCCCTTCTGACCCACGCGCCCGAGGCCACTCTGCCCACGCTCCTCGCCGCCCTCTACGATTCGGAAAATGCCGGCAAGCGCAATTCCGCCCTGGAAGTTCTGATCAAGCTCGGCCCCCAGGTCCTGCCCCACGTGTACGACCAGCTGGTCACGGGCGACGAGGACGTGAAACTCGCCCTCGTGACGCTCCTCGGCTCGATCCCGAGCAAGACCTCCATCCCGCACCTCATCTACTACCTGAGCCACGAGAACAAGAACATCGTCTCTGCGGCCATCACCAGCCTCGGCCAGCTCAAGGACTCGGGGAGCTTGGCCCTGTTGTTCGACATCTTCAGGAGGCGGGACGACTGGCTCTGGTTCCATCTCATCGACGCCCTCAGCAACATCGGCGGCCCCAGCGCGACCGGCAAGCTGATGGAGCTGTACGACCTCTCCAAGTACCGCAAAGCAGTCCTCAAGTCCTTCGGGCGCACGGGCGACCTGCAGGCCGTCCCGTTCCTCCTGGAAAAGGCCGGGGATTCGGAGGCGCCCCTCCTCGACATCCTGGACGCACTGGGCCGCATCTACAACGCCAGCCTTCCGGAAGCAATGGTGGGACGGCACCAGAAGGAGGTGCGGCGTCTCATCCGCCAGCACTTCCCCATGGGTCCTCTCGAACAAATGATGGAGGCTTGGCCCGAGGCCAAAGTCACGGAGCGCCGCGGCATGATCCTCGTGGCGGGCTGCCTCGCCGACCTGTCTCTACTGGACCACCTCCTCTCCGAACTCGAAAACGCTTACCTTCAAAAGGACGCTTACGAGGCCGCCACGGCCTACGGACGGGCCGCCTGCCCCGCCATCGTGGAGAAGCTCTCCCAGCCGCCGCGACTGGAGCAGAGGGTCCTTCTCATCAGGCTCCTGGGCGCCACGGGCGATCCGCAGGCCATCCCCACGCTCCTGCTCCAAGCCGGAGACGACGACGTGCAGGTCCGCATGGAAGCCCTCGCGGCTCTCGGAGAAGTCAACGACCCGCAAGGTCTCGAAGCGCTCATCGCCGTCCTGAGAGAGCCCGATGCCACGTTCCACGAGACCGCGCTCAGGGCCATTCAGAACCTCTCGCGGAGGCACCCGGCCGTCAGGGCGCAGGTGAAGACCCTGGGCGCCAAGATGGTCGAGGAGCAGGAGGGCGGACAGCGCCGGGCGGGCTATGCGCTCCTCGCCGAGGGGCTCGGCTCAGACGTCCGGCCCCTCCTGCCCGGGCTCAAGGATCCTTCCCCGGCGGTCCGCCAGACCGTCGTCCGCCTCATCGCGTCCAGGCAGGGTACCGAGGCCTTCGAGACACTCCTCCCCATGCTCGGGGACGAGGACGGCAAGGTCCGCCGCGTGGCCGTTTCCGTCCTCGGCCGGGAGCTCCTCGCGCGCCAGCCCGACGCCCTCATGACCGCGCTGGCCGATCCCGATATTTGGGTGCGCGCCGAAACGGCTTTCTTCCTGGCGCAGAGCACGGACCCCACAATCGCTCAGGCGCTACTGGGCTGCCTGAAGAAGGATACCCTCCCAGTCCAGTTGGATGCGCTCAAAGGCCTCGCCGAGGTAGGGTGCGGCACGCTTTTCCAGGAGGTCCAGAATCTGGCCACCGGCACGGAGAACGGAGTCGAGGTCAGGCAGGCGGCCCTTACGGCCCTGGCCAAGTCCGGCCGGCCCGACGCGGTCCGGATCCTCACGGAGGCCCTCTCGGACCACGTCTCCGAAATCCACAGGACGGCCATCCAGCTCATGGGCTCCTCCCAGGACCATCGGTACATCCCTCTCCTCTTGAGAGAGCTCGAGAAGAGCCCGGACCCGGAAGTCAAGAAAACGGTCGTTCAGGCCCTCATCGCCCTCAAGGCCATCGAGGCCGTGCCACGCATGCTCAACTACCTCACCGACCCGCTCCTGAAGGACGCCGCCTTCGCCTTCTTCATGTCCCTGGGCCGCGAGCACATCAGGCTCATCGAGAACGAGGCGCAGTCCGTGGATTTCCAAACGAAACTGATCCTCATCGAGATCCTCAAGCACCTGGAGAACCTGTAGTGATTTGGGAACCCGCTGAAGGACCCCAAAAGTGGCTCTTGGACGACGACCTGTACGCGCGCGTCTGCGCGCTCGTCCACGACGTCACGGGCCTTTACTTCGGGGAGAACTCCCGGTACTTCGTCGAGAAGCGCCTGGAGACCCGCATGGAAGCCATGGGCGGGATCTCGGCCCGGGACTACCTCAGCTACCTCCGTTTCGACATCCAGCGCGACGAGGAGTGGGACCAGCTCATTGCCCTCATCACGACAACCGAGACGTACTTCCTGAGGGAAGAGCGCCAGCTTCGCTGTTTCCAGCGGGACGTCCTCCCCCTTCTCAGGCAGCGCACCGGGCAGCAGAAGATCCGGGTCTGGAGCGCGGGCTGCTCTACCGGCGAAGAGCCCTACACAATCGCCATGCTGGTGAGGGAGGCGGGGGTCCCGGAGGACTCGGTGGAGATCTTCGCCACGGACATCAATTCGCGCGCCTTGGCCAAGGCCAAGGAAGCGGTCTACGGGGAGTCGGCCTTCAGGGTCGTGGACAGCGCGTTTAAAGAACGCTGGTTCACGCGGGTTGCCCCGGGCAAGTTCAAACTCAAGGACGATATCCGCCAGCGCGTTTCCTTTTCGCGGCTCAACCTCCTGGAGATGGATCGCTACGCTCTCATGCCCCCAATGGACGTCATCTTCTGCCGCAACGTCATCATCTACTTCGACCTGGAATCAAAGGTTAAAGTCATCCTGAGGTTCTACGAGAAGATGCGCCCGGGAGGCTTCCTCATGCTGGGGCACTCGGAGAGCCTCATCTCCATCACGGACAAGTTCAAGCTCATCCACCTGCCCGGGGACCTGGTCTACACGAGGGTGGCGCTATGAGCCAAATCCCTCTCGAAGACTCGCTTGCAGCCGGCACACTGTCGCGCCGTCAGTGGACTTGAAAATGACGAAAACGCGCGTCCTGGTGGTGGACGACTCCTCTTTCAACCGGAAAGTCATCTCCGAGATCATCGAGAGCTCGGACGAGTTCGAGGTGGTGGCCAAAGCCTTCGACGGCGAAGACGCCATCAGCAAGATCATCCGCTTCAACCCGGACGCCGTGACGCTCGATTTGGAGATGCCGCGGATGGACGGGTTTGCGGTCCTCCGCTGGATCATGGCGAACAGGCCCATGCCCGTGATCGTGGTGTCGGCCAGGGAGTCGAACCGCTCCGTCTTCAAGGCCCTGGACCTGGGCGCCGTGGATTTCGTGGTGAAGCCTTCCAAGCTGGCCTCGCCGGAACTCAAGCTCATTGACGAGGAGCTCCTCGCCAAGATGCGGGCCATTCCCGCCCTCCAGTTCGACCGCGTCCAGCGGAGGCTGGTCCAGGAGCCCCCCGAGGCTCCAAGGTCGGCCCTGTCGGTCCCGCGCTCGGAGCGCTTCGCCAGCGTCATCGCAATAGCGGCCTCCACTGGAGGCCCGCCGGCCATCCAGCGCATCCTCATGGGCCTGGACACCTCCCTGGCCTCGCCGGTCCTTATCTGCCAGCACATGCCCCCCATCTTCACCAAGCTTTTCGCCGAACGCCTCACGGGGCTCACGGGCCGCATGGTGCTGGAGGCGGAGGACGGCCACAGGGTCCTCCCGAAGCACGTCTACGTGGCCCCCGGCGGGAGCCAACTGCAGCTCGGGCGCTCGGAGAACCAGCAGTTTCTCCAGGTGACGGAGCGGAAGCCCGAGGACCGTTTCGCCCCCAGCGCCAACTATCTTCTCACTAGCGTCGCCAAGGCCTGCGGCCGCCACTGCATGGCCGCCGTCCTGACCGGCATGGGCGATGACGGGAAGGAGGGGGCCCTCGACGTCCATCGGGCCGGTGGCCTTGTGGTGGCGGAGTCCGAGGCCTCCGCCGTCATTTTCGGCATGCCCAAGGAGGTCATCAAGGCAGGCGCCGCCGACCATGTGGCGGACATCGACGGCATCACGGGGCTCATCAACCGCCACGCCGTTCTCGAGGAAAGCTCGTTGCAAACCTCCTAACGGTGTGCTAAATAGTTCTCAGGAAGGGCCATGGCGGACGAGAGCAAACGGGGAACCGACCTCTTCGAGAACCGGGAAGACCTCGCGGCCAAGTTGGAGGATGTGCTGACCATCCTCAGGCAGATCGAGGATGAAAAGCGCGAGCTGGAGGACCGGACGCGCCAGCTCGTCGAGGAGAACCGGGAATTCGCCCAGCGCTACATCGAGGTGGAGGAGCAGAACAGCAACCTGGCCAGCCTTTACGTGGCCTCGTACCAGCTCCATTCCACGCTCGTGTTCAACGAGGTCGTCAAGACCGTCGTCGAGATCATCATCAACCTCGTGGGCGCCGAGGCCTTTGCCATCATGCTCCTGGACGAGAAAGCCGGGGAAATGCGGGTGGTAGCCTCGGAGGGCTTCGAGCACGACCACCCCTTCCCGGTGGTTAAAGTGGGCGAAGGGGTCTTGGGCGAGACAGCTCAAAGCGGCGAGCCTTATTTCGACGAGGCGGGTCCGGAGGCCGAGGACCACGACTTCCTGCACCCCCTGGCCTGCGTGCCCCTCAAGATCAAGGACCGCTCTCTCGGGCTCATCAACGTGGTCAAGCTCCTGACGCAGAAGAAGGCCTTCGAGGCCGTGGACTACGAGCTTTTCAACCTGCTGGCGGCCCACGCGGCCACCGCCATCTTCGCGAGCCGGCTGTACACCCAATCCGAGCGCAAGCTCTCCACCATCCAGAGCTTCCTTGAAGCCCTGTCGAACCCGCCGGGCAAGGGCTCCTGAAGGGGAATGGGATGAACCCTCTGCGCTTTCTGGTGGTCGAGGACTCCCCCACGATGCGCCAGCTCATCTCATTTTCCCTCAAGCGTTTCAAGGGATGCACCATCGTTGAGGCAGTGGACGGCGTGGACGCGTTGAAGAAGCTCCAGACCGAAGAGGTTGACATGATCCTGACGGACATCAACATGCCCGTCATGGACGGCCTCAAGCTCGTGTCCCTAGTGCGACAGAACCCCAAGACCAAGGAGCTGCCCATCGTGATCATCACCACCGAAGGCGCGCAAGAGGACCGCGAGCGGGGCCTGGCCTTGGGGGCCAACGCTTACATTTGCAAGCCGATCCAATCCTCGCACCTCACCCAGGTCATCAACGATCTCCTCGACAAGCAGAATTAGCTATCAGCTGTCAGCTGTCAGCTGTCAGAAAGAAAGCCAACAGCTATCAGCTATCAGCTGTCAGCCTAAGAAATGAAGAGAAGAGTATCACCAACGCTAAAAGCTGAAAGCCATAAGCTGAGAGCTTGCCCTCAGGGCCTCACGCGGCTTCGGCTCGATCTAGCCTTTGTGGGGACGGGGCTCTGCGGGTGGCAGAGCCAGGCCAAAGGGATCACCGTCCAGGGGCTCGTGGACGGGGCCCTCAGGGCCATCGGGCACCGCGGGCCAAGAGCCGTTGGGTGCTCGCGAACCGACTCGGGCGTGCACGCAAGGCTTTTCACGGCCCACGCGGATACGGACTTCGACAGGCCCCTCGCGGCCGTCCTGAACGGCCTCAACGCCAACCTGCCGCCCCACGTGAGAGTCTATCGGGTCTCGCTCGCGCCGCACGGTTTCCACGCGCGGTACTCCAGCACGCTCAAGCGCTACAGGTACCACCTCTACCGGGACAGGGTCGTCCCCCCCTCCGTAGAGCCGTTTGTCTGGCCCTGGCACGGCCGCATCGACGAGGGGGCACTCCGGGACACGGGGGACCTCTTCGGGGGAGAGCACGACTTCGCCGCCTTCACCACCGCAGACGGCAGGGAGCGCAATACCCGCCGGACCATCGCCGAGTGCCGCTGGGAGGAGAGAGGCCCCCTCCTGGTCTTGCACGTTAGCGGACCCTCTTTCCTGCATCGGATGGTGCGGTGCATGGGCGGCGCCATGGTGGCCGCGGGGACGGGCCGGCTGCCGCTTTCCGCCGTGCGCTCGGCCCTCGCTGGAAAGCCCGCCGCGCCCCAAATCTCAGCCCTTCCGGCCCAGGGCCTCGTCCTGTGGGACGTGGAGTACGGGGGCTTCCCCGACCCCGCCAACGGAGCGGGTCAAATCCCCAGGGGTTCTCTCTTTCCTCTGTGAAGTTTCCCGCAAGGTCCTGGACGCGGCGAATCGGTGAAACCCACACGACCGTTTCCTATCGCCGTGTCTCCGTGTCTCCCCCTCCCCGCGTCCCCGTGCCTAAACTTTCTTCAGTGTGTGCCCGAGCTTGTGTTTCTTCGTCCTGAGGTAGGCTAGGTTGTTCTTATTGGGCGTCACCTCGAGGGGCATCTGGTCCACGATCTGGATGCCGAACCCCGATAGGGCCGCCAGCTTCTTGGGGTTGTTGGTGAGGAGCCTGATCCTCGTGAGCCCCAAGTCGTGCAGGATCTGGGCCCCGATGCCGTAGTCCCTCTGGTCGGCGGCGAAGCCCAGGGCCTCGTTGGCCTCCACCGTGTCCAGGCCCTGGTCCTGGAGTTCGTAGGCCTTCAGCTTGTTCAAGAGGCCGATTCCGCGCCCCTCCTGCCTGAGGTACACCACGACCCCCCGGCCCTCCTTGGCGATGGTGGCGACGGCCGCCTCAAGCTGGGGGCCGCAGTCGCAGCGCTGGGAGAAGAGGGCGTCCCCCGTGAGGCACTCGGAGTGCATGCGGACGAGGACCTCGTCCCCGGCCTTCCACGCGCCCATGGCCAGGGCCAGGTGCGTCCTTTCAGTAAGCATGCTCTCGTAGGCGATGACCCTGAACTCGCCGTATTTCGTGGGAAGCTTGGGCTGAGCCACCCTTTTGACGAGGGACTCGAAGCTGAGGCGGTAGTTAATGAGCTCGGCGATGGTCACAATGTTGACGCCGTGCTCCTCCGAGAACTTCAGCAGGTCCGGCAGGCGGGCCATGGTCCCATCGTCCTTCATGACCTCGCAAATGACGCCGGCGGGGTAGAGCCCCGCCAAGCGCGCTAGGTCCACGGAGGCCTCCGTCTGGCCGGGCCTACGCAGGACCCCGCCCTCCTTGGCCCTCAGCGGGAACACGTGGCCCGGCTTGGCGAGGTCCGACGGTTTCGTGGCGGGGTCGATGGCCGTCAGGATGGTGGCTGCACGGTCGTGGGCGGAGATGCCCGTCGTGGTCTTGTGTCTGGCCTCGATTGAAACGCAGAAGGCCGTCTGGAATGCGCTGGTGTTGTCTTGCACCATCATGGGGACCTGGAGCTCGTCCAGCCTTTGGCCCGCAAGGGACAGGCAGATGAGGCCACGGCCTTTGGTGGCCATGAACGTCACGGCCTCGGCGCTCACTTTTTCCGCTGGCAGGTAGAGATCCCCCTCGTTCTCCCGGTCCTCGTCGTCGCAAATGATGAGCATCTTCCCGAGCTTGATCTCCTCGATCGCCTGGGGGATGGAAATGAGCGGCATGACGCCTCCGCGAAATTCAGAAACCCTTGTCTTCGATATCCTCTAGGCTCAGGCCGCGCGCGAACCCCAAGCCCTTGAGGTAGGCCACAACATAGCGACCCAGGAGGTCCGTTTCCACGTTTACCCGCCTCCCGGGCCTCCAGTTTGCCATCGTTGTCCCTCGCAGGGTGGCGGGGATGACCGCTACTGTGACTGCGCTTCCCGATTGCTGCGCCACGGTGAGGCTCACGCCCGCCAAAGCGATGGAGCCCTTCGGAATCACGTACTCCATGAGCTCCCCGGGGATGGCCACCACCAGTTCCGCGCCCTCTCCAGCCGGGCGGACCGATTCTATCCGGCCCACGCCCTCCACGTGGCCCTGGACCATATGGCCGCCCATGCGGTCCGTGGGCCGCAGAGCGGCTTCGAGGTTCGCTTCCTCACCGGCCTTCAAGTCCCCGAGCGTGGTTCTCGAGAGGGTCTCGGCGCTCAGGAAGGCCGTGAACCCCCGATCGGACAGCTTCTCGACCGTCACGCAGGCGCCGTCCACGGCGATGCTGTCCCCCCGCTTGGCGCCCTCTGTGACGCGGGAGCACGCCAGTTCCAGAGTGGCCTCCGGGCCTCGCTTGCGAAGGGAGAGGACCCGGCCCACTTCGGCGATCAGGCCGGTAAACATCGAGCCTCCAGGTCCGCGGTCACCACCCAATCCGGGCCAGCCCTTTCCAGGACGGCATTACTGAGATTCAGGCCTTTTCCGCCCTTCAGCACCCGGCCTTCCAGCCCGGTAAGCGCGCCTTCCCTCCCCAGGAGGACGGGGGCGACGTGGACGGTGAGGTGGTCCACGAAGAGGGATTCCAGAAAGGATGCGGCCAGACGGCCCACGGCCTCCACGTAGAGCGCCGTGATCTGCCGCTCCCTCAGAGCCCTCAGTACGCCCTCGATGGAGAAGCCCCCGCCCGGCTCTTTAGGAAGATGGATGACGTCGATACCCTCCCGGCCTTCGAGGGCGGGGTTGCTGTGGCCTTCGGGCACCACGGCCCAGATGGGACCGTTGGCGGGGCACGTGGCGAAAACGGCCTCTCGGCCCGTGAGGCTGCACGGGCTGTCCAAGATGACCCTGACCATCGGCTTCGGAGGTGAATCCAGCCTGACCGTCAAGAGGGGGTCGTCGACACGAACCGTGCCCGAGGAGACGAGTATGGCGTCCGCGAGGAAGCGCTCCCTGTGCACCCGCCGCCGAGCCTCCTCACCAGTGAGATAGCCGCCCCCCGGCGCCTGCACGACCCCGTCGAGGGATTGGGCCCACTTGAGGTGCACGTACGGCCGCCCTTTGCGGTGGTAAACGTGGTATGCGCCGTCCACCGCCTCACCTTCGTTTTTCATGAAGCCCAAAACCACCTCAAGGCCGGCTTTGCTCAGCGCCGCCGCTCCGGCCCCATCCACGCGGGGGTTGGGGTCTTTGACCGCCGCAACGACGCGGGAGATCCCCGCGTCCACGATGGCTTGAGTGCACGGCGGTGTCCTCCCGAAGGTACAGCAGGGCTCCAGGGTCACGTACAGGTCCGACCCCTTGGCCAAGCCCCCGGCTTCCTCGAGGGCCACTACCTCCGCATGGGGATGGCCCGGCCCGGCGTGGAACCCGCGCCCCACAACCGTCGCGTGGCGCACGACCACCGCGCCCACCGAGGGGTTGGGATGGGTGCGCCCGCGGCTCTGGAGGGCCAGCTCGATGGCCTCTTGCATGAAGCGGGGTTCGGGTTCCATTCTCAAGTCCTTTGGCGCTAGAGACGAAAGCCGCCAGTTGACAGCTCTCTCACGCCAGCAGCCCGTCCACGTATTCGGCGGGGTCGAAGGGGACGAGGTCGTCCACCTTTTCGCCCACGCCCACGTAACGGATGGGCAGCTTCAGTTCGGCCGCGACCGAGAGGGCGATGCCTCCTTTGGCGGTCCCGTCCAGCTTAGTCAGAACGAGATCGGTCACGGGGATCTTGGCCATGAACATGCGGGCCTGATTCAGGCCGTTTTGCCCCGTTGTGGCATCCAGGACGAGGCTCACCTGATGGGGCGCGCCGGGCAGGGCCCGGGACACGACGCGGTGTACCTTAACGAGCTCCTCCATGAGGTTGTGCTTCACGTGGAGCCGGCCCGCCGTGTCGATGAGGACGAAGTCGAGCCCACGGGCTGACGCCGACTGCACGGCGTCGAACGCCACGGCGGCGGGGTCGGCGCCTTGCTTCTGCCGCACAAGCTCCGTGCCAGCCCTCTGGGACCAAACCTCCAGTTGCTCGACCGCCGCGGCGCGGAATGTGTCGGCCGCCGCCAACAGGCCCTTCTGTCCCCTCGTGACGCGCTGGGCTGCCAGTTTGCCGAGGGTCGTGGTCTTGCCCACGCCGTTCACGCCTATCATGAGGTTCACCCAGGGTTTGGGCGGGGGGCCTTCTGGGCTCGGCGCTTGCGGCCATAGCCCCATCATCCTCTCTTTGAGGGCCTGCCTCAGCGAGGCGCCGCTGGAGCGTGCCTCCTTCGGGAGGCGCTCCAGAAGGGCCCCAATTGTAGAGAGGCCCACGTCCGCCGTGAGAAGCGCCTCCTCCAGGTCCTCCAGGGTGTCCGTTTCGGATACCTCTTCCTGCTTGGAGAAGAGTGAGGATACGCGCCCCGCGAGCGCTTCCCGCGTCTTGCGGAGCCCCTCGCGGATTTTGCCGATCATCCGCCGCCCTCGATGGCCGCGAGGATCTGCTTGGCTTTCTGGCCGGACGCGCTCTCGGGGGCGATCCTGAGGACTGCCCGGAGGGCCTCCCTGGCTTGGATGGTCTGCCCCAAGTGGGCCAGGCATTCTCCGTAGTTGCAGTACAGCTCCGGACCGGAAGTTTGGAGGGCGCGGTAGTCTTCGGAGATGAGGTCAATGCCTTTCCTGAAATTGAGAGCCGCGCTGCCCCAGTCGCCCTTCTGCTCTTGCAGCAGGCCGAGCTTGTTGTACGCCGGATAGTAGCCCGGGTTCTCCTCCAGCACTTTCTGGAAGACGGATTCGGCGTCCAAATACTTTTTCTGCCGCAAGTAGACCACGCCCATGTTGTAATAGGACTCGTAGCGGCTGACCACGCCGGGCTTGTTGACCACCTCCCGGAATCGTGTCAGCGCGTCGTCATCCTTCCCGAGTTCCATATAGCAGATGCCTTCGGCGTTCAGGACGGCCAGGCGGTTATCCTCCGTCCCGGGGCCCAGCTGCAGGGCTTCCTCCAAGATGGTGAGGGCCTCCTGGAACTTCTTCTCGTTGATTAAGAAGAGGCCCTTGGTGAAGGAGTACTTGGCGTTGGGCTCGAGGAGAAGTTCCAGGAG
>Ga0209777_10005954_pt1 | contig 13878 bp, 17 predicted proteins | sample FrelakmetHBP12HB_FD_187147 | JGI IMG/M metagenome (GOLD analysis project Ga0209777, IMG submission 187147) | Freshwater lake sediment microbial communities from the University of Notre Dame, USA, for methane emissions studies -HBP12 HB (SPAdes)... | ecosystem: Environmental > Aquatic >...
CGCGGCCGACACGGCGACGGTCACCCTGACCACCGCGAAGGGCAACATCGTGATCAAGGTCACCGGCTCGCTGGCCCCGAATGCGACCGGCAACTTCGTCGCCCTCGCGGCGTGTGGCTTCTACGACGGCGTCGTGTTCCACCGCCTCATGCCGGGCTTCGTGATCCAGGCCGGTGACGGCCAGTACGGCCGGGCACCGAACCTGGACGCGGCGCGGATCGGGACCGGCGGCCCCGGCTACACGATCATGGACGACCCAGTGACCACGCCGTACCGGCGCGGGACGGTCGCGATGGCGCGCATACCCGCACCCAACTCGCAGGGATCCCAGTTCTTCATCGTCCTGACTGACGGGGCCGCCCCCGCGCTGGCGGCCGCCAACCCGTACGCGATCATGGGCGAGGTGACGTCGGGGATGGACGTCGTCGACACGATCGCGGCGATGCCGAATTCGGGCGGGCAAGAGGGCCTGGCCCTGGAGCCCGTCGCCATCACGAAGGTCACGGTCACGCGGCCCTGACGGCATCACCTGCCGGCATCGCCTGCCGGTTCCACCTCCCGCCACCCCAGTTGACCGAAGGAGCACCCGTGACGAAAGCAACCATCGAGACCACCAAAGGCCAGATCGTCGTCGAGCTCGACGACGTCGGCACCCCCAAGGCGGCCGGCAACTTCATCAAGCTCGCCAGGCAGGGTTTCTACGACGGCGTGGTCTTCCACCGCGTCATCCCGGGCTTCGTGGTCCAGGGCGGCGACGGCGAGTTCGGCCGCCAGGACGAGAAGGGCAAGATCCGGAATGCGGGCCGCGTCGGCACCGGCGGGCCGGGCTACAAGTTCGAGGACGAACCCTTCACCGGCGAGTACGACCGCGGCGCGCTCGCAATGGCCAACGCCGGCCCGAATACCAATGGATCGCAGTTCTTCATCTGCCACCAGAACCTGCGCGGGAAGCTGCCCAAGAACTACACACGCTTCGGCCTGGTGCTGAGCGGCATGGACGTTGTCGATGCGATCGCCGCGGCACCCCGCAATAGCCGCGACTTTCCGGATTCGCCCGTGGCCATGACATCCGTGACAATCGAAGAGGCCTGATCGGCGACGGATCGTCAGGGGCTGCGACCCGGTCGCGGGGGGCCGATCTTCCGGGAGCTGCGACCCGTTCGCGGGGGCGGCGGGACCCCATTTCGCAACCTTCGCCGGCCAAACGGCGCGAATGTTGCGAGATATTAATGCGCAGACGAACAAAAACCCTTGGCGTGAGCGTCGCGACAAGGTACAGTAAAGGCCGTCGCGCAAGCGATGCTGCTGCCCCAGTTACGGGGTCATGGGTAGGTTGGGTTAGGGTAGTCGGTGCAGCCGGCGTGATAGATGCCCTTGTAACGTGGCAGAAGACGATCGGGTAACCGATCGACCCTTCACCGGGACAGCATTCGAAGCGGCTCCTTCGGGAGCCGCTTCGACGTTTCCGGGTCTTCTGGCGGACGGAGGGAGTACAATCCGCCCTCGCGGCGCCGCACCGGCGCCCGATCGCGCGCCTGTAGCTCAGCGGATAGAGCGTCGGCCTCCGGAGCCGAAGGTCGCAGGTTCGAATCCTGTCGGGCGCGCCATAACCCCGCTGCGTCGCACCGTTCGCGGCCGGGTGGTCGAGCCGCCTCGTGTGCGCCGATCTCGATTGCCAGAGCGGGCCCGGTCCTGACCGTCGAGATCAAGCCGATCGTATGCAGTCGACCGACGGATCCGATGCAGAGTATCGGGACCGATGAGGTCGTCGGGACGCCGTTGAGGCCCCAGAGGATCGCGGCCTCTCGATGACCGGTCAGTCTTCGGGAAGAGCGGCAAAGGCCTTCCTTGTGTTCATGTACCACCTCATTCCTGATACGGGATTCTTCCACCTACCCTGCATGCTCTTCAGGGCGCCTTTGTGGGTTTCATCACCCCCTGCGACCATTTCCTTCAGGTGGCTATCTTCCGCCTTGATAACCTCATCAGCCGTATGTCCATGGAATGGGGCATCACATGCTCCACCCATCTGTCGACATGTCATCGTTTTCATAACTGCCACCTCCTTCTGGTGCACGGTTGTGGGTCCGGGGCTGGTCACCCGGCGGCGAGCCGCTTCAACACCGCGTCCAGGCGGGCCCAGCCGCCGATCGCGCCCTTTTCGGCGCCATAGGCGACGACGCCGTCGCGCTCCTCCGTGGTGTCGAACCGGGAGGTGATCGCGAGGCGCGTCCCGTCGCCGACCCGCTCCAACTCGATCGTTTGGATGAAGGGCTTGCCGTATGAACCTTCCATCCCGAACGTCTGGACGAGACGGTCCGGCGGGCTGACCTCGAGGAAGTCGCCGCTGACGGCGCTCTCCTTGTCGGTACCGGGATTCGAGACGAACCGCCAGCTGCCGCCGGTCCGGAGGTCGAGGCGATCGACGGTCGTGCCCTGGCCCCACCACTGGGGGATCAGCGCGGGATCGGTATAGGCAGCCCAGACCCGCTCGATCGGATGGTCGAAGGTCCGCTCCACCCGGAACTCGAGGTCGCTCGGCTTCGTGAAGCTGACGGCGTGGGGGCTCTTCTCGTCGACGGTCACGGTCACTCTCCCTTCGTCCGGTCGAGGACGTCCCCGAACCGATCGAGCTGTTCGTTCACCATCTGCCGGTACGTCTCGACCCACATCTGGACGTCGTCGAGCCGCCGCGGGCCGAGATGGCACAGCCGCGTCCGACCCACCTTCTCGGTGGCGACGAGCTGGGTCTCCTCGAGGACCCGGACGTGCTTCTTCATCCCCGTCAGCGACATGCCGAACGGCTGGGCGAGCTCGCTGATCGTGGCGCTGCCGCTGCCGAGGCGCTCGAGGACCAACCGTCGGGTGGGATCCGCGAGGGCGGCGAACGTACGATCGACCGGCACATACTGAACCATCAAGTTCAGTATTGGCGCACCGGCGGGCGCTGTCAAGGCATGGAGTGATTCGAGAGGCAATGGCTCGGGGCGTTGCCACTCGCGCGTGCTGCACAGGGCGGTGTGGCGGCTGCGGTTCGACTGCCGAGCGTGCGGGGTGCAGCGACGCCACGAGCGACGGCGGCCGACCGAGATGTCCAGACCATCGGGGCGCGGATATCATCCGCCAGGCGCTCCGGGCCGGGTGCATCGAGGAGTTCACCCTCGACCATCCCGCGGGTCGTCCTCGCGGCCGGCAAGCGCCTGTCGGACGGGTTCGGCGAGAGCCTCGATCTCGAGTACGTCTGCGTCCGTCAGGCGCCCTGCGCCACCCACATCACCGATCGGCTCATCCGCTAGCCTGAGTTGATCCATGGATTCCTCGAGGGCGATGCGGCCGAGGCGGCGCTCTCGTTGCGGAGCCGGCGGCGCGAAGTCCACCCCGGAAGGAGCTGTCTGATGGCGCTGACCCATATCAATCCTGCCACCCTCCACCGCAACCCGGCCTTCTCGCAGGGCGTCGTCATCGAGCCCGGCAGCCGGCTGCTCATCGTGGGCGGCCAGAATGGCGTCGACGCGACCGGCGCCGTCGTCGGTCCCGGTCTTGGCGAGCAGACAGTCCAGGCGCTCCGAAACGTCCTCGCCGTCCTCCACGAGGTCGGAGCGTCGCAGGACGACGTGGCCCGGCTCACGATCCACCTTGTCGCGGGATCCGACGTACGGGCGGCCTTCGAAGCCTCACGGGGGGTCTGGGGGCCTCACGCCACGGCGGTCACGGTGCTCATGGTGGCGAGCCTCGGCCGGCCGGAATGCCTCGTAGAGATCGATGCACTGGCTGCCGTACCTGGGCGGGGCGACGCATAAGGGACCCCGTCCGCTGTCGGGGGTGACGAGCCGTTGTCCCCACGAGCCGGACGACGGCGCCAACGTCAGAGATGACGGCGCCGTGCCTCTCGCCCCGACCAGCATGGTTCGTCGAGGGCGTGGCGCTGGCCCGACTGATACCCTCCGAGGATGGGCCGGCGCGAGTTTCACCACAACGGATTGAAGTTGTCGTACCTGGATCCGGGCGGTGACGGTCGCGTGCTCATCGCCCTCCACGCGCACTTCACGGAGGCGGCGACCTTCGCGCCGCTGGCCGTGGCGTTGGCCCCCGAGTGGCGGGTGGTCGCGCTCGACCAGCGTGGACACGGAGATTCCGACCACGCGCCGACCTACACCCGCGACGACTACATCGCGGACCTCGAAGCCTTCCTCGAACACCTCGGCGTGAGTGATGTTGTGCTTCTGGGCAATTCGCTCGGTGGCGTCAACGCCTACCAGTACGCCGCCCGGCATCCCCGGATGGTCCGTGGCCTCATCGTCGAGGACATCGGCGCCGAGGTCTGGGACGACCTGAGCTTCGTGCTCGCGTGGGAGGGATGCTTCTCGACTCGCGGGGCTCTCGTCGAGCGGGTCGGGCCACGGTTCCTGCCCTACCTGCAGGACTCGTTCCGGCTGACCCCCGCTGGGTGGTGCCTGGCCTTCGACCCCCGGGACATCGTGGCGTCGGGGAAGTGCCTCGCGGGCGACCATTGGCACGACTGGCTCGCGAGCAGTTGTCCAGCCTTGCTGGTTCGAGGGCGCGACAGCAGGGTGACGACTCAGGCCGCCGTCGAGCAGATGACGTCGCGGCGGCCGAATACGACGCTGCGCGTGCTCGACGGAGGACACATCCTCCACGTCGACGACCCGGCGGGCTTCGCGGAGGCGGTGTCGGAGTTCCTGCGGGACGTCTGACGAGGAAGGGGGTCGTTGCGCCCCGGCGGAGCGGACAGCCCGTCAGGCGGTGCGCACTCGGTCATCGGCGTCCCGACCACGCACGAACCGGACTACCGCGCCAGCGTCAGACATGACGGCGCTGATCCAGTAGCCCCACGACCTCGTCAAGCAGACTGCTGTTCGTCCGGTTTGGCCATGCCCTCGGGCTCGGGCAGGCGCGGGGCCAGGATCCACACGAGCTGCGCCGTCGTCGTCGCCCCCACCTTGGACCGCGCGTTCGCCAGGTGGTGCTTCACGGTCGAGTGCGAGAGGCCGAGGCGGTGGGCGGCCGCCTTCTCCGACCCCGAGACGAGGACTGCGGCGACCACCCCGACCTCACGGTCGGTCGCGCGACACGTCGGAAGGTCATCGGTGACCGGGCCCCGGAAAGGACTGTGGCGCACGGGGCCTCGACCCTTCGGAGTCTGGGCTCTCACGCGAGCAGCCTCGCGACGGCGGCCAACCACTCATCGCGACCCTCGATCGGCATGTCCTAGGCTGTGAGGGCGGACCCGACACCCGTCGGGCAGCGCGAGATCGATCCCGTTGTCGACCATCGCGTTGTAGTCGCCGACGAGCACCTCGTAGGGCGGGACCGCCCGAGCGGCCCTGGTCTCGGCCTCGAGCCGCGATTCTCCACGGGCGAGGTACAGCCCGAGGGCGTCGTCGTAGTCCTCGGTCCGCTTCTCGACCGTCGCGTGGGTCATGACCCGGACGAACTCGTGGTTCGGATCGCGGGGCAGGAGGATCGAGCGCACGTGAGCGCTCACGGCCGCTCCGAGCCCGGGGCTCTGGTCACGAGGAGCGAGGGTCTCGACATCACGAGAATCGTGAGCCGAGGTCCTGCTGCGGTCTATTCGCCTACGGTGCTACGCCTGCAGGACCAACCCGCGAGTCGCCACGGGTCCGTCGATGGAAGCGGTTCGACGACCGCAGCGATGGGCGAGTACAGCGAGCGTGAACTCGCGCTGCCAGCTTCGAGGAATCCTTGCGAGTGCCGCCACGCTTGCGTGCGACGATGATATACGTATACTCCTACGTATGGCCGTATCGCCAGAAGGGAGTTACGATGCTCGGGTGCCGAACAAGACGATCTACGTCTCCGATGGAGACATCCCCATCTATCAGCGCGCACAGGAACTTGCCGGCGACAACCTCTCGGCCGCGATCGCTGCCGCGCTCCGCCGCTATGTCGACGTCGAGGAGGGCCGGCGAGAAGGCTTCGACGAGATCATCGTTCGCGTCGGGCCTGGCAAGGGCCGGAAGGTCCGCTTCATCGGCGTCCTTCTGGGCGAATGGGTCAACACGAGCTACAGGCGCGTCGAGACGTTCCGCGTCTACCGTGGACGGACGGGCAAGTTCGTGGTTCACGTCGAGCGAAGCCCCGACTACTCAATGGTCGACGCCGAGGGCAAGCCGGCCGGATGGCGAGGCTACCTCGGCATTGGGAACATCAGCTACGGGACCACGCCCGCCGAATCGACGCTCGAGGTCGTGGAGTCGCTGGACGACCTCCGCGAGCGGATCCCGCCCCAGCTCTACGACAGCGTGGCCGCCTCCGCCCGGCAGCCGGCGGTCGAGGACCTCGACATCTAGTCCTCGTCGCGCCGCCCGTCCCGGAGGTGCGTCATGACGGCTACCGGGGCCCATCCGGCGATCCGTGCGATCGGCCTGCGCAAGTCGTATGGCGAGCAGGTCGTCCTTGACGGTATCGACCTCGAGATCAACGAAGGCACGGTCTTCGCGCTGCTGGGTCCCAACGGCGCGGGCAAGACGACGACCGTCCACATCCTGTCCACGCTGATCGCCGCCGACGGCGGCGACGCGCAGGTCGCGGGCTGTGACGTCGGGCGGGATCCGAACGGCGTCCGCGCCGCGATCGGCGTCACCGGGCAGTTTTCGGCCGTCGACAAGTTCCTCACGGGCGAGGAGAACTTGGTCCTCATGGCCGACCTGCGGCACCTCGGCAAGGTCGAGGGCCGGCGGCGAGCGGCGGAGCTGCTCGACCGGTTCGACCTCGTCGACGCAGCGCGAAAGCCGGTCTCGACCTGGTCCGGGGGGATGCAGCGCCGCCTCGACCTCGCGATGACCCTCGTCGGCGACCCCCGGATCATCTTCCTCGACGAGCCGACCGCGGGGCTCGATCCTCGCAGCCGCCGCACGATGTGGCAGGTGATCCGGGATCTCGTCAACGTCGGGGTCACAATCTTCCTGACCACGCAGTACCTTGAGGAGGCGGACCGACTCGCCGGCCGGGTCGCGGTCCTCGACCACGGCCGGCTGGTGGCCGAGGGCACGCCGTCGGAGCTCAAGCGCCTGGTTCCCGGCGGCCACATCCGGCTCGAGTTCGCCGACACCGGCGAGATGGACAAGGCCGCCCGCCGCTTCCCCGGCGCGTCTCGCGACGACGAGTCGCTCGCGCTGCTGGTCCCAAGCGATGGCGGCGTTGGTTCGCTGCGGTCTCTGCTCGATCAGCTCGAGGACGCGTCGATCGACGTCGACGGGCTCTCGGTTCGCACCCCGAATCTCGACGACGTCTTCCTGTCCCTCACCGGCACCCCGGACTCCCGGAAAGGAGCCGCATGATGACCGCCTGGCCCCACGTCCTGAGCGATTCCGCGACGATGCTGCGGCGGAATCTCCGCCACATGCAGCGATACCCCTCGATGACTCTGATGAACGCCGGCCTCCCGGTCGTGTTGCTGCTGCTGTTCGTCTACGTCTTCGGCGGCACGCTCGGCGCGGGGCTGGGCGGCGTGTCCGTGGGCCGCCAGGCGTACGTCGCGTACGTGGTTCCCGGGATCCTGCTGATGACCGTGGCCGTCGGCGCCACGGGGACGGCGATCTCGATCGCGATGGACCTGACCGAGGGGATCGTCGCCCGCTTTCGCACCATGGCCATCTCGCGAGCCTCGGTCCTGACCGGCCACGTCGTCGGGAGCGTCATCCAGACCGCCCTGGCGCTCGCCGTGGTTATGGTCGTGGCCCTGCTCATCGGGTTCCGGCCCACCACCGGTCCCCTGGCCTGGGTCACCGCCGCGGCGTTGCTCGCCCTGACCACGCTTGCGGTCACCTGGCTCTCGGTCGCGCTCGGCATGTCGACCCGGAGCGTCGAGACCGCCAGCAACCTCCCGATGTTCCTGGTGCTCCTGCTCTTCCTGGGCAGTGGGTTCGTGCCCACGGAGACGATGCCCGACGGTCTTCGCTGGTTTGCCGAGAACCAGCCCTTCACGCCGATCATCGAGACGCTGCGTGGCCTGCTGCTCGGAACGCCGATCGGCGACAGCGGCGTGATCGCCGTGGCCTGGTGCGCGGCGATCTCGCTCGTCGGATTCCTGTGGGCAAGGAAGCTCTACGAACGCGACCCCGCCCATCGATAGTCTCGACGAGCCGCGAGAGATTCCCAGGGATCTCACCTGCCATGACTTGCGAGAAGGGGCAGCTCAACGGGGCTCCAAGCTCGGGACGCTGAGCCTTCCAGACGCCCGTCCCGTGTAGATGAGCTGCTCGGTGGTGAGCCCCGATCGCGCACGCAGGTCGGCGAGGTGACGCTTGACAGTGCCCGGCCGGATGCCCACGAGCTCGGCGCGTCCTGGACCGATCCGCCAGCAGCGACGAAGGCGGCGAGGACCTCCATCTGGCGCTGGGTCGCGGGCCGCGAGATGGAGCCGCGCAGGTAGCCGGCCCTCATGCCTGCCGCCTGGCTGCGGCGAGCCACTCGTCCCTGCCCTCGATCGGCATGTCGTGGGTTGTAATCGCGCGTCCAACACCTGTCGGGCGCGCCACAACCTTTTCCGGCAACGCCAGCGCCCGGCCGTGCGCGTACGCCGAGGGTGTCAGGCGCGCCGATGTGATCATTGGCCCAGCCACCGTGATCCGCTCGAAGATCTCGTGGAGCAGCTCCGCCTTCGCCTCGGGAACGTCCGCGTGGCGCCACGTCGTCCCCAGGACGCGAAGCCATTCGACGGCCCGCTCTGACGAGACACCGGTCCCTCGCGCGTCGTCCAATGATGCGCGCTGGGCGAGCAGGTCGGCCCGCCCCACGAGGTACTCATCGTCGCTCAGGCTCTCCGCAGCGTGGGCGAGGGCGAGCTCGCGGAGTTGGCGGTCGAGCCGTGCCCGGTCGACCCAGGCCACGGTTCTTCGGCCCGCGGAACCCGGTGCCCACGCGTGTGAGGAGGGGCCTGCCGTTCAGGTAATCCAGGTCAGCCTGGTGGCAGAGTCGCCGCCTTACGGCGTGATGGCGACTTGACCTGGGACCGCGACGGGCCTGCGATCGGGCGCGCTCGGAGACTTCACTCCCTTCACGAGCAGGTAGCCGAGCATCCAGACCTCCGCGATGGTCGGCGGGATCGCGAGGTTGGCGATCGTCGTGCCGAACTCCGGGACCAGGAACACCGCAAACGTATCCACGACGTAGCAGACGCCCCCCACGACGAGCGCGACGCCCAGCGCCTTGGGGAACAGCCCCGACCGGTAGGCGAGATACCCGAGCGGCACCAGCCACAGGCCGAAGAAGATCTGGGCGATGAGGAAGCCATAGTGATGGATGTCGAGCAGGAGCAGCACGAGCGCATTCGATCCCGCGGCGCCGAAGGCGGTCGCGTAGGACCCGTCGGTTGCGACCAGCAGGGCGGCGACCGGGAAGGCTTCGTTGAAGCAGACGATGGCGGCCCCGACGGCGACGAGGATCACCATCGCACGAGCCCAGTTCTCGTTCACGTGCCTCAGCAGCAGGTAGAAGACCATCGCGACGAAGATCCATGCCGTCGCCTGAATGAGGTCGGCGACAACGCCGGCGCGGACGAGTCCGGCGTTCGCCAGGACGTTCTGTGCGGTGGCGGCTGCGTCGCCCGGTACGTACGTCTTGCCGGTCGCGTAGTTGTAGGAGAAACCGGCGAAGACGGCGACGATCAGATACAGAAGCCCGGCGATTCTCGCGAGGCGCCTGGGTGAGGACATGCTCTCTCCTGAGTTGGGCGAGCCTGTTGGGCCAGGTTCGCAGTTCTTCGACCGGTTGATGCCCGGTGGCGGGGAAGGACCCCGCCTCTTTTCGCTCAGCGGGTGCGTGCGGTTGATGACCGGTGTGACCTTGCCGGCTTCGATCGACTCCTCGCGGACGACGAGACCTTCGAGGTTCGGGGAGGACTCCTATTCGGGTCGGGGCGACAGGATGACGACCGCGGTCTCCCGTGACCGCCGCGCGGCGAAGGCGTCGAGATCCTTGTCGTGGGCGGCCCACATGGCCCACAGGCGCGGCCGCTCATCCGGGTTCGCTGCACGACCGTGGACGGCGCGCGACCCACCGGGCAGGTCCACGGTGACGTCGGGGTGGGCCTGCAGGTTGAGCCACCAGGCGGGCTCAGGATCGGCCCAGCCGTTCATGGCCATCGTGACCAGGTCGGGACCGTCCTCGAAGTAGGCGAGGATGGCCTTTCGCTCCTCACCCGTGCGGCGCCCGACCGTCCGCAGGTGCATCATGCCCCAGCGGTCGGCCGTCGCGGTCCGGAGGCCGAACCGGCCGCCTGTGACTGAATAGGCGGCACGCTGCGCCACCCAGAACGAGCGGATGAACCAGCGCGGCGGCAGAGACGGTGACTTCTTCGACGGTTCAGACATGCTGTGCTCCCTATCGGTGTGAGGGTGGTTGGGTGAGGTAGCGGGGGAGGCCGGGGCCGGCGGTCGGCCGGTCATCCCTGTTCGTCCGAGTACCGGAAGACCCCGTCGAGCGGCACGCGGAAGACCCGGGCGATGCGGAAGGCCATCTCGAGCGAGGGCGAGTACTTGCCCTGCTCGATGGCGATGATCGTCTGGCGGGTCACGCCGACTCGATCGGCCAGGTCCGCCTGGGTCATCTCGCCGCTGGCGAACCTGAGCGATCGGATCGAGTTGGTGACGAGTGTCGGCTTCACCATTTCTGGAACGGCCCGTGGTAGGCCGCGATCTTGGTGACGGAGCTGAGAAGGGCTCCGGCCAGGCCCCCAAAGTAGATCGCGTTGGCGATCCAGAAGTGGTCCGCCCTGGTCATCGCCAGGGCCAGCGCGGCGCACGAGCCGGCGATGATCAGCCAGTTGCCGACCCGCTCACCGAAATGATCGATCTCCCTGTCGCGCTGGTCCTTCTTGTCCGCCTCGCTCGGGTTCGAGGCCGCGGCCACGACGTTGCCCAGGATGTTCGCCACGATCAAGCCGACGATCGTGAAGATCATCGGCTGGACCCAGGAGACCTCGGCAATCGGCTTGCTGAGCACCTGCGGCACGACCAGGGCCACGTAGACGAGAAGCGTCGGCACCGCGACGACGAGCGCGACCCAGTTGCTCTTCTCCAGGAATGCCATCGGCGTCTCCCATGTCAAAAATCACTGACATGGGCAATGTAAAGGATAGCCAACAGATTGTCAACTATTTTTGACAGCGGGTCGCGCGCTGGCCACGAGGGTCCGGCCGAGCGCGGGTCCCAGCCTGTGCCGGCGGACGGCTTCTACCTGCTGGCAGTAGTGATCAGGTTACCGACGCCGAGTACGGCCGTGGTGACGGTTCGCCTGTTGTCTAGCTCGATGTCCCGCTGGAAGCCCACAATGAGTGGGCGCACTCATCGCATCGGCAGATAGCGCATCCACGAACCGCCGCCAAGACGTAGGACGTGACAACGCTGGACAACGCAGGCCCGCTGCTCGAGACCAAGCTTTACGTCCCCAGGCTGCGACGCGGCCTGGTCGCACGCCCACGACTCATCGAGCGCATGAGCCGTGGGGCCGAGTCGAAGCTGACGCTCATCTCCGCCCCGGCCGGCTTCGGCAAGACGACGCTGCTGGCCGAGTGGCTGGCAGGCACTCCGGCCGCTGAACGGTCCGCGGCGTGGCTCTCGCTCGACCTGGCTGACAACGAAGCCGCATCCTTCTGGCCTACCTGGTGGCCGCGTTGCAGACGGTGGCGTCGGGGGTCGGCGCAAAGGCGCTGTCCCTGCTGCATGGGCCCCAGCCGCCGCCGATCGAGACCGTCCTCGCGACGCTGCTCAACGAGCTCACCGCGGTGCCGAACGACGTCGTGCTGGTGCTCGACGACTACCACGTGATCGACGCGCACGACATCCAGGACGGGATGGCGTTCCTGCTGGAGCACCTGCCCCCGTAGATCCACCTGGTGATCACCACCCGCGCCGATCCGGCGCTGCCGCTGGCCCGCCTCCGGGCGCGAGGCGAGCTGACCGAGATCCGCGCCGCCGATCTGCGCTTCACGCCGGGCGAGGCCGCCGCCTACCTCAACGAGGTGATGGGGCTGGGTCTCGCTGCGGGGGACGTCGCCGCGTTGGAGGGGCGCACCGAGGGCTGGATCGCCGCGCTCCAGCTGGCGGCGCTTTCCATGCAGGGGCGCGACGATGTCGCCGGCTTCATCGCGGGCTTCGCGGGGGACGACCGGTACGTCGTCGACTACCTGGTCGAAGAGGTCCTGCACCGTCAACCCGAACATGTCCGGAGCTTCTTGCTGGAGACGTCGATCCTCGCCCGCATGACCGGCCCGCTGTGCGACGCGGTCACCGGCCAGGACGGGGGCAAGGCCATGCTGGAGGCGCTCGATCGAGGGAACCTGTTCCTGGTTTCGCTCGACGACCGCCGCCAGTGGTACCGCTACCACCACCTGTTCGGGGACATGTTGCGGGCGCGCCTCCTTGACGAGCGCCCCGGGCGAGTGCCGGAGCTGCACCGGCGGGCATGCGAGTGGTACGAGGAGCACGGCGATCGCTCCGAGGCGATCCGCCACGCGATGGCGGGCGGGGACGTCGCGCGGGCGGCGGACCTGGTGGAGCTCGCGTGGCCGGCGACCGGCCAGAACGACCAGGCGGCCACGCTGCGCGGGTGGCTCGAGGCACTTCCCGACGAGCTGATCCGGGTCAGGCCCGTGCTGAGCGTTGCGTATGCCGCGACACTCCTGGTCGGAGGCAAGGTCGAGGGCGTTGAGGCCCGACTGCGGGACGCCGAACGGTGGCTGGACACGCCGGCCGACGGGCGGGCGGGACCGAAGGCCCCATCGACTGCGATGGTCGTCGTCGATGAGGAGGAATTCCGGCGTCTACCGTGTTCGATCGCCCTCTACCGCGCGGCACAGGCCCTGGCCGTCGGCGACCTGGCCAGCACCATGACTCATGCCCGGCGGGCGCTCGACCTCGTCCGCGAGGACGATCATCCCCGGCGGGGTGCGGCAGCGGGGCTCCTGGGACTCGTTTCCTTGACGACTGGGGATCTCGAGGCAGCGCACCGTTCTTATGCCGATTCCATAGCGAGCATGCAGAAGGCGGGGCACGTCACAACCGTCATTGGCTGCGCCATCATCCAGGCCGACATCCGGATCGCCCAGGGTCGGCTCCACGACGCACTGCGCACCTACGAGCGGGGATTGCAGGTTGCGACCGAACATGGAGCGCCCGCGCTGCGGGGGGCGGCGGACATGCACACAGGCATGAGCGAGCTGTCTCGCGAGCGCAACGACCTCGAGACCGCGTCGCAGCACCTCCTGGTGAGCCGCGAGCTGGGTGAGGAGAACGGCCTGGAGCAGAACCCCTACCGGTCGCGTGTCGCGGCGGCCCGGATCCGACAGGCAGAAGGGGATCTCGATGGCGCGCTCGAGCTCCTCGACGAGGCCGAGCGCCTGTACGTGGGCAACTTCTCCCCCGATGTGCGCCCGGTCGCCGCGGTGAGGGCGAGGGTGTGGATCGCCCAGGGGAAGCTGTCGGCGGCGTGGGGCTGGGCGCGGGAGCATGGTGTCGCCGCCGCCGATGAGCTCAGCTACGTCCACGAGTTCGAGCACGCCACGCTGGCGAGGTTGCTCCTGGCGCAGGGAACGCGAGACCGCGCCGATGACAGCATCGTGGAGGCAACCGAGCTGACGGAGCGCCTGCTCGCAGCTGCGGAGGACGGTGGGCGCAGCGGGAGCGCGATCGACATCCTCGTCGTGCAGGCGCTCGCCCGTCACGCACGCGGCGATGTGGCGGGTGCGCTTGCGTCGCTGCACCGGGCGGTGGCCCTGGCTGAGCCGGACGGCTACGTCCGCATATTCATCGATGAAGGGCCGCCCATGGCGGCGCTGCTGAAGCTCGCGGCGAAGCCGCGGAACGCCTCGAGCTATGTGCGCCGACTCCTGGCCGC
>Ga0209777_10005955_pt1 | contig 13878 bp, 18 predicted proteins | sample FrelakmetHBP12HB_FD_187147 | JGI IMG/M metagenome (GOLD analysis project Ga0209777, IMG submission 187147) | Freshwater lake sediment microbial communities from the University of Notre Dame, USA, for methane emissions studies -HBP12 HB (SPAdes)... | ecosystem: Environmental > Aquatic >...
TGGTCCAGTTTGTGCGGCAAAAGTAGCAATTGAAATGCCAGTATTATTTACAGCCCAAATAAGCTCAACGTAATCACCAGCATTTAATTTCAGAACATAGTTAATGGCAGCAATTAATTCGCCATTGATAGAACCGTTTTTAGCAGGAATCCAGTAAATACTATTGCTATCGGCAACATCAACGCCATTGACCCTGATCCAAACATCAGCATTGTAATTGGCGTTTCCGGTTCCTGTGTTTTGGAACTGAATGCTGTACTGAATATTGTATACGCCAGCATAAGTAAAGCTGACCCTTGTGCCAGAAACAATGCTTACGCCATTACTATTAGGATCTGTATTTCCTATGTTTATAACATAAGCAACCGTTGTACTGGCAGCCGTCTGATTCGTTATGTCATAGAACGAACCCCAGTAACCATTCGCACCGCCAGCACCAGCGACACCGGTCGCACCCGTTGCGCCTACGCCAGTAGGACCCGTAACGCCTTGAGGGCCAGTAGAGCCAACAGGGCCTTGAATACCAGTAGGACCAGTCGTTCCTTGTGGACCAGTCGAACCAGTTGCTCCTTGAAGGCCGGTTGGGCCAGTGACACCGGTAGGTCCAGTGGTTCCCTGAATACCGCTAGGACCAGTCGGACCAGTAGTCCCCTGTAATCCTGTAGGTCCGGTTGTACCCTGAGGTCCCTGGATGCCCGTTGGGCCTGTAGAGCCAACAGGACCCGTTATTCCGGTTGGCCCTGTAGTTCCTTTTGGTCCTGTTTCACCAATCAAACCTGTTGGACCAGTAGTTCCTTGCAGACCTGTGGGTCCAGTGGTTCCCTGTAAACCAGTAGGTCCAGTCGTACCTTGAAGTCCGGTAGGTCCCGTTGTACCTTGAAGTCCGGTAGGACCCGTAGTTCCTTGCGGACCTGTTGGGCCTGTAGTTCCTTGAAGTCCCGTTGGACCCTGAATTCCTGTAGGTCCAGTCGTTCCCTGCAATCCTGTAGGCCCCGTAGTTCCTTGGATACCAGTTGGACCAGTGCTACCCGTCAAACCAGTAGGGCCAGTAGATCCTGTTAAACCCTGAATACCAGTTGGACCTGTGGCTCCTTGTGGACCAGTAGGGCCATCTAAACCTGTTGGTCCAGTTGAACCGGTTATTCCAGTAGGTCCTGTTGTTCCTTGAGGTCCAGTAGGTCCCGTAGTTCCTTGCAATCCAGTTGGACCCGTAGACCCTTGTGGACCCTGTATACCAGTCGGTCCTGTAGAACCTTGTTGGCCTTGGATACCTGTTGGCCCAGTTGCTCCTTCAAGTCCAGTAGGACCAGTTGTGCCAGTTAATCCGGTTGGACCAGTAATGCCCTGTAGTCCAGTTGCGCCTTGAGGACCAGTAACGCCTGTAGGACCTTCGATGCCAGTAGGACCCGTAGAACCTTGAGGACCAACAATAGGTCCAACATTATTCCACATGGTTCCATTCCAAACATACAAATCGCCATTTGATAAAACGACATATGCATCATTTGGTTGATTCCCAGTCATTGGGAGATCGGCAGGAGTATTAACTGAACCTAAAAGGTTAATGCTAGTTCCTTGTGGGCCTGTCGCTCCCTGAGGGCCAGTAACACCAGTCGGGCCTTCAATACCCGTTGGTCCCGTTGCTCCTATACCCGTAGGTCCAGTAGAACCTTGTAGGCCCGTAGGACCCGTAATACCCGTAGGACCAATCGGTCCTGTTTCACCCGTCAACCCAGTTGGACCCGTCTGCCCTTGTAGCCCAGTAGGCCCTGTTGTTCCTTGCGGCCCAGTAACACCAGTAGGTCCCGTTGTGCCTGTTAATCCTGTAGGTCCGGTAATGCCGGTAGGGCCAGTTTCACCTTGTGGTCCAGTTGATCCCTGTAGCCCCGTAGGGCCACTTACACCCGTTGGACCGGTAATACCTTGAATACCTGTAGGGCCTATTTCACCTTGAGGGCCTGTAGGTCCTGATGCTCCATCTAAACCAGTAGGACCTTGAATTCCCGTTGGTCCTGTAGAGCCAATTCCTGTAGGTCCAGTAACACCCTGAATACCTGTTGGTCCTGTTGCTCCAGTAGGTCCAGTAATACCTTGAGGGCCAGTTGGCCCAACGGGACCTGTAGCACCAGTAGGACCCATAGGCCCCTGAAGAATGTTGTCAAGTTCAATAAGAATTTGAGGGCGGTTGATTACTTTAATATCAGCCATTAGCCTGCCCTCAGCATCAAAGTTGGCTGTGGATCAGTGACTTCCTTAACAACATTGACCACAAATGTAGGCGAATAAATGACATTGTTACTGTACTGAAATCTGATATCACAAGATAAGGGGCCAAGAGGCCAGTCAGCAGTAACTGTCGCATCCGTATAAAGCAAGATACCCCAACGGGTATCAGGCAATGGCTGTTTTTCTAGGGTTACTTCAAGTTCAGCAATCAAATCGCCATTGTTACTTTTTAGTTCAGAAGTAGCGGTCCATACACCATCAGGCAGCGTTACAAAACCCGCCAGTGAGAATGTAGCGCCACGCTTTACAAATACGGATGGTGTGGGTAAAGCCATGTTAGATAGCCAAGTTGTAGCCTACAGAAGCCGTCAGAACAGTTGATCCAGCAGCAGTCAGTTTGACACGCCAAGAGGTTGGCAAGAAGTCAGAAACAGCGACATTGGTTGCTGGAGTAATAGCTGGCCCTACTTTTAACACAGTCGTACCAGTTGCGCTAATAGCTGCTCCTGTCAGGATCGTGTACCAAGATGATGAAGCAACGTCATAAGCTTCAATTGATGGAGTAATTGATCCAGAAGTAAATGCGCTGACGTTGACAACGATCTGCCCATAAGGCAATGGAGGCTGATTCGTTACAGTTGTTGATGTAACAGTTGCTGTAATTGCGCGTGATGCAATAAGCGTATTGGAAAATTGACTCATTTGTGTGCCTATTTATGCTGAAACCATTCGACCAGATGATCAAACCCGACAAATAAAAGTAATGAGAACACCATGCCGATCATGAACTTTGCTGACTTGCTCATAGCAGCCAGTTTTTTCAGTTCAACAAGTTCTTCCTTTGTCAGGCCCTGTGAAGTGTCAATGATCTTCAGATCATCATTTGGCACTGTCAGCCCCTTTTTGTTTGGTGAAGATTGAAATGGCAGCAGCGACAGATAGGCCCGCGCTAACAATAGCACCTTGAAGTTCAGGCGATACTTTAATGCCAACAGCCATCATTAAATATACGATGCCGCGCCAAGTACTTGCTTCATTTAAAGCAATTCCAAATTTATCGCCCATTAGATTTCTCCAAGAAAGTTTCCAAGTATTTTACAGCAAATCGTAGTCCAGCTACGTTATCTCCAAGCATTCCAAGTCCAAGATTACATGACCTGCATAATAACCCACGGACAACTCCAGTGTCATGGCAATGATCTATGCAAATATTTTTTGTAGATCCACAAACCATACAAACATTTGGTCCAATCTTTTCTTTAGTAATTCCATATTTTAGTCTTTCTTTACAATGCCTTATTTTTAACTTGTCTCTTGGTCTTTTGTTGCGACATTTTCTGCAAGTTCTACGTCTGCCGTCTTTTTTGCCAGTTTTTTCAAACATTCCTAATGGCTTTTCAACAAGACATATATTGCAGATTTGCGTCATATTTTAGCCAATTGAAAATGCATTCCATCTGGTTTAGTCCAAACGCCGCCCCAGTCAAATCCAGCATCAGTAAAACACTTGACCAGTTCTGGTGTCATGGTTGGCTTCTTGCCAAAACCATTCCAAGCAGCGTTGATGTCCACTGCAATGCCCCAAGAGTGCAATGAGGCGCTTGTAGCGCCACGTTTCTTCCTGACATTGAAGCAGCCATCCCATGTCTTTAATTGGACCACTAGGCCCCTGCTAATGATGTTGTTGAAGGCATGAGTCAATGGCTCAATCATTGCTCTGTTGCAATAGATTTTTTTAGGTATCATTCCAATCTCTAATGATCCTGGAACGTCCCACATCACCATGTACTTTGCTTCATTGGATCGAACCCCAGGATCGCCCCACTTCGCATAGCATTGTTTTGACGTAATCATTGCTTTGCTTTCAAAAATTGAATAGCCGCTTCAATGCCAAAGTTGGCTGCGGTATTGGTCAGTTTAAGTCCAATGACCTCAAGCTCTGCAAGTACACCTGCTTTCTTTTCAAGGCCAGAAATTTCCTTTTCAGACCATCGCTTTACAGCGCCAAGGATTCTGTCAAAAACATCAGAGCCAAGAATTAAATCAACAACTTGTTTTAGAAGGAATGCGATAACTGAACTCATATTAATGTCCCATTACTGTAATAAACGCACCAACGGTGTTGGCATCCCACAAAAGATCAACAGTTGTAGTTGTACAGGCAGGACCAATGCCAACAGAAGTTGGAGAACCTATTCCATTTCCATTTGCAGAAACTGCTTGCCAACTTAATGCTGCATTTGGGAACGCAAAAGTGTTAGTGCCATTTAAGAATGTCAAACTAACATTTGTTCTTCCAGCAGCAGATGTAAATGTTTTAAATTCCATCCAAGCAATAATTAGACCACTAGGAAGAACTTGATAGCCATTGTTGTAGCTACTATAGACTGAATTGTAAACACCAAAAGATTCAGTGAAATCAGTGTACAGAACACGATTATTTATTTGGGTCTGGATAGGTGAAGTAACACCAGACACAAACCCAATTTCATCAGACGTAGTAGAGCTATTGGAAAGAACACCACCAACATTAGAGACAATAGCGCGTGATGGAGTAAATCCATTAGGCATTGCAATAGCTGTCTGCATGTACCAAGAATTATTAGCCAAGTTATACAGAAGGCTTATGGGGGCGTTTGCCTGAACCTGACCAGGAACCAAAGTTCCACCAGAATAGTTTCTAATTGGTGATGCACCAAGGCCATTGAGATTGAGTGTAGGAGCGGTTACCGTGTTCGTGTTAGACGTATAGAACGTGCATGGCATCCCAGTGTAATAGGCTGACTCATGCTGTGGAGTGTTAACAACGTAGGCATTAGCTGCACCAGTGTCAATGCCTGTATATGGCTGCACAAACTGATTGTAAGTCCCTTTTGTGGCTTCATTGCCAATCAGCGAACCAACAATCCAAGTTGTAGCTGAAGTTCCTTCCTGTCCTCTAATCACCGTTAAGGTGTTGCCAGATCTTGCTGTTACCCAAACTATTTCAATCGATGTATTAGGTGTTGCGGCAAGCGTAATTGTCAGTCTAAAAAACTGATTTCCAGTTGGACTGGGAAATACAGATCCATTAGTGACGGTGATAGTTGTTTGTGATGTGCTAGTAATTGGGCTACCAAGAGTGCTGTAAGCATTGTTGGCATAAAGTTCAATGAGTGCAGTCATGGTATTAACTCAGGGTTACTATGTATTGAAATCTAAAAGGCGCTGATAAAACACCTGTTTCAAGCGCGGCCTTAAAATAATTTGCTATTGCTCCTAAAGAAGAACTATTACTGATAGTTATTGTACAGGTTGCCAATGGGGTAGTTGTATCGTTAAAAGCAACACTAATAGTAGGAGTAAACGGAAAAGCTTTGTTGTTCCCATTAAACACATCAGTCCCGTGACTACCAAATAAAAATCTAGCAATTCTTCTCTTAAACCAAGGAATGGAAAAATCATATCCATCACCTTTATAAAAGTACCAAGTCAATACGCGCTGGTAGATGTCGTCAGGCGTATCAAAGTTGGTTGATGTCAAATAAATCTGTGTCGTCGAAATTGCGTTAACAATGGTTGGACTAGGCCCACTGGCCGCAGCACCAACATAAGGAACTGATGCAATCTGACCAACAACACCACCATAAGACACTGTTTCAAGGGCTGGCCTTGGAAGACCATAAACACCCATCCCCACCCAATCTAGCAACGCACCCTGTAATTTTGTATATACAGGCAAATTAACATTGTTAAACCAGTCAACGTATTCTTGAGTAAGATCGTTATAAGACTGGATTAACGCAGGAAGATCGGGGTCATCAATGTACTGAAAGTACAGATAAGACGGGATCGTCTTTGTTGCTGTTGTCGGTGAGGTAGGAAGACTCACGGAGCCGCTCCCTTAGTCGTAGAGATCGTACCTGGGGACCAATAACCTTCTGCATTTCCTGAAACCAATCCAGTCCCAGAATCAGGAGCAGTAACAATCCAAGAAGATCCATCGTAAATAGAAATTACAGGCTGAATGTAACTAATCAGTGCTGTTGGAAGAATAGTCGCTGTAGAGGTCTGGAACAGAAACTCAATCTCATAATTATTGATCGGCTGACTTGGACCAAGACTATTTATGTAGTCAGTGATTGGTTGGCTACATGCTGATTGCATTGCTGCATTGCTAACAACATTGGTTGATGTCGTATTCCAATATACGTTGACACGAACTTGTTGCTCTACAGCCTGAACATAAGTAATGGAATAAGTATCTGGAACATCGTGGACACTAACAGTAACCGTTGTGCCGCCAGCCGTAGCGCCTTCAAGAATATTGGGATCTCCAACAGATTGATAAATGGCATTGGCTACAGCATAGGTATCGCCACCAACAACAAGAACTTTAAACTTGCTAGTGTCCTGAATGACGCTGACTTTGTTGTCAACAACACCAGGAACCTTTTGCACGTAAGTCCTGATGGCAGAACCAAGACCAGTGCAGCCAATTGTTCCTGCCGCAAGGACCTGCGCTCTATATTGCTCAGGGGTCTGATCTGCTGTGCTAGGAACGCCAGCCGCTGGATTTGTAACACTAAGCGTTACACCTGAAGGGACACTTGAGACAATTGTAGTCACCGTGTTCGCTCCAACACCCCAAGAACCAGACAATGTGGCTACACAATAAACATTGGTGACCGTGCCGCCAGTTCCAACGATGACAGCATCCTGAGTAAGGTATTGATAAGTACCGTCAGAAACAATAACGCCTTTAGGAATGACGTAGCCCGCTGTTCCAGTAAAAGTTACATAGACGGATGTGTTGCTGCCTAGGCCCTGCTGAATACCGTAAATCTGACCTAATTGGTTTAGTAGAAAAAGATTAGCGCCATAGGGGGTCACGCTGTTGACAGTCTCTACTCTAGCTTGATCAATCAGTACAAGGGCCGCAGTGTCCGTAGAAGCGATATCTTCAATTAGAGTTCCAGGCAGATTGGCGGTCAGACCAGGATCAAGTGCTATGGCTCCATTTACAATCTGGGTATGCAGTGACGCAGGCGTTTGCGGTTGCAGGCCATCAATTGTCATTACTGTTGGGAGAGTCATTGGAACCTCAAGTTGGAATAGGTACGTTCAGGTTGATGACGCTTCCCTGCTGCGTTATCACTTGGATATTGTACACAGGAGTTGGTACATCATATTGATTTCTAGCGTTAACTTTTGTTACTTTTAATGAAGCAAAGTAAGGCGCATAACGCTGCTGTGTCATGTACACAGAATAATCAGGAAAGATCTGACTGACAATACAGGGCTGTGCGGGAATCCCGTAGTCAGCATAGAAAGGGCTTTCTCCTGTCTGAAGCTGGAGAACCTGACAAAGCGCCGTCACATAAACAGCGTCATTGTAGCCATTGGCATCTGTAGTTACCTCAGTCCAAGTGTAGGTTCCATCTGTATTGTAAGTTCTGCCATATACACGCATATGTAACCTTTATGGATTGACTGGAGCGCCAGTGTTGCCGCCTTGTGGGTCAGGGTGGACATGAGTATCCCAAGTTATTCCACCAATATTTGTGGTCCCAGTAATCTGGACACCATCAGAATTTAACGTAATTATTGCATCTGTCCCATAAGATATGACAATTGATGCTTCCGTCATTGCAATAGAGGCTAATGAGCCAAACTCCATAACAATACTGGATGTTGTTAAATTGATTGAGGCATGACTAACTTGATTGCCACTTTCATCTATCTGCAAGTCTTGTATCTTTACTCCAGATGGTCCGTATAACCACAAAGCATTCTTATCTGGTGTCGTCGGAAACAACTTAGAGTTTGTTATCGGAACAAAACACAGGACAGCATCCAAGTTTCCGTAATTAGTGTATCCAGCCACGCCATCAGCCTGACCAGAAATGTTCTGTATGTTGACATCAATCTTCTTGGTGACACCTACCGTACCCACTTGTATCGGTAGCCGCACATATTCCGACTCAGCAATTGGGATTTTGATAGTCGGCAATGGAAACTGGCCCTGAGCTACTGCAAAATCTACCGTTACAAACAAACCATCAGCACTGATTTCTTTAACAATACAAGGAAGTTCGTAACCAGCACCCTGTTTTGCAGATGCAATCTGGTTATCAATAATCCCAGCAAGATTTTGCTGAAATAATAACTTCCTGCTGTAGTCCGTCATGGCAACACCGTCATGACCTGATCGACTGGATAGTAGTACAAAGTGCTTGTTGTGAAGTAACCAGCAAGCAAGTTAATAGGCGGGTAGTCAGGTGCGCTGCCGATCAAGGGAAGCGTCAACACAGAGTTACCATACTGATCAGAAATGTTGATATACAGTCTTTGGCCAAAGACGTTCCAATAGACTCTTGACTGATAGACCTGACCGTCTAATGACAACTCATAAGTTAGTGACTGACTTATAGAAGGAGGTATGCTGTAGTTCATGGAAGCACCTTCGTAGCGCCATCTGTTAAGGCCGTCATGACATCATTCAATGCGCCAAGTCCGCTGGGAAACGTGATGAGAGGCTGCGTAAAATCTAGTTGCCATGTCACTTGAGCCTGATTGGTTTCGCCCGTAGAAACGTCTGTCATGCTGGTCAGGAGGCAATCAGTGTAAATGTAGCTGGGCGTTAGCACAGTGAACGTACCACCCGCATTAATATGGTTCTGGATAACCGATTGAAGTGCGGTCATCGTGGCGATCTTCACGCCAAAAGGACTGTCCTTACCAGCAGGGCAGTGACCTAACATAGATACGTTCAATGGCTGCTGAAGCTGTGAATTAGCAGCGATCCTATTGGTGTAGAAAGGAAATTCAGCAATGTCAGACTTCCATAGCGTCGAACCAGGTAAGGGACGCCAAGTGAAAAATGGCTGACTAGGGATTGTGATCCCTTGGCCGCTAATCAATTTAAAAGGGTTGGTTGTGTAAGCCGTTGATAACGCTTCTGTTATCGCAACAAGCGGCAAACCCAATGGGCTAAATGAAGCCAACCCATTCGTTAGAATGATGGGGCTGATTTCATAAGATAGTGTAAAGGCTGCGCTTATAGGATTCATTTGTAACCAATTTGGTCAGGAGTGTAATCGTATGTCCCTATCTTTACGTTTGATCCAGCTTTTGGATTGTTGGGTGCAATCCTAATGGCCGATCCCGCATTTACATATGTGGCCCAGCTTGTTGCTGATGTTCCCCTAAACTGGCCAACATGTCTAACTTGTTGAACTCTAAGGGTTGATGAGGAAGCATTCAATGAGTATTCCCTACCAGCAGGAGAATACTGTGGCCCAATAATTGTCGGTATATTCTTTGGATATTGTATTTCATATCCAAGCAAAATGTCGTTTCTCATAGGGTGTACAGACTGAACAATACCGTCAGAACTAACCCATGTTGGCTGACCAATGAACTCATCATCTTGAAGCTGAACAGCGCCTATTTTTTGTGTCCCATCATAGACAAGAATGTTAGGACCTTTAAAACCTACCCAGACACCCCTGTATTCCTGATAGACGCCTTTGTTGGCGCTTCTGGAATAGGTAGGAGGATCTTTAATGTCAATGCTAATGCCTAAAATTCCATTAGCCATCTCACCAAAAGTGGTATAGCTGGTCTTAAATCCAGCGCCTGGAGGATTATCAAAGATAGGATCAATCTTTAGATTAGGGACCATCTGTAGTCCAATGCTATTAAACATCTTTGTCAAAGCATTCAGCAATGATCCAGAGGTCCAATCGAAATTGTATTGATAAACAGTGCCAGACCCGTTTGCGGGTGATCGCACAAGATCATTTGACCCTAAAACTGGAGATGGCCAAATCAGGAAATCAAGAACAAGATCAGTGCCAAGCCAATTACCGAAACAAGTATTGACGACACCTTGACCTAAAATTCCAGACAATGTAGGCTTTTCTAAGGGCATCCTGCTTTGATAATCAGGACTGGCTGGTTTAAATCCACCACTGATGGTGACGTTCATTCCATTGTAGGAACGTGCGTTTTTTACCAACTCAACAGGGACGTTGTGAATTCTAAGATTAGTCGCTGGGATCGACATGTTCCCATAGACATTAGCAATGTCGAACTGAATCTCAAGGCAACCAGGGTTGTAGATTCCTTTAGGATGAGACTCAAACACAGCAGGAACATTGGCAGGATAACCACCTAATGGATTGCTGAATTCGATCTTGTAATATCTCATTGGTTGGCCGTATTAGATGCGCCACCCATTCTGCTGACCTGAACTTCAGCCTGGGCAGAACTGTTGTTATTTACGTTAACTCTTACTTGAGCATTATTATAAGCAGCCGAAGATGATCCACTGCCAACATTGGATTTCTGATAATACTCACCAGCTTCATGCCTAAATCGCATGACATTCTTGAGATAACCTTGAGTTTCAGCAGGAAGATATGCCGTCCAATCATCTGCTCCATGACGGGCGGCTCTTCTTTTAGCTTTTCTAACGCCTCCTGGGCCAGCATTGTATCCAGCAATCATTTCAGCTTCGCCACCACCAAGCATTTTATGTAAAGCTAAAAGATACTTTCCTTCAGCAGTCAATGCGCTAGAAGGATCATAAGGACTTCCTTGCCCATATTCTGCCCAAGTTCCAGGCATAAATTGAGACATTCCCATCGCCCCTTTATTGGATAAAGCCATAGGGTTGAAATGAGACTCTTGTTGAGCAACCCCAAATAACAATGCAGGATTTATTCCTGAGCTTTTAGAGGAAGACATAATCAAATTATCGTATGCAGAATGGCCTTTAAATGCTGTTTTTTGTTCACTAGGCAAAAGACCCATTAGTCCTTTAGCCCAATCTTGAGCAGAACCTATTGCACTTCCTAGCATTTGCCCAGGATCAAATCCCCAAGCATTTTGTTTATATTTATGCCAATCCTGAATAGCAGCACCAGCAACATTTTTAGCTGCCGTTAAAGTGTCCATTGGATGCAAGATCATATTAAGCAGATCCGCAAAACGCTCTAATGGCGTTAGTACACGGGTCATCTTATCGGCAAGATCAATGATGGTTGTCTTTAAAGTTCCATCAAAGAATGTAGCAACATTAGTAATCGCTGCATCAAATTTATCAATGAATTCAGAAGTCTTGGGAAAAGTTTCTTTGAACCATGCCTGAAAAGCCTCCTTATTCTCTTCCATGGCTTTTCTGAACTTACCCCAGTCACCACTGGATAAACCCTCATTAAAGCCTTCCATTGACTTCCTGATTCGCTCAATGGTATCTGTAAAAAACTTGGTTTCTGACTTTGCTTTCATAAACAATGTGTCAAAAATCTTCTGAAGAGGCGCTAGAACTGGCTCCATAATGTTAAGAGCCATTGTCCTGACGCTTTGATTGCCAAGACTCATTTTCATCTGAAAATCTTGCCATTCTTCAGGTTTTTGTATCTGAGTTAACTCACGATACTTAGATGAAGTTTCCTTGATGTTCTTGAATTGAGACTCAGACATGTTCTGGAATCTCATCAAGTCTTCAACATCAACAATCCCTTCAAGACCGAATTGCTTTAGTGTTAAATCAGATGCGCCAAACGGTGACTTAGATGCTTGCCGAATGCGGTCAACAACAGAACCAAGAAGCTGTTCTGGCTTCATCATCTTAGCCTGCTGCTGACTCATTCCCATCTGTGTGAACAGCATGGAATAAGGCGCATTGGCTTGAGTCATTACATTGCGATAAAGACTACTTGCGTCTGTAAGTCTTCCAAACGTAGCTTGTAACCTACCAATATCACCAGGATTAGCGCCAACCGCATTGGCCAAAAATGCCTGCTGATTAATTGATTGTGACGCTCTCATCAAGCCAGCAATTGTGGCCATTGATGTAATGCCAGAAAGAAGGCCACCCGTTCCAACGATGGCCTTAGTGAGCCTAGTAAAGCCAACAGCAAGGTTTCCTAGCCCTTGCGAAGTAGCATTGATGGTTCTAGAAAAGGTTTGTATTTCAGATCGTGTCTGACGATGTATGTTGGTGTTGTACTCATTAAAAGTAACATTGGATACGGATGAGCCGCCACCGCCAGATCCACCGCCAGATCCAGAAAAATTGACATCTATGGGGTTAGAACGCAATGAGTTCAGTCTATTCTCTAGGGCATCAAGTTGCTCAATGCCCTTAATGTCTAACTCAATGACCGCTTCTATTGCCATATCTGTTCCTAAATTCCGCTACACAATCCCACTCAAAAAGTTCTTTAAAGTGGTGCGTTCTAATGGCATCCATCAAATAGGCAAGGAAGGTTCCGTATTGCCAATAGGTTCTGCCGTGGTCGATGTCGTCGAAGAATTGAACAACTCCATAGCAGTTGAGGATGTAAGTTCCGTACTCAATCCATTCTTCGCTAGAGTAATGAATCCCTTCATTTCTGAGGGGAAGGTATGAAGCCGATAGGATATGAAAAAAATCAACCTTGCAAGCACCTCCTCTTTCATTTCAGAGGACAAACTAGATTGATCCAACAACTCAGGCTTAGTCGTATAAACAAAGGTAGCACCAGAAATGCTATCAATCAGATCCTTTGCTTCACTTTCCTTGCCAAGCGTTTCACCAGCTTTCACAAGAATCTTTTTGGCTAGGCGAACAGATGCGCCCATTGCCTTACCACTAACTAATCCATCATGGGCTTCCCTAAGAAGTTCCCAGTTGGATTCAAAGATCAGGTTCTGAAGAGGCGTGTGATGGATAACAATTGGTTTTCCATCCTCATCCTGAATCCTAATTACAACATTTAGATCTTTATCAATCTTCATTTTCAACTCCCGTATTGAACCCTGTAAAGAAGAGCCAGAAAATAGCAGGGAGACTATGTTTCGGGGATGACCCTATCTGGCTCTATTCGGTTACAGCAGGTTCCAGAGATCGTTGGAAATCGGGAGCAAGCCTTGGAATGTGACAACAAAGTCAGGCTGTACGCCTGCCATGCTCATCTGTCCCCAATTAATGATCGCTACGTTGTACAAAGTGAATGGAGCAAGAACAGTCGTGTCAGGGGTAACGGTAACCGTACCCAAAGTTGGAGAGGTCTTGATCTGTTCGATGTAAGCCGCTGACAAAGCAAGTGACTTCATAACAGCCGCAGTAACCTGAACAATCTGATACGGCTCTTCAGAGTTAACAACGGTGGTCATGCCTTGCATCTGAGTCACTACAGCGGACTGTGGTGAGATCGTGATGCCTTCTTTGCCAAGGTACGGAGCGGTGATGTTCAAGGTCGCATTGCCTGGGACCAGAACGGTTCCTCTAATCCGATTAAGGTTAGAGGGAATCAGGTTTGGATTGGTAGCCATGATATTCCTCTATTACGCGAACTGAGCGACGTTCAGGTTGAAGACAATTGTCTCAAACCCGTACTGTGGTGTGTAAGATGCGCTAAAACCGCCATACAAACCATTTGCATAGTCGCTGGGCAGTGATGCTACATAAGTCGTAAATGGAACTGCGTTGATAACAAAGTTACCAGCATACAGACCCTTGCTGACATTGCTTGCAAAAGTATCGCCATCCAGCGCCGTAACAATGACCCGACCAAGCGCCAGACCAGAAGAGATCGCACGATTAGCCGTAGTGACCGCAACCTGTTGCAGGAAGTTAATGCCATCCTGATTGTAGTACAGCGGTGCTTCTGGATTGTT
>Ga0209777_10005956_pt1 | contig 13877 bp, 15 predicted proteins | sample FrelakmetHBP12HB_FD_187147 | JGI IMG/M metagenome (GOLD analysis project Ga0209777, IMG submission 187147) | Freshwater lake sediment microbial communities from the University of Notre Dame, USA, for methane emissions studies -HBP12 HB (SPAdes)... | ecosystem: Environmental > Aquatic >...
TGCAGACAATTTGCTTCGGTTAGGATCCCACACCCGGGCACCACCCAGCATCCGTTCGTTGTAGACTCCTCCCTCACCTTGTGATACTAAAACATCACCAATCCAGATCACGGTTCGCTCCTCTTCGCAATCGTATCGATGCGCTCCTGTGCTGCATCGAGAAATTCCGGTGCTGCAATTCCCCTGAAATAATCAAGCCGCGCCGCAATCGCAAGTTTTCCGGCAAGTACCCGGGCGACTTTTCCCCGGACATCGCGGGGTGCATTGTGCACCCTCCGGTGTTGAAAGATGATCCCGTGCTTGGGGCAGGGGGACCGTGTTTTCAGGTGCGAGAACAGTGCCGTCCGGGCACCAAGTACCTGAATCGCGCTTGCCGGTAGACGGGATAGTAAAAGAAGTCCCCCGGCATGCGACAGGAGCCGGGCAGCAACAAGTCCCCCGATGAGTGCACTGGTGTTGGGCATTACATCATTCGCCCGTGCCGAAACTTCTTTTGCGAGAATCGCCCGGGTTTCCGCGAGCTGTTCGATCTCCCCTGCAACTCTGCCAAGCGCTCCTTTACTCTTCTCGCGCATGGTTTTTACCAATACAAGTGCCGGTGTCCTGCGATACTTTCGGGAGAATGCCGGGTGCCGGACCAGATACCATTCCGCTGCCCGTTCCGAGAGCAGGTTGATGACGGTATCGAACTCATCAAGTGTTCTTACCATCTGGAGCAGTTCCGCATCTTTCCTTGAGTACTGCTCCCGTATTGAACGTTCGGCGGCGGCAATGCAGACTGCCTGTATTCTTGCGAGATAATCAGCACGATCACGACACGCACCACAAAGAACTGCCTGTTCCCATTCGAGCGGTACAAAGGAGGCCATACTGGGGCAAATTGATCGAACGCGATCGATTATGGCATTTGAATCTCCAATAAACAATGTGCAGCGTTCATCACCCACATCACCGAACCAGTAGGACTGCATCAGAGAAAATTTAGGGTTCGTGTCCGTATAAAACCATAGATCGCATGGGGCGTGACGATACAGAACTAATCAACAGATCATATCCATGCAATGCCAAAAGAGTAGAGTATGACCGGCACTATGATCGCGCCCATGCAGTAAACCCTCGGGACATTTACAAGCTGCGGCACGAGTCCCAGTACCGTTGCAAGGATAAGAATAATCACGCCGAACGGGCCCGTGAGGATACTGCAAAGGATTACAATAAACGCAATAACCGCATGGTTCAGCAATCTCCCGTTAATCCCGCTAAACCTGCTCGCAGAGCGGGACAGCATTACCGTAATACCATAAGCAGCGCAGGCGGCAAGAACGCCGATTACGGTCAGTTCACTCATGGTGGGTAACGGAAGTTCGGAGAGGGCAACCATTACGCCGTTGCGCATCCGCGATAGTGCGAACAGCGCAGCAAGTCCGATGAACGCGTTTGATGTGTTCGCCGCACTTGTCGCAAGGATATATGCCCGGCGGTTCTTCTCATATCCGATAAGCGAAGCGAGCACACCGTTTGCAGATGCTGTGGAGAGTCCCGGAAGCCATCCGACAGCGACTCCGGCAACTGTACCGAGTGTGGAATATTTCATCACGGCTCTGTCTTCCATCCGGATGCCCCGGAAATGCTGTTCCGGCATTGTTCCCCGCGATGCGGTGAGAAGGACAGAAATCCCAAAAAGCCCGGTGAGAAGTGGCATAAGGATCGCACTGCTCCCACTAAGAGTGTGCCAGCTGAGGAAAGCGTAGCGGAGTGAGAAAATCCCAAGAATCCCGGATACACAAAATAGTGTAAGTGCCCAGCCGGGGCACTCACTGGTAACGATCATATACCCCATCGTTGCAATCAACAGAATACCAATCCACCAGTCAAAATATGGCTGGAGAGCGGGAAGAAGGAAAAAACAGATTATGGAAAGCGGCACTGCTATGACCATGGCACAGGCACTGCCAAGTGCTGCAATCCTCACAGCTTCCTCGCCATTTCCCTCAAGACAGAGAGCATGGGCCGGGAGAACAGCAAGTGAAGTATCGGCATCGGGAATCCCCAGGAATGTGCTGGGAATGGAGTCCACAAATGTGTGCGTGATGAGGGCCGCAAACATAGCGCCGGCAAGCACGAGAGGTCCAAAAAACGACAGAAGGGCTACCTGTAAACTTAAGAGCACCCCGGCAAGCGTGTTTGCGTGGACGCCGGGAATGATCCCGCTTATGGTACCAAGTATTACCCCAATAAGCGTTCCAAGCAGGATCTCGATCATTCACTAGAGATGAGGGAGAATGGACATAAATTCACCGAAATGCATACCATCATATCATGATGAGGTGATGAATCCGGAATGAAGATCGCAGTCACCCGGCTTGCGGGGAAGGAAAAAAACGACGCCGCACGCTGCGCACAGTTCGGACATATCTGCTACAGTGTCTACCCTCTGCGCTCGGAAATCAGACCCCGTGTGATTACAGCATTCATCGAAGCGGTGGATCGCAATGAATTTGACTGTCTCTTCTTTACCAGCGCACTCCCGGCTAAGATCATCGCACCGCTCCTGAACAGGTACAGGTTCCCCCGGATAATTGCAATCGGACCGCAGACTGCAAAAGAACTTCAGCAATATGAGATCGAATGTGAAACACTGACCAGTTTCTATTCAAAAGATTTTGTACCCTATCTGGGAGACTGGATCAGGGGGAAACATATTGGCATCCCGCGTGCTGATGTGCCGAATCCCTCACTTATTGATGCGATCACTGCAGCGGGAGGCATAGCCCATGAATTCCGGTGTTACGGGCTGGAGCCAACAGGAGAGTCCCTTGATCTCGAGGAGGCAGATGCGATCCTTTTCACGAGCGCCATGTCATTCGCAAAGGCTGTATGGATGAAGCAACAGGATCTTATGGTGATAGCAATCGGTGACATCACCGCCGAGACAATGCGGGCAGCGGGAACGAACCCGGTGGTAGTCGGGGACGGGTCACTCGAAGGAACGATGATGGCACTCAACGATTATCTCACCCGAGAGGGAAGTGAATAGGATGACCGGAGATGCTGATAAAGATGAGTCCCTCCATTTGTGGAACCACGCCGGGATCATCGTCATTGACAAACCGAGAGGCCCGTCAAGTCATCAGGTAGCTGCCTGGGTGGGGAAGATGCTCGGCTGCCAGGTGGGGCATGCAGGAACCCTCGACCCGCAGGTTTCCGGTGTGCTTCTTGTCATGCTCGGCAACGCGGTGCGCCTCGCCCCGCTCCTCCTCCAGCACGATAAGGAATATATCTGCCTGATGCGACTGCACGGCGATGTTGACAAAACCCGAATCGAACAGATCGGCGTGGAGTTCACGGGAAAACTCTACCAGCGCCCACCACGGAAGAGTGCGGTCAAGCGCGTTCTCCGAATACGCACTATCCAGAAACTTGAGATTCTTGATAGTGATGGGCGCCTCGTCCTGTTCCGTGTCCAATGCGATGCCGGCACTTACATCCGCTCGCTCTGCCACCATATGGGGCTTGCACTGGGTGCAGGTGCACATATGGTGGAACTTCGCCGCACACGATCGGGTGCATTCAGTGAACAGGAGATGCATACGCTCCACGATGTGCAGGATGCCTGCAGTGCGGCAAAGGAGGGAAATCGTCTGGCACTCTCATCGATCATTCTCTCGGTGGATGCGGCAGTGCCTGATCTCGCGACAATTTTTATCCGGGACACCGCTATTGATGCTATCTGCCGCGGCGCAGTGCTCGCAGGTGTTGGCATAATCACTTGTGATGAGTTCAAAAAAGACCAGACTGTTGCTGTTTTATCGCAGAAAAAAGAATTCATCTGTCTGGGTAAGGCGCTTGTCCCATCCAATTCGTTCAAACCGGGAGACACGGGTCTGGTTATCGCGCCTACCACCGTTTTCCTGCCGCCGGGAACCTATCCCCGCGGTTGGACCAAATCAGGTAAGGTAAAAATACCAGATAAAAAACTAAACAAAAATTCTAAAAAAAAGATACCATTAAAAAAATACCCGTCTAACAGATAGGATACACTTTTTGCTGAGGTAGTCTAGCGGTAGGGCGCAGGCCTGGAAAGCCTGTGGTGCGAAAGTGCCTCGGGGGTTCAATTCCCCCCCTCAGCGTCAAATTATTCTTCCCTTTTTTTTACATGCTTTTTTAGAGGGGAACAGATACATTCATTTGCAAAGGCAAAATATTCGGGTACGATTTCAAACCCGAGGAAATGTCGTCCCTCCCGCTGTGAGACGATTGCCACCGTTCCTGAACCAAGGAACGGGTCAAAAACCAGATCGCCGGCATTACTCGAGTACATCAGCATCTTTTTTACAATTTCCGAGGGCAGTTTGGTTGGCGTCTTCTTTTTTCCTTTCCAGTACTCGCGGTTAATGATCCAGACGTCTTCCGGGTAATGATCAATTTTATTGAAGGTATACCGTTTCGGGTCTTTTACCACAAACAGGATGTGATAATGACTGGTCACGTATTTTTTCTTCGTGAAGACGCCGAACTGGTATTTCCAGATGAGGTGGTTGATAGTTGTGAAGCCTGCTGCATCAAGCCCTTCAAGGATATCCCGGAGCCGGTTCCAGCCGGAAAAAACATACATGCTCCCCTCTGGGGCAAGCACCCGTGCAGCGTCTGCCATCCATCTCTGCGTAAACTCATGGTACTCTGCTTTCGGGATTTCCTGATATCCTTCCAGGACGTTGGAACCAGTTCGGTTGTAATTCTCCCGTTGCGCTTTGAAGTCTATGGCAAAGGGAGGATCAGTCACGATAAGATCAATCACTCCATCAGGAATTTTCGGCATAAGCTCGAGTGCATTGCCAGGGTAAATGGTATCAGGATCGAATGCACCCAGCCACTGTTTCATCAGCACGTCCCGCCAAATTCCCTACCCATCTCAAAAGCTTTTACATTGATTTCGATGGTCTTTTTCGGAACAAGATGCCTGACCGCCGCAAGAAGCGATTCGGGTTTGAGTGGGATTGATTGCGATGCTGCACCCAGCATCACTACGTTTTGCGACAGGGGGCTTCCTGATTCCTCTGCCATTTTATCTGCATCAAGCAGGCAGAGTACATGTTTTTTCAACGCTGCAATGATCTCATCCTCCGTGGGAGCCACAAGATTTTGCGTATATACTGATGTCGGGAGAACAAGGTGCCGGTTCACCACCATCTTACCGCCTTTTTTCAGGTAATGGGAGTAGCGGAGTGCTTCGAGAAGATCAAATGAGATCAGGAGATCAGCCTGCCCTGGGGGGATCATCGGCCCGAACAGCCCGTCGATCCGTATATGACTCTCGACTGACCCCCCGCGTTGTGCCATGCCATGCGTCTCCGCTCCCTTCACATGCCTCCCTTCAATCAGGCATGCTTCGCCGAGAATATTGGAGGCAAGAATTGTTCCCTGGCCACCAATTCCGACGATCAGGATATCAAAACTTCCGCTCATTTCTTCCCCTCCCGGACAATTGCCCCGACAGGACAGAGCTCGGCACATACCGCGCAACCGCTGCACAATTCATTAATCCGGGCTTTTTCATCTTCAAATTCAATGGCAGGGCAGCCAAACCGGACGCAGGTCCCACAACCGGTACATATATCAGGATTGACCCCATACCTACCGCGTTTAACCCCAGCACGACGCGCTGAGATAACACACATCTGTTTGGCGATGATGACCTTCACACCCTTCCGTCTCTTCGCCTCCTGTAAGATGTTGACCATACCGGTAATATCGTACGGGTCAACACTCTCGACAAAACTGACACCGCAGGCGCGGCACAATGCATCGAGCGATACCGGAGGACTCTCCACCCCACATGCGGTCACCCCGGTGTTCGGGTTCGGCTGGTGTCCGGTCATAGCCGTTATCCGGTTATCAAGAATCACAACGGTAATGTTTGCTCCGTTGTAGACTGCATTTATTAAACCCTGAATACCTGTGTGCAGGAACGTAGAATCGCCAATAGTACAGACAATGTCACGCGGATCCCCGGCATGAGAAATGCCGCTCGCAACCGTAATCGACGCGCCCATGCAGATGGTAGTGTCAACAACACCAAGCTGGAGCCCGAGGGTATAGCACCCGATGTCACTGGGGTATATAGCATCCTTGAATACCTTTTTTATTGCATAGAACGCACCGCGGTGCAGGCAACCGGCACAAAGGATCGGCGGGCGGGGTGGAAGGTTTTGAATGGGATCAACCTGCGGGAATGGGTTTTTTGGCAAAAACCCCGCCTTTTCCATTATCACTGCAACTGCAGGAGGAGATAACTCACCTTCGTACGGTGCGTACCCATTCTTTTTCCCAAAAACCGGGACACAGCCGGCGACCTGGCGTACAACCTCTTCCACTTCTGGGGCGAGTTCCTCAATCACGAGCACTTTTTCATGTTTTTTTACAAAATCCCCCAGCCATTCTTCATCTATCGGGTACGCCCCGATTTTCATGAACGAGACTCCTTCCGGTAATACCTCCTGCACATAGGTGGCGCCTATGCCGCTCGCGATGATTGCGATCTTTCCCCGTAATTTGTAGTGGTTGAATCCCCGTTCAACCAACCGCTTCCTTATTGCAGATTGTTTCTCGTTAAGTTTTTTATGCAGGACACGGGTATGCGCCGGGATTACGACATACTGCCGCGGATCTTTGTGGAACTCACCTTTCCGAATGCTCACGATAGGCTCACCCAGATTCACGTCACCCTTCGAGTGGCAGATACGTGTCGTGGGGCGGAAGATAACGGGCAGCCCTAATTCCTCAGAAAGCCCGAAGGCTTCAGGGATCATGTCATGTGCTTCCTGTATACTTGCAGGATCGAGACACGGTACCCGGGCGAAATGTGCATAGCACCGTGTATCCTGTTCGTTCTGCGAACTGTGGGCGAATGGATCATCCGCACTCATTATTACGAGTCCTCCGGTGATACCCGTATAGGCACTGGTCATCAGTGGATCCGCAGCAACATTGAGTCCAACGTGTTTCATAGTACAGAGTGAACGGATCCCGCACCATGCAGCAGCAAGAGCGTTTTCCAATGCCACCTTTTCGTTGACTGACCACTCGACATAGTATGATCGGTCCGGCTGTACTCGCAGCACATCGATCACTTCAGATGAGGGTGTGCCGGGGTATCCGCTTACAAAATCCACACCGGACTCAACACATGCGTGGGCGATTGCTTCATTCCCGAGGAGATATTTTCGTCCCATGATCTCAGATCCATACTTATACCGTGGCTTTTTTACACATATCCCTATCTGAATGTTTTTACCATCTCACTCTTCGATTCACAACTTATAAAAACTCTGATGGAGAAGTAAATAAAGTAAATTTCAGGCAAACTTTTGGGCCCGTAGCATAGCCCGGTGGTGCGCCCGGCTGATAACCGGGAGGTCATGTGTTCGAATCACATCGGGCCCATCCTGCACATTTTGATATAGTTTTTCTCTCATGTGTTTGTCCGTTAAGAGAGTTCATATCCTCATTTCAGTCACCGGAATTATTGCCCATCCTTGACTGGTTTTCATCGATCGTTATCCTGGCGCCAGCGGAAAGATAATCCTACTATTTTTTACATTATTATTTTTTGATCATGCGGGATTCCCGCAATCTTTCCTGTACATAAGCTTGTTACTGCATGGCGCATAGGGGATTGGGCCGGTAAAATAAGGGAATGCAGCGGCATTTTAAAATCCGGGTCATACCGGTCCCGCTCAACATCGAATTTATACTGGAACCCATTGCGACGTTGCTATGGAAAAAGTTTTTTCCCCCTTCGGAGCGCAAGGTAAATGAAGCAAATGCCAGTGTGGAATTTGAAAATGCAGAAGAGAGGAGTTGCACCCGGAGGTTATTCCTTTCCGCACTCGGGAAATCAGATGATAATTCGCGATAACAACAATTACCGCTCTTCGAATGGAAAAAAGTGGGCCTGGTGTGCCGTTCACGGTGCACGGTAAAAAATATACCCGATCACTTTTTCCAGTGCTTCAATAAGCGTTTCTTCTCCTTTCAGGTAATCGTGCATCGCGCGGTACAGCATGAACATGATATCATATCCATAGTGATCGATTGCGGTCTTTGCATCGACAGGATCAAGGTAGGAATCGGTAAGGAACCCATCAAAACTGTACATAAGTTCGTAAAATTTTCCTTCTTCAGACATCACGCAGAACTGGTCGGTTACCGGCATTTGGGGGTTATCCGGCCGGAACGAAGCCGGCTCTACAGCCTTCCCTAAAATGATCATCTTGCCCGGGTAATAGGCGGGATCGTAGATTTCTCCCTTAGTATCCTGCTTACCCTTCCTCAACATATTAAGGCCGACGATTTTAACTACAGGAACCGCTGATTTGGCCATCCGCACCAAGAGTTCTGCGTCATGGTCCCTGATCTCTTGTGAAAGAGAATCGCCTTTTGCCTGCAGCTTTTCAAGCTCTTCTATCTTCTGCTCCAGTTTTTTTAATCCGGCTTCAATTTCATCCATTATTTTCACCATAGCCCGGCATGTACCGATCGGATAACAAGTGTTGATACTACGCCTATAAAACCGCTTGTTTTCCGTTGGATTCACAACAAACCTGATCGTATTGACCACCTCGGGGATCTCTAAGGAACAGGAAATGAAGAAATATAACACGGGATAACAAGTGAAAAACATGGGAAAATTTTTAAAAAATGGTATGAGCTCCTGAAAAAAAGTTGATTTTCTCACTCTGATCAGCTATTTGAGATTGAAAGAAAAGGGATTTTTAAAATCAGGTAACCCGTTGTCCCATAAAAAAATACTTCCGGTCCTTTTTCAGGATTGCACGACCCTCATATCCAACAGGAAGATTCTCATCAATCACAATTCCCAGATAATTGGGCGATCTGGCCATTACCGATCCCTTTTTGATTGTTTCTGTCACCAGAAATGGCACCTGTTTTTCAATACACCCCGCGTTGATAGACGCGTAGACCTTTTCAGCACGGGAATTCATGATACGTGAACGATCCTTCTTTATCCGGTCAGGAAAGTCTTCCTTTGAAGAGAGAGGGGTAAAAGGACGCTGTGAATATCGGGTAATATTTACTTTGTTCGGGCGCACCCTGTCTATCAGTTCGAGCGACTCTGAAAAGTCTTCTCTTGTTTCACCGGGAAATCCGACTATCATATCAGTGGCCAAAGTAATTTTTGGATACCGGTCTTTAAACATAGCAACAATCTCTTCAAAATCTGCTATGGTATATCCTCTCCCCATGCGGTCAAGTATAGCATCTGATCCGGACTGAACGGGGAGATGAACAAATTTAAAAATACGGTCACTGGCAAAAGCATCGACCAGATCATCAAGAATTCCTTTCACTGTGGCAGGGTTCATCATTCCCACCCGGATCATAAACCGTCCAGGCAGATCCTCGATGCCCTTTATAAGACCGGGAAGTGATTTTCCGATATCCCTTCCCCAACAACTTATATCCTGTGCAGTGATCTGGATTTCGGAGGTCCCGGTTTTCGCATGCGCAAGTATCTCTGCAAGGATCTCCTCTTCGGGAAAACTTTTCAGAGGTCCGCGGGCGATCCGGGCAAGACAGTAGGTGCACGTACCCACGCATCCCTGTGCCACCTGCACAATCGCCACACCACCACCGGCAACAGTTCTGACACTCCGGTATGCTTCATGGATTGTTTCCGAAGGGAGGATAGTGGGAGTACATACCGCAAAAATTGCCTCGCGCTGCACTTCCGGCATGCATCCCGTCACATAGAGGTCATACTCCCGGAACCGTGAAAGCTGCCTCAGCATGCGCCTCTCTGTTGGTCCGACAACCGTGCAGGTGTTAATGATTACCGCGTCTGCCGCTTCTGCTGAATCGACAAGGATGCTGCCTTTACACTTTAAGATCTCGATAAGTTTTGCCGTGTCACCGAAGTTATAGCGGCACCCATACGTTTCGATATAAACGCTCCGGTCGCGAAACATTTCCAGAATTTGAATATCAGCACTATTTCTGCACCCGGTTTCTGGCGTTTCTGTCACTAGTTCAGCACCACCGGATCCATTGAACGCACTTCAATAAATAGTGTTAAACTAAAAAAGACAGGAGAAGACCAAAAAGTCTGAACAATCAGATCCTTATTGATTGTACAATTCCCGGCACACTTCATCCCGTGAGCACAACACTTAACCAATGGCGCCCATAATCTGTTTATCATGATGAGAATCGGGCTGCTTGGCTGTGGTAATATTGGACATATCATCGCACAGCACGGGGGCGGTTTCGAAATCTCAGCGGTCTATGATAAGGTATTAGAGCGGGCAAAAGAGATCGCAAGGATTTCCGGTGCATATGCGTATGAAGATTTTGAGTCATTTATTACAGCAGATATCGATATAGTTGTAGAAGCAGCATCGGTCAGTGCCGTTAAAATCTACGCGGGACTGGTGTTATCCCACAATAAAGATCTGGTGATCATGAGTGTTGGTGCGCTTTCCGACACGATATTCCGTGACGAGATCCGGGAACTGGCCATAAGATATGGACAGAAAATTCACATCCCCAGCGGGGCGATATTTGGCCTCGATAACCTCAAAATAGGAAAGATTTCAGAAATTAAAAGATTGCTTTTGAGAACCACAAAAAGTCCTGCATCTCTGGGTATTACCGCTGATACGCGGAGGCTGATTTTTTCCGGGAAAGCCAACGAGTGTATTAAGGCATTTCCGAAAAATGTCAATGTATCAGTCGCCATGAGTCTTGCAGCTGGACATGATACTGATGTGGAGCTCTGGGTTGACCCGTCAGTCGACCGCAATGTTCACGAAGTATTCATTGAAGGGAGCTTTGGTGAAACCTATATCAAAGTAACGAATGTTCCCAGTCCTGGCAATCCCGCCACCAGCTACCTTGCTGCCCTGTCCATTCTCTCGCTCCTGAATAATCTCAGCGACCCTATAATCGTGGGAACATGATCCGATATACTAGGTGAAACCCGGTATGGTTGTGCTCGATTACCTGCTGCAGTTCATTGAGGAGGATGCCCCATCCGGGGATGTAACATCTGCTGCAATTATACCGGATATTACCTGTAGTGCGATAATACGTGCAGAGCAGGTTGGGATCATCGCAGGACTCGAAGAGGCATCCACACTTTTTTCCCATTTTGGGGTGTCTGTGAAACATCTCGCAAAAGACGGGGATGCTGTCGGTCAGAATGACTCGCTTCTTTTACTCAACGGGGATGCAAAAAAGATTCTGCTTGTTGAACGGACTGCCCTCAATATCATCGGAAGGATGAGTGGTATTGCAACACAGGTACGAAAAATGGCAGATATCGTGTCAGCAGTCAACCCATGCTGCCGGATCGCAGCTACACGCAAGACCTGTCCGGGATTCCGGATACTCGACAAAAAAGCGGTACAGATTGGAGGCGGTGATCCTCACCGATTGAACTTAAGCGACGGGATTCTTATCAAAGATAACCATCTGGCACTAATTCCTCTTGTCACTGCAATCCGCGCAGCAAAAAAGGTTTCAGCCTATAAAAAAGTTGAAGTGGAAGTGGAGACTTCTGATGATGCCCTATCCGCCTCCAGAGCGGGTGCAGATATTATTATGCTCGACAATATGAGCCCGGGTCAGATTACCCGGACTATAAGAATACTGAAAAGCGAAGGTCTGCGGGATCGCGTTATTGTCGAACTTTCAGGAGGCATTGATGAGAGTTCCCTCCCACGGTATGCTGCGCTTGACGTCGATGTTATCAGTCTGGGGGTACTGACCCATTCGGTCAGAAATTTCTCGGTAAACCTTGAGATTATTCCCCAAATTATTCCGTAATATTTTCCTCCTTATCCCTTTTCATATACACTCCATTTTCGCCCTGAATTTGTTTTCATATTCGGATATCCTGATAAAAGGGCATTCCTTCACTATTGAAAACCTTAATAGTCCGGTATCACGTATGGGTTGGCTAGTGAGGAAACGCAATGGGTATTTCTGAAACTCAGGTAATGGGTGCTGAACCATCCCCTGAATTGACCCCCGCAGAGCTTGCAGTAATACAAGAGCGTAAAAAACTGCGCATCAGAGGATTTATCACGCTGCTCAAAGATCCCAATCTCAACTATCGCTGGCGGGCAGCAGAAGCCTTGGGAAATGAAGGGGATGAAACGGCGGTTGAACCCCTGATAAATGCACTCAAAGACCCTTTTGTGGATGTTTCGTGGCTTGCTGCAAAATCCCTGGGGAATTTAGGGGATCGCCGTGCTGTTGAACCTTTGATAGAATCTTTGAAATCTGAGGATAAATGGCTCCGTACCGGTGCGGCATGGGGACTGGGAAAACTCCACGATTCACACGCTGTGGATCCGCTTCTCCCGCTTCTCAAGGATAAAAAGAAAAGTGTCCGGAAAACTGCTGCATGGGCCCTTGGCACTATCGCTGATGAACGGGCGATTGCAGGATTGACCCAGATACTCACTGATGAAGATGCGGAAGTGCGGGATGCAGCACAAAAAGCTCTTGATTCGATAAAAAATGAAAAGACCAGAAAGATTACTGATTTTCCTGTAAAAGTATAGGCGACGGGGAGATTGCAGTTCCTTCGCTGAGCCCCGGTTTACAACATGCATTTATTCGATTATTTTTTTACTATTATCCGGTATTGGGATTAAGCTTGGGAAATATTTCCTCTATACACAGGAATGACAGAGATATCTTTTCCCGAACTTACCACAATCTCTTTTTTCCCGCGATATGTTTGAACAACACCATAGACGGATACCGTATCTCCCGAATGAAGTGTCAATTCCTGTGCAATCTGGGCCGGCATAAAAATGGTGATATTAGCCAAATACACATTCATGTGTCCGCCATTGGTAATCGTAATCCGATCGATTGTACCTCCTGCTATTACCAGTTCACCATCTGAAGAATTATTGGTGAAGGGTCGTGCAAACGGTTGTTTTCCAAGCGTCCCGAGAACCAGGTGCGCAATAATTACTGCACACGCAACACCAAGTAAAAGCAAAATTGCCACACGTTCCTGACGCTCGATCATACTTGAGTATTGAGAAGGCTCGTTTAAATTACCGATAGATTCATATGTTAACAGTGTTAACATAATTATCATGTATTCTACAACCTTACCACCCTCATCAAAGACGGTGATGGAGATACTGGATGCAGGTGGAGCAATGACGCACAAAGATCTCGTGCAAAAAACCCATCTTGCTCCACGAACCGTACGTTATGCATTGAAAAAACTCAAAGAGAGGCATCTTATCATCGAGAAGTTCAACTTCCGCGATGCCCGTCAGATTATATACCAGAACCGGACCGCACAAACAATAAAGCCACAACCTGCGTGTGTATGAAGAAACACACCTGCACCCTGATGCATTGTGATACCATGGTCCGGAACCTTCTGCCGCCAATGAGAGCCGAGATGGTTTCCCGGTTGGTACAAAAGGAAGGGCTCAGTCAGAGTGACGCTGCAAAACGTCTCGGAGTCACAAGAGCAGCAGTATCGCAGTACATAAACAAAAAGAGAGGGGTCAGTGAAGTTCAGATCTCCAACGAGCTTGATTCCCTGATAGACCGTTGGGCTCTTGCGGTGGTTACCGGTGAGAGTGACATCAATTTGTGTGACGTGTGCCAGTGTGCTCTAAAAAAGTTCTGATAGTTTGACTCTTTTATCAGATCCTTTTTTTTAGTCATCAAGCCGGAAATTGTGCTATTCGATCATGGTCTGTTACGGCGATAATATATGAGAATCAGAAGGGTTATTACGACTGCAACCACGACAATTTTCAGGTAATCCGTTTTAATTTCAGGTGATCTTATTGAGGGATTCCAGTCGTGTTCAA
>Ga0209777_10005957_pt1 | contig 13877 bp, 13 predicted proteins | sample FrelakmetHBP12HB_FD_187147 | JGI IMG/M metagenome (GOLD analysis project Ga0209777, IMG submission 187147) | Freshwater lake sediment microbial communities from the University of Notre Dame, USA, for methane emissions studies -HBP12 HB (SPAdes)... | ecosystem: Environmental > Aquatic >...
AGCCCAGTAATTGCAGGATTAGGCGACAACAGTTACAGATTATCGCCAGGTCCTTTCTGTTATCCTGGTTGCCGATGGTTGACGGTGTATTTCTTCCTTAACCTTATAGCCGGCCGGACAGGCCGAGGACAACGAGAAGGAGACGAAAATGAGAAAGATGAAGAGTAAGATTTTGGTGGGATTCTTGTCCCTATTGATAGCAACATTGGTCGTATGGGAGGGACAAGCCCAGTCTCAAGAGGCATACCCGACGAAGCCGATAGAAATAATCGTTCCATACAGTCCAGGTGGTTCTTGGGATATATTCAGTCGGATCACGGCTTCTTTTTTGAGTAAGAAGTGGGGCCTACCTGTAAATGTGGTGAACAAGCCCGGCGGCAATGCAATTCCAGGTATACTGTCGGTCTATAATGCAAACCCTGATGGCTACACCATGTTAGCTGACGGCATTTCAACCAGTACCGCTAGAATAACTGAAACGAACCTTCCTTTCAAAATTATGGATCGGACATTTGTCAGTACGGTCGGAGTGTGCCCCCAACTTCTTGTGGGGGCCGTTAATATTCCACAGAAGAGCCTGAAGGACTTCGCAGATGCAGCCAAGAGAGACCCAGGAAACTTCACGTTCTCGTGGATTGGCCTTGGTTATGACAGTTCAGGCGTTGCCTTGAGACAGTTTTTTAATGAGATTAATTTTGATCCTCAAAAGGGTAAAGTGGTCGCGGTCCAAGGAGGGTCGCAGGTAGTGGTTATGGTTTCGGGGGGACACGCAATGCTGGGCACTACCACACCGGGCACTGCGGCATCTTCCATGAAAGCGGGAACCGTGAGGGGAGTGGCCGTCACGTCGAAGAATAGGGAACCTGAATATCCGGATATCCCTACGACGGCTGAATCAGGTTATCCAAACGTAAATATCATGCAGTGGATGGGAATTTCCGGCCCTCCGAAGCTTCCTGCTTTCATTGTTGCACAATGGGAGAAAGCTCTAGAAGAAGTCTTAAGGGATCCTGAACTGATTGCTAAAATGAGAAGTTCTGGAATAACGGCAGATTACCTTGATTCGCAAGCGACCAGGAAGCACGCAAGCAAAGAAATTGATGAGCTTTCCAAGCTGTATGGCTCGATGAAGTAAGATGGATGATGCACCAATAAGTTTAGCCCGGGATGAAGGAACCAGTGCATATATTTTTGGCTGTACCGAAGAATACAAGGATGCTGTAAATCAGGCCCTTAAAATAAATAACAAAGAACTCAAATTGCCGGCTGGAGGTGACAAAAATGGAACTATTGCAGGGAATCGAAACCCGGGTGAGCACCCGCGCATTCAAGTCCACACCCATACCGAGGGAGACAATAGAGAAAATACTCTGGGCCGCCAGCAAGAGCCCTTCTTACGCTAACACGCAACCGTGGGAAGTAGTCGTGGTAAGCGGCAAGAAGAGAGATGAACTCAGCAAAGTCATTTATAACCTGTCCAAAGCGGATGCCACGTCAAACACAGACATACCGACGCCCGCCAGCTGGCCGGAAGACGCGGACAGGCGCTCCAAAGAACATTATGCCAACCGATCCAAAGTCATCGGAATAGCGCGGGATGATGTGGCAGGCAGGAAAGCACTGAGCTTGTTAAACTTTGAGTTTTACGGAGCGCCCTGTTCCCTATTCCTCTTTATGGACGCTTCACTAAGCTCATGGTCAATATTCGATATGGGACTATTTGCCCAGACAGTCTGCCTGGCTGCCCATTCTTTCGGCCTGGGAACCTGCCTGCAGGCATCAACGGTCAGGTATCCGGATGCCATCCGTGATTTTCTGGGGATACCCAAAACTAAGCGACTGATAATCGGCATCTCAATCGGCTATCCGGACGCTGGCGCCAAGATAAACCATTATCACAGCGAAAGAATCGGGGTGGGTACCTTCACGCGGTGGTACATTTAGCTTGGTGAGAGGGTTTCAATTGGCAATTGAAACCCTCTCACCACCTTTATCCTACTCTTACTCAATGAGGGTGGAAGGTGAGTTCAATTAAATAGATACGCAGTCCTCTTCAACATCGTGTTCCGCGTCATTGGACTGATGGGTTCTGACTTTTCTTACTCCTTTCATTGGAGAAAGGGATCCAGATAGTGAGGTCAACCAGAGTAGAGCAAGTTTGGGGGAACCCCAATCATAAAATACAAACGGCCCCCATTGTTACATAATGTGATCTGCCAGAGTAATAAGAGATAACCGTAGGCATAAGCCTCTATGTATCCATTTACTGATATTTTACCTGATGGTTGAAGGTGTGTTTTTTCCTTAACTTAACCTTAGAACGGGCCGGACAGGTCGAGGATGATGAAAAGGAGGCTACCATGAGAAGGATGAGGAGTAAGTTTTTGGGAGGATTTTTGTCCCTATTGATCGCAACATTGGTCGTATGGGAGGGGCAGGCTCAGTCTCAACAGGCATACCCGACGAGGCCGATAGACTTGGTCGTTCCGGTCGCAGTAGGCGGTTCTACCGATTTAGTCGGTCGAATCATGGCCAATGCCTTGAGCAAAAAATGGGGTAGCCCTATTAATGTGCTTAACAAGCCCGGCGGTAACTACATTCCGGGGATGCTGTATGTCTATGAAGCACAACCTGACGGCTACACCATGATGATGGAGGCCAATTCACAAAGCTCCTTGTTTGTACTTGTAAAGAACCTCCCTTTCAAAATTATGGATCGGACATTTATCGGTAGGATGGCATTTGCCCCTCAAGTTTTTATAGTGGGCTCCAAAACTCCTTTTAAAAGCCTAGGGGAGCTTGCGGAGGAGGCCAAGAGGAACACGGCAAACTTCTCGCTCTCGTGGAATGGCGATGGTACTGATACGACGGGTTTAGCGACTCGGCAGTTTTTTAAAGCGATTAATGTTGATATTCGAAAGGTGAGAGTAGTTTCGGCCTCGGGAGGGGGGCAGGGACTGATTTTGACTGCAGGGGGAAACGTCATCTTGTCTGTCCCGACATTGACGACTGGAGTAGCCGGTCTTCAAGCAGGAACCGTAAGAGGGCTAGCCATCACGGCGCCGAAAAGGAACCGTGACTGGCCGAATATCCCTACGACAGCTGAGGCAGGTTTTCCCACCGTGACCATGGGGTGGCGGGGAGAGATATCAGGCCCTCCGAAGCTTCCTCCTTTTGTTGTTGAAAAATGGGAGAAGGGTATGGAGGAAATCCTAAGAGATCCCGCAGTGATTGCTCAATTGGATAAGCTTGGATTAACTGTATCTTACCTTAATTCGAAAGAGACGAGGGAGACTGTACTCAAAGAAATTGACGAAGTATGGGATATATGGAGTGAGGTAAAGTAAGAAGGATCACGAAACGATCGGTTCAGACCGGATTGAGAAACCGGGCCGCTTTTTTCGGTTATGCCGAAGAATTTTCCGCCCGATGCCTTTGAAAAAGCAAGGGATAAGCCCCTTTGCTGAGGTATAAGACATTGGAGTGGTAAGATTTACCCTGCTGGTGGCCATCACTATGATGCCACCAGCAGTATTGCAATATAATCGTCCAACATCGTGTACAGAAGGAGGAGACAATGACAGTTACCAGCGAGCTGGCCCACTATGCAAGCACCTATGCTTACGAAGAACTACCGCAGGATGTGGTCGAGAAGACCAAACGCATTGTCCTAGATACTCTTGGCTGTGCCATAGGAGGCTACACCAGCCAGGCCAGCCAGATCATGCAGAAGACGGTCAAGGAGATGGGCGGTCTGCAGGAAGCCACCGTGTTCGGCAGCGGCCTGCGCACATCCGTCATGTATGCCACCTTGGCCAACGGTACGATGGTGCGCTACCTTGACTACAATGACGCCGCCGTGATCAAGTACGGAGACACATACCGCTTGGCCTACCATCCAAGCGAGATAATCCCTACCGTGCTGGCTCTGGGTGAAATGCAGCACATTTCAGGTAAGGATGCCATACTCGCCATCAATGTCGGCTACGATCTTTCCGCCCGCTTCTTTGAAAGCATCGTCGGACGGGAGATGGAGAAGAGGGGCTGGAACGGTGACACTCGGGGAGCCTATATCATGCCCTTCGTCGCCGGCAAGATTCTCGGGCTTACCGACTCCCAGATGGAAAACGCGGCAGGCATTTCTGGCAGTCGACAGGCCATCCTCGGTATACTGGACGCGCCGGCCGAGGAATACACCATGACCAAGAACATCAGGTTCCCAAGCATGGCATTCGGCGCCATCCTTGCCACGTTGCTGGCCAAGAATGGGTTCACCGGTCCAACCACCATAATTGAGGGACAGGATGGGTTTGCCCAGGTGATCATGCAGAACGAGTTTGACACCAGCAAGTGGACCGCCCCGGGCCGTACCTTCGGCATGCGTGATACCTGCTTCAAGCCGGTAGTCGCCGACCAGACCACGCACGGCCACGTCACGGCCACCCTCTCGCTGGTCAGGGATAACAATATTAGACCGCAGGACGTTGACCAGATCCTTGTAAAGGCAAATACCCGGTGCGCCGCTCATACTGGAGAACTCATCAAGAAGTACCCCAAGAACAAAGAGACCGCCGATCACAGCTCATATTACCTTACGGCTATCGCCATCATCGACCGTGAAGTCGGACCTGATCAGTTTACCCCGGAGAAGTACGTCGACCCGATGGTGCGCATACTCACTGACAAGGTCTCACTGTCTGCCGACCCAAGCTTGGACAAAACGCGCCTGGCCGGGGATGTCACCATCGTGACCAAAGACGGCAAGCGTTACAACAAGCGTGTTGACTACCCAAAGGGGCACCCGATGAACCCAATGTCGGATGAGGAGATCATCCATAAGTTCGACAACATGGCCAAGAAGTACTTGAACAAAGCGCAGAGCCAGAAGCTGATCAGCACAGTCCTCAACATGGATGACCTCAAGGATGTCAGCGAACTCGTCAAGGCCATGGTATTCGGTTAAGATAGAATAGCCATGCCAAAACTTTGACAGGAAAACCCCGGCTATGGCTTACTTCAGCACTCAACCGCAGAAATAGGCTGCTGCATAACCATAAACCAAGAGTGCTTTCCTATTTATAAATCCCTGTCTCCTGTCCAAAAAAACATAGACTACCTGATTTGTAGAATCGAAGTTTGCAAGTAGCTGAATAAGGGGAAGCTTTTCGAATAGTGTTACGCTGAAAATCTGTAAAATTGTGTAGAGGCTGAGGTCCAAATTCAGGCGTTTCTTGATAATAGCAACGAGCACATAGATGGAAATGGCAATCCAAATTTGGGCCTTCACGGCATTTTCCGAGGTGCCGTAGAAGGATTTAATTCGCAGATGCTGTTTGATCCATTTGAAGAAGATTTCGATTTGCCACCGGCATTTATAAAGCATGGCGATGGTCAATGCAGAGAGAAGGAAATTATTGGTCAAAAAGACAAGGAGTTTACCTTTTTAGGCATCGAAATATTTTACACGCCTGAGCTTATCAGGATAGCTTTCCAGGGATTTGGGGGTTATCAACATGACAGTTTGAGCGAAGATGAAAAAATGGGAGTAATAAACCGGGTAAAACTGAAATCCTATGACCTGAAACGCGTGCTCACGAAAAATAAGTTTTGGGGAATTGTCAGCGAGATCAAGGAGGGATGAAGATAGAATGGCTGAGAAGGTCGTACTCTTTGCTGAAGAAGATATGCAGTTCCGCTTGATGGAAACGGCCCTGAACGGAACAGTTTCTGACGTCGCACTCAAAGCTTTGCACTACTTCTTTGGTACGAATATTGAGCCTCAATTGCAGTATTTGAGGTCACTTCCATCCACCGTGGGGCTGCCGCCGGGATTCAGAGCTGTTGTTTGCAAGGACGAGAAACAACTTCCCTCATTGATGCCTCAGGCCGATTATCTGGTGTTTGAAAGAACGGAGATGACCTACGAGCTGATAAAACTTGGAAAAGGGAAGTTGAAGCTTCTTCAGAAGTTCGGAAGTGATTACAAGAACGTCGATCTAAAAGCAGCCGGAGCACTTGGCATCCAGGCCGCCTATCTCTTGCGGGTGACCACGATTTCAGTGGCCGAGCATGTGCTTACGCTTATTCTATCCTTATCCCGAAATCTCATGTTTGCTCATGAAGCAGCCAAAAAAAGGATTGAGACAACCGATGGTCTTCGTTCGGAGGGCCCTCCTCGGACGAAATTCAATTGGGCACAGGTCCCGAATATAAGATTGGTTCGAGGGAAAACGTTAGGTCTGGTCGGGTTTGGAGAGAATGCATACCAAATCGCAAAACTTGCTCATGGTATTGGGATAAAGGTCATTTACTTCCAAAGGTACAAGGCTTCACCAGCCTGGGAAAAGGAGGTCGAGGCACGCTATATTCCCACTTTGAAACAGTTGGTGCGGGAATCCGATTTCGTTTCGATCAACGTCCCTTATGGACCTCCGACGGAGAAGATGTTCAATTTAGAGATTTTATCAAGCATGAAGCCGGATGCTTTCTTGATCAGTAACTCAAGAGGCGGGATCGTCGATGAGGGAGCCTTGTACCAAATTTTAAAGGAAAAGAAGATTGGCGGTGCAGCACTGGATGTTTATCGCTGGGAGCCGGTCCCCTCCGATTGTCCTCTTCTTCGCTTGGACAACGTGGTCTGGGCTGCTCACAATGGCGGAGGCGCAAACGAATTTATATTACAAGAGAACCATGATGTTCTGGCTAATATCGCTCGTGTAGAGAGAGGTGAAAAGCCGGATTTTTTGATAGAAGGTTAGGGGAAAAACATGGACATCGAAGGGGAGAAACTGCTTCAGGAAATTATGACCAAGCGAGAATTCGTTTTGGATTTTCACAGGCTGCTTGCTGAAGAACATTCTCAGTTTCAGAGGTGATTGTGACAAAATCTCCTTGACATACAAAACCGCTTTCCGTATCCTCAAACCACGCATACACACGACTTTTTAATAATTCAATGGGTCAGGCGGTGCAGAGTCAAAATTACTGGCTTAAAGGAGAGTGCGCTCATGTATAACTTTAAAGGTAAGGTAGCCATTGTTACCGGAGCGGCTGCCAAGCAGGGGATGGGGCGTGGCATTGCCGTGGCACTGGCCCGGGGGGGAGCCGACGTGGCCGTTTTTGACAAATTTGAGGCTCCGCCGAGCCTGTACGCCGGCGACGAAGGCTGGCATGGGTTGAGCGATGTGGCTAAAGAGATCATGTCGCTGGGCAGAAAAGCCCTGGCAGTTAAGGCCGACGTCAGTAACAGCAAAGAGGTTAACGACGCTGTCCAGAAGACGTTGAATACCCTCGACAGGATAGATATTCTGGTCAATTGCGCCGGTCTTGTCGGCAAGCGGGATACCCGTGTGGTTGACATGACTGACGAAGACTGGAGGTTTACGATAGATGTGAACCTGACCGGCTCCTTTTTCATTTCGAGGGCGGTGGCCAGGCACATGATAAAGCGCAGCGGGGGTGGCAAAATTGTGCATTTCTCCTCCATGCAGGGTAAGGTGGGAGGGGCGACGGTAGCCCATTACGCCGCCTCAAAATTCGGGGTCATCGGACTGGTCCAATCGCTGGCTCTGGAACTGGCGCCTTATAAGATAAATGTTAATGCCATCTGTCCCGGCTATATCATCACCAACATAAGAGATGCCTGGCTCAAGGACCAGGCGGCGGCAGCGGGTATCAGCGTGGATGAAATGAGGACGAAGCGCTACGACGAAAAGGCATCCACCGTGCCTCTGGGCCGGTCGGGCACTGTTGAGGACATTGTCAACCTGACCCTCTTCCTTGTATCGGATAAGTCGGATTACATGACGGGACAGGCGGTAAACCTTACCGGCGGCGTGACAATGTACTAGAGCCGGGTCGTGGGAGCTACTGGAATGTTAGGCATAGGGGGTGCATAAGTGAGGCTTAAAGATAAAGTCGCCGTTATAACCGGCGCCGGCTCGGGGATTGGCCGGGCCGCTGCCCAGCTATTTGCCGCCGAAGGCGCACGGGTTATCTGTGTGGATATAGACGAGCCAAAGGTGAAAGAGACCGTGGCCATGATTAATGACCAGAAGGCACTGGCAATCAGGGCCGACGTAGCGCTAGCTGAAGATGTCCAGGCGATGGTAAAGGTCTGCGAACGAAAAGTCAAGAAGGTGAATATCCTCTTTAACAACGCCGGGATGAATGCCTGGCAGTCTTTTGAAGACACCACCGAAGAGACGTGGGCGCGGATGATTGGCATCAATCTCACCGGGATATTCCATTGCGCCAGGTATCTTCTGCCGCTGATGAAGAAAGCAGGGGCCGGCTCAATAATCAACCATGCTTCGGTGGATGCCATTCTGGGTAATCCCGGTATCCCTGCCTATTGCGCGGCCAAGGGTGGCATTATTCCGTTGACTCACGTGATGGCTTACGAGCTGGCGAAATACAACATCAGGGTCAACTGCCTGTGTACTGGTGGTATCGCCACCAGGATGATCGCGTCACTGAAAGGCATCTATCACAAGCGCATCGACGTAACGCCGCTGAAGAGAACTGGGAAGCCGGAAGAGGTGGCCTACGCCGTGCTTTTCCTGGCGTCCGATGAGGCATCATTCGTCACTGGGGCCAACCTGGTCGTTGATGGCGGCCGGACCGGCTTAACGCAAGGCACTGTCTAGCTCACCGTGAGAGCACACTGTCATGGCGGAAGCTGAGGCTGACCAGCGTCACCAGTACCGCCGTGGCAATGACCAGCGCCAGAATATCCTGTGGCATTGAACTTAAATCGCCGGTCACCACCCGGAGGCAATGCAATTCCAGGTATTCTGGCGGGCTATAATGCAAACCCTGATGGCTACACCGTGTTAGGTGATGGCAATCCAACCAGTTCCCTGTTAGGGGTGGCTGTAAAAGACATTCCTTTCAAAATTTTGGATCGGACATTTGTCTGTAAGGCCGTAACTACCCCCATGGTTTTTTTTGTGGGCGCGAATTCTCCATTTAAGAGCCTGAAGGACGTCGCGGCTGAAGCCAAGAGAAACCCGGGAAACTTCACATATTCGGTTATTGGCCTTGGTACTGACGCTTCAGGCTTTGCCTTGAGACAGTTTTTTAAAGAGATTGATTTTGATCCTCTAAAGGGTAAAGTGATCTCGACCTCAGGAGGGTCGCAGATAGCGATTATGGTTGCAGGGGGGAACGCAATCCTGGGCAGTGGCACATGGGGTAGTGCGGGATCTTCCATTAAGGGAGGAACCTTGAGGGCACTGGCCGCCACGTCGAAAGATAGGGATCCCGGCTGGCCGGATGTGCCTACGACAGCTGAAGCAGGTTATCCAAATGTAAATATGGTGCAGTGGAATGGAATTTCCGGTCCTCCGAATCTTCCTGCTTTCATCGTTGCAAAATGGGAGAAAGCTATGGAGGAAATCTTAAGAGATCCTGAAGTGATTGCTAAACTGAAAAATATTGGAATGATACCAGCTTACCTTAATTAGTTCATCCTGAAAAACAGGATTTTTAAAAGTTCTTAGCAGTGCCGTTCTTTGAAAACTGAAGAAAGATCAGGGATAACAGGTTCCCCAGGTGGGATTCCGGTTACGCTGCCAAGGGAAGGGCCTTTCTGGTTAGCCTTTCTCCCTTTGCCCTGGCGAGTTGATTGATCTTTTTCGTGTTCCAGGTGAGCGTCGCCCAGATCACATTGACCGTATCCCCCGCTTTACCTTTGTATCGGCACCGGTTCATCCGGTGATCGCATTTAAGATGGCCAATGATGGGTTCGATCTTGCCTCGCTGCTTGAGCGCCTTCCGGAACCAGGATTCCTTGCTATCCGGATGGGGATGTTTCCCTTTCTTGGGAATCGCCATCCGTTTTGCTCCCCATCGCCTCCGGCAGTTCTCCTGTTTTTTGAGGGACTGGTCAAAACCCCGATCGGCGGTCACATCATCGGGGCAGTGCCCGGTGTTTTTCTTGATGCCGCTGATCACCTCTCCCATGGTCTTCACATCCGCCATGTTCCTCTGATACTCTTGATGAGAAAGAATCAAGCCATCGTCATTCTTGGCCAGCGACACCAGGGATCCGAACTCGCAGGAGGGGAAGCTCTTTCCCTTCTTGATCACGGCCACATCCTTTTCGTGTAGAGAGTATAAACGCTTGGTCGGATTCTTTCCTTGGAGCACTTCTTCCGTCTGGGTGATGATCCGCTTTCCCATAGAGACCAAGCGATTCAACTGACGTCCGGATGCCTGATGGCTCCGACTGTAGAGGGTGTTGACTACCCCGGCCGCCTGCTTGACCACCCGGTCGGTCATTTCTTTGAGTTTCTCGATGGCTTCCTTCCTCGCTTCCAGGTTGCCCCGGTGGAACTTCTTGATCCCGAGCAGGATCTTCCTTCCGGTTCGGCTGAAGGAGTGAAAGGGTTTCCGGAGGGTCACCTCTTGACGGACCCTCTGAATCTGTCTGACGATCTTCTCCTTGATCCGGTGCAGAAGATCTGCATCTGTCGGATAGGCAATGTTCTTGGGCTGTGGCGTCGTATCCACTGCCACCCGCCGGGTCTTCACCAAACCCGTCTCTGACCAGGCGTGAAGCAAGACGGTCTCGACATCCCCTCCGTACCGATGCGGTTGCGGAACTTGACCATCGAGGTGGAGTCCAGAATCTGACCGCTCTGGAAGGTGTTGAATCCGCAGAAGCATTGCCAATAGGCGTTCTCATGCAGCATCTCCACCGCCCGGTCGTCCGAACAGTTGTACCGGTGCTTCAGAATGTGGATGCCTACCATCAATCGAATAGATTTGCCGTGACGGCCCACGGGACTGTAGTAAACCGACAAGGCTTCGTGGAGGCCATCCCAATCGATCAGGCGGCCAGCACGCAGAAGTTCATGCTCCGGATTGAGGACATCCGTAAACAGGGTCTCAAACATAAGAAGTTGCCTCTCTGGAATATCTGTTTTCATATTAATGGTTTATATCAGATTTCCAGAGTAAAAATAACCCTTTTTAACAACTTTCTTCAGTTTTCAAAGAACTGGTCCAGTGTTAATGCGGTTCACAGACCGCATTTTTCAGGACGAACTAATTCGAAAGCGACCAGGGAGTATGTAATCAAAGAACTTGACGAATTTTCCAAACTGGGAGGTTTGGTGAGGTAAGACCTTTGAAAAACGCGCCATTTGTCATTACGAGGAGGCCAAAGGCCGACGAAGCAATCCCATAACCATTCGATAAACCATGAGATTGCTTTGTCGCTCCACTCCTTGCAATGACAAGAAGAGCAGAAATTCAAGATCTCAAGTTGAGAGGTTTGAATTTTCCAAAATGCGGTTAGGGTTCCATTTTCTGCCCGACTTTTCAAAAAATCGGGACGCGGCGAGGATATTACCGATGCATGTTGAGCAACTGATGTCGGATGAGGAGATCATCCATAAGTTCGACAACATGGCCAAGAAGTACTTGAACAAAGCGCAGAGCCAGAAGCTGATCAGCACAGTCCTCAACATGGATGACCTCAAGAATGTCAGCGAACTCGTCAAGGCCATGGTATTCGGTTAAGTTAGAAGCCACGCCAAAACTATGACAGGAAGACCCCGACTATGGTTTACTTTAGCACTCAACCGCAGAAACAGGCTGCGGCATGAACATGAACCCAAGGCAGTTTCCCACTTATAAATCCCTGTCTCCTGTCCTAAAAACCCAGATCGCCTGGGTCATCGCCTCCTGTGTCAACACAATATGTTGTCACAAAATCTTCTTGACATACAAGACCGCTTTCCGTATCTTCAACCTACGTAAAAGTAACTTCTTATCAATTCACTTTATCAATTTAATCCGTGCCGTAATTACAGTTTGAGGAGAGACATAATCTCCGGCACACTGACTTCTTCCAGGTGCCATAGCCGCTCCAGGATTTTGCTTATACGGTCGGGTTTTAGCAGCGGTGCAGCAAGTCTATTGAATTTGTCCTCAATCTCCGCATCACTCATCAGGTTTTTCGAGTGCCCCTTGGCGTAGCGGGTCTCCCGCACTAGGTGCTGGCCGGAGCGGGTGACGACCTCGATGTGGAAGTACTGCGATTCCGGGAAGGCTTGTGTGTATTCCGCTTTCTCATGCACTTCAATCTTAGGCATCAGCGAACGCAACTGGGGGTCGTTGATGCGCTCCGGGGTAAAGTCATCGAGCCAGACGTTGCCTCTGGTAAAAGCCAGCGACAGGACGTAGGGGAGGCTGTGGTCAGCCGTCTCCCGTGTCTTGGGGTTCCATTTATCCGGGGTGTCCGCGGCCACGACTACCGCCAGGCGGTAGGTGTCTACGATTATCTTTTCGATGTCATCCACCCGACCGCCGAGTTCACGGCGAAGCTCCAGGGCAGGATGGACGGCGCACTGCGTCTCGTAGTCTGCCGGGTAGTACTTCAGCATGGCTTCCTGTATTTTGAAGAGACGCCCTTCGCCGCCAAAGTCCTTTAGCTCCAGAGATACTCCCTCGGCCACTTGCTTCAAGAAGCCATTGGTTCCTGCAAAAGCTTCGTCCGGGCCGGTCAACCCCCTCTTGGCAAGCAGGGCGGCAAATACGCCATTGCGGCCGGCATTACCCGAGGCGCAGCCCTTCCACATGGAGAGCCGACCTACCCGAGTCTGCCAGGTGGCGGCATTCGGAACCACTGCCAGAGCCAGAGCGTTAGCCGTCTGCTCCGGCGAGAGACCGAAGACCTTGGCGGCGCCGGCGGCGGTCGAGAAAGCCTCATAGGTTGGGTAGTCCCAGCCACGATTAATAGTGATGGGGCAGTAGTCGCCGAAGCGGTCCATCACCTCGTAGGCCAGGACGATTCCAGTGATTAGCGCACGCGTGTCAGCCTTGGCATATTCGGCGGCGGCCATCACCGCCGGAATGTTATCGCTTGGATGGCCTCCAGCCCGGCTATGGCTGGTGTCATTAAAGTCCAGGTAGCGCACCATAACCCCGTTGGCAAAGGCGGCCAGTTCAGCCGACGTGCGGTGGTTGGTACCCAACACAGTGGCACCCGGCTTGGCCGTTACCTCAAGCGTATGGGCGCGAGCAATCTTCGGTGGCACCATGTTGTATCCCCCCAATGCACAGCCCAGCGAGTCGATGACGCGGCGCTTCACCTCATGTACTACCTCTTTAGGTAGCTTTTCGTAAGTGAGAGCCTCGGCGTAATCGGTGAGAAATCTCAAGATGTAGTCCATGTCTACCCCTCTCCTGAATTGTTTCGTTTTCGATGGAACCGATAAACCGCAGTCCCACATAAGCAGTTTACGGTTGGCAAGAATCAGCCAAAAGCGCAGGGGCGGTTATTACATCCGCTGGCCACCGTCGATGCTGTAGTCCTGGCCGGTAATAAAAGCGGCATCATCCGAAACCAGAAATACAATCAGAGCGGCCACTTCTTCGGGTTTCCCCGCCCGGCCCATAGGAACGCCCTGCAAGTACTTTTCCTCCAGCTCGGGAAACTGATTAGCAAACCTGAGATGGCGCGGCGTGTTTATCGGGCCCGGAGATACGCAGTTCACCGTTATGCCGTCCCCGGCCAGCTCAAGTGCCACCGTCCTAGTGAAGCCTGCAATCCCGGCCTTGCAGGCTGAGTAGAGAGACCGTTTAAGCACCCCGGTCTTGCCGGCCAGCGAACTCACGTTTATGATGCGCCCGCTCTTCTGTTTTAACATATGGGGCAGAACTGCCCGGCAGGCGAAGAGAGTACCCATCAGGATAATGTCGATCTCAGATTTCCATTCCGGTAAATCGGTTTCGTAGAAGAATTTGTGAAAGCCGCTCCCGGCGGCGCAATTGACCAGGATATCCACGCGTCCTAACTGTTCAATGGTCTTTTGCACCGCCCGGTTTATTTGGTCCTGGCTGGATACATCCACTTGGATTGCCAG
>Ga0209777_10005958_pt1 | contig 13874 bp, 13 predicted proteins | sample FrelakmetHBP12HB_FD_187147 | JGI IMG/M metagenome (GOLD analysis project Ga0209777, IMG submission 187147) | Freshwater lake sediment microbial communities from the University of Notre Dame, USA, for methane emissions studies -HBP12 HB (SPAdes)... | ecosystem: Environmental > Aquatic >...
TGTTCGGTGGAACCGGACCTTCAGCGCCTTCCTCGACATCTGGAGCAGCCTGGAACAGCCCGCCAGACAGGCGCTCTTCGATTCGAACGGCAAGCAGGTCCGGATGATCGACGAAAATCCAAGTCCCCATCTCAAGAAACTGCCACTCGGCACCATCAGGCTGCAGGAGGTGATGACTCGCGATGGCTTCCCCATGGAGACCCTGCTGATCCTGCCTCCTGGCTTCGACGCCTCGAAGAAATATCCTGTGTACCAGCACATCTACGGAGGCCCCGGGATGCCTCAGGTAAACGACGCGTGGAACCGCGAATTGATGTGGTGGCATTTCCTGGCCCAGAACGGAATCCTCGTGTGGGTCTGCGACAACCGCAGCGCCTCCAACAAGGGTCGAGCCAGCGCCGAGGGCATCCACGGTCGGCTGGGCACCCAAGAACTGGAGGATCAGCTGGACGGCTTGAAATGGCTCGGCGCGCAAGGCTTCGCGGATCTGAGCCGGGTCTGCATCGAAGGCTGGAGCTACGGCGGGTACATGTGCGCCTACGCCATGACCCACAGCAAAGCCTACAAGCTCGGCATCATCGGTGCCCCCGTCACCAACTTCGCCCTTTACGACAGCATCTATACCGAGCGGTACATGGGCCTACTCTCAGAGAATAAAGCCGGGTACGAAGGCACCAACCTTGCCGCCGCCGCTAAGGACTTCTCGGGCAAGGCTCTCATCATGCACGGCATGATCGACGACAATGTGCATCCCCAGAACACGGTGCAGTTCATCGACGCCCTGTTGCAAGCCGGCAAGGACTTCGAGCTGCGCCTCTATCCAGGCTCCGACCACATCAGCGCCTTCGTCAAGCCGTGGCAGTACTGGGACATCATGCGGGCCCAGTGGGAGTTCATCGCGAAGAACCTATGAAGGTCAGGCCGCGGCCTTGTGCGGGGCCACGAAGCGGTCATAGAGCAGCATCAGAAGGGTCGAGACGCCGCCAATGGCGGCGAGCGTGAACCACATCAGGCCGGGCCGGTGAGACTGCTTCAGGAAATGCTCGACGAGGAACCCGCTGAGGTACCCGGCCACCAGGGCGCCGATGGCCACCGGCAGGAAGGCGAAACCCATGTAGGTACCCACCTGGTCCTTGGGCGCCAGGTCAGCCACGTACTCGTAGAACCTCGGTGCCTGCATGGCCTCGCCCACGGCGAAGATCGCGATGCCTGCCACGGTGGCACTCAGGGTCGGCACGGCGCCGATGAGCAGCCAGCCGAAGCTGGCCATGGCAAAGCCTGATGCCATAGCCAGGATGGGTCGGACCTTCTTCATCAGGGCCGTCACCGGAACCGTCAACAGGATGATGGCCCAGGCATCTACGGTCTCGATCAGCTCGAAACGCGGGTAATGGAGGACGTCCCGCACATAGAAAGGCAAGCCGTAGAAGATCTGCCAGAACATGATCCAGAACCCCGAGAAGATCACGAGGAAGCCCATGAAGCGTACATTCGTGAAGACCAGCCCCATGTCCTTGATGACTTGAGCCAGGGTCCTGGGAGCCTCTGTGGAAGCGGTCTGCTCGGGCTCCCTGAAAAACAGGATGGTGCCCAGCAGGTTCAGCAAGGAGGTCATCGCCGACATCACCAGCACGTACTCGATGCCCAGCCCTTCCCGCACCTGCAGGCCCAGGACCGGCCCCAGGGCACCACCGAGGTTCACCAGGGTGTAATAGATGGAGTAGCCCAGGGACTTGGTCTCCGAAGTGGTGGTCCGAGCGACTGTTCCAACTATGCAGGGTTTGATGAGTGATCCACCTATGGCAGTCAGCAGCAGCGCTCCGATGATGTAAGGAGTCAGGCCCACAGACGCCACGAACATCCGACCCATGGGCAGACCCGAGAGCCCAATGGCGAAGTACCCGAGGCTGAAAATGGAAAAGCAGGCGATCAGGCTCCGTCGGAATCCGTACCGGTCCACCAGTGGCCCTGCGAAGGTGGGAAGGAAAAACACCGCGAAGCCGTAGAGACCCACCAGCGTGCTGCCGGTGAGCCCGAGTCCGAGCTTCTCGACCAGGTACACGGCCAGAATGGCCTTCGACCCATAGAAGGCCAGGCGCTCAAAAAGTTCCAGGACATTGGCGACCCAGAAGGACCCGGTGAACCCGGTCCGCAAATCGTGAACCCGGTCAGCGGCAGACAACAGGGCAGCCCATCATTGCGATTTCCTGTCCTTGGCGAATTCCACCACAGCACGGAGCATGTCGCCCACGGACATGATGCCCACCAGGTCACCCTTGGAATCCACCACGCAAAGACCGTAGAGCTTGTGGTCCAGGATGATCTGGGCCGCCGTGGCGAGATCCATGTCCGGTGTGACGGTGATGGGGGATGGGTTCATCACGCCCTTGACCGGTGTCTTGGAGAGCAGATAGTGGACCTCCCATGTATCCAAAGACGTGGCCTTGCCTGGCGAGTAGTCCTTGATCATCCGCTCCGTGATAAGGCCGATCAAGCGTCCCTTGGCCATTACAGGCAGGCGCCGGATGGCCTTCTCCTTCATGAGATGAATGGCCTCGATGATCGAGGCATCCTGATCGATGGTCACGGGGTTCTTGGTCATCCACTGTGAAACGGTACTCATGGCCTCTCCTCACATGCCCAAGAAGGCTTTCTTGATGTGGTCGTTGTTGAGAAGTTCGTCTCCCTTTCCCGTGAGCACCACCCGGCCGGTTTCCATCACATAGGCCCGGTGGCAGATGCGCAGGGACTGGTAGACGTTCTGCTCCACCAGAAGGATGGTAACGCCCTGTTTGTTGATGCCCGTGATGATGTCGAAGATGTTCTTCACCAGCAGGGGGGACAACCCCAGGGACGGCTCGTCCAACAGCATCACTTTCGGGTTGGCCATGAGGCCCCGGGCGATGGCCAGCATCTGCTGTTCTCCTCCGGACATGGTTCCGCCAAGCTGCTTCTCGCGCTCCTTGAGACGGGGGAAGAGTTCGAACACCCAGTCGATGTTCTTCTGGCGGTCTGCCCGAGTGGCCTGGACGTAGGAGCCCATGCGGAGGTTCTCCAGGACGGTCATCTCCGAGAAGATCCGACGGCCCTCTGGAACCTGGACAAGTCCGGCCTCGACCACATGATGAGGCTGCATCTTGCCGAGATCCTTGCCCTCGAAGGTGATGGTCCCGGAACTGGGTTTCACCAGGCGGGAGATATTTTTCAGCATCGTGGACTTTCCGGCTCCGTTGGCGCCCACGACCGTGACGATCTCCCCCTTGTTCACTTCCAGGTCCACATCCCAGAGAACCTTGAGATCGCCGTAGGCGAAGTTGAGCTTCTCGATCTTAAGCATGGCTCTCACCAAGGTAGGCGCTGATCACATCGGGGTTGTTGACGACTTCCTGAGGGGATCCCTCCGTTAGTTTCTCCCCCGAGTTCAGGACAACGATGCGATCAGAAATGCGCATGATGGCCTTCATGTCGTGCTCGATGACCATCTGCGTGAGGCCGCGCTTCTTGATGTCGAGGATCAGCTGGATGATTTCCTCGCTCTCTGCCGGGTTCAGTCCGCCCATGACTTCATCAAGCAGCAGGATCTTCGGCTGCGTGGCCAGGGCGCGGGCCACCTCGAGCTTCTTGCGCTCCCCGATGGGCAGGCCACCTGCCAGAAAGTCCGCCCGGTGCTCCATACGGACGACCTTGAGTTGTTCCAAAGCCATCTCGCGCGCAGTCTTCAGCGACCACGTGCGCGCCAGGGCCCCGACCATGACGTTGTCCACCACTGAAAGCTTCGCGAGTGGCCTCACCTTCTGCCAGGTGCGCACCATCCCGAGCATGCAAACCTTGTCGGGTTCAAGGCCATTCATGCGCCGGCCATCGAAGAAGATCTCGCCCTTGGAAGGCGGATAGTAGCCAGTGATGCAATTGAAGAGTGTGGTCTTCCCTGCGCCGTTGGGCCCAATGAGGCCCATGATTGAGCCCTCCTCCACAGAGAAGGAGACATCGGAATTGGCCGCGAGGCCGCCGAAGAACTTGCTGACATTCTTGATCTCCAGGATGGCCATCAAATCGCCTCCCGCTTCCGCCGCAGGGCCAGCTTCTTGACGAATCCCATGAGTCCGTCGGGCATGAACAGGATCACCAACACCACGAGGATGCCGTAGAGCAGCACGTGGGCGTGGGACAGGTTTTCCTTCAGGAAGATCCCCACCTTCGATTCCGCGTTCACCATGCCGACCTTGACCAGGGCCTCGGTGATCATGTTGCTGCGCAACGCTTCGGACAGGGGCACCAGCACCAGGGATCCGAGCATCGGCCCCCAGAGGGTGCCCATCCCACCGATGATGCAGATCAGCATGATCTGGACGGACACATCCAGCCCCAGGACCGTGGGTGGGTCCACGAAGCCGACGTAGATGCCGTAGAAGCTTCCGGCCAGCGATGTCAGCACGGCAGAAATGACCAGGGCGATGTTCTTGTAGAGCGATATGGAGATGCCCAAGGAGTGGGCGGCATCCTGATCCTCCCGGATGGCCTGGAAGAAATACCCAAGTTTGGAGTGCTGGACCAGGTAGGTAATGGCGATGGTGAGCACGATCAGAAAGAGCCCGATGTAGTAGAAGGGGACCTTGGTGGAGAAGTCCGTCACCACCGTCTCCCCGATCTTGAAGGCGGGGAGTTCTGTGGCAAGGATGCCCTCGGCCCCATTGGTCAGGGTGGTCAGATTGATGGCCGACAGCCTGAGGATCTCCGCCACCGCAATGGAAGCCAGCACGAAATAGGGACCACGCAACCTGAAGCAGATGCTCCCGATGGCCAGGGCCACGACCACGACCAGGGCTATGCCGATCCACACCCCGTACCAAGGTGCGATCTGCTTGGCGTGCATGAGCATCATGGTGGTGTAAGCCCCCACGCCAAAGTAGGCCGCGTGACCGACCGAATGCTGCCCGGCGTAACCGCCTAGGATGTTCCAGCTCTGTCCCATCGTCACGCTCAGGAACAACAGGATCATCATGTGGAGCGCATACGGGCTTTCCACATACTTTGGTACGGCCAGGAGAACTGCCAGGGCAATGAGAACGAGGACGGCCTTGAGGGTGGTCTTGTTCACGACGTTCTCCTCAGGTCCGCGACTTACCCATCAGGCCAGATGGCTTGAAGAGGAGCACCAGTAGGAAGAGTACGAAGACCACGACGTCCTTCCATCCGGAGGAGATGTAGACCGCGCTCATGGATTCGGTGATGCCGATCAGCACCCCGCCCAGGGTGGCACCCACCACGCTGCCCATGCCGCCCAGCACGGTGATGACGAAGGCCTTCAGCGTGAAAATCCCGCCTACCTGGGGAAAGATGTAGTAGGTCGGGGAGATCAGGGCTCCGGCGGTGCCCGCCAGGGCGGCGCCGAGACCGAAGGCGATGATGGACATGCGCTTGACGTTGATGCCCATCAACTGGGCCGCATCACGGTCCTGGGCTGTCGCACGAATGGCCTGCCCCGTATCCGTCTTCAGAAGGAACCAGTAGAGGGCCGCGGTGATGGCCGCCGTGATCAGGAACGAGATCAGCAGGGGCGTGGATACCGAGACGCCCCCGCCCACCTGGATCGAGGCAGAGGAGTAGGACGTGGTGAGAATCTTGTAATCGGACGTGAAGATCAGCATCACAGTGTTGCTCATGATCAGTCCCAGCCCAATGGTCAAGAGAATCTGATTCTGGGCCAGGGCGTTGAGCACCCGATTGATGAACACTTTCTGGAGGACCCCGCCGAATAGGAACATCAAGGGGAAGGTGATCAGCACGGATACGAAGGGATCGATGTGCAACCAGGTGAAGATGATGTACGTGAGATACATCCCCACCATGAGAATATCGCCGTGGGCAAAGTTGATAATCCGCATCACGCCGAAGATGAGTGTGAGTCCGATGCCGATAAGCGCATATACCCCGCCGATCAGGATGCCGCTGATAAGGGATTGCAGAAGGACAGCCATGGTCGCCTGGGACTCCGGGGATTCAAGAGGGGGCGCCGGTTGCCGCCCCCATTCCGAATGAGATCACTTCCACTTGGGGAACGGGTAGACCGCCGTCTTGCTTGCGAACTGCTTGGGCAGCACCGTCTCGTAGTTCCCGTTGAGAATCTGCTGCACGAGCATCTGATGGTTGTTCTGGTTGGTAAAGCCATCGTAATCGGTGAACTTGACCTCACCCATGATGCCGTTCCACTTGCCAGCTTTCAGGCCATCGCGGGTCTTCACCCGGTCCCCGCCGGCGTTGTTGGCGGTCTCGGCCATGATAATCATCGAGGCGTATGCGCAGGCAGCATGGTAAGTGGGCTCCTTGCCGAACTTGGTCTTGTAGCGCTTGCCGAAGTCCTTCGCACCGGGCCAGTTCACATCATCGGTCCATTGAGTGCAGGAGATGACGCACTCAGATATGGCCCTTTCCTTGGCGAACTCCGTGGTGGTGAAGCCCGCACCAGCGCCTAGAAAGGCCTGGGGCTGGAGGCCCATCTCCCTGGACTGCCGCATGAGCAGGATGGCGTCGGCCACATAGGAGACCATGAACACCAGATCGGGGTTCTTGGACTTGATCTGGGCCAGAGTAGAACGGTAATCCGCAGAACCCTTCGGATAGGACACATCCGCCACGACCTGGATACCCTTGGTGGCCACGTAGTCCTTCGCGGTCTTCGATGTGGAAGTGCCGAAATCCGTGTTCTCGTAGATGAAGGCGATCGTCTTGGCCTTTCCCAGGGACAGGGCGGCATCGATGAGGCTGGAGGCGTACTTGTCCGCAGGGGCGTTCATGCGGAACACGTGCTGGAGGCCCTGTCTGGTGATCTCCTCCTTGGCGGCCGAGGGGATCAGCAGAGACACCTTGTACTTCTCGGCGAGCTTCGCGACGGCGTTGGAGCAGGCCGAGGTGTAGGGGCCCACCACGCCCACCACGTTGTCACGCGTCGCCAGTTTTTCCATGGCGCTCATGGAGATCTGGGGCTTGCCCGTGTCGTCCTCCCAGACAAGCTGTAAATGGATGCCCTTCTTGAGCAGATCCTCTTCGGCGAGCTTGATGCCATTAGTGATGTTTTCGCCGATGGGGGCTTCTGGGCCAGTCATGGAATTGATGACGCCGATCTTCTGCGCCAGCAGACACGGGGCTAACGCCAAAGTAGCGCCCAGGGCTAAGAGATGCTTTCGCATGGCTGCTCCAGAACAAAGAGGACTTAGGTGGGTTGGTAGTGGAATTCTACACTCAGCCATAGCATCGGGCCGAAAAAAAGTCTCCCTGGTGATGCAACACCACCTTGGTTCCATAGAGGTGCGAGAGGTGGGTGCTGGTGAGTACTTCCTGTTTGTGTCCTTCGAGGAAAACGCGGCCCTCTTTCAGCAGGATCACCCGCTGGATCTGGGGCAGGATCTCCTCGATGTGGTGGGTCACCAGCAGGATGGTCTTCCCTTGCTGAGCAATCCCCTGAAGCATCATCAAGAAGTGCTGCCGGGCGACCAGGTCCAGGCCCGTGGTGGGCTCGTCCAGCAGGAGCGCCCGTGGATCAGGCGCCAGCGCCCGGGCGATGAGGATGCGTCTAGCCTCACCTGTGGACATCTCTTCGATTCGTTTGCTGGCAAGGTGCCCGGCGTCCACCAGGGCGAGTGCCATGTCCGTTCGCTCAGCCATTGCCGAAGTGACCCTCTGATGGGAGAAGAGACCATGGCTCGCGAAAAAGCCAGAGAGGACCAGATCCCGCCCATTCCGACGGCCTCCTCCATTCGCCACGATGATGGACTGGTGCAAGTCTGCTGAAACGATCCCAAGGTGCGAACGGAGCTCGAACAGGTCCCACCGGTCCCGATCAAGGATCCTGACTGGCCTGGCGTCTTCGCGAGGAAGCAGAGGATAGTCCTGTTTGTTCACCAGCCGGATGAGCGAGGACTTGCCGCACCCATTGGGTCCGAGAATGGCCGTGTGCTCCCCTTCCTTTATCTCGAAGGTCAGGTCGTCGAGAACGGCCCTGCCACCTCGGACCACCGTCGCATGTTGCAGAGTGAGGAGAGGCACCGCAGACCTGAAGACGGCCGATTGCGGCGTTGATTCCGGCTGCAGAGGACCCATGTCAGGAATTGAATTCCAGATCCTCGTACCGTGGGAAGCCGATCTGGACCCATTCCTCTTTTCCCGAGCGGATGATGTTTCCGAAGATGAAGATCAGCGGCCCCGAGGTCAGGTCGCCGGGGTACACCCCGATGATCCACGGGTGCGCCTCGTTCAGTTCGAATCCTTCGCTTTCGCGGATCCGTTCCATGAGGCCATTCATGTAGGCCCTGGCGTGGGCCATGGCTGATTCGACCGAGAGGAACTGCATGCCTTCGGCATGGTAGCTCCTGCCCAGGTTGCTCCGCAGGAACATGGCGGGTTCTGGAAGGAGCCGCACGTGGGACGTTGGAAAGGCCTGCCGGAGAGCCTCCATCAGCGCTTCGTCGTTTGATGTCATGGGTGTCCTCCTCGGGGCGAGTGGCTAGTACCGCATTTCGCGGTTGTAAGGGATGCCAAGGCTTGAGGGGCCGAGCATGCGGGCTTTTCGCGTCAGGGAGAGCACCAGGATGACCAGCACATAAGGCAACATCACAGCAAATTCGTAAGGGAACTTGATGCCACCGACCTGGATGGAGAGTTGAAGCGATTGGGCGAGGCTGAACAGCAACGCGCCTCCCATGATGCCAACTGGATTCCAGCGGCCGAAGTACACGAGAGCCACGGCGATGAAACCCCGGCCGGCCACCAGATCGTCTGCGAACATCTTGGCCTGGCAGAGGGAGAGGTAGGCGCCTCCAAGTCCAGCCATGGCGCCACCGAGCATCAGGGCCTGGTAGCGCACACGGTTCACGTTGATGCCCATGCTGTCCGCGGCCCGGGGCTCAGTCCCGGCCGCGCGGACCTTGAGGCCCCAGGGCGTCTTGAAGAGGAGGTACCAGCTGGCCGGGACCATCAGGAATGCGATGTAGACCATGGGGTTGTGGTTGAAGAGGAGGTCACCTAGGAAGGGGATCCGGCTGAAGCCCGGGATCGCCCATGCCGCCATGCCTTCCACTCCCGTCACGCCGCCGACGTAATGACGGAAGAGCGTGCCGGCCACGCCCCAGCCGAGCATCTGCAGCCCGATGCCCGCGATACCTTGCTCGGCTCGGAAGGTGACCGTCACCAGGGCGAAGAGGAGGCCCAGGAGGATGCCGGCCACCATGGCGATGGCAAACCCAAGGAGGATTCCATAGGGCGCGAGGGGCCCTACCTTGAGGAAGTAGGGGGGCAGGAAGCCCAGGAAGGCCCCCATGCACATGATGCCTTCGCAGCCGAGGTTGAACACGCCCGCACGCTGGTTGAACATTTCGCCCAGGGATGCCAAGAGCAGCGCCACCGAGAACGGGACGCCGAGCAAGAGGATGTTGTAGACAAAACCGTGGGTCACGACTGACCTCCATCCTTGGCGGATTCCGGAGAGGGTTTCGACGTGAGGCGCGAGAAGAACCTGGCCGCGCGTTCCTGGGCATAGGCGTTGTTGAGGTACATCTTGGCCGAGACGATGCACAGGATGATCACGCCCTGGAGGACCAGGATCATGTTCGCCGGGACCCCGGCGGAGCGCTGGGTCATGTCCGACCCGACCAGCAGGAGACCGAAAAAGACCGCCGCCGGCACGATACCCGCGGGATGGAGGGCTCCGAAGAGCGCCACCACGATCCCTGCGAACCCGTACCCGGAGGTGATGTTCTCGATGGCACGGTGGTGAAGGCCCGTGACTTCCACGGCCCCCGCGATCCCCGCGAAGCTCCCGGAGAGGACCATGGCCATTACCAGGGACCCCGGCACATGGATCCCCGCGTAGCGCGCGGCCTTGGCCTCGGCCCCGGCGGCCCTCAGCCGGAAGCCGAAGGTGGTGTGCCAGAGGAAGAAGTAGACGCAAACGCATAGGACAAGGGCCAGGATCAGGCCCGTGTGGAGGCGGGTGCCGGGTATGAGGTGGCTGAGGATGGCGGATTCGGGAAGGCGCATGGACTGAGGCGTGCCCGAGCCGGTTTCTAGTTCGCCGGGATCGATCATGGGTCCCCGGAGGAAGAAGGTGTAGAACTGGGCGGCGATGTAGTTGAGCATCACGGTGGAGAGGATCTCGTTGACCCCGAGTCTCGCCCGGAGGAGGCCGGCGATTCCTGCCCAAAGGCCGCCGCCGATGGCGCCTGCGAGCATGATTAGGGTCAGCAGGGTGTACCGTGGCAACCCTGGCAGGGCCAGCGCTGTGGCGGTGGCGGCCAGGATGCCTATCAGCATCTGGCCCTCGGCGCCGATGTTGATGATGCCGCTGCGGAAGGCGATGGCGATTCCCAGGCCCACCAGGATCAAGGGAACAGCCCGCACGAGGATTTCGGTGATGCCGAACACATCCTTGAACGGACCCGTGAAGATCGTCACGTAGGTATCGACGGGGCTCGCCCCGATGGCCTTGAGCACCATGGCCCCGAGGACCGCGGCGGCCAGGGCGGCCAGGAGGATGACGCCCGCGCCGTAGGCGATCTTGAACTTATTCATCGGCCACCCCCGCCATGAGAAGACCGAGCCGTTCCCGCGTCGCCTCGAGGGAGGTCAGGACCTTGAGGATCCTGCCCTTGTAGATGACGGCGATGCGGTCCGACAGGTTCATGATTTCTTCGAGTTCCTCGGAAATGAGCAGCACCCCCCCTCCTGCGCGGCGGCGGGCGAGGAGCTGGGAATGGATGAATTCCTGGGCGCCCATGTCCACGCCCCTGGTGGGGTAGACCGCTACCAGGGCCTTGGGTTCGCGGGCCAACTCCCGGGCCAGGATCACCTTCTGGATGTTCCCTCCCGAAAGGGATCCTCCCGCCGCGGACGTGGAAGAGCAGCGGATATCGAAGGACGCCTTGAGGGATTCGGCGTTGCGGGCGATCTGGCCCTGCTTGAGCACCACCGACCAGCTGAACTTGGCGGTATGGAAGTCCTTGAGGACCAGGTTCTCCTTCACGGAGAACTTGGGCACGATGCCCTCGTGGTGACGGTCCTCGGGAATGTAGCCCAGCCCAGCGGCGATCATTGAGGCGGGGCTTTTGTTGGTCATGTCCGCGCCCAGGAAATCCACCTTGCCCAATTCCACGCGCCTGAGCCCAGTCAGCGCTTCGGCAAGCTCGCGCTGGCCGTTGCCGGAGACGCCCGCCAGGCCGAGGATCTCGCCTGCGTGGAGCTCCAATTCCAGACCATCCAGAGCCAGATGGCCCCGGTCACCCCGGACGTGGAGATCCTGGGCTTGCAGAACCACGCCTCCGCCCATGCTGAGACCTTCGTTCCGGGGAAGGTGGATCTCGCGGCCAGTCATGAGCGCGGCCAAGTCCGCCGAGGTGTGGTCCACGGTCTGCCCGTTGAAGACCACGGCGCCGTGCCTGAGGATGGCCACCCGATCGGAGAGGGCCTTGACCTCGTTGAGTTTGTGGCTGATGAAGATGATGGAAAGCTCGCCCGTCATGCGCTTCAGGCGGTCGATGAGGTCGTCGGTTTCCTGGGGAGTGAGGGCCGAGGTGGGCTCGTCAAGGATGAGAAGCTGGGCGCCGAAACAGAGGGTCTTGATGAGTTCCACCCGCTGCTGTTCGCCCACGGAAAGCTGCCAGATGTGGGCATCGGGATTCACAGGGAGCTGGTGGTGCTCGGAGACTTCCATGATCCTGGCCTTGGCCGACTTGAGATCCAGATTCATGAACCGGTGGAGGCTCTTGAGTCCCAGCGCCACGTTCTCGGCCACGGTCATGTTGGGCACGAGCATGAAGTTCTGGTGCACCATGCCGATCCCGCAGGCATAGGCGTCGTTGGGGGTGTGGAAGCGGACTTCGCGGCCGTTCAGGGAAATGGTTCCCGAGTCCGGCTGGTAGAGGCCCGCCAGGATGTTCATGAGGGTTGATTTCCCCGCACCGTTCTCGCCCACCAGCGCGAGTACCTCCCCCCGCGACACCTGCATGGAGATGTTGTTGCAGGCCAAGATGCCGGGAAACCGCTTGGTGATGCCCTCGATCTTGAGTTCGTTGATGGGTTCGGCGGCTGCTTTCACGAACGCTCCCGGATGACCGTGCCGTGGGACATTTCCCCAGAAAGGACTTCGGCCCCGGGAGACTTGAGGTTTTCCGGGGCCGAAGGTTTACCGATAGGTCCTAGAACTTGACGTCCTTCCAGGCGAGGGGAAGCTTGCCGGCGGTCATGTCGGCCCTGGCCTTGTCCACGGCCTTCCTGATGGCCGGGGTCAGGACCTTCCCGACCTTGTCGTTGTAATGGAAGACAAAGCCCTTGTTGGCGAAGTTCAGGGGGATGTTCTCGCCCCCGCGAATGCCGGCCTCCCGCTTGGCGATGAGGACTTCCACCACAGCGTTGTAGTTGTAGCTGGATGCGGCGATGACTTTGGGAGCTTCGGGGACGCTAAGCTGGGAAGTGTCCTGTCCCGCCCACCAGATGGTTTTGTCCTTGGTGTCGGCGACGACCTTGAGAGCTCCCATGGCCTGCTGCGAGGAACCGGTGAGGAAGTCGGCGCCGGCGTTGATTTGGGTCTTGGCCAGTTCGGCGGCCTTGACGAAGTCGCCGAAGCTGCCCGTGTGGGCGACCTTGACCTGGACATTGGGATTCACGGACTTAGCGCCGAGCACATAGCCGCGGTCATAGCGGGCGGCATCGCCGCCGTCCACGGGGCCCACGCAGCCCACGATGTTCACCTTGGTGACCATGCCGGCGATGATGCCGTTGAGGTACCCGGTCTGCTCGCTCTCGGGCATGTAGGTGAAGACATTCTTGCCGCCGATGTCGGCGCTGGTCCCGAATACGAAGGTGGTGTTGGGGTAGTCGGGGGCCATTTCGGTGACCAGGTTCTTGTACTGGGCTCCATGGCAGATGATGATGTCGAACTTGTTGGAAGCGTACTGGCGGGCAGCTGACCCTGCGTCCACGGGCTTCATCTTTTCGCTGTAGCTGTACTCGACCAGCGCGTTCCCGTATTCCTTCTGCACCGCCTTGATAGCGTCATGCATGGACTGGCACCAGCCCTTGTCGTCCACCGTGGACTCGACGATGAGGGCGATGCGGACTTTGGCCTTGGGGGGGGCCGCGAAGAGGCCGCTGGCGAGAGCCCCTAGCACTGCGAAAGCAAGGAATAACCTTTTCATCTCCTACCTCCTGGAATTTGAAAGCATGCACGAATTTACCAGCTTTGCGGAGGGGCAAAGAAAAAAATCACCCAATGAGAAAAATATTGTTCGCCTACCAGCCGGTCCCCTGCAGAATGCTAGGCGTGGAAGTCTTAAGAGGAGCCACGATGGCCGAATTTCCTGCCCTGGGACCATCCTCATCCAGAAATGGACCGATCCGAGAGCAAATGGTACGGCACCTCCGTCGCGCCCAGGAGATTGCTGTCCGGGCCGTCGCCATGGGGCATCATCCTTTCGGAGCGATCCTGGTGGGTCCGGACCAGGAGACCGTGCTGCTGGAACAGGGAAACGTGAGCACGGTCAACCATGCGGAAGCGGTGCTGGCCCGCACTGCGGACATGAACTTCACCCCGGGGTATCTCTGGGACTGCACGCTCTACACCACGGTGGAACCCTGCGCCATGTGCGCGGCCACCCAGTATTGGGCCAACATCGGCCGTTTGGTCTACGGCTTGGATGAAAGGCGCCTTCTTGCCCTGACCGGTGGCCATGCCGAGAATCCCACCATGGATGTGCCAGCCCGCTATATCTACGAGCACAGCCAGAAGGCCATCGAAGTCATCGGCCCGATTTCGGAGGTGGAGGAAGAAATCGCAGAATTGCATCGGGCCTACTGGCAGCGCATCCCAAAAACCTTGAAGAACCCCC
>Ga0209777_10005959_pt1 | contig 13871 bp, 35 predicted proteins | sample FrelakmetHBP12HB_FD_187147 | JGI IMG/M metagenome (GOLD analysis project Ga0209777, IMG submission 187147) | Freshwater lake sediment microbial communities from the University of Notre Dame, USA, for methane emissions studies -HBP12 HB (SPAdes)... | ecosystem: Environmental > Aquatic >...
CTGGTGGAGAAGCATTAGGATTTACATTCCACTATGGTAAAATTAAGACTTAAAAATAATTCCATAACTAACTATCTTTTATTATATTTACATTCCACTATGGTAAAATTAAGACCACCGGAAAAGACCTTTCAGAAGCAACTCAAACTATATTTACATTCCACTATGGTAAAATTAAAACGATATTAATAATATTACTTGTGATGGGGATAAATTAATTTACATTCCACTATGGTAAAATTAAAACTAATGATGAAGAAAGACCAATTAAAGGGAATTCATCATTTACATTCCACTATGGTAAAATTAAGACCGTTTACTATCAAGGCAATAACGTATGGGTAGGGTTATTTACATTCCACTATGGTAAAATTAAGACGGTGGATTTGATTTTTTAAGAGACCCTCAACATAAATTTACATTCCACTATGGTAAAATTAAGACTCTGGAAGTGCTTCGTTATGACTTCTCTCAACAAAATTTACATTCCACTATGGTAAAATTAAGACTGGTATTTTTAAAGTAGGTGGTGAAATAACTACCAAAATTTACATTCCACTATGGTAAAATTAAGACAACATCTAAATAAAAATGAAAGAACTATTAAAAGAATTTACATTCCACTATGGTAAAATTAAGACTGGTATTTTTAAAGTAGGTGGTGAAATAACTACAAGGATTTACATTCCACTATGGTAAAATTAAGACTCGTTAAATATATCAATAATATAACTTACTAATTATCAATAACTTAAAAACCAATAAAATAATAAAGTTGTCGATCATTAATAAATTAAAATAAAATATGTCAAAGTACGAATTGGTTTTATATAAATATTTAATAATCAACACATAATAAAGTTGTCGATCTCCCAATAAAAACATACTATTGGGGATCGACAACAAAAATGAAAAATTAAGAAAATTTACAACAAGAATCCAAAACCACATCCTGTCGAATGCCCAATACCAACATCATAAATAAATTTAGCAATCTCAGGATTTTTTGTTTCAACAATCACAGGACAAGCAGATGCTTTATTATGAATACCATTTATTTGAATTGATTTAACTTTTTTCTTTAAATATTGTTGATCGAAGAAAACATCAAAATCATTTTCATCAAATTGTTTATTTAAGTCATTTGCTTTTTTTATTACAACCCTCTTCATCATTTGTGATGTTATTGAATCAACATCTTTAAAGGTATAATACTTAGTAAATTTAGATACTTTACTATGTTCTTTTAAAAGAACCGGAGATTGTGTAAAAAATCTTATTTGATTATTTTTAAAATGTAAATCAAAGTTAAATAATGGTGTTATTTTTTGTAGTTTCATACCAAATATAAATTCTGGATTTAAATCAAAATCATTTTTATCTAAAATAAGTGGAAATTTATTATCTTTATCTTCTTTTACTGGTAATAAAATGTCTTCGTTTCTACATAAACAAATATGCTGTGTCATTGTAATATTAGCATCTTCTTTGTTTGTAAAAAATAAATATAAATCTGGATTAATTAAAATACCCCTTTCAACAGTAGATGTATTTGCCTTAAAATATTTTTCTTTAGTTTCATTATCAGTTTTTCTTTCATAATTAATACTTTTTGTTAATTCTTTTTGAAAAGAAATATTTGAAAAAGATAGTCTATATATTACTATTTTATTTAATTTTCCATTATCATTCAATAACAATTCAGGAAATAATTTTCTTTCAATTCCCATTAAAATTGATGGTGTTAAATAAAATTCACTTTTAATTTTAGAATCTCTTACTGCTGTCCAAGGTTTAATAAAACCAAAACTACCAGAAAATTTTATTATAAAATATTTCATTTTTTTAAGTTTATATTTGTTATTTACCTTATTATACGTACTATTAAGCAGGAAGGTTACAATATAATATAATTATTTTTATTTTTCTGACATAAAAGAAAGGTTGGTTATAACAACCAACCTTCCCTACAAACTAAACTACGACTACAACGACAAACAATGAAAAGTGTTATTTTACATATTATTTAGACAACCCATTAATTGTATAAAATATTTTCTATCTTCTTTTCTTACTTTTCCTTTACAAACAACATCGTCATAACTAATTACTTTTACATCTGTTATTTCATCATGACTTAATCTTTGCAGTGCACATTTTTCAGTTTTACCGGGACGGTTGGAAAAACTAAGATCAAATTCTTCTGTAACATGGGCAAGTGGGGCAGGTGGATTTAATCCTTCCATCTCTTTATTCAATTTATCTTCCTCAATAACGCATTGTTTATCTCTATATTTTCCATTATGGAACAGTGTTTTAGGATTTATATTATTTCCTGCCACATATAAATAATCTCCAGATTGATTATGTACCCAATTTACAAACCACAAACTATCACCTTGTTCGAAATAAATAACCACTTTAAAAACATCACCATCAACCTTTCTGAACTCAGATGCTTCAACATATCTAAGGGTTTTTCCCCATTCTTTAAATGCAATACCTTTAATTCTAACAAACATCGAACTATCTTTTTCATCAACTACTTTAAAATCACGTGATACTTTATATTCATTATTATATGAATCATAATCAACAGTAACGGGGGCATCTAATTCAGAAGGTCTATGAATACCCATCGCACGATCAACTGATAACTGAAGTTCAGGACTAATGGGCATCTTTATTATTTTTGGTTTTTCATTTTGGCAACCAGTTAAATAAGAAAGGCACAACATACAGGCAATAAAAATAATAAATCTATAAGTTTTCATAATAGTTTTTGTTTTTTAAAGTTTCCATAATTATTTATTTTTTAAATCAATATATTTTAATTTATATTCAATATCAATAGTATCTAATTTAAAAGTTTGTTCATTTATTTCTATGGTATAATCAATTACAATTTTCGCTTCTCCTTTACCAATTTTAGTAACTGTTATTTTTTTTTCTAATTCAATAGTAAAAAATATTATTAAGATAGATAAACATAATACAACTAATAATATAAAAGATAGTGCCTTTTCTTTTATTATTCTCAATTTTTCTATAGATAATATAACCAAAACTAATAAAACAACAATTATTGTTATTGTTATTAAGACCGATATTAATAATAGTATCATAATTTTATTTATTTAAGTTATTTAATTCCTCCAATATAATCAAACGAAAAATTCTTTGGTTTTAAACAAGGATTTTTCAGGGCAAAATCAACAGCTTCTTTTTTTGTTGAATGTATTTCTATATAAACAGAATTATCATCAGCAAAAGAAACCCATTTCGGTAAATTAAAATGATTTTGTTTTTGAATTATTCTGCCATTGAACCACCATTCATCTGTTTCAATTTGAACGGGTTTAATATTTCCAAATATATCTTTCATATCTTATTATACGTATGATTAAGGAAGAAGGTTACTACAAACATCATTTATTTTCTAATTCTTTTTTATAATTATTTATAAAATTCGCATGTGCAACAACTTTTTGAGAAATCAAGACAAAATCCTTCCAATTTAGTACAATGTTTAATAATAATACATTTTCCAATATGATAATAATTTTTTGTACCATCAAATTGATTAGTATAACGTGCTCTATCGCCTTTTGGAATAATTCCCCCACAATTATAACATTTATGGTCTTTTCTTGTTTTATGTATTGAATAACTATTATCATATTTTGCCATAATTATTTTACTTAATATATTTTTCTACAAAATCTGAATAAGTTAATATTTTAACACCAAGTTTAACTGCTTTTTTCATTTTTGATGAAGATGAATTATAATCATCAGTAACTAAACAACTACAATCAGCATTTAAAATACCATGAACATATCCATGATCATTTAAAAGTTGTTCAAAATCTGCTTTAAGAGGAAATCCATGATCTTTGGGCGATCCAGTAAATTCCACTACTCCATTTACTTTGGTTTCATTTGTCTTTTTCATTGGTCTTTTAATTTTAATATTATTTTTATTTAAGAATTCTTCTGTTTGTTCCACCAATAATCTTTCTTTACTATTTTCAGTTGTAAACAATGCCACGACAGATTTTTCCAAACCTGAAAAATCATAATCAACACCCGAAAGATATTTTGCCACTTCTATTGATATATGATTTCCAGCTCCTTCAAATTTAAATGATCTTATTAAATTAGACAATGATATTTCAGTTACTTTTTTAACATTTTCCATTAATAATTCTAATTCTCTGCCTTTCTTAAAATAACCACTTTTAATTAAATTTTCTTCATTCATATTTACAAGGACATCTGAAAGAGTTTTAAATCCGGCATTATATATTCTTTCAGTTAATGCTGGACCAACGTTTTTAATTCCTGATATAACTATTCCGGCATGCAATCTTCTTATTTCATATTGTGGCAATTTAGAAGGATCACTAAGTTTAAGATTAACACCATCTCTAACCACCTTAATACCTTCATAAATGCTCATAGGTTGAATCTTTCTTCCTTGTTTAAGAATCTTTAATACTTTAGGAATAATATCACCAGACTTAACAATTTGAATTTCTGCACCGATTCCACAACCATTATCTAATATCCATTGATAATTATAAAGTATTACTCTTTTAACCATTGAACCATCCAGATCAACAGGACTAAGGACAGCTACTGGAATAAGAGCACCTGTTGTTCCAACACTCCATTCAATATCTTCAATTATAGTTGTGCCAATCTTAGGTGGGAATTTTATTGCCATTGCCCATTTTGGATGATGATCTTTTTCCATATCAGGAGTTCTCATTGAAGTATCAAACTTAGCTACAAAACCATCTAATTGATATGCAGAAAATTTTCTATAATTAGTAAAGTTTTTAAATAATTCTATAAAAATATCTTCTTTTTTACTTTCTTCTACTGAATAAGTTATATACTTAAAAGAAATAAACCCCCAATCATATAAATTATTCAAATCATATTTATAAGGTTTTACATCAAATGCCATAAAAGTCAAATCTATAATAATATCCATATCTAATTGATCTCTATTCAACATTCCTGCCACCCAATTACGAGGATTCTTATAAATTCTTCCAGTTTTATCTAACTTATATTTTCTTTCAAATATTTCTTTTTTAATAACAACCTCACCTCTGATTTCTAACTCTTTTTCTTTAGTATCAATAGTATCAGGAACTATATATTTAATTTTATTTGTAATATCCTGACCTTCTTTTCCATCTCCACGAGTAATAGCCTGAACAAATTTACCTAATTTATAAATTAGATTAACGGAATTACCATCAAACTTGGGAGTAAATTCAACTACAACTTTATCATTTGCCTGATTTAACCATTTTATCCATTCTTTTAATGGTATATAATCATGTTGAAATTGGATTTTATCCAATGATTTCATTGGAGTAGGATGAATTGCTTTAGAACCCTTTATTTTAAATCCCACCATTTCAATTACTGAAGAACCTTTTTCTAAAAGTTCTGCTTCCAAAATATCAAATTCATCATCTGACATAATAGGATTACCATTATAATATGCTTCTTTCGCCTCAATATATTCTTCTTCTTTATCGGTAAAATTTTTCATTATAGTTTATAGTTTTAATCATTACTATATTATACGTAAGATTAATAGGAAAGGTTACTTTAAATTACATTTTTATTTCTTCTACGATAATAATTGCCTCACTAACATATTCAGTATGCAGAGTATTAACAAAATATTTTGTTCCTTTAGGTATTATACATTTAACAGAAATATTATCATTACAATATGAATTAAATCCAGATAATAAACTTAAATTTGTATAAGAATGAAATCCTTCATAAATATGTTTCTCTTCTATTTCACAATTTCTAAATTGAGTTTGATATAATTGGTTAAAAAAGTATCTAAATTCTCTATATAAAGATATAAACACTTCTATTATTGTATATCCTTCCTTATAACATACAATATCTTGTTCTGCTATTTTTATTTCAGGATGATTATTATCAATATAAAAACACATAAATATTTTATTTTAAATTATTTTTATTATAAATATCCAGATAATTTTTTAGCATTTGGATAATACAACCATACTCTTTTTCTTTTATTGGAAGACATATCTTTAAATTCTTCCATTTCCTTAGCAGAATATGCATAGGCAGCCGCATCAAAAAATACATTATCAACTACACAAACCAGTCCTTCTTTCCATATCTCAGGAATCGGTACTTCCAATGCTCCATCTGCAATTAATGCAGATGCTTTCCCTTTTGCGGGAAGAAATTCACCTTTTGAGTTTTCATTAATATAGTATCCCATAATTATTAAAATTTATTTACCATCAATTTATTGCTTTTTAAGTTTTCGGATAACCATTGAGTAAATAATGATCCTGATTTAATTTCTCTATTGTTTCTTTTGCACAAGATTTTTTATATTCTTCCGTTTCTTTATTTAATTTAGCAATGGCAAATAAGATAGCATCATTAAAATCCCAAAATAGTCCAAGATATTTAATTTCATTATCTTCATTATTATATAATACTTCAAATTTACATTCACTTGATCTTATTGAATTTAAACATGAAATGTCAATTCTTTGAAGATAAGATTGTTTACATAATATTAAACATTCTTTATCTGGTCTATCCTGTAAAGGTATTTCTTCCAAATTTTTATCTTTCCAGATTAATATCTCTTCCATCATTTTATTTTTTTAATTTTAAAATTTTTGTTATTAATGCTTTTTTAGTTTCTTTACTTTTAGCATATATTGGAATATTTAATGAAGTAGCTAACTTTATTTCATCCCACATTCCATCTGATATTCTATCACCATAAAGCCATAATTCGTCAAATATTTTACGTCTGAAAAATTCTTTATCATTTTTTATGCCACGTTTTCTTTCAAATGGAATAGAATCATGAAGAGCATAACAATCAACAAAATAATGGGCAAAAGGTATAATATCTCTTCTTTTTAAATTAAGTTCCCGGATAATAATAATTATCTTTTTAAGATTTTCAAGAATATTTCCTGAAATTGGGTGAGCTATATAAACAATTTTCATTTTCATTCTTATTTTTATTTTAATATACCAGAATTTTTAACTATAGGATTTTCTATAAATTCTTTTATATTTATACCTAATAATAAAAGTTGTGAAAAGGATAAATCTCCATCAATATTTTCATTTAAATATTCTATGATTCTTTTGCAAGTATCTTTCAAAGCATTAATACTTTCTACTGTGAATATTTTTTCATTTTCCATAATTATTTTAATTAAAATTATTTACTTATTTTTATATTTCAATTTATTTTATGATCATTCAAATTAAAATTTATTGGTCTTGTATCTCTTAATATATATTGTTCAAATGCTTTCTGATTATCATCAAGCATTATTATTAATTGTTCTATAACTTCATATTCGTTACAATCTCTTGCAAGCATTTGAATAACTCGATTAAATACCGCCGATTTATTATATAACTCTTTCCCATTCTTGAATTTTTTTATAATAGATTCAACTTTAAAATAAAAATCTGTTTGATTTGACATAAATTTATTCTTTTAGTATGTTAAGTAATGTATTATTAGTATTTTCCCAATATCCCAGCAAAACTATCATTCCAAAAGTAACGAGAAATAAAACTGGTGTTAAAATCCACCATATCATAAGTAAAATTCCAGCTATAATTTTTTTCATATTTAAAATTAATTTTTAATTCTATTTTATTAATTTATATGTTTCACAGAAAGAATCAAGTTCTTTATTTGACATAGGAATAACCAGTTCTTTTTTATAAACATTACCATCATCTTGTCCGTTCATAAACTGAAGTATTAAATCCAGTTTTTCTTCTCTGGTTAAAATTTTCATTTTAATTTCATAATGATTGCAACTGAAATTTCTTGAAGTTATAAAAGTAGTTCTATTATCATTTTCATCTTCTCGCACATCAATATAGTAGGCTATAATTGATTTATTATCTTCTACTGTAACCCATTTATTATCTTCTACTGTAACCCATTTTTTATCAATTACAAGTTTTTTACAAAATCCAAATTGATCACTAAATTTACAATTATTACAAGTATTTTTCATTTAAATTATATTTTAATTACTTTTAAATTTAACTTTTATTATATTTTTTCTTCAAAATCCCAATAAAAGGGATCATGTTGTCCACCACCAGTTCTATGAGTAAGTTCATTGCCACAATTATTACAAATTAACTGTCCATCAATTACTCTTCTTGGTTTATCTTGATCAATACCGCAACTTTTACAATACCAAGTAACATTTTTTAATATATGCGATAAATATATATCCCATTTATTATCATCATCAAGTTTATTAAATTTACTTAATGTCATTTTATCTTCTTTTAAAAGACGTAAAATTTCTTTTGCTTCTTCTATTTTTTTCATATATCGGGGAATAGAAATAGGTGCAATTTTATTTTCTTTAATAAAAGAAGTATAAAGTTTTATTCTTTCTTTAAATATATTTTTCATATTTTATTCTTCATTTACTAATTCATATTTTTCTAAGATTTTATCAATATTTTGATTTAAATAATCTTTTGCTTCCTGTAAACTTTCAGATTCTTTTTTTAAAGTTATCCATTTCCATTTGCAATTAGGATTACCATCTTCATCTATATCTTTCTTAATAACTTTTAAATTAATTTTATAAAATGGTTCATTACTAAAATAATCAACTTTAATACGTTTAAATTTTATAAGATGATGATCATTATAAAATGAGATATATTTGCCAGTTGGTTTTTCTGTTTTAAATGTAAATTTCATAATTATATTTTTATTGTTTTTATAGTTAATCTTCTAAAATTTCTTGTTGCATTAATTAATAATGGTCTAGTACTTAACCAATCCGTAAAACCTAAAGTTGCTGTTTGAATAAAAGCATAAGAAGGTACTTCTTCTTTAAATATTATAGTTCTATATATAAGCACAATCCCAAATAAATAATAATCAAAATATATAATATTTTCATAACAAGTAGCAGTTTCTGAATATCCCGGTTCATATCTTTGATATTCCTTGCAATGACCACCAAGTTTTATTTTTAATAGTATCATTTGTATTATAATTTAATTTTTAAACCATTTTTTTAATTTCCATTTCAAACATTTTATTTTATGAAACAAACCAAAAGGTAATAAACATTTTTTTACTTTATATTCAATATTTAAAATAAAATAAGAATCAATTTCTTCAGTATTATTCCACCATTTATTCATTGATATGTTTACTCTTTTAATTTTATATTGATTTAAATGATATTTCTTTTTTGATTCTTCATTATTTTTCTCTATAGATTGTATAAATTCTTCTTTCCATCTTGCTTTTCTCCAATTATTTATTATTGCTGGAGAAATTTCTTCAAAATCAAACCAAAGTTTATCTCCTATTTTAAATGGCAAAGGAATTATACCTTCAATATCAATGCTTTGAATTGTTTCATTATCATTTAACCAAAACGATATATTTGTTTTATTTCCCATAATTTTCATTTTTTAAATCATTTAAAATATCTCTTTTTTCTTCTTCCACTTTATCTAAATCAATTTCAAAATATTCTGCTAATAAATCTTCAATAGAAATATAAACTAATTCTAATTCAGATTCATAATAAACATCAACCTTTTTATGTTCTGCCAAATAAATTTTTTTAGTACTATTTAACCAATCAAGAAATTCTCCAATTGTTTGAGATTTATCTTTAATTGCATTCATTTTTGCAAGTTCTGGATAGATTTTCATAATGGTTTTTATTTTTAAATTCTTAATAATTTTAATCACTACCATTTTATACGTAAAAGTGATAAGGAAGGTTACAAATAATATTATTTTAATTAAATATTTTTAAATATAAATTTAGAATTTAACATATTATAATCAGCATCATTAATTGCTTTTTTAATTTTACCATTTATTTCAGAAAATCCTACTGATATTTCTTTACAAGTTTTTAATATTTCTAATTTATCAGAAAATAAAATAAATTCATCTCCTGCATATCTTATTAATATTATATTAGGATCAAATTTAGCATTTAATTTAATATATCCAACAATATCATCACAATGAAATAAATTTATAATTTCTTTCATATTATTTTAACTTAATTATATCATAACTATGTTTAAATAACCATTCAACCACATTAACCACGTCATCACTATTTATTAAATGTGATTGACAATTTGAATTGAGATCATATTCACTTTTAAATCCTAATGCTTCTGCTACCGGGCAAAAACTTTGACTGTATCCATTTTTGGTTTTGGATAATTTTTTCCATTTTTTTAAACAACTTCTATTCATATTTTTTAAATAATTTTCTTAAAGATAACATAACAATACAAGAAAAACAAATAAAAATACCAATTTTACAAAGAACTGGATGAATTAAAATAATATTTGAATTTTTAGCAAGCCACAATGCTAATGAAAGCATTATTATTGTCAAACCAAACATTCCAACATAATATTCTAAATTCAACCTTTTCATAATTATTTATTTATTTTAAAATTATATACTTGTGTAGTTATTGGAATATGTTCTTTTAATATTTCAATTGCATCTTTTAAAGAATCAATATTTTTTGAATTGAATTTATTTCTTTTCGATAAAATATTATCCATTCTTTATTTTCTAATTTTTTATGAAATTTTAATTGTTCATTAACATAAAGTAAATTTTCTTTTTCAGATTTTAATTCATCTTTTAAAGTTGTAATTGCGTAAGTCGTTTTCATAATATTTATATTTGTTTAATATTTAATCTATATGCCTTTCCCTGCTTTGTATTTTCATCACCATCTATTCCAGAAGGAAAACACATAATAGTATTATTTAAGCTTTTCAAGTATTTTAAATCTTAATTCCTCTAACATAAATATATCTGAAAAATTGGTAGTTTGCATTCTTTCAATAATAAAGGAAACTATAAAGCATTCTTTTGGAGTAAGAGTCTCAGGATAATTTTGTGCTTTATATCCTAATTTAAAATTATCTCTTTTTTCTTTAATATCTTCACCATCAAAATCAGAAAAAAGAAGAGCAAAATATGTTTTTTTAATTATCATGTTATTTAAGATTTTTGATATTTTTTAATTTTCTATTAATTTCAGATATTTTATTATCACTATCAACAAATGCCGAATAATAAGAAGTATCAATTTTGATTATTAGATCATATCCGAATGTTATTCCAAATCCATTTCTTGATATTCCAGTAGTATCAATAATAGTATAATTGATTCCTCTTTTTTTTAAATCCTGATTACAGGCAGAAAGAAAAAGAAAAATCATAAAAGATAGTAAGATTAGTTTTTTCATTTATTTTACTATTTAAAATTTATCAAATTCTGGTATCCAATGATGTGGTATTCTCTTTAATTTTATTTCAACATCAAGTTTATTTAAAATTTTATTATAAGAATGAACAGAATATTTTGTTTCCCATTTATGTCTATTCATAATTCTACTTGGTCTTTTAGGGTCTGATATATAAACTCCATCTTTCCAGAATTCCCAAAAATTTCTATAATTTTTTGTAATATTAGTACTACTACCAAAAAAAACTATATTTACAAAATAATGGGTGATATTTTTTTCCTTAATATATTCTTTAATTTCATGATCATATCCGGATATTATAAAATTACCAAGATTTTTTGTATACATGAAATAATAACAATAAGCCCCGCCATACCATCTTAGAGTTCCTGATGCAGGAACTTCAATAATTGGATATTTAGTTTTTTTATTCATAATTAAGAAAATTTTATCATTACTACAAGCATTATTATAATAAAAATTAAAATACCTAAGAAACAATAACCAAACATATGACCATTATCTCCAGTCCCGCAAGTTTTACAAATAGGATTACCTTTACTATCTTTATAATAATATTTTTCGATATAATTATTTTCATGACTTGCTTCACCAATTACGGCTCCACAATTTGGGCATTTTAATGATACCATAATTTTAAATTTTAATTATTTCAATATATAATTTAAAAGTTTAGGAAAGGAATGATTTTTATCGGTTTGTTATGCTTCTAAAATTAAACCAGATCATCCCTTTCAGGTTTGTTATACTTCTACTAAATTAAACCATTCTTCTAAACTTTGTTCACTCTCGACAGACTGAACCAACACTATTATATTATACGTAATTTTTAAAGGAAAGGTTACTGTTCTTTATATTTTTTACCTAATTCTGTTAATACACACTTAGATGAATTCCACTTTTCATTAATTTTTTTAATGAATCCTTTATCTATCATTGCAAATAAAGTTGCTGTTGATATTTTATATGAAAGATCAGAATGGATATAACATCTTGCATCTATTCCTTTAATAAATATTATATAAGTATTTTCCTTTGTTAATATTTCTAAGACTTCAATTTGTTTCTTTGATATCTTTTTCATTTCTAATTTTATTTATTTCAACTAACATTTCATTCATTTTAATTTCAAGCACTTTTCTTTTTGGATGGTCAATTGATAATACAAGAGACAATTCTTTGGCAAATTTGAATGTTTCCCAATAATTAAACCCCAATATTTCTAATTTTAAATTATTCATTTTTCTTTATTCTTTTCCAAACAATTTCAATAAGATTTATTTTAAATATAAAATTAATTCCTTTAGTTATTAAAAATCCAAACAATAATAATAAAAAAGTAAAATATATTATAGCAACCATATATATTAATAAATTAATAGTATGTAAAATTTTCATGAATATAAGAATAATAATAAATAATTGCAAGGAATATTTTATTAAATAAAGTATTGAAAATGAAAATAAAATTAATAAAATGGAAATGATTAAGCAGGTTAATAGACTTTTAAATATTTTCACTATTATATTTATTTATACTATACCATCCATGTTTCGGGTTGTCCATCTTCTTTATACCAATTCATTATTAATTCTGCAATTAATTTATTGGTTTTTTTTGTTTGTTCATCTTTTTGATTCATAATATTATTGTTTGTATATGGTTATACGTAACTTTTTAAAGAAGGTTACGATATTACAAAAAATTATTATAATATAGTAACCTTTTATCTTTTTTTTACGTATATTTGTATAAAACCTTATAATAATATGAAACAATCTGGTATTGAGTTAGAAAAAGAATATAATGATATTCAAGAAAATTTAAAAAATCTTGAAGATAAAATTACTAAACGTTGTCGTGCTTTAATTAAAAATTTTTCTGAATATGAAGCTATTCAGGGATTAAAAATAAAAGAATTTGAACCTATTGATAATTTCCTTTCTATTAAATCAATGCTTGCTATAATTAAATACATTGAAAACAAAAATGCTGGAAAGAGTAAACAGTTAGAATTGGAATTATATAAAAAATAAATAATATGGAAAATTTAAAATATTTAAAATTTAGGGTCTGGGATGGGAAAAATAAAAAAATGATATTTCCTAATCAAATAGTACGACTAAATATTGATGTTGGGGGATATATGGGCAATAACAACATGGGAAGATGAATCACTTTGGGGAGATATCAAAGTAATGCAATTTAGTGGATTATTTGATAGCGATGAAAAAGAAATTTATGAAAATGATATCTTAACCTATGATGAAAAAAATGATAGAAAATGAACTTCTGAAAATGAAAGATATTTTAAAGTTGTGTTTGCTAATGGATGTTTTATGCTTGACCAACGTAGTTATTTAGAACCATTGTTTAAAATATTTCAATCAAATATTAAATATAAAATAACGGGAAATATTTTTGAAAATCCGGAATTAATAAATAAATAAATAAATAAAAATAATAATTGTACATTTATAAATTAATATAGTT